>Ga0075369_10000610_pt1 | contig 11339 bp, 12 predicted proteins | sample EndMethybrTD3034_FD_71400 | JGI IMG/M metagenome (GOLD analysis project Ga0075369, IMG submission 71400) | Populus endosphere microbial communities from Tennessee, USA - Endosphere MetaG P. TD hybrid TD303-4 | ecosystem: Host-associated > Plants > Roots > Endosphere | place: USA: Tennessee...
GCCATCGAATTCGATGGCTTCCTTCAGGCCAAGCCGATGCCAGCTCGCGCCGTTGTCCACGCTGCGCAGAATGCCTTGGCTCGCCGTGCCGACGAGGATGGTGCCTTTCATTGTCGGTCCTCCAACGGTGTCGATGGTCAGCGTCTCATAAGGATCGGCTTCCCGACCATTCATGCCAATGGATTCAGCGCATATCAATAAAATTGTAGTACGAGAATTGACTATATTATCATTTTTGTCGTACTAGATTCCTGCAAACGACCGGAGGCCAAAGGGGATGGCGTGCAGCGTCTTGAGGGGCTTGCAATCGTTGCTGGCACTGCTGGCTTTGGTGTTGCCGCTGACGGCGATGGCCGGGCCATATCCCGACAAGCCAGTGACGCTCGTCGTGCCTTTCGAAGCAGGCGGCTCGACCGACGTGTCGGCCCGCGTCGTCGCCAAGGCCTTGTCGGAGATCCTGCGCCAGCCCGTGATCGTCGTGAATCAACCGGGAGCGGGCGGGCGCATTGGGACGCGTCGAGTCGCGACCGCGGATGCCGACGGATATACCTTGCTTTGGGGGAGCGGCAGCACGCTGGCGGTCGCGCCCGTCCTGTACCCCGACCAGACCTATCTGACGACGCTCGTGCCGGTCAGCCTCGGCGCCCTGCAGCCGTTCCTGTTCGTTACTTCGCCTGAGACGGGTGCGCGGACGGTTGCCGACCTCGTGGCGCTTGCCCGCCAGAAGCCCGACATCCTGAATTTCGCGTCGGCCGGTATGGGTTCGAGCAACCACCTGCTTGGTGAGATCTTCATGTCGGCGACGGGCACCAAGTTCGTGCATGTGCCGTACAAGGGCTCGACGTCGGCGCGAGACGCCGTGATCAGGGGCGACGCGCAGTTGATGGACGAGGTGCTGGCGCCGTTGATGGCACAGATCAAGGCCGGGCAGCTGGTGCCGCTGCTGGTCACGAGCGAAACGCGTATCCCTTCGTTGTCTGACGTTCCGACGGCGAAAGAAGCAGGACTCCCGGATCTTTCGATCACCGGCTTCTTTGGGCTGATGGCACCGCCGAAGACGCCGTCGGAAGTCGTCGCGACGCTCAATGCGGCGATGAGAAAGGCCCTGGACTCACCCGATCTTCGCAAGTCCTTCGAGACCATGAGCTTCGAAACCGGCAATGGGTCTGCCGAGGACCTGGCGACCATCATTGCTCAGGGGCGCGAACGCTACGGACGCATTGTCGCCGATCGCAACATTCGGGTCGAGTGAGCGACCGTCCTGCAACGGAGACCAAGATGAAGCTTTACCTTACGCCACATGCCTGCTCGCTTGCCGTCGACATCGTCGCGCGCGAGCTGGGTATTCCCCTTGTGCTCGAGTGGGTCGACGTCCGGGCCAAGCGACTTCGCGACGGGTCGGACTATTACAAGGTCAATCCGAAAGGGCAGGTACCTACCTTGGAGCTGGATGATGGCCAGCGGCTTACCGAGGGCCCGGTCATCGTGCAGTACCTTGCCGACCGGAAGCCGAGGAGCCCGTTGCTGGCGCCCGCCGGAACGCTGGAGCGTTACCGGATCCTGGAATGGATGAACTTCATCGGCTCGGAGCTCCACAAGGGCTTCACGCCGCTCTTTCGTCCGACGACGCCGGCTGAGTATCGGACGATCGCCCGGCAGAACCTGCAGATGCGGCTGCAGTGGGTAAACGATCAGCTGGCAGGCCGGGAATTCCTGACTGGCCCGACTTTCACCGTCGCCGATGCGTACTGCTACACGATCGTGATGTGGACGAAGCTCCACGACATCGACATGGCGCCGTGGCCGCATCTCAGGGCGTATGTCGCGCGCGTCGCGTCGCGCCCAAGCGTGAAGGCTGCCGAGCAGGCCGAGCAGGAAGCAAAGGCTGCCGCCTGATGGTCCCGATGAGGCTCTATCACGAAGTCCGCGGCTGCTCGCTCGCCGTCGACATCGTCGCGCGCGAACTCGGAATACCACTCGACCTGATTTGGGTCGACGTGCCGAGGAAGCTGCTTCCCGACGGTTCCAACTATTATGACGTGAATCCGAAGGGGCAGGTGCCGGCCCTCGAACTGCCCAACGGCGAATACCTCACTGAAGGCGCCGTCATCATGCAGTACCTCGCGGATCAGCGGCCCGAAAGCGGGCTTTGCGCTGCGGCCGGGACCCTCGAGAGGTACCGGATCATGGAGTGGATGAGCTTCATCGCGTCGGACCTGCACAAGGGCGGATTCATGCCGCTGCTGAAGAAGGTGACACCGGACAATTATCGGCCCATCGCGCGCGGCCTGGTGGTGGCCCGCCTGAAGTGGCTCAACGATCACTTGGCTGACCGGGAGTACCTGACCGGGTCGCGGTTCACGATCGCCGATGCGCACTGCTACACGATCGTGATGTGGACGGAGTATCAGGGCATCGATGTCTCGCCGTGGCCGAACCTGCAGGCGTATCTCAAGCGTATCGGCGCGCGCAGCAGTGTCGTTGCTGCGAAGGAAGCCGAACGCCGGGAAGCCGAGCGCCTGATGCAGGTGGTACCTGCCGGAACCAAGTCCGCCAATGAGATTAGCCGATGACGGCGCGCTGGAAGGTCCGGCCGCAAGGGTCGAACTGGGGCGACTTCGGTCCTGACGATCAGCTTGGGTCGATGAACCTTGTCGGCAGGGAGCAAGTCCTGAAAGGGCTGGCGGAGGTCAGGAGCGGACAGACCTTCAGCCTGTCGCTGCCGCTGGATTATCCGGGCGGTACCGCATTGCATCCCAGTCGCCATCCGCCCCGGCACTTTGCGACGTTGCGCGCGGGGAAGAGCGCGGGCGCGCAGTGTTTCTGCTTTGCACTCGCTCGCGACAATCCGCTGCTGACGGACGTCGTCTCGGACGACGTCGTCCTTCTGCATACCCAGTACTCAACCCAGTGGGACGGCTTGGCTCACATGGGGAGTCTTTTCGACTCCGACGGATCGGGCAAGCCTGACATCACCTTCTACAACGGCTATCGCCTGCACCACGGACTGAAGCTCGCCGAACGCAGCGACAGCGCGGAGCCCTGGGCGACATATGAGAACCCGCGGGCCGAGGTCCTCGGGGTGGAGAACCTGGCGAAGCACGGTGTGCAGGGCCGTGCCGTCCTGGTCGATCTCTTCAAGCACTTCGGCCGCGCCAACCATGCCGTCACCTATGACGATCTCCAGAAGATCCTCGAGCTGGACAACGTCGTCATCGAGAAGGGTGACATGGTGTGCTTCTACACCGGACTGGACGACGTCATTCTCGGCATGGGCGGGAAGCCGGACCCAGGCGTGCTGCATGGCTCGTGCTCGGGCCTGGACGGCAGCGACAGGCGCTTGCTGTCGTGGATCACCGATACCGGGATCGCCGCCCTGATCTCGGACAATTTTGCCGTCGAGCTCATGCCCAAGGCTCCGGGTCCGCAGGTCAGCCACGCGCTGCTGCCCCTGCATGAGCATTGCTTGTTCAAGAACGGCATTCACCTCGGCGAGCTCTGGTTCCTGCGAGACCTCGCAAAATGCCTGAGAGAAGGCGGAAGGAGCCGTTTTCTACTGACGGCACCGCCGCTTCATCTTCCGGGTGCGGTGGGGTCGCCCGTGACGCCGATCGGCACCGTGTAGGAGATCGTCGATGGAGCGGAGGCTCTTCAACAGGTCGTTCCTTTCGCTGGTGGCGGCTGGCGCCAGCTGGCCGATCGCCGGGCGCGCTGAGCCTGGCGGCTTTCCTTCTCTCGTGTCGCTCGTTGTGCCTTTCGCTCCAGGCGGAGGCGCCGATCAGCTTGCCCGTGAATTTGCGAATGCGGCACAGCCACTGATTCCCGGCACCACGTTCGTCATCGACAACAAACCTGGAGCGAATGGCGCCATTGCCAACCGGCATGTCGCGCGGCAGAAGCCGGACGGCTCGACGTTCCTGCTCGGCACGTCGAGCACGCACGCCCTCGGCCCCTTGCTGACACGATCCGAAGTGGACCCGGTCGCCGACTTCAGCCCGGCGACGCTGCTGGTCGAGACGTCGACGGCGTGGGCCATCCAGGGAACTGCGCCATGGCGCAATCTCAAGGAGGCGATTGCCTCTGCCCGCAAGACTCCAATGACCTACGGGACATTCGGCGTAGGCTCATCGGCGCACCTCTACGGCCTGGTCCTGGCCGGCGCCACCGGCGCAAAGCTGGAACATGTACCGTACAAGGGCTCCAGTCAGGCCATTACCGACCTTCTTGCCGGGCACGTCGACTCGGTGCTTCTGACGACGAGTGCCCTCGATGCGATGGCAAAGCATGGCAAGATTCGTCTTCTTGCTGTAAGCGGCGCCGAGCGGACACAAATGCTGCCCGACGTTCCGACTTTCGGCGAACAAGGCGTGCCCCGCCTGGAGTTCAACGGATGGTTCGGCCTGTTCGGCCCGAAGGGTGTCGCTCTGCCGCTTCTCGATCGGCTGGCCTCGGTCGCCAGGGTTTTGGCCAACGATCAGGGCTTCAAGAGCCGTCTCGTGTCGCAGGGCTACGACTGGGTGGGCTCGACGCCATCGGCCCTCGGCCGGGAACTGACAAAGACCATCGACATCTATCGGCAGATCGTCGCCGCAACCCCAGCAGATGAGTTGACCCGATGAACGGCAGCACGATGAACCATGTCGAAAGCGCGACGCCGCTGCGCAAGCAGGCCGAGGAAGGTCTGCGCAAGGCGATCCTTTCAGGCCGATATGACGCCGGGGAGCGCCTGAAAGAGCGACAGCTCATGGAGGTACTCGGTGTCAGCCGCACCGTCTTGCGGGAGGCTCTGCGTCAGATCGAGGCAGAGGGACTCGTGACGCTTGTTCCCAACAGGGGACCCGTCGTTTCCGTTCTGTCCTATGAGGATGCCGAGGAAATATACGAAGTGCGCGGGATCCTTGAATCGCAGGCCTGCATCGGCTTCGTGCTTCGGGCCTCGAGCGGCCATGTGCGCAAACTGGAGAGTGTGTTCAAGGAATTGAGGCGTGCGGCGGAGGCAGGCGACGTGGGCCGCACCTTGGAGCTCAGCAGCGAGTTCTACGACGTCATACTCGAGGGAAGTGGCAACAAGGTTCTCAGCTCGATGCTGAAGCTGCTGCACAACAGGATTGTCCTGTTACGCCGAACATCGATGTCGGAGCCGGGGCGGCTGCCGGAGACGCTCGACGAGCTTACTCAGATGTTCACGGCTCTGTGTGCGAGGGACGAGTCGGCTGCCAGCAAGGCTTCGATCCATCACGTTCGTCAGGCCTCGCGCGCCGCCTTGCGGATCATGCGACAGGGGCGCTGATCGAGCGCTTGGGGGATGAGCGCCAGAAACAGGCGCCGGTTGGTTGAACGGGGGATCGCAGTGCATTTCTTCAGGGTTCTTCTTCTTGTGTTGTTCCTGGCCGTACCTGCTCGTTCGCAGCCGGCCTATCCGTCGAAACCGATCACGCTCGTGGCGGCTTTCGCGCCAGGCGGTGCAACCGACATGGCGGCACGCATCGTCGCCAAGGAACTCTCGATCGAGCTCGGCCAACCGGTCGTCGTGGACAATCGAGCAGGCGCCGGCGGTGCGATTGGTGCCTCGTCGGTCGCCCGGGCGGCTCCTGACGGCTACACATTGCTGCTGGGAACGGGATCGGAGCTCGTCGTATTGCCGGCCGTGAAAGTCAAGGCTCCCTACGACACGTTGAAGGCCTTCGAGCCGATCGCCGAGATCGGCACGATCTCCTTCGTGCTTGTCGCCCATCCTTCCGTGCCGGCCAACACCGTTCAGGAGTTGGTCGCGCTCGCGCGGGCGTCGCCGGGAAAGCTGTCCTATGCGTCGTTCGGCATGGGCTCGACGAATCACTTGCTGGGTGAGTTCTTCATGAAGAAGTCCGGCACCGACCTGCTCCATGTCCCCTACAAGGGCAGTGCCGCCGCTGCGACCGATCTGGTCGCTGGTGAAGTCAAGCTCGCATTCGATACGACGACTGTGGCAATGCCTCTGGTGCAGAGCGGCAAGCTGAAGGCGCTCGCCGTCCTGTCGTCCGCGCGGTCCAGTGCCGCCCCGGACGTGCCGACGCTGACCGAGAGCGGGATCGCCCTGGCGACCGTGGGATGGGTGGGCGTGCTGGGGCCGCACGGCATGCCGGCGCCGATCGTCAGCCGACTCAACGAAGCGATCAACAAGGTGCTGGCGACGCCTGCCATCAGGGATGCTTTCGCCGAAAGAGGCGTGGTTGTCGTGACGACCACGCCGCAACAGTTCGGTGATTTCCTGAAGTCGGAAGTCAACGAATGGACGGAGGTCGCGAAGGCATCGGGAGTCCAGGTCGAGTAGGTGATAGTGCTGGGCGCCGACCGGCCTCGAGGACTCTAGTCCATTGCCTCAAAACCGGTCGCCCGCACGACGGCTGCCCAACGCTGACGTTCCTGTTCCAGGCGGGCCCTGAATTCGCGCGGGCCCTCGCCGGATACGTCGAAGCCGTAGTTGCGGATCGCGTCCTGCAGATCCTTGGCCTTGAGCGCCTCGAGCGTCGCGGCATTCAGCTTGGCCACGACGTCGGCCGGCGTCTTCGCCGGCACATAGAGGCCCAGGCCGTCCTCGACAACCATATCGGCGTATCCGAGCTCGCGGAACGTCGGCACATCGCGCAAGAGCTGCGCGCGTTGCGCACCGGAGATGGCGAAGGCACGGACCTTGCCCGCCTCGACCATCGCTGCGCCGTCGGCGATGGATCCGAAGTAGACCGGGATCTGGCCGGCAACGAGATCCTGTATCCCCGGAGCACCGCCCTTGTAGTGCGCCGGCGTCATGTCGAGGCCGGCAGCCTTGGCGAACATGGCGCCCGTAAAGTGTGGCGTGGCACCCGCCGCGGGCGTGCCATAGACGGCGTACTTGGGATTCGCTTTCACCCATGCGACGAAGTCGGCCAACGTCTTCACGTTCTCCGGAACGAGCGGGCCTACGAACATCGCAAGCGACATGCCGATCACGCGGGTGACCGGCGCAAAGTCGCGAAACACGTCGTAGCTCAACGACTTGTAGACGTGCGGGTAGAGGAACATCGTAGCGTCCGGCACAAAAACCATGACGCTGCCGTCGGCAGGCGCCGTGCGGACGAAATCGATCGCAATGCGGGCTCCCGCACCCACGCGGTTCTCGACGATCACGGAAGGGGCCGCGACGCCGCGCAGCTTGTCGCTGAGAATGCGCGCAAGCGCATCGGCAGCACCTCCGGGCGCAAAGCCGACGATGATCCGGGCGACCTGTGCCGGTGCTTGAGCGAAGGCCCGATGCGAGAAGGGCAGGAGAGTGGCGGCTCCGATCAGCTGCCGGCGCTGGACGCGACCTGGGGCGCGGCGCGAGCCCCTGATAGCGTGCCGTGGTGACGCTTGTGAGAGCGACGGGCTGAATTTTGCCGACCCTTGTGATGCCATTTGCGCTTCCTCCGCATTTCCTTGCGCGAATGCTCGCGGGTTTTGCGGGCCTTGGCAAGAATATTGTAATACCGTATTACGGTCTGATCGAACTTGGGCAAAGAGGGGGTCATTTGTCTCTCACCACGGCAGCGACGGCGGTCCACCGCGATGTTCACCGCGGGCCGCAGTCCTTTCCCATCCATGGTTTTTGCGCGCCGGGCTTCGAGCCGGTGCGGGAGGCCTTCGAGGCCAACTTCGAGCTTGAGGATGAGATCGGCGCCTGCGCCAGCGTCATGGTCGACGGGCAGAGCGTCGTCGATCTGTGGGGCGGCTGGCGCGACGCGGCCGGCACCAAGCCGTGGGAGCGCGACACCATCGTCTGCATGATGTCGGTCGCCAAGGCCGTGTCGTCGACCTGCCTTCACATGCTGATCGACCGTGGCCTGGTCGACCTCGACGCGCCGGTCGCACGCTATTGGCCGGAGTTCGCAGCTGCCGGCAAGGAAAAGCTGCTGGTGCGCCACGTCCTGGATCATCGTGCCGGGCTGCCCATTCTCACCGAGCGCCTGCATCCGCGCGCGATGTTCGATCACGCGCTGATGGTCGGGGCCCTGGCCCGGCAGGCGCCGTTGTGGGAGCCCGGAACCAAGGCGGGCTACCACCTTCATAACCAGGGATTCCTGATCGACGAGATCGTGCGGCGCGTAACGGGCCTCACTCTCCCGCAGTTCCTGCGGAAGGAAGTGACGGGGCCGCTCGCACTCGACTATCAGTTTGGTCTCTCGGCAGCCGATCAGGAGCGCTGTGCCGACTTCCTGCAGGCGACCGACGGCACGATCTTCGCGGCCCGCAACGGCGATCCCAGCAAGCTCCTGTCGCGGGCATGGGACCAGTTGCCCGATCCGCTCGATCTCAATGCGCGGGAGTGGCGCGAGGCAACCATCACCAGCGCCAGCGGCCACGGCAACGCGCGCGCGATCGCCCGCCTCTATGGCGCGCTGGCGCGCGGCGGCGAGCTCGATGGCGTACGCTTGATGTCCCAGGCAACGCTCGATCAGGCGATCGAGGAGCAGCACAACATGGTCGAGGTCATGATGGAGCGGCCCTACCACCAGGCGCTGGGCTATCTGCTGACCTCACCGCCTCTGGTGTGGATGGGACCGGGACGGCGTTCGTTCGGCCATCATGGAGTCGGCGGCTCGATCGGCCTCGGCGATCCCGATGCCAAGGTCGGCTTCTGCTACGCGATGAACAAGATGCATGCCCGCGTCGACAACGGGCCGCGTGCGCGGCGCCTGATCGAGGCGGTGTACCGTTGTCTATGAACGACTCGGCGAGGATCGTCGTCATTACCGGCGGCGGCGGCGGGATTGGCGCCGCCTGCGCCAGGGCGATGGCGCGGCAGGGCTGGCACGTCGTCGTCTGCGATATCGACAAAGGCCGCGCCGATGCCGTCGCTCGCGAGGTCGGGGGCACCGGCCGTGCATTGGATATCGCCGACGCAGCCGCGGTCGAGACACTGGCATCCTCGGTCGAAGCCGAGATCGGACCGTGCGCCGGTCTGATCGCCTGTGCCGCTCACCTCGAGAATCCGCACCAGCCGGAAGAGCAGTCGCTCGAGGAATGGCGGCGGGTCGTCGATGTCAATGTGAGCGGCAGCTTTCATACCTGCCGGGCCTTCGGCGGCCGCATGGCCAAGCGCGGCCGCGGCGCCATCGTCACCATTGCCTCGATCACGGCCTTGGGCAGTTCGCCGCTCGTCGCCTACGGCCCCAGCAAGGCGGCTTTGGTGACCATGACGCGGAACCTCGCGGTGGCGTGGGGGCGCCGCCAGGTACGCGTCAACTGCGTGGCGCCCGGACCGACCCTCACACCGGCGGTCCTGGCGAGCCACGCGCGTGGCGAGCGCGATCCGGCGGTCATGGAGCGTGCGACCGCGCTCGGCCGCCTCGTGCAACCCGATGAGGTCGCAGCTGCGGTGACCTTTCTGATGTCGGACCAGGCGTCCGCGATCACCGGTGTGGTCTTGCCGGTCGACGCGGGCGTTTCGGTCACGGGAATCTGGAACCTCTATGGCGGCGTGCCTGCCTGAAGCGGAGAGCAAAATGACAGAATCTCCGAGCATGAAAGTGGTCAGGATCGCGGCGCCACTGCGCCGGCAGGTGCTCGACAATATCCGCGAAGCCATCGCTGTCGGGCGACTGCCCGCCGGCGGTCGCCTCGTGGAGCGCGAGCTCTGCGAGATGACGGGCGTCAGCCGCACCTTGGTCCGTGAAGCCCTGCGGCAGCTGGAGAGCGAGGGGCTGGTCGAGGTGATAGCCAACAAAGGGCCGATCGTCGCCAAGTTCTCGGCGAACCAGGCCCGTGAGGTTTACGAACTGCGCGCCGAGCTCGAAGGCCTGGCGAGCGAGCTGTTTGCCGATCGTGCGGACGAGGGGCAGCGCAAGGCGTTGCAGGAAGCCTTCGCTGCCCTGCGAGCGGCATACGCCGTTGGTGAACGCAGTGGCATGCTGGCCGCAAAGACGAGATTCTACGATTGCCTCGTCCAGGGGGCAGGCAACGAAACGCTGGGCGTGATGCTGCGACAGCTGCACGCCCGCGCCATGGTCCTGCGGGGGACTTCGTTGTCGCAACCGGGCCGGACCACTGCAAGTGAACGCGAAATCGCCGAGATCATGAAGGCGATTCGACGGCGCGATGGCGCGGCGGCGCGCAAGGCCTCCATCGGCCACATAACCAAGGCGGCGCGAGTGGCGCAGCAGGTGCTGGAGTCCGCTGCGGCGGAAATCGATGAGTTGGCGCGGAGGCGGGCCTAGCCATGACTGAGCTGCAAGACCACGTTGCCTTTGTCACCGGCGCCGGCCGCGGCATCGGGCAGGCAACGGCGCTGCTGCTGGCCCGGCGCGGCGCCACAGTCGGCATATGCGATCGCGACGGTGCGAGCGTGTCGGCCACTGTGGCTGAAATCAGGGCGCAGGGCGGCAATGCGCACGGCTATGTCGTCGATGTGGGCGAACGTCAGGCGATGCTCGATGCCGTCGGCAAGTTTGCGCACGAATGCGGACGGCTCGACTCCCTCATCGCGAGCGCCATGTGGATCCGCTACGAACCGATCGAGGACGTGAGGGACGAGGTGGTGGATCGCATGTTCGCCGTCGGCATGAAGGCTGTCCTGTGGGCGGCGCAGGCGGCGCGGCAGGCCATGCAGAGCGAGCGCGGCGGCGCCCTCGTCACCTTCGCATCGCCGGTCGCAGACAGGGGCCACCGGGGGACAGCGGTCTACACTGCCGTGAAAGGCGCGGTCGCGGCACTCACGCGACAGCTCGCCATGGAGCTGGCGCCGCGGAACATCCGGGTCAATGCCGTTACCCCCGGATCGACGGTCACGCCAGGCGCTCAGGCGATTGTCGACGAGGCAGGCTGGGAAGTGCGGCGCCGGGCAACGCCGCTCGGAAGGTTGGGCCAGCCGTCGGACATCGCCGAAGCCGTTGCCTTTCTAGTTTCTCCTCGCGCCTCGTTCGTCACCGGCGAGATCCTCCATGTCGATGGTGGCCTGACCGCCGGCGCTTTTTGACGGCGAGTCCGTTTTACTCAGGCTCGAAGTTCGCCGCCTTCAGCAGCGCGACGTTGCGCTCGATGTCGCGGGCCATGAAGTCGGTGAAGGCTGCCGGCCCGTCGAATGCCGGCACGGTGCCGACATTGGTGAATTGGTGTCGGACCTCCTCGTTCGCGACGGTACGCTGCAGCCCGTCGGCGAGCTTGTCGAGAACGGCCGGCGGCAGGCCGCGCGGGGCCCAGACGCCGTACCAGCTGTTGAAGACGAAGCCCGGCAGGCCGGATTCCGCGGCGGTCGGGACCTCGGGGGCGAGCGGGCTGCGTTCCGCGGTGGTGATCGCCAGCACCTTCATGCGGCCGGCGCGCACCTGCTGAAGGGCGGCGACGCCGGC
>Ga0075369_10000614_pt1 | contig 11283 bp, 8 predicted proteins | sample EndMethybrTD3034_FD_71400 | JGI IMG/M metagenome (GOLD analysis project Ga0075369, IMG submission 71400) | Populus endosphere microbial communities from Tennessee, USA - Endosphere MetaG P. TD hybrid TD303-4 | ecosystem: Host-associated > Plants > Roots > Endosphere | place: USA: Tennessee...
CGCGCCGCGTTGGGCCACGGCCGCGCTGGTGCTGGCTGACGGCGCGGTGTTTTGGGGCAAGGGTGTAGGCGCGGCCCGCCATGCGGTGGGCGAGGTCTGCTTCAATACCTCGATGACCGGCTATCAGGAGATCATCACCGATCCCTCCTACGCCGGGCAGATCATCTCCTTCACCTTCCCCCATATCGGCAATGTCGGGACCAATCCCGAGGACATCGAGAGCATCAATCCGGCCGCGCGTGGCGTGGTCCTGCGCGGCGATATCACCGAGCCCGCCAACTGGCGCGCTGCCAAGCCGCTCGACGACTGGCTGAAGGGCCACAATCTTCCCGGCGTGTGCGGCGTCGACACGCGCGCCATCACGCGGCGTATCCGCGACGGCGGGGCGCCCAGCGGCGTGGTGGTGAACGCGCCCGACGGCAAGTTCGACATTCCCAAGCTGCGCCAGATCGCCGAGGAATGGCCCGGGCTCGACGGCATGGATCTCGCCGTCGAGGTCACGACCAAGCAGACCTACAGCTGGAACGAGACCAAGTGGGCGCTGGGCAAAGGCTACGGCAAGCTCGACAAGGCGAAGTATCACGTCGTCGCCGTCGACTACGGCGCCAAGCGCAACATCCTGCGCTGCCTCGCCAACACCGGCTGCAAGGTCACGGTCGTGCCGGCGACGGCATCGGCCGACGACATCCTGCGCCACAAGCCCGACGGCGTGTTCCTGTCCAACGGCCCGGGCGATCCCGCGGCGACGGCGCACTACAGCGTGCCGGCGGTGCAGGGCGTGCTCGACAAGAGAGTGCCGCTGTTCGGCATCTGCCTCGGTCATCAGATCCTGGCGCTGACGCTCGGCGGCAAGACGCGCAAGATGGAGCGCGGCCATCGCGGCGCCAACCAGCCGGTCAAGGACCTGACGACCGGCAAGGTCGAGATCACGTCGCAGAACCACGGCTTCTGCGTCGTTCCTGAATCGCTGCCCAAGAGCGCCGAGGTCACGCACGTCTCGCTATTCGACGGCACCAACGAAGGCCTGCGCTGCACCGACAAGCCGGCCTTCTCGGTCCAGTACCATCCCGAGGCTTCTCCGGGCCCGACGGACAGCCACTACCTGTTCGATCGCTTCGTCGACATGATCGACAAGAGCAAGGGCAAGTAAGACAGGCAAAATGCCCAAGCGCACAGACATCAAGAGCATCCTCGTGATCGGCGCGGGGCCGATCGTCATCGGCCAGGCCTGCGAGTTCGACTATTCGGGCGTGCAGGCCTGCAAGGCGCTGAAGGACGAGGGCTATCGCGTCATCCTGGTGAACTCCAACCCGGCCACGATCATGACCGATCCGGGCCTGGCCGATGCAACCTACGTCGAGCCGATCACGCCCGACATGGTGGCGCGCATCATCGAGAAGGAGAGGCCCGACGCGGTGCTTCCGACGATGGGCGGCCAGACCGCGCTCAACACGGCGATGGCGCTGCACCGCGACGGCCGGCTGAAGAAGTTCAAGGTCGAGCTGATCGGCGCCAATGCCGAGGCGATCGACAAGGCCGAGGATCGGCTCTTGTTCCGCGAGGCCATGACCAAGATCGGGCTGGAATGCCCCAAGAGCGAGGTCGTGCACAATCGCGAGGAGGCGATCAACGCGATCGAGCATGTCGGCCTGCCGGCCATCATCCGTCCGTCTTTCACTCTGGGCGGCACCGGCGGCGGCATCGCCTACAACCGCGACGAATATTTCGACATCGTGCAGGGCGGCATCGACGCCTCGCCGGTCGGTGAAGTGCTGGTCGAGGAATCGGTGCTGGGCTGGAAAGAGTACGAGATGGAAGTGGTGCGCGACCGGCGCGACAACTGCATCATCATCTGCTCGATCGAGAACGTCGATCCGATGGGCATCCACACCGGCGATTCGGTCACGGTGGCGCCGGCGCTGACGCTCACCGACAAGGAATACCAGATCATGCGCGACGCCTCGATCGCGTGCCTGCGCGAGATCGGCGTCGACACCGGCGGATCGAACGTGCAGTTCGCCGTCGATCCGGCGAGCGGCCGCATGGTCGTGATCGAGATGAACCCGCGCGTGTCGCGTTCCTCGGCGCTGGCCTCGAAGGCGACAGGCTTCCCGATCGCCAAGGTCGCCGCACGTCTTGCCGTGGGCTACACGCTCGACGAGCTTCTGAACGACATCACCGGCACGACGCCCGCTTCGTTCGAGCCGACGATCGACTACGTCGTCACCAAGATGCCGCGCTTCGCCTTCGAGAAGTTCCCTGGCGCCGAGGCTCTGTTGACCACCTCGATGAAGAGCGTGGGCGAGGCGATGTCGATTGGCCGGACCTTCCAGGAATCGCTGCAGAAAGCGCTGCGCTCGATGGAGACCGGCCTGACCGGCCTCAACGAGATCGAGATCGCGGGCGCCCCCGACAAGAGCGCCGTCGTGGGCGCCCTGGCGCGTCCCACGCCCGACCGCGTGCTGGTGATCGCCCAGGCCTTCCGTTACGGCCTCACGGTCGAGGAGATCGCGCACGCCTCGAAGTACGAGCCGTGGTTCCTGCGCCAGATCGAGCAGCTGGTGAAGATCGAGGCCGAGGTCCGCGCCAAGGGTCTGCCCAAGGACGCCAAGGAGTTCATCGACCTCAAGAAGAAGGGCTTTTCCGACGAGCGGCTGGGCGAGCTCACCGGCCAGGCGGCGGCCGACGTCGCCAGGAAGCGTCGGGCGATGGGCATCCGCCCGGTGTTCAAGCGCATCGACACCTGCGCCGCCGAGTTCGCCTCGCGCACGCCCTATCTCTATTCCTGCTACGAGGGCGATGGCCTCAGGCCCGCCGAGTGCGAAGCCGAGCCGACCGACCGGCGCAAGGTCATCATCCTGGGCGGTGGTCCCAACCGCATCGGCCAGGGCATCGAGTTCGACTATTGCTGCGTCCATGCCGTCTACGCCCTGCGTGAGGCGGGCTACGAGACCATCATGGTCAACTGCAATCCCGAGACGGTCTCGACCGATTACGACACCGCCGATCGCCTCTACTTCGAGCCGCTGACGGCCGAGGATGTGATCGAGCTGGTCGAGGTCGAGCGCAGCAAGGGCGAGCTTCTGGGCCTGATCGTGCAGTTCGGCGGCCAGACGCCGCTGAAGCTTGCCAAGCCGCTCGAGGCCGCGGGCATTCCCATTCTCGGCACCTCGCCCGACGCCATCGATCTCGCTGAGGACCGCGAGCGTTTCCAGCAGCTGATCCACAAGCTCAAGCTGCGCCAGCCCGACAACGGCACGGCGACCTCGCAGGAGCAGGCGATCGCGATCGCCGAGAGGATCGGCTACCCGGTGGTCATCCGCCCGTCCTACGTGCTGGGCGGCCGCGCCATGCAGATCGTCTACGATCGCGAGGGCACCGAGCGCTATATGCGCGACGCGGTGAAGGTGTCGGGCGCCAATCCGGTGCTGGTCGATTCCTATCTGCGCGATGCCATCGAGGTCGATGTCGATGCGCTGGCCGACCAGAACCAGAACGTGTTCGTCGCCGGCATCATGGAGCACATCGAGGAAGCCGGAATCCATTCCGGCGATTCGGCCTGCTCGCTGCCGCCGTACTCGCTGCCGGCCAAGATCATCGCCGAGATCGAGCGCCAGACCGAGGCGATGGCCAAGGCATTGCAGGTCGTCGGACTGATGAACGTGCAGTTCGCGGTTAAGGGCGACGATGTCTATGTGCTCGAGGTCAATCCGCGCGCCAGCCGCACCGTGCCGTTCGTCGCCAAGGCGACCGGCCAGCCGATCGCCAAGTTCGCCGCCCGCCTGATGGCCGGCGAATCGCTGAAGTCGCTGCATATCAAGAAGGCCAAGGGCAAGCACATCGCAGTCAAGGAAGCGGTGTTCCCCTTCGCGCGCTTCCCCGGCGTCGACGTCATCCTCGGACCCGAGATGCGCTCGACCGGCGAGGTCATGGGCCTCGACGTGGACTTCGGCCGCGCCTTTGCCAAGTCGCAGCTCGGCGCCGGCAGCAAGGTGCCCGTCGACGGCGTGGTCTTCGTGTCGGTCAAGGATCCCGACAAGGCCGCGATGGTGAAGCCGGTGAAGCGGCTGGTCGAGCTCGGCTTCAAGGTCGTGGCGACCGGCGGCACCGCCGACCATCTGCGGCGCCACGGCATCGAGGCGCAGCGCGTCAACAAGGTGCTGGAAGGCCGGCCGCACATCGTCGACCTGATGAAGGACGGCAAGGTTCAGCTCGTCTTCAACACCGTCGACGGCTCAGCGGCGCTGACCGACAGCTTCACGCTTCGGCGCACCGCGCTGATGCACAAGATCGCCTATTACACGACGGTTGCCGGTGCCAAGGCCTCGGTCGAAGGCATCGCGGCGCTGAGCGAGGGGGCGTTGGATGTGGCGCCCCTGCAATCCTACTTCAAGACCACCTTCTAGGCGCCGAGCCTAAATAAAGCGCAATACAACCAGGCTGATAGGCTGGGTTGGGCGTTGACGCCGCACGATTCATTAAGGACGATCACGCAATGGAACGGGTTCCGACGACGGCCGAGGGGCTGAAGGTCCTCGAGGACGAGCTGAAGCAGCTGAAGAGCGTGGAGCGGCCTGCGATCATCAAGGCGATCGCGGCGGCGCGCGAGCATGGCGATCTTTCCGAGAACGCCGAATACACCTCCGCGCGCGAGCGTCAGGGCTTCATCGAAGGCCGCATCGCCGAGATCGAGGACATCATTTCGCGTGCCGAGGTGATCGACTTCAGCAAGCTTTCCGGCAAGGTCGTCAAGTTCGGTGCCACCGTGCAGTTGGCCGACGAGGATACCGACGAGAAGGTGAAGTACCAGATCGTCGGTCCCTACGAGGCCGACCTTGCCAAGCGCCGCATCTCGGTGACCTCGCCGATCGGCCGGGCACTGATCGGCAAGACGGTGGGCGACACCGTCGAGGTCCAGACGCCGAGCGGCGCGCGCTCCTACGAAGTCGTCGGGGTCCAGTTCAAGTAGAGGCCGCCTGCGCCATCGCCGCCCTGGCGCGGCGCATGCCGACGAACCGCATCAGGCCATACTGAGCCAGGAACAGCGCGACCTTGCTCGCAAGGCCCCAGATCGACATCGTCGCCGACCAGCTCACCGGATCGAGTGTCATCGCCAGCACGACGTTGAGCACGGCTGAGCCGAACATCAGCCCGGCCCACACGAAACCGAAGGTCCAGGTGAGATCGGGGACCAGATGGACGGCGATCGGCGGCAGGTAGCGGTTCATCCAGCCCGGCTTCAGCATGTAGGCACCGACGATGCAGTAGATCACCGTGGGCTTCAGCATCACGAAGCGCGCATCGCTGGTCAGCATGGTGGCGATGCCGGAGACCACCACCAGGCCGATGCTGAGCCACTGCATGGTGTCGATCGGCTGGCGGCGCAGCTTCATCCAGCCGATCTGGATGATGCCGAGGCCGACGCCCAGCGCCACCGCCAGCATCAGGTCCTTGGTGATCAGCAGGACGACGAGGAACAGGATCGTCGAGGCGAGGTCCGAGACGAGCAATCGGGCCGAATGCATCAGGTTGGCCATGCGAGCCTCCGTGAAGCGGTAACGCCGTGTATTTAAGGCACGCTATAGATACACAGCGTTTCCCGCAAGAGGAATCTCACCGCCTCCCTCGTCATCGGAGGAGGGTAGGGAGGGGCCAGGCAACAGTGCGGGTGTCGGCTGATTTCAGCTCGGAATGATGTTCGTCCCGGCGAGACCGTCTTTGAGGCTTTCCCCCTCCTGTGTCCTCCCCCGTGTGACGGGGGAGGAACCTGAGAGAGTCAGAGTCCTCCTACTCCACCGAGATCGGCACCCCGGGAAGCTGCTTGGCGGTGCGGAACACCATCATGGACTTCACATGGCTGACGTTGGGCGCCGAGGTGAGCCGGGTGGTCAGGAACTTCTGGTACTCGTCCCAGGTCTCCGCGACGATCTTCAGCAGGAAGTCGGCCTCGCCCGCCAGCATGTGGCATTCGCGTACCTCGTCCCACTTGGCGATGAGTTCCTCGAATGCCTTGAGGTCGATTTCAGCCTGACTGTTGAGACCGACCAGGGCGAATACCGACACGCTGTAGCCCAGGGTCTCGGGGCTGAGTTCCGCATGGTAGCCCTTGATGATGCCCGCTCGTTCGAGTGCCCGTACACGCCTGAGGCAGGGCGGCGCGGAGATGCCGGCGCGTTCGGCCAGCTCCACGTTGGTCATGCGTCCGTTTGCCTGCAGGTCGCTGATAATGCGCCGATCGATCCGATCGAGCTTTGCACGAGCCATCAATTTCCTCCGTTGGCCGCGCTCTATGCCAGAACCATGCCGGACGCGCAATAAAGTTGCGGGTTTTCGCCAACCCGCTGTGAACAATTGCGCCAAAATGTCAGATCACCCGTGCATCCCAGGCGAGGTTTGCATATATGTCGAAGATATGCGGTTTGCGGGATGCGGGTAGGTCATGGCGGCAACTCATCGGGGCAAAGTGCTCATTCTGGGGTCGGGACCGGCTGGCTACACGGCGGCCATCTATGCCGCCCGCGCCAGCCTGAAGCCCATGCTGGTCCAGGGCATCCAGCCGGGCGGCCAGCTCACTATCACCACGGACGTGGAGAACTACCCGGGATTCGCCGACGTCATCCAGGGCCCCTGGCTGATGGAGCAGATGCAGAAGCAGGCCGAGCATGTCGGCACCCAGCTGTTCTTCGACACTATCGTCGACGTCGACCTGTCGCGCCGGCCGTTCGTTTGCATCGGCGATTCAGGCGACCGCTATGAAGCAGACGCATTGATCATCTCGACCGGCGCCACCGCCAAGTGGCTGGGCATCCCGACCGAGGAGACCTTCCGCGGCGGCGGCGTGTCGGCCTGTGCGACCTGCGACGGCTTCTTCTTCCGCGGCAAGGAAGTGGTCGTGGTCGGCGGCGGCAACACCGCGGTCGAGGAGGCGCTCTATCTGACGCACCACGCCTCGAAGGTGACGATCATCCATCGCCGCGATGCCTTCCGCGCCGAGAAGATCCTGCAGGACCGCCTGTTCAAGAATCCCAAGGTCACGGTGATGTGGGATCACACGCTGCAGGAGATCACGGGCGAGGCCAAGCCCGCGCCGCTGGTCAAGGGCGTGCGCGTGAGGAACGTCAAGACCGGGGCAGAGAAGGAGCTCGCCACCGACGGCGTGTTCATCGCCATTGGCCATTCGCCCAACACCGAGCTGTTCAAGGGCAAGCTCGCCATGGACAGCGAGGGCTATCTCATCACCAAGCCCGATTCGACCGCGACCGACGTCGAAGGCGTCTGGGCCGCGGGCGACGTGCAGGACAAGATCTTCCGCCAGGCCGTAACGGCGGCCGGCACCGGCTGCATGGCGGCGCTCGAGGCGGAGAAATGGTTGGCGGGCCAGGAAGCCCGCCTCGCGCAAGCCGCGGAGTAGCAAGCGGCGCTTGGCGCGAAACAGGCCTTTAGCAGGAGTGCCAAAGGCCTTAGGGAGGCGATGTCATGGACTGGGATAAGCTGCGGATCTTTCAGGCCGTAGCTGACGCGGGAAGTTTCACTCACGCCGGCGAAGCGCTGAAGCTCAGCCAGTCGGCGATCTCGCGCCAGATTGGTGCGCTCGAAGAGCAGCTCGGCGTCATGCTGTTCCACCGCCATGCGCGCGGCCTGATCCTCACCGAGCAGGGCGAACTCCTGTACCGCACCGCCCGCGACATGGCGGCCAAGGTCAACACCGCCGAGGCGCTGCTGCGCGCCAACCAGGACAAGCCGGCCGGCCGGCTCAAGGTCACGACCACCATCGGCTTCGGCTCGACCTGGCTCACCGCCCAGATGCACGAGTTCATCGCGACCTACCCCGAGATCGACGTCAGCCTGGTGCTGTCGGACAACGAGCTCGATCTCGGCATGCGCGAGGCGGATGTCGCCATCCGCATGGTCATGCCTCGCCAGCCCGGCCTGGTGCAACGCCACCTGCTCACGGTGCGCAGTCACGTCTATGCCTCGCACGGCTACATTCAGAGGTACGGCAAGCCCAAGTCGGTCGACGAGCTCGACCAGCATCGCCTGATCATCTTCGGCGAGGACGCGCGCGCGCCCGTGCAGGACGTCAACTGGCTGCTGCGCGAGGGCAATGTCGAGCAGGCCGCCCGCGTCGTCGTGCTGCGTGTGAACAACACTTACGGCATCTTCCGCGCCGTCGAATCGGGCCTGGGCATCGCCTCGCTGCCCGACTACCTGGCGCGCGAATCGACCAAGATCGAGATGGTCCTGCCGGACCTCAATGTCCGCACCACCGATGTGTATTTCACCTATCCCGAGGAATTGCGGCACTCCAAGCGCATCGCCGTGTTCCGCGATTTCCTGCTGCGCAAGGTCGCCGAAACACGATTCTGAACATCAGACTTGCAGGATTGCATAGTCGATGAAAGGCATGCGTCCACCGCATGCCAGTTGCCGGAAATTCCCCCCTACCCATGTGCAATGCGAAGACTATTTTCGAGACAGGTTTTCGACACGAATGGTTCTTTGCTTTTCGCGTTCGAAACTCGGGATCCTCATGATCCCACGTCTCCCAGACGTGAAGCCTCCCTGTTTGACTCGCCGGGCCTTTTGGCCCGGCGTCTTTTTTGGGCCTTTTGATTCCCTACGTCTGAGGCGGTTAATGTTATCGCTTCTGAATGGGACGTTCTGCCGCTGGTAGGTCACGGCCCACAGGTTGCCCAAGCAATTGATGTGGAAGGCTTCCCGCCCCACATGTATTTTCAGAGCCAACCAAGACGATGTTTTCCGAAGTTCGCCAAGCCATCCTGCCCCTGGCTCTGCGCAAGATTAAGCGCCGGGGCGACTTGGAGCGCGCCGGTCTCCTCATCGAATCGCTGGCCAAGCACTGGCGCGACAGCAAGCCCTTCGAGCTGCTGATCATCTCGCCCGGCACCGACACCCATCTGCTGCGCAGCAGCCTGCCGCGCTTCCCGAACATCAACGTCTCGGTGCGGCCGGAGAGCGACTTCTTCCCGTGGTTCTCGAGCTTTTATCTGATGACCGGCTGGTACCGGCAGCAGATCGTCAAGCTGCAGGTACCGGTGATGTTGGGCTTCGGCGGCTACCTGACGCTCGATTCCGACGTCTGCTGCGTCGGTGATTTCGACTCCCGGACCTTCGTCGACGACGGCCGCGGCTTGTCGCGCTGGGAGCCCAAGGTCCATCACGACTGGTGGCGCAACGTCACCGAGGTGGTCGGCACCTACTACGACGCCAAGGGCCATGGCCTGTCGGTGACGCCCAACCTGCTGCACGGCGACCTCGCGGCGCAGACCCTGAGCTACATGCGCAACGGCGCGCAGGGCTCGTCGACCAAGTCGTTGATGACCTGGAAGATGCGCCGGCCGATGAGCGTGCCGTGGACCGAGTATTCGCTCTACACCACTGTCGCCGAGCTGCAGGGCAACCTGTTCGACTATCACGTCGAATGGAACACCTGCTACGGCGCCAGCGTGCACCTGTTCTCGGAGCAATCCTGCGTCTGGGGTGCCGACGACTTCGAGCGCCTGGTCAAGCTGCCCAACGGCACCGACCCTGGCGGCAAGTTCATCATCGTGCAAAGCCACGCCCGCATCCCGCTCGAGCGCGTGCGCGAATACGCGCTGAGCTTCGCCGGCTAAATCTTGCCGGACCGCGCGCATCCTTGCGCGATCATGACTCATGAGCGAGCCGGAGGCTCGCGGTCCAGAAGAACATGAGCGGGCCTGGAGGCCCGCGGCCCGGCAAGACTCAGACCTTGCCGTTGTGTTCGCCGATCTTCGGCGCCTTGGCGACCTCGGCGGCGCGTTCGCCGTCGAAGCTGACGGGCAGGCCGTGGAACAGCGCGTCTGAGCCGGCGTACGGCCGGGAGAACATCCCGAGGGCCGCCACCTGGGCGAGCTCGAGCACCTGCGGCACGGTGTTGAGCGGCCCGTTGGGCACGCCCAGCGCATCGAGCTTGCCCGACCAGTAGTCGCGGCTCTTGTGCTTCATGATGTCGGCGATCATGCCCAGCAGCAGGTCGCGGTGCTGCATGCGCTCGACGTTGGTCTTGAAGCGCGGCTCGTCCGGCCATTCGGGATGACCCAGCGCCTCGGCGAACTTGCGCCACAGCCGGTCGTTGCCCGGGCAGATCATCAACGGCCCGTCGCTGCACTCGAACGCCTGATAGGGCGTGAGCGAGGGATGCCCCGTGCCCTGGCGCGGCGCCATCTTGCCGGTCACGGAGAAATTCGCCGCGTGGTTCGACGCCCACATCAGCCCGCTCTCGAACAGCGAGGTGTTGACCAGGCTGCCGCGGCCGGTGGCGGCACGCTGGGCGATCGCCGCCAGTACGCCGATCGCCGTCCACATGCCGGTCGACAGGTCGATGATGGAAACGCCGATGCGCGCCTCCGGTCCCGACGGATCGCCGTTCAGCGAGATGAGGCCCGCCACCGCCTGCACGATCGGCTCGTAGCCCGGCCGTTCCTTCCACGGCCCGAGGTGGCCGAAGGCGCCGAGATCGGCATAGATCAATCGCGGAAACCGCTTGGTGAGCGTGGCACCGTCGATGCAGAACTTGGCCGGCACGTCGGCCCGCAGATTGTGGATGAAGACGTCGGCCGCCCCGATCCGTTCAATCAGCGCCTCGAGTTGTGCCTTGTCGCCGAGATCGCAGGTGATCGATTTCTTGCCGCGGTTGAGCGCGATGAAGCCCACGCCGTCGCCGTCGATGAACGGAGGGCCCCACTTGCGCGCGTCGTCGCCCTCGGGTCGCTCGACCTTGACCACCTCGGCGCCGAGGAAGGCCAGGATCTGTCCGCAATAGGGACCGGCAAGGTTCTGGCCGAACTCGACGACTTTTACGCCCGCAAGCGGCTTGCTCATCGCAGGCTGCTGCCCAGGATCTCACGCGCGATCACCATGCGCTGGACCTCGCTCGGGCCCTCGCCGACGCGGCGGATGCGCATCTCGCGATACCAGCGCTCGAGCGGCAGGTCCTTGGTCATGCCCATGCCGCCATGGATCTGCATGGCGCGGTCGACGACGCGGCCGCCGCCCTCCGAGGCTGTGAGCTTGGCGATGGCGGCCTCGGTGCGGAAGGGCAGGCCGCGGCGCGCCTTCTCGGCGGCCTCGAGCGTGAAGTGCCGCGCCGTGCGGATGTCGATCTCGTTGTCGACCAGCATCCACTGGATGGCCTGACGGTTGGCGAGCTTGTCGCCGAAGGTGCTGCGCATCTTGGCCCATTCAACGGCCATCTCGTGGGCGGCGATGGCGACGCCGATGCAGCCCGCGGCGTAGGGGATG
>Ga0075369_10000615_pt1 | contig 11270 bp, 10 predicted proteins | sample EndMethybrTD3034_FD_71400 | JGI IMG/M metagenome (GOLD analysis project Ga0075369, IMG submission 71400) | Populus endosphere microbial communities from Tennessee, USA - Endosphere MetaG P. TD hybrid TD303-4 | ecosystem: Host-associated > Plants > Roots > Endosphere | place: USA: Tennessee...
CCGTGAGCGAGTTCGGTCGCCAGCATGGTGGCCCGGTCTCGCAGCTCGGCGGCTGGGACTATCTCGTTGACGAGTCCCCATTCCAGGGCTTCATCCGCCGTGATGGGGGTGTTACGGAGGTATGCCTGCGCCGCCCGACGGGCACCGATCAGCCGCGGCAAGTGCCACGTTCCACCACCGTCGCCTGAAAGCCCAAGGGCGGCAAAGGCAGTGACGAACTTCGTGCCCTCGGCGGCGATGACGAGATCAGCCGCGTACATGTACCCAAGACCACCGCCTGCCACGGCCCCGTGGGCGGCGGTCACGATCGGGGCGTCGATGCGGCTCAGTATGCGGAATGCCTCGTGGAAGGGGGTCGTCATCTGCGCGAACAATGCACCGAACTGATCCACTCGGCCCTGCAGGAAGAAGTCGATGTCGCCACCGACGGACAACGCGGGTCCATTGCCACAGATCAGCACGGCCCGCACGGTCGGGTCATCGGCGATACGGCGGGCGACCTCCAGGGTCTCCTCCCCCACTCGCATATCGATCGCGTTGCGGACCTCGGGCCGGTTCAGGCACACAGTGGCCACACCGTCAACCACCGAATAGTCGATGGTCTCGAGCGGCGCGTGCGCACCGAGCGCCTCGGTCCAGGCGGCGCTGTCGGTCAGCTGGTCCAGTGACGCGATCCTGCCGTCGGTCGCGAAGCCGATGACGTGGATGAAGGCGGCGTCCAGTCGCCTTCCCGACTTCCGGCCCTCGCCCCGGTAGTGACCGGCAACGAACAGCCTGCCGTCGTCGAGAGTCCGGAAATCGTCGACTTGTGCCTCCGCCTTGTAGTGGCGCCCGATTCGCCACCACAGGTCCTGCTGCATGGCCTCGGGGCCGACGTGCTCGCCGCCCATGTTCAGCGGGAGGCCCTCGGTCGCGTGGCCGACGAATTCCGGATGCAGCAGCGACGCGAGCCTGTCGCGGTCCCCCGTCGCGAGCGCGCGGTAAAGCTGCTGGGCTGCAGTGACTTTAGGGTCAGTCGACATAGCGGATAATCGATTCGATGACCGCGGCGGGCTTCTGCGACCCTTCGACTTCGATGGTCGTCACCATCGTCGCCTGTACCGCACCCTCCAGCTTCTGCACGTTGGCGATCTCCGCGCGGGCGCGGATTTTGGCGCCCACCCGAACGGGAGTGATGAACCGGACCTTGTTGAAGCCGTAGTTGATGGCCATCGCGACGTTGCTCACCGTGTAGAGCTCGTGCATGAAATGCGGCAGAAGCGACAGCGTCAGCAATCCGTGGGCGATTGTGCCGCCGAAGGGCCCGTTAGCCGCCTGCTCGGGGTCGACGTGGATCCACTGGTGATCGTCGGTCGCGTCGGCGAACTTGTTGACGCGGTCCTGTTCGACCGGCAGCCAGTCGGTGGGTCCGAGCTGGCTTCCCGTCGCCGCGACGAACTCGTCAAGCCCATCGAAAACCCTCACATTGTTCTCCTCTCAGTCAGACCCGAAGACCGACGGGCACTCCGTCGCTCATCTGATCGAGGTATTCGGCCATGCCGTGTAATCGTTTGCCGCCTGTGGTGATCCAGGTGGTCGTCGACTCGACGATGCGCGTCGTGCTGGTGCCGTCCTGGCTACGATGACGCAGTGGAACGGAGGCATCGACCTCGCCGTGGAACTCCCAGCTGCGATTGCCCGATCTCAGTTCGAGGTCTATCGAGGATTGCTGCTGATCGGCATCGCGGCTCGTCGACACGATCACGTCGTCGCATGCGTGCAAACCATGGCCGTCCCACACGAATCCGCCCCTGCGGTCGGCGCCGTCCGGGCTGCCGAAGTAGGCGCCCATGAAGCCCAGGCCCGCCGCGGATCCGTGCATCCAGCGGTAGAACCACGGGGCCTGCCACGACCGCGGGCCCCACGAGTGGTCCCGAAGTCCGTATCCATTGAGGTCGAACGAGAACTCGCCAACCCGAACCGTTCCGTTCGCGCGAATCAGCTGTTCGTAGTGATTGGGCGCGAACGACTCTCCTTCGCCGTCAAACGTTTCCGCGAATGGAGGCGCTGCCGCGTCGAGTTGCAGATCGACACGGCAATCGAAGACGGGGCTTGCCGACAGCGCGACCTTCGGGTCGACCATCGTCGCGGGGTCGGTCAGGACGCTGACCCGGCCGTCGAATGCCACGCGCACACGCTCGAAAGGGGTGAGTATGTCGACCGTGAGACCGCCTGCGCACATTCGGGCAGGGTCGGCGAACGTCGGCCGGGCGTAACCGAATGCGACGTCGCCGCCGGGTAGATAGAGGCAGACCGTACGCTCGCCCCGGCCCTCGTTCGGCCGGTTGGCCAACCGCAGGAATCCACCGATGCCCTGGACGGCGTCGTGGAAGTGGAAGTACATCGACTCGTTGAAATTCGGCTCCGTGCCGACGGGATGCATGTAGTCGTCGTGTGGCTCGAGCACAGTCATTCCTTGAGTTGACCGGCCGCGGACGACAGTAGTGTGGCGATCGAATCGTCAAGGCGGTCAAGGTCGATGGCGCCGTGGGCGCCCATGACACCGGCCCGACGGCGGCTGAGGACTCCCTGCAGCAGGCTGGCGGCGCGCCACTGCGTGAATCCGCGGTAGTAGCCGAGCCGATCGACGAAGAACCCCGTTTCGTTCTGATAGACGTCGATCAGCTGGGCCCTGGTCGGAAACCCACCCGCGCGCGTCGGGCTGGGCATCGAAATCGCCGGTTCGTCCGGGCTACGCCAGTCGTCGAGCAGCCAGGCAAGGTCGACCATCGCGTCGCCGATGGTGCACAACTCCCAGTCCAGCACCGCGGTGATGCGACCCTCGTCCACAAGCAAATTGGACAGCCGGAAATCCCCGTGCATGACGACCGTCGGTCCGTGTTCATTCGGGAGACGGTCCACAAGTCGGGCGCGGACGGCGCGCCACGCGGCGTCGTGCGCACAGCCGGAACCGACACGCTGCCATGCATCGCTGACCCGGCGGATCTGCCGCTCGACATAGGGGGTCGGCGGCGCGTCCAGACCCACGGCCTGCGGAGCCAGCGTATGCAATCGGGCCAGTGTCGTGATCACCTGCAGGCCGAGTTCGTGACGGCGACTCGGATCGATTGCCCGCGCGTCGTCTTCACTCTCCAGCGGCGCCCCGGCCTCCCGGTCCATCATGAAGAAGGCCGATCCGATGCCGATCACACGCGGGACCGGGACACCGCTGTCCGCGAGTGACGCGATGATGCCGGCTTCCCGGGTCACGTCGTGCGCCTTGCCTGGCTTGGTGCCCGGCGGCGGTTCGCGAAGCACCCACTCGCGCCCCTCCGCGTCGGTGACGATCGAGGTGATATTCGACTGCCCCATGCCGACGCGACGGATGTCGACGGTGCCGCTCACGGCCTGACCGCGTTCGGAAAGCCAGGCACTCACCGCGCGGGGTTGCGTGCACATCAGGTTGGGGTCAGCCGCCTTGCTCACGACCGAAGCGCCAGCCGCCATGACTTCGTCACTCCTACTAGCTGTTTTAATCTTGCTTCGAGTACATCACTGCTGCTCACAAGCTACTTAGCGTCACATTATCATGATTTTCTAGTTTCTGTTAAATTCAATCCATGCCCCAGAACTCGACGACGGACCCTGTCGCCCCTGGCACCGTCGAACGGATCACCGAACACGTCGCGCGGATACCGCTACCGCTGCCGTTGCCTGACCTGAAGGAGGTCAATGCCTACGCGATCGACGGCGAGGATGGCGTCACTCTGGTCGATCCGGGGTGGGCCAGCCCCGAGTCCGAGGAGGCGTTGGCGGCGGCACTGCGCCAGCTGGGTTACGAGCCGGCCGACGTACGGCGCATCCTCGTCACCCACGCGCACTGGGATCACTACACGCAAGCCGTGAAATGGCAGCGCCAGTACGGCGCAACCTTGCTGCTGGGACGCGAAGAGCGGCACACGATCAAGGCATTCGACCGCATCCATGGCGTCTACCCGAATCAGGTTGTCCTACTGCGCCGGGCGGGCGCGACCGCGCTTGCCGAGGATCTCGAGCGATTGGAGCTGGAGCCGTACGAGCGCGATATGCCGGTTGGAGATCCTGATGTCTGGCTGCTGGGCGGCGAGGAAATCAATTGCGGCGGTGTGACTATCATCGCGCACGCCACACCAGGACACACTCGTGGCCATATGGTGTTCGAGGATCTGACTGATGGCCTCCTGTTCACCGGTGACCATGTGCTTCCCCGCATCACGCCGTCGGTCGGATTCGAGCGGGCACCCGATGACCTGCCGTTGCGGTCCTACCTCGATTCGCTGCAGTTCTGCATGACGCGTTCCGAGACGCAGATGCTTCCCGCGCATGGTGCAGTATCCGATGAGGTCGGGTCACGTGTCGAGGAACTGCTGGCCCACCACGAACACCGATTGAATGAAATCCTCGAGCTGGTCGTGGCAGGCGCTGAAACCGCCTACGACGTTGCGCGGCAGATGCGTTGGACCCGCCGCGAGAAGGAGGTCGGTGAACTCGGCGCGGTGCATGGCATGGCAGCGGTGCTGGAGGTCATGGCGCATCTGGAACTCCTTGTCGCGCAGGCCTCGATCGGAATCGACGACTCAGGTCCTGCTCGTCGCTACCGAGCGAGCTGAGGCGCTGCAACTGATCGATACGCATGAATGATCGGCGCTAGTTCGGATGGCGTTGCGCCGTGCAGGATGACACCGTCGGCGCCAAGTTCGAGCTGACGGCGCACGGTAGCCACGCACTGCTCTGGTGAGCCGCTAGCCGCAGGAGCCAACCACTCATCGGGCAAGAGCGTCGCGATGTGCTCCAGCTGGTCCACGGTCGTTGTGGGGCTGTCGATGACCTGCAGTCCACCTCGGTGAAATCCCTGCACAACGGGGTCATCACGAAATCTTGTGAGTACAGCCGGATCCCAGTGGTTGGTCGTTACCATCAGATCGCCGTACCCCTGCAGGTACGTGGCAAGCCGACCGACCGTCTTGCGTAGGCGCTGCTCGGCGGGGATGTGATCGCCGATGGTCGCCAGGCATGACCACACCTTCACGGTATCCGGATCACGACCGGCCCTCTCGGCGGCCTCTTTGACCGTGGTCACACAGCGCACCAGAGTCTCGTCGGTGAAGAAGGTGTGTAGGACTACCTGGTCGTACGCCCGTCCCGCCAAGGCCAGCGATGCCGGCCCGAAAGCAACCAGCCCCAACGGAATTGAATCGTCATAATCGCTACCCAACCGCAGCATCGGGTAGCGGCCGATCGGGCCGTCATGCCCGACGATGGTTTCGCCGCGAAACAGCCTACGCAAGACCGTTGCGAAATCCTCCATTTGGGCGGTTGTCACCGGCGCCATACCGAACGCGTCCTGCAGCGGGCGCACACCCCGGCCAAGGCCCAGCGTGAACCGGCCACCTGTGAGCCGGTGCATCGTCAGGGCGAACGACGCGGTCACCACGGGGTGACGGATGTTGTGGTTGGTCGCTCCGGTCGCGATCTTGAGTTTCTCGGAGACGGCGCCGACCGCACCGCAAAGCGTAGCGGCCTCTTTGGTGTTCCACCGTTCGGAGACGAAGGCGTGACCGATCCCGAGTTCCTCGGCCAGACGCACTTCTGCGATCAGTTCGCGCGGGCTCTCGGGCTGTCCGCCAAGGGTATAGAAGCCGAGTTCCTCAATCGGAGCCGTCACGGGCACATCTCCTCCGCCTCCGGCCAGCGGCCGTGATCGTGGGTGTTGTTCCAAACTTCGACTATCTTGCCGTCCGCGACACGGAACACTTCGACGGAGGCAATGGCGTCGCGGGCGCCGTCATGCAGCCGAATCTCCGCCTGATAGATGATGGTGCAGAAGTCGCCGTCGACGATGGTGTGCAGCAGGGTGAATTCGACGTGTTCGACTGCGCTCCAGAGGTTTTGGACCCGTTCCACGGCCATGGCGCGGCTCAGCACCTCACGTCGGCCGGGGCTGTTCCGCACCATTTCGTCGCCGATGATCTCGGGCGCGATACCGAAGCGCCGTTGGTTCCACAGTTCGAGGTTGTAGCGCTCAACTGCTTCTCGCGTCGCGCTCACAGCACGCCCTCGCGCGCTTTGCGGCGGAGGTCGCGCGAGATCAGGTTGCTGAGCTGCCGAGGCACGTCGACCAGGCAGGAACTCGCGGCGATGCGGCGGGGCAGGCGCACGGATCCGCGTTCGTTCTCGATCGCGTCGAGTGTGGCAGCGGTGATTTCGAACGGCGTGATGAGCCTGCTGGCCCGCAACCCGTACAGCCGTTTCACCATGGCCGTGAATGCAGGATCTGTGCGTCCCTTCTCCATCAGCCCGGTATCGGCGACCTCGCCGATCTCCACCTTCGTGAAGCGCACAGGGGTGTGCCGAAACTCCTCAGCGAGATTGACCGTGTGGTGGGTTATGAACGCCTTCGTGGCCGCGTATGTCGCCAGGTTGGGTGGGCAGATCACTCCGGCATACGAAGACACATTGACGATGTGACCGCGGCCCCGGGCCACCATTCTCGGGACAACCTGGCGCTGAAGTTCAGCCACTGCAAGGACGTTGAGCGTGACGATGAATTCCACCGTGTCGGCATCCATCGTGTCGAATGCACCAACTTTCTCATCGCCGGCATTGTTGACGAGAATGTCGATCGGCCCGTCGGCCTCGACCCGATCGACAAGTCCGCGCAGCGCGGCGCGATCCGTCAGGTCGGTCGGATAGGCGCGTCCACAAAGTTCGTCGGCCAGCGCATCGAGTGCATCCGCTCCACGCGCAACCAGGGCAACATCGGCGCCAACGTGTCGCAGACCGCGAGCCAGTTCGGCTCCGATCCCACGACTCGCCCCTGTGACCAACGCGCGCTTGCCTGAGACCTTCATGCGGCACCTCACTTCGACGTGATCCGATTCCTCCGAAGATACTTGTCTGCCGACAGACAAGCAAGTAGCCTGATCGTCATGACGTTCACCTCATCGCTGCCGACAACCGTCGAGCAGTTGACGCCGAGTTGGTTGACTGCGGTCTTGCGTGGATCAGGTTCGATTGGCGCGGAAACCGCTGTGACAGCGGTCCGTACCGAACAGATCGGCGAAGGGGTCGGCTTCCTGTCGTACCTATACCGCCTCTATCTCGAACTCGATGGCAACGGGCCCGCGTCTGTGGTTGCCAAACTCCCCACCGACACGGACTACCTACAGCTCGCGCAGCTGACCGGCGCCTACGATCGCGAGGTCGCCTTCTACTCAGTTGTTGCGCCGACTGCCCCGTTGCGCACTCCGCGCGCACATGTGGCCTCCATCTCGACGGGGACGACGAATTTCGTGCTCCTACTCGAGGATCTCGGCCATCTCGACAGTGGAGATCACTTGTCGGGCTTGACTTTCGAGCGCGCCGGACGCGTCATCGACGAGTTGGCGCGATTCCACGCCTGGGGCTGGGGACTACAACCCGAGCCCGCCCGGCATCCGGCGTTTGCGGCGATCGACAGCCCCGTGACGACCGGCCTATACACAATGGGTATCGCCACGGGGTGGGCGATCTACCGCGAGCACGGCCGCGCAGCCGTACCCGACGGCCTGGCCGCGGTGATCGACGACTTCGGCACCCAGCTTCCGGCGATGGTGTCGTCACTGGTCGAGCCGACAACCCTGGTCAACGGTGACCTTCGGGTGGACAACCTTTTCTTCGATCCCCAAGGTGCACCGACGACGGTCGACTTTCAACTCACCATGCAAGGAGCGGGCATCTGGGACGTCGCATACCTGGTCGGTCAGGGGTTGACGCCGCAAGAGCGTGGCGGGCGCGAGGGCGAGCTCGTCCAGCGATACGTCGACGCGCTCGCCGCCGCAGGCGTTTCTTATCCGATCGACCAGGCTTGGCGGCAGTTCCGTACAGCGACGGTCGCGCAGATCACTTTCCCGCTGACGGCGATGCTGTCATGGGACACTCTCACCGAGCGCGCAAAGGACTTGCTGCACGCGCTAACCGAGCGTGCGCTGGCAATCATCGCCGACACGGACGCGCTGACCGACCTCCCGTCCTGATCGAGGATTTAGGGTGGGCTCCGTGAGTACGCCAGCGCGACGAACGCAGCGCGAACGCGTCGAGGAGTCGTCGCGGCGCCTTGCCGAGGCCGCCATCGAGCTCATCGCGGAGAAGGGCTACAGCAACACCACGGCGAGGGAGATCGGCGTGCGTGCCGGTTACAGCCGCGCCATGGTCGGCGAACGGTTCGGCACCAAAGAGGCCCTCCTCGACAGTGTCCTCGAGCAACACTACGAACGCCGGATCGACGTCGACCCAGACCCTGGAGCTTCGGGCCTGGAACGGGTGCTAGCACCTGTCGACGCGCTGTGTACGTTCGCCGCGGAGGATCCACGGCTGCTGCGCGCGATGTTCGTCCTGAACTTCGAGGCGATCCACGATCCGGACGTCCTCCGTCAGCGCATACGAAGCTGGCTCTCTCGATTGCGTGACCGGCTCACCGAGGCGGCACTCGCCGGTCAGTCCGATGGAACGGTCACTGCGGACGTTGACGCCACCGAGATCAGCGGCGAGATCATGGCTGCCGGTATCGGATACGCCTACATGTGGATCGTCGCGCCCGAGGAGATCGACCTCGAATCGATCTTGAGACGATGGCGCGACCGACTCGCCAATACCCTGCGACCAGGTCGACCCACTTCATCACGTTGACGCTGTAGTTGACCAACTGAGCTGTTGCACGAGCTTGAATTTCTGCACCTTGCCGGTCGGCGTGGTCGGAAGATCCTCTGCGCGGCAGAAGACCACTCGTTTGGGCACCTTGAACCTCGCGAGCTTCGACCGGCAGATGACGAGCACGTCTTCTTCTGTGAGTCCCGCGTCCGGGGCTGGCACAACCACGACGCAACCGATTTCGCCCCATCTGTCGTCGACCAGGCCGACGGCGAACACCTGACTGATGTCCTCATGTGAGGCCAGCAGGTCCTCGATCTCCTTGGGCATCACCAGCTCGCCGCCGCTCTTGTAGAGCTCCTTGCTTCGCCCCGTCACCTGGATGTATCCGTCGTCGCGCACCCGACCGAGGTCACCGGAGAACAGCCAGCCGTCTCGAAGCGTCGCGGCCGTCTGCTCGGGCTGGTTCCAGTAGCCGAGCATGGCCGTCGGGCCGGCGGACACCAGTTCACCCTCTTCACCGGCGGAAGGTTGCGCTCCCGTCGCTGGACCGACCGCCTTGTACACAACCAATGCGTCCGTGCCTGGAACCGATGCTGCGCCTGCCATTTTCGGCCTCCCTACAGTCTCCGACGTCAGGGCAAGCGGGTCTTCCGGACGGGTCAAGGTCATTGCGCCGCCGCATTCGGTCATCCCGTACCCGGTCACGATTTCGCTCACACCGAAGTCGGCCTCGATCTGCCGCCACAACCAGATCGGTGCGGGCGCGGACCCACACAAGATGGCCTTCAGGGAGGACAGGTCGTAGTCCTTGCGGGCTTCACTTTCGACCAAGGCGACGGCCATAGTCGGCACGCACAGAATGTCGGTGGCGCGATGCCGTTCAATGCCCACGAAGTACCCCTGGGCACTGAACGTGGTTTGGGGAATGATCGCACCGCCCACGAACATCACCGACAGCAGACCTTCGACGTATCCGAACATGTGATAACAGGGCAGCGAGAACAGTATGCGTCGACCGTCCTCGTAGGCGCGAGTCAGCGCCGACGCGTAGGCCGTTCGCAACACCGCATCGTGCGATGTCAAGACGCCCTTGGGTGCACCGGTCGTGCCTGACGTGTAGAGCATGTCGCCCGGATCGCTCGGATCTGGCTCCAAACCTGAACTGGCGCCAACATTCTCATCGCCTAGCGCGGCGAGACCGTCGATCGTCAGGCAACCCGTACGTGCCCGGCCATCGGTGTCCAACACCACGATGGTCGGCCCTGGTGTGACCCTGTCCAGCATCGACTGGTAGTCGAGACCGTGAAATCCGGTCATGCTGACCAGCACTTTGCATCCGGAGTCGGCGAGGACGTACCGCAGTTCATCATGCTTGTACAGGTAGTTGAACGGAACGGCGATGGCTCCGACGCGGGCGATCGAGAATTTCACCGCGACGAACTCGGGGTAATTCGCCATGATCATGCCGACCCGGTCGCCCGGTCGTACTCCCAGCGCTACCAGACCGTCTGCCAACCGGCGTGATTGTGCGGCGACCTCGGCGTAGCTCAGTTCAACCTCGTCGGTGAGAACGAAGGGTCGCTCCGGGTAGCGGGCGGCACAGTAGTCGAGCCAGCCGGCCAGGGTGTGTGGCTGCCATGTCGGGAAGCGGTCGCGCAAAGCCTTTCGGCGTGAGGCGATGTCAGTGTTCATCACAGCTCTCGTAGCTCTCCGCCCAGGATCGCATCGCGTAGCTCGAACTTGCGGACCTTCCCCGTCGGCGTCACTGGCAGCTGGTCGGCGACGAACCATCGCCTCGGCATCTTGAACGGGGCCAGGCGGGCGCGGACATGGTCGATCAGCCGATCCTTCAGATCCGCGTCCGCATCGCCGGGTACGCGCAGCACCGCGACCACGATCTCGCCCAAGCGCTCATCCGGAATCCCGACAACCGCCGTTTCGACGATCGACTCATGCTCGGCGACAACGGATTCGATCTCGGCAGGGGCGATGTTCTCGCCGCCCCGGATGATCAGCTCCTTGAGGCGGCCGGTGACGGTGAGGTATCCCCGGGCATCCATCGTCCCGAGGTCCCCGGTGTGAACGAAGCCGTCGTCGTCGACCGCGCGTGACGTGGCGTCCGGATCGTCCAGGTACGCGACGAACTGCTGGTATCCCCTCGCGCATATCTCCCCGGGCGCCCCTACCGCGACCGTCTCGTTGGTCGCCGGATCGACGATCTTGCAGTCGACGTGTGGCAGAGGACGACCGACAGTGGCTAGCTGATCGTCTCGCGAATCACCCGGGCGGGTGGCCGACAACACCGGGGATAGCTCCGTCTGCCCGAACAGGTTGATGACGGTCGCGCCGAAGGTCGTTTCGGCGTCGGCAATCAGCGTAGGAGCGACATTCGACGCGCCGCCCATGATGGTCCGCAATCGAGGCGCCGGATCTTCACCGGCCCGTTGGCATTCCAACAAGGCACCCAAGACGGCCGGCACGTAGAACAGTACCGACACCTGCTCGTCACGCAGGGCCTTCAGCGCCAGCGCCGGCACGAATCGATCGACCAGCACGACGGTTCCACCAATCCACAACGGGCCCAGCGTCGCGATGACGCATCCCGCGGTGTGGAACATCGG
>Ga0075369_10000618_pt1 | contig 11266 bp, 8 predicted proteins | sample EndMethybrTD3034_FD_71400 | JGI IMG/M metagenome (GOLD analysis project Ga0075369, IMG submission 71400) | Populus endosphere microbial communities from Tennessee, USA - Endosphere MetaG P. TD hybrid TD303-4 | ecosystem: Host-associated > Plants > Roots > Endosphere | place: USA: Tennessee...
GCCTGGGCCTGCAGGAGCAGCCGCTGCGCGACGCCGAACTGAAGGCCCGCGACTTCATCGCCCTGGTGCAGGCCGGCATCCACGCCGAGACGGAGGTCGGCGTCGCGCAGCGGCTGCTCCTGCAGGCCCAGGCGGCGCTCGGCTCCTACGCCGAGCCGGTGTGGGCCACCGAGGAAGGCTGGCCGGCATTCGCCGACCGGCTGCTGGAGCTGGCCCGCGATGCCGAACCCGGATCGGACCATCAACTCGCGTACGTCAACGCGCTGTGCACATCGGTGCTGTCGACCCGGCACGTCACCGTGCTCGCCGATCTGCTCGACAGTGCTGACTCTGCCGACCGCCCTGGACTGCCCGGCCTGACGGTCGACACGGACCTGCGCTGGCGGTTGGTCACGGCGCTGGCCGCCGCGGGTGACATCGACGCCGACGGCACCGCCACTCCGTTCATCGACGCCGAGGCGCAACGGGATCCGACCGCGGCCGGGCGGCGCAGCGCGGCAGCCGCATCGGCGGCGCGGCCGCAAGCCGCGGTCAAGGAAGCGGCGTGGCAGCAGGTCATCGAGGATGACACCCTGGCAAACATCACCGCCCGCGCGATCATCGGCGGGTTCGTGCGGCCCGGCCAGGGTGAACTATTGCAGCCCTTCACGGCGCGTTACTTCGAGGCGATCCCCGGAGTGTGGGAGCGCCGGTCCAGCGAGGTGGCCCAGACGGTGGTGATCGGCCTATACCCGTCGTGGGACATCAGCGAGGATGGCCTTGCCGCCGCCGACACGTTCCTCGCCGGTGAAGTACCTCCGGCGTTGCGGCGCCTGGTGCTGGAAGGCCGCGCGGGCGTCGAACGGGCGCTGCGGGCGCGCGCCTTCGACGTCAGCTGACCCGCCCCACCCACAAGCCAGAAGCCTGGGTCGCTAACCTCGCGGCTTGACGACCCAGGCTTCAGGTTCGGTGAAACTCAGGCGGGTGAGACGCCGGCGCTCATCACCCGCACGGCACTGATCAGCCCGTCGATCAGGTTGCCCTCTTTGAAGGCGGAGGCCGCCGCGGACACCCCGAGCGGTGCGGCGGTCTCGATGCCGCGGCCCTTGAGCTCGGAGCCGTACACGACCTCTATCGCGCGCTGGTCCGGCGACACCGCCAGCAGGACGGCGTTATCCGGCGTCGGCACCTTCGCCAGCACCTCGCGGGCGGTGGCGACCGTGTCCTCACCGAGGGGGCCGACGTACACCGCGAACCGGGCCTTCGCCGCGCGCGAACCGTACTTCAGCGCGTCGTCGAGAACCACCAGGTCCTGGATCGGGAACGGGTAATGCAGCGACAGCTCGCCGGGTTCGGTGACCTTGGAGATGCGTCCGCTGGAGGTGATGGCCCAGCCGTACGGCAGCTGCGCGGGTACGACGGTCGCAACGTCACCACTTACCACTTGCGCCACCTCCAATAGTCAACGGGTGCGCGCCGTGTCCCCCGTGGTCGGCGGGTTCGTCGGCGGCCCACAGGATGGGTTCGCGCGTCCACGGTTCGGACAGTTTGTATGTCGCGGGATGCGGACCCTTCTTCCTGAAGATGAACAGGGCCAACACCCCCGCGATCGCTAAGGGCACGAGTACGAGAAGAGCGTGCATCAATGGGGTGCTCACGACGCAAACCGTAACCCACCGAACCGCTATGCCGCGCCCTCACCGAGGTATCGCACCCAGGCCGGGTCGAGTTCCTTGACCGTGGACAGCAGCCGCCAGTGCTGACCCTTGGGCGGCAGGGGCACCGACCGCAGGGTCCAGCCCAGCTCAGTCAGCAACCGGTCGGCCTTCCTGTGGTTGCAGGGTGAGCAGGCCGCAACGCAGTTCTCCCAGGAGTGGTCACCGCCGCGGCTGCGGGGCACGACGTGGTCCACGGTGTCGGCTTTGGCGCCGCAGTAGGCGCAGCGAAACCGGTCCCTGTGCATCAGCGCGGCCCTGGTCATCGGGATGCGCGCCCGGTAGGGCACCCGCACGTAGGACCGAAGGCGGATGACCGATGGGACGACGATGGTCCGGGTCGCAGAATGGATGATCGGCCCCGCCGGATCGTCGTGCACGACGTCGGCCTTGCCGCACATCAGCATGATCACCGCGCGCCGCAGCGGCAACGCCGTCAGCGGTTCGTAGGTGGAGTTGAGCAGCAGCACCCGGCGGCGGCCCCAGAGGGAGCCCTCGTGCCCGACCGGGACGTGGGGGTCGACGCTGTGCAGGGCCCGTGCGGGTGTAGGCGGCGGGCCGGATGGGCATGCCGGGACGCCGTGATGCCGGTGGCCGGCCCGCCGCAGAGGGCCGTTCTTGCGATGCGCCATTCGTCCTCCGACCGACAGTCCACCATGGATCGGCATCGATCGCACGGCAATTCCGTCCGTGTTCGCAGGTCAGTCCCGTGAACATCCGGTGACATCGTGAGCGAACCCGGCCTACTTGCGGCGCGCACACCAGCGGGTTGACCAGATCGGGTACCCGGCCTGCGTGAAGCTCGGCGTCACCGACCGGGTGAAACCGGCATGGTCCACAATGGACGCGATGAGTGACGTCGAACAGCAGTCGTTCTATGACGCGGTGGGCGGACACGAGACGTTCCAAGCGATCGTCTCGCGCTTCTACGCGCTAGTGCGTGAGGACGAGATCCTGCACCCGCTGTATCCGGAGGACGACTTCGACGGCGCCGAAGAGCGGTTGCGGATGTTCCTCGAGCAGTACTGGGGCGGCCCGCGAACCTACTCCGATCAGCGCGGCCACCCGCGGCTGAGGATGCGCCACGCCCCGTTCCGGATCGGGTTCATCGAACGCGACGCCTGGCTGCGTTGCATGCACACGGCCGTCGCCTCGATCGACTCCGGCACCCTCGACGACGAACATCGCGCGACGCTGATTGCCTATCTGGAGATGGCGGCGCAGTCGATGGTCAACTCGGCGTTCTAGCGCGGATTCGCACGCGCCTGCGCGATCGACGTACCGGTCAGTCGCCGGACCGCGGTTCACAGATCAGCAGCGGGATCTCGCGGTCGGTGTTGCGCTGATACCCGCCGTAGCCCTTGAACACCTTGACCACCTCGGGCCACAATTCTGCCCGTTCCTCTGCGGTTGCGGTGCGCGCACGCATCGGCTTGGTCTCTCCGTTGACGGTCATGGTGACGTCCGGGTGCGCGACCGCGTTCTTGTACCAGTCGGGGTGGTCCTGGTGGCCGCCCTTCGACGCCACCACGACGATGCGGTTGTCGTCGTGCACCGGACTGGTCAGCAGATTGGAGTAGGGTTTGCCCGACTTGCGGCCCACGGTGTGCAACTCGACCGCCAGCATGCCCATGACGGTGCGGGGATACCGACCGCCGGTGAGCAGGAGCAGCGCGCGGTGGCCGTGCTCGAGCAGCCACGAGCCGATTTCAGCCGACCGATCGGATTTGCCCATCGTTGCTTACGCTAGCGCAGCACCAGCGCCGGGTCGCCACGGCGCCGATACACCGAGCCGAATCGCGCGTCGATGCGCAACCATGCGGACATCGCTCGCACCCGGACGATCTCATCGGCCGGGACGGCCTGCGGATCCAACGCCGCACCGTCGGCGGCCGGCCTCGACTGCGGCAGGAAACCCATTGCCGTCAAAGCGAATACGCACCGCATCGGGATACCCACCGAAGCATCGCCGTAGCTGACCGCGAGGACCTCCTGATCCAGCAGCGACGGAGGCGGGCCGTGCGCGCCGGAGTGTTCCCTGGCCAGCATCGAACCGCGTTGGGCCAGGTCGAGGATGATCCGGGCGGGCACATCGTCGAGGTGGGCGAATCCGCCGTCGGGCGGCAGCGCGCCACGCCACGCCGAATCCATCGGGAAGCCCGCGTCTATGACGCCGGAGTGGTCGGCCTCCGCCAGTCCCCTGGCCAGTTCGTCGGCGCCGACGCTGATGTCGGCCGGCCTGATCCGGCCCGCGACCACGCGGCTGGCCAGCACATCGAAACCGGTTGCCAGCCAAGCGACTACCCGTTCGCCGGGATTAATCCCCCGGTCGCTTCGCTCCTGCCCGCCGGTATTCATCCCCGGGTCGCTTCGCTCCTGCCCGCCGGGGCGCTGCCGCAGTCGGATCACCGCCGCCTCGTCCATCCTCAGCGCGCGGTCGGCGAATACCGCCAGGTCCTTTCGGTCCGCGGCAGTGTCGATCCAGATTCGCCGCTCCCCCTCGACGGGCATCATCCCCGCGACCAGCCGAGCAGGTAGTCGCGCTGCGCCTCCGAAAGCCGCTGCAGCCGTTGCTCTTCGATGTGCACGGCGGCCAGCTGCGTCTCGGCGACCACGGACGGCTTCGAGTCGGGTGCGGCGGCCACCGAGCGCACCTCGTAGCCGATGGTGAAGTCGACGGCCCGCACCCGCTTGGACCACATCGTCACCTGCAGCGGCGAGTCCATCAGCCGCAGCTGCCCCTTGTAGAGGATGTTGACCTCGGCGATCAGCAGCCCGATCGTCGTGATCTCGGCACCGAAAGGCTCACGCAGGAAAGGGATCCGGGCCTCTTCGAGAATGGTAACCATGGTGGCGTGGTTGATGTGCTGGTACATGTCGATATCGGACCATCGCACATGGACCGGGGCGACGAACCCCACTGCCGACTCATCCGTCACCCAGAGGCTCCTGTTCCGCTCGTGCGTGTCATGCTGCGGATCTGCCGGGCAGCCACCGACAGCGTCGCGAGGTCCCTAAGTTCGTCCTCGTAGATCTCGGTGAGCGTGCGGCGTGCCCTCGACACCCGCGACGTGTTGGTCAGCTCCCATTCGGCGATCTTCTGCTCGCCGCTTTCGTCGGGCTCACCGACGGCGAGCACGTCGAAGCACAGCGAGCGCAGCGATCCGTAGATGTCATCGCGAATCGCCAGCCGGGCCAGCGAATGCCAGCGGTCGTCGCGCGGCAGCTGGGACACCGCGGTCAGCAGGCCATCGGTGCCGAGATGGTCCATCAGGGCGAAGTAGGTGTCGGCGACCTCGGCCGGATCCCGATCGATGATGTCGGCGATGTCGATGACGTCGAGCAGGCTGAACTGGTACAGCCCGGTCGCCACGGTGTAGGCGAGCTCCGCTGAGGCGCCCTGCGCCGCGAACTCCTCGGCCTCCTTGTTGACGATGGCGCTGTCGTCACCCCGCAACCACTCCGACATCGTGGGTGTCAGCGTCGCGACCTTCTTGGCGAACCGGTTGATCTCCGCGCCGACCGCCAGCGGTTGGGGCCGATAGTTCAGCAGCCAGCGCCCGGCCCGGTCGATCAGCCGACGCAGGTCCAGCGTCATCCGGTCGGACACCGACACCGGCAGATCCGACGCGAGGATCTGCTGCCACACCGACCCGATGCCGAAGATCGCGTCGGTGGCCACATAGCTGCGCACCGCGTCCACCGGGCCGACGCCCACGTCCTCGGTCACCCGATAGGCGTAGGTGATGCCTGCGGTGTCGACGAGGTCATTGACGAGCATGGTCGTCACGATCTCCCGGCGCAGCTGATGGGAGCGGATCTCGTTGCCGAATCTGTCACGCAGTGTCGAGGGGAAATACGACGGCAGCCGCGCCGCGAACGCCTCCTGATCGGGCAGGTCGCTGGCGAGCAGGTCGTTCTTGAGCTCCAGCTTGGTGTGCGCCATCAGGGTGGCCAACTCCGGCGAGGTCAGGCCCAGCCCGGCCTCGGCGCGCCTGCGGATCTCCTTCTCCGACGGCAGCGCCTCCAGTTCACGATTGAGCCCGCGCTCGGCGGCGAACTGTTTGATCATCCGGGCATGCACGGTCAGCAAGCCGGTCGCGTTGGCCCGGCTGGTGCCCATCAGGTCGTTCTGTTCGATGTTGTCGATGAGGACCAGCCGCCCGACCTCGTCTGTCATCGACACAAGCAGTGCCGCCCGCTGACTCGCATCGACTTTGCCCGCGGTGACCAGCGAATCGATCAGGATCTTGATGTTGACTTCGTGGTCAGAGCAGTCGACACCGGCGGAGTTGTCAAGGGCGTCGGTGTTGATGCGGCCGCCGGCCAGGTCGAACTCGATCCGGCCCCGCGAGGTGACGCCCAGGTTGCCACCTTCGCCGATCACCTTGGCCCGCATCTGATTTCCGTTGACCCGGACCGGATCGTTGGCACGGTCACCGACGTCGGCGTCCGATTCGGTCTCGGCCTTGACATAGGTGCCGATCCCGCCGTTCCACAGCAGATCCACCGGCGCCTTGAGTACGGCCTTGATCAGCGCGGGCGGTGTCATCTCGGCAACGCTGTCCTCGATGCCCAGCGCGTCGCGGACCTCAGGGGTGATCGGGATGGACTTCTGCTCGCGGCTGTATATCCCGCCGCCCTCACTGATCAGCGACCGGTCGTAGTCCTCCCAGCTGGAACGGGGCAGGTCGAACAGCCGCCTGCGTTCCTCCCACGACGACGCCGCGTCGGGATTGGGGTCCAAGAAGATGTGCATGTGATTGAAGGCTGCGACCAGCCGGATGTGCTGCGAAAGCAACATGCCGTTGCCGAACACGTCGCCCGCCATGTCGCCGATGCCGACGACGGTGAAATCCTCGGTCTGCGTGTCGACGCCCATTTCGCGGAAGTGCCGTTTGACCGATTCCCACGCGCCCTTGGCGGTGATGCCCATGGCCTTGTGGTCGTAGCCCACCGACCCGCCTGACGCGAACGCATCGCCCAGCCAGAAGCCGTAGGACAGCGCGACCTCGTTGGCGATGTCGGAGAAGGTGGCGGTGCCTTTGTCGGCCGCCACGACCAGGTAGGCGTCATCGCCGTCGCGGCGCACCACACCTGCGGGCGGAACGACGGCGCCAGTCGCCCTGTCGACGTTGTCGGTGACGTCGAGCAGGCCGGCGATGAACAGCTTGTAGCAGGCGACGCCCTCGGCGCGCTGGGCGTCGCGGTCGGCGGTGTCCAGCGGCGGATGCTTGACCACGAAGCCGCCCTTGGCACCGACCGGCACGATGACCGCGTTCTTCACCGCCTGGGCCTTGACCAGGCCGAGGACCTCGGTGCGGAAGTCCTCCCGCCGATCCGACCAGCGCAGACCACCGCGCGCGACGTTGCCGAACCGCAGGTGCACACCCTCCACCCGCGGTGAGTAGACGAAGATCTCGAATCGCGGACGCGGCAGCGGTAATTCGTCGATCAGGCCGGGGTTCAGCTTCAGCGACAACACGTTCTGGTGCCGCGCCGACCCCGTGCCGCGGATGAAATAGTTCGTGCGCAGTGTCGCCTGGACCATCGATGCGAAGGCCCGCAGCACCCGGTCGGTGTCCAGGCTGACCAGGGCGTCGATGTCGGCCGCCACCGCTGCGGCGGCGGCGCTCTGCGCGTCGCGCCGCGTGGTCGCGCCCTGCTGGTCGGCATCGGGATCGAAGAGGGCCTCGAACAGCTCCACCAGCGAGCGCGCCGTGCGTGCATTGCTGTTGAGCACATTCTCGATGTGGGACTGGCTGTATGGAAAACCCGCCTGACGCAAGTACTTTGCGTACGCCCGCAGCACCACGACCTGTTGCCAGGTGAGGCCTGCCCGCATGACGAGTTCGTTGAACCGGTCGATCTCGATGCGGCCATGCCAGATGGCGGTGACCGCGTCGGCGAACCGTGCCGCGCTGGCTTCCCGCTCGGGCCCGGGCGGCGCCTCCGGGATGCTGGGATGCGGTTTGATCTTGAACTGATAGATCCACACCGGCAGGCCGTCCGGGCGGGTCACGGTGAACGGCCGCTCCTCGAGGACCACAACACCCATCGACTGCAGCATCGGCAGCAGTTGGCTCAGCGATGCCGACTGACCGCCCAGATACCACGTCAGCTGGCCAACCCGGTCGTCCCCACCCTCGGTCAACGTCAACTTCACCGAATCGTTCTGCAACTCTTCGATGATCGCGATGTCGTTGAGCGCCTCCAGCGGCGTAACCGCCTGCTTGAAGTCGTCGGGAAAGGCCACCGCGTAGTGCTCGGCGGTGGCCTGGTCGATGAATCCGGTCCTGACCGCACCCATCAGTCGGTCTGCCCAGGTGCGGGCGGCCTCGGTCAGCAACTGCTGGATGCGGGTTTCGTTCTCCAGCGATGTATCGATCCGGCTGCGGTCCAGCCCGTCGGGCATCTTGACGGTGAAATGCACCACCGCCCAGGGCGATTCACTCACCCGCGCGGTGTACTCGATGCCGACCCCGCCCAGCTCGCGAACCAGGATGTCCTGCATTTCCAGCCGAACGGCGGTGGTGTAGCGGTCGCGCGGGAGGTACACCAGGCAGGACACGAAATACGCGAGCTGATCACCCCGTAGGAACAGCAGCGCCCGGCGCCGCGAGCCGAGCTCGACCACGGCCATCGCCATCTCGAGCAGGTCGGTCGGGCTCAACGCGAACAGTTCCGGGCGCGGGATGGTCTGGACGATGTCGAGCAGCAGCAGTCCGGGATGGCTGGGATCCTGCTGCGCCATGGCCAGCGCCTCGTTCACCCGCCGCGAGATCAGCGGTATCTCCAGCACATTGGCGTTCATGGCGGCGACGGTGAACAACCCGACGAAGCGGTGTTCGACCGCGGTTGGCGTGTCAGGGCGGGCGTCCCGATCCGTGCGCAGGTTCTCGCGGACGACGACGATATAGGGGAAGGCGCGGTAGCGCAGGAAGCTGGGAATGGTGGCCTGCGCCAACACGAGCAGATCGTCGGGGCCGGTCAGCGGTGGAAGAACGTCGCGTCGCAGCCGCAGCACCCCCAGCCGGCTCGACTCGTCGACGGACGACTGCCCGTCGTGCAGCGGGCAAAGCTGGTAGCCGAGCAGAACGAAATGGCCGTCGGCCAGCCAGCGCAGCAGCGCCGCCACGTCCTTGCGGTCCGCGCCGGGAAACCGCCCCTGGGGCGCCGTCTCCAGTTCGTTGGCCAGGCGGTAGAGGGTCGCGTTCATCGGACCCGAGTCGGCGGCGACCTGACGGGCGTCGGCGAGGATGTTCGGCAGCAGCCGGCGAGCCTCGTCCAGCGCACGCCGATCCGGCGATTCGGCGAGCTTGATGTGAATCCAGGTCTCGTCGGTGCCCTCGCGGGCGGCGCCGTCCGTCGCGGGCCGGATGTCCAGTAACTCCCCGCCGCGACCCCTGCGCACCCGGAACACCGGGTTCATGATCGCGCGGTAGGCGACCCCGAGCCGGTGCAGCATCACCGTGACGGAGTCCATCAGCATCGGGGTGTGATCGGTGACGATCTGCAGCGCCGGACCGAATCCGCCTGCATCGTCTGCGGTGTAGGTGGCGACCTTGGTCTCACCGGGCGCACGGTGGCTGCCGAGCCGGTGGTGAGCCGTCACCAGGGTGGGCGACACCACCCGGCCCTCACCCGTGCGGTCCAGCGGACCGGTCACCGCCGAATCGGCTCCCGGCGCATCGCCCTGAGGTCCGTGATAGGTGGCGAGGTACGCCCGCGCCAGCCCTTGCATCGCGTCGGGAGGAAGCGGTCTCGGGTCGCTTCGCTCTTGTCCCAACGCTCCCGGATACACCGTCATGCGAACCACTCCTGACTCACACCCGCGTACCGGCCGTCGTTGGCTGCCGCCGCACGCCCGTTCCAGGACCGCGACGGCATGGCACGCAGATGCGACATTAGTCCCGTGTAAGGCGGCGGTGGGTCACCCTGTGCGGACGGGCCGCATCGGCGCCCAGCCTCTGCACCTTGTTCTCCTCGTAAGCCGCGAAATTGCCCTCGAACCAAAACCATTTGGCCTCGCTGTCGGCGTCGCCCTCCCACGCCAGAATGTGGGTGCAGGTCCGGTCGAGGAACCAGCGGTCGTGCGAGATCACCACCGCGCAGCCCGGGAAGTTCTCCAGCGCGTTCTCCAGCGAACTCAGCGTCTCGACGTCGAGGTCGTTGGTCGGCTCGTCGAGCAGGATCAGGTTGCCGCCCTCCTTGAGCGTCAGCGCCAGATTCAGCCGGTTACGTTCACCGCCGGACAGCACGCCCGCCGGCTTCTGCTGATCGGGTCCCTTGAACCCGAATGCGGACACATAGGCCCGCGATGGGATCTCGTTCTGCCCGACCTCGATGTAGTCGAGCTTGTCCGACACCACTTCCCACACGGTCTTCTTCGGGTCGATGCCGCCGCGGCTCTGGTCGACATAGGACAGCTTGACCGTTTCGCCGATCCTGACGGTGCCGCTGTCGGGCTCCTCCAACCCGACGATGGTCTTGAACAGGGTGGTCTTGCCGACGCCGTTCGGCCCGATGACCCCGACGATGCCGTTGCGCGGCAGCGTGAACGACAGATCCTTGATCAGCGGCCGCCCATCGAAACCCTTGTCGAGGTGCTCGACCTCGACCACGACACTGCCCAGCCGCGGCCCCGTCGGGATCTGGATCTCCTCGAAGTCGAGCTTGCGCGTCTTCTCGGCTTCTGCGGCCATCTCCTCGTAGCGCTGCAACCGCGCCTTGCTCTTGGCCTGACGGGCCTTGGCACCCGAACGCACCCATGCCAACTCATCCTTGAGGCGTTTCTGCAGTTTGACGTCCTTGCGGCCCTGCACCGCGATCCGTTCGGCCTTCTTCTCCAGATAGGTGGAGTAGTTGCCCTCGTACGGGTAGGCCCGGCCGCGGTCGAGTTCGAGGATCCATTCGGCCACGTTGTCCAGGAAGTAGCGGTCGTGGGTGACGGCCAGGATCGCGCCCTTGTAGTCGGCTAGATGCTGTTCGAGCCACTGCACGCTCTCGGCGTCGAGATGGTTCGTCGGCTCGTCGAGCAGCAGCAGATCCGGTTTGGACAGCAGCAGCTTGCATAGCGCCACCCGGCGCCGCTCGCCTCCGGACAGGTGGGTGACCGGCTCGTCGGGCGGTGGGCAGCGCAGCGCGTCCATCGCCTGCTCGAGCTGCGAGTCGAGGTCCCAGGCGTCGGCGTGATCCAGATCTTCCTGCAGCCGGCCCATCTCCTCCATCAGCTCGTCGGAGTAGTCGGTGGCCATCAGCTCGGCCACCTCGTTGAACCGGTCGAGCTTGACCTTGATGTCGCCGAGGCCCTCCTCGACGTTGCCGCGCACGGTCTTCTCCTCGTTCAGCGGCGGCTCCTGCTGCAGGATGCCCACCGTTGCCCCCGGCGCCAGCAGCGCGTCGCCGTTGTTGGGAGTGTCCAGCCCGGCCATGATCCGCAAGACGCTCGACTTGCCGGCCCCGTTCGGGCCGACGACACCGATCTTCGCCCCTGGAAGGAAGTTCAGACTGACGTCGTCAAGGATCACCTTGTCGCCGTGCGCCTTGCGGACCTTCCGCATCGAATAGAT
>Ga0075369_10000621_pt1 | contig 11259 bp, 10 predicted proteins | sample EndMethybrTD3034_FD_71400 | JGI IMG/M metagenome (GOLD analysis project Ga0075369, IMG submission 71400) | Populus endosphere microbial communities from Tennessee, USA - Endosphere MetaG P. TD hybrid TD303-4 | ecosystem: Host-associated > Plants > Roots > Endosphere | place: USA: Tennessee...
CAGTATGTCGAAGGCCTCGCGGGCCTCCTCACGTGTTAGAGGCTCGCGGCTTGCAGCCTTCGCCAAAAGCGGCTTCAGATCGGTCATGCGCTTAATGTTCCCCTTAGCGGACTGCCGCCTGTTCGGCGAGAGGTTGATTGACCGATGCGCCGTACTGCGTCTGCAGCAGGTTGACCATCTGATCGAGAATGTCGTCGCCGGCCGCGTTTGCCGTTGCTGTGATCTGCTGGTCCTGATTGTTGAGCACGTCACCCGTCGGTTCCGTGTTCACTTCAGTGACCTTGAGAAGGATTTGCGTCGTCGGGTCGCCGCCGACGGCATTGGCAATCGTGTCGATCGGACCCGAGAATGCGGCGTTGACACCAGCCCGGCCGAGCACGGCGTCGTCGGTGCCGCGGGTAATGCCACTCTTGCTTTCGACCGTGATACCAAGAGGTGCGGCGATATCGGCGAGCGGCGTTCCCTTCTGTGCCTGCTGCTTCAGTTCCTCGGCCTTTTTGGCGAGCTCGAGCTTCTGCTGTTCGGCGGTCCAGTCGGCGACTGCCTTGTCATGCACCTCGCTGAGCGGCCGATCGCGCTCCGGCGTCACGTCGCGAACGTCGAACCAGAGATAGCCGTCGGTACCGATCGAAAGGGAAGGAGCGTCCGCCCCGGCGTCGGTCCGGAAGGCCGCGCCAAGAACCTGCTGCTTGGCCGGAATATCCTTGACCTCGTTGCCATCCTTGTCGAGGCCCGTGGCGTCGACGGCATCGATCACGACTGCCTTAAGCTTAAGCTGCTCTGCAATTTGTTCCAGCGTCGAGCCGGAGCCGCGCAGATCCTCGATCTGATCGTGTACGTTGATAAGCTCCTGGGAAGCGTTGGAAACAGCCAATTGCTTGCGGATCTCTTCCTTGACCTCGTCAAGGCTCTTGATGCTCTCAGGCTTGATGTTGCTGACACGGAGCACAACCGGGCCGAAGGTACCATCGACAACCGGCGTTGTTCCGCCGTCCTTCGAAACAGCAAAGGCCGCATCCGCGATGGCTTGATCCGGAACCTTGTCCTTGGAGAACTCGCCCAGGAATACGTCGGTTGCCGTCTTGCCCTGATCAGTCACCAGCTGATCGAAAGTCGTGCCGGTTTTCAGTGCTGCCACCGCGGCATTGGCAAGATCCTTGCTCTGGAAAGTGAGCTGCTCGATCGTGCGCGTCTCCAGCGTGCGGAAACTATCCTTGCGCTTTTCAAAGTCTTCGCGAATCTGGTCATCCGTGACAGAGGCGGCATCGGCGATATCTTCCGGCTGAAGCTTGAGGAAGGCAACCTTCCGGTATTCCGGTGCGCGGTAGCGCGTCTTGGCGCCTTCGAACCATTTGGCGAGCACATCCTCGGCGGGCGCCTTGATCGGTTCGATATTGGCATTTGTCAGCAACAGGTAATCGATGCCGCGGCTTTCCTGGCGATAGAGCTTGAGGGCATCGACGAGCGTCTTCGGCGCCGCGAAGCCGTTCGAGACAGCGTCGACGATCTGGCTGCGAACGGCAACCTTGCTGCGCTCCTTAATGTAGTCGTCTTCGCGGATGCCGGCATTGCGCAGTCGCGATGCAAAGAGGGTGCGGTCGAACTGACCGTTAACGGCCTTGAAGGCCGGATCATCGCCGATCAGCTGCGCAAGGCGATCCTGCGACAGACCGAGGTTCATGTCTTCCGCCAACTGATCCAGTGACGCGCCGGCAACCAGCTGCGCCAGTACCTGCTGTTCAACGCCGAAGGCGCGGGCCTGATCGGCCGTCAGCCGCATCCCGAACTGTTGGCTGAGATTTGCGACCTGCCGCTGGTAGGCCAGGCGAAATTCGTTGACGTCCACATGCTGATCTCCGACGCTGACAACGGTCGTGCTGTTGCCGCCTGATACCAGCTGGCGGGATATACCCCAGATGCCGAAAGAGGCGACCAGAAGCAGCATGAGGAGCTTGGCAACCCAGGTGTGAGCAGCTCTTCTCAGAAGATCGAACATCGAAACGCAAACCTCGCATCATATTCGCCCGTTCGCGGGCAAAGCATTCGACGTTCCTTAGAACAAAGCCGGCAGGAAATGAAGGGTTATCGCGCGAAAACATCTGCACTATATCTGCAATCATACAAGCGCATCGAGCACAGCAAAAGCCACCGGATATCGGAACCTTTCCCGGGCTAATTCGTTGAACAGCATCCGGAAAAAGAGGAGCAGACAATGGCCGATATGAAAACCGCCTCCGCCCAGTCCGCAACCGCGCGTGTGAAGGCGGAGATCGCGGCAGACGATCTTTCCGCACAGGTCGCAGCATTGCGCGAAGACCTTGCACGCCTGTCCGAAAGCGTTGTGGCGCTTGGACACGGCGCCAAGACCGCCGTCGCCGATGAGGCCTCGGTCATGACGGAACGGTTGCGCGACAAGGTAAGGGAGGAGCCTATCTTCGCGCTCGCCGTGACCGCCGGTGTCGCCTATCTTTTCGGATTGATGAGCCGTCGATAAGATCGATCGGCATTTTGACCAGGCGAGAGCCGGGCGTGCTGACGCCCGGCTTTTGACTTTGCATGATTGCCTAACGACGAATGACCCGGCCAACGGCAATGAGCAGGCAAGCGCCGACAAAGCCGGCAATCAGATAGCCGAGCCAGCCAGCCAGCGCGAATCCGAGCCCCGAGAGTATGGCATTGGCGACGATCGCGCCCACAATGCCCAAAATGATATTCATCAACAGCCCCATGTTGCTGTTCATGAACTTTTCCGCGAGCCACCCGGCAATGCCGCCGATAATGATAGCGGCTACCCAACCTACGCCTGCGTCTTCCATATGTTTTTCCTCCAGAGAAAACGAAGTCAGCGCCAGCGAGGGAATTGAGGGGTCTCTGACAGCGAGTCTCCGCATACGAACAATAAGCCGCCGGTAGCCTGAGATAGGCCTGGAGCACGAATGATGTTGCAAGCCTTGCGCCCGCGTTGAGACTCAATTCTCCCACACGAAAAAGATAGGCGATCCGTTTGGGTGCGCAACGCAAATGTTCGCTCGAAGATAGGCGCTACGGGAGACCATCTGACGCGACCCGTCGTCAAGTTAAGTTCAAACCTCGTCGACTCAAGGAGATTCGACGATGATAGTGCACCCTCGATCGACCTGAGCACAACCCCTGGACGTCGCATTCAAGAAACACTCGACGCTGTCGAGCATCCCTAGGGATCGAGATGCATATTCTCGGAAGGGCATCTCGAGACGCCTCAAGCGCGCATTTCACGAGAGAAGCATCGTGCAATTGCATTTCGCGCGAGACCGTAGAATAAACACCGTATCAGGAGGGCGTTACGCTAGGCGACCGTTCCAAAATGCATACCAATCTTTATACACTCGGCCATATCAGCCACGTAATAACAATACCAATATACGATCAGTTCGCGTCGGGCCAAGCCACGCTGGATCTCGCCGTTTCCTGCACCCCCGTAAATCAACCACGCTCTGTTCATCGATTTAACGGCCGATTATGCCGTGAATCGTTTTGCCGACCCGCTTGTGTAGACGAAAAAGCTCATTCTCAACGAAATCACGGCCCTTCCTTAAGCATTTGCTTGCTCAACCTGCAATCTATGTCATGGTAACTTCCTTCACATGAGAGGGGTTCCAGCTATGATCAATCTACAGTCAGTTCGTAATGACACTACCCATGACCAACGTCTGCTCGATTGCCGTGCCGATGTTGAACCAGCACTCCATCAGATCATCCGCGATGCGCAGCAAAAAGGGTGGGCGCCTGCGGAGGTTGCAATGGCCATCGCGGATGCGGCGGACGACTATATTCTGTTGCTGGCCAGCCGGAAGGCGACGTCGCATTGATAAGTGTCACATTGGAAATTTGGGGCAAGGACACGAAACGATCTGTGGACAGGTGACGACAGTCGAGTCCAGCATCTGCCCGCAGACAACACGGCCATACTGCAACGAGACGGCGCCAATTTTAATTTCGTGGAGCGCTGATGTTCGAACAGAAAACACTCTGACTGAAATCAGCTGAGGACTGCTTCATCGCGTTTCACTTCTTTAAAGGACCGACCTCGGCGTCGCTGGCCGAGCGCGGTGACCTGGTGGTAGCCACACGATCAAGCGTGTCATATATCCTCACGCGGGCCTATGTGGCGCGGAAGGAGAAGCTCAAATGAACAGATTTCTCGCATCTGCAGCAGCCGGAGCACTGGTCAGCCTTTCCGCGATCATTTCAGCCTGCACCACAAGCTCCGATCAGACCTCGTCAATCGGATTTTCATCGTCCTATCAATACGATCGCTCTGTAAATCCAGCCTGTTCGGGTGGGTTCAGACCGAGCAACGGCCGCTCCTGCAGCTACTAGCTACGCAAGTCGAGCAAGTAAAATGGCACGATGCGTTTTTCACCGCAAAATCTATGTTCGGTCGTTGAATTGTGGTGAGAGCGTCGGGGTTCGAACCCGAGACCTACTGATTAAAAGTCAGTTGCTCTACCAGCTGAGCTACGCTCTCCCTGATGCCGAACGGTTCGCCCGGCTGGAAGTGCGCGGAACATATGCAGGTGCCCCATTGCGGTCAACCAAAAAATCATCGTTCCCTGCGCATTAGGCACATTTCTTGCCAACGGGCCTGAAAAGGCAGCTACCAGCCTATGCGGGGCTTCGTTTCCACCGGTTTTACCTGATTGCGCGAGCCCGGCGTTTGCAATGTCCAAAGACCACAAAAGAAAAGCGCCCGAAGGCGCTTTGTCAAAGTTGGGGGAAACGAGATCGTGAACCGGACGGGCGAAAGCTCGACTGCCGTTTCGTTGGCCACCCGGGGAAAGCGGAAAAATCCGGGCATCCTTTCGCAACCGCCGCGTCCGCTTGGCGCAGCTCACAATCTCGCCTTATAAATGCACGAAGCGTCAGAAGGTTCCCCCAAAAAAAATTAAATGAATCAATCCCTTCTGAGGGCCATTCAATATCTTCACAAAGTCACGCGACGCTCTAGCTAGCCCCTTGTACAGCCAAGGAGAATGCAATGACCAGCGTGACCACATCTGCACCGCCGGCGACCCGAAAAGTGTTGCGCGGGCGACCTTACAGCCTCGGTGAGTTTACCAGGAAATATCGTCTCGACGAAACCGAAGCGAAGCGGCTTTATGAGAAGTTTGGGCCATCTGCCACAGAACTCGATCTGCTCATGGCCGCCAAGCGTCGTCTGCCGGCTCACTGATGATTTTGTCAACGCGCATCCGGAGTGGGGCAGCCTCTACTGCACGGCGCACTAGCAGTTGGAGGCGGGCTACTCCGCGTCGGGCTGCCACTGCAGGGACTGCCGCAAGTCGAGTGGATCCGTTTTTCGTCGTCTTTGCAGTTTTGGCCGAGATGATCCTTCGAGCAATCCACCTATGCGGGTCGCAGCTTCTGTCCGCGATGTGGCGGATGCCTTCTCAGTCTTAGCGATGAGCTCGCAACGATCCGAATTGGTTCACTGAAGAATCCTCCGATCGATCTCCAGTCGTTTCAATGTTTTGGATCAAAGACGGCGAAAATCTGGCTGCGCCCGATAGAGGGGGGCACCGGGCAATACGAAGCAATGCCCTTGAGGCCAATTGATCCTACGGAAAACTGAACTTTCATTACCAAGATTTCATTTCATTCCACCGCCATTTCGTGCCAATCCGGGGGCCGATGCTAATCTGTCGTTCAGCTTCGACGTGCTCATTTTGCTGACGGCTGCATTGCCGCACGTTGATCGAGGCCGGAATGAACGACGTCAAGGATATGCACGAAACCAAGCCGACAAAGGCGAGCGCCGATCTGGCGGCCGTCCTTGCGGCCTCACGCAAACAGTCCAAGGGCAGTTGGCGTGGTCGCCTATTGGTATTGCTTCTGCTGATTCTTGCCGCCGGCGGCGTAACCTACTTGTATTCGCGGCAAGAGGGCAACCAATACAGCTACGCCACTCAGCCTGTTAAGCGCGGCGACCTAACCGTGTTGGTCACCGCTACGGGATCCGTGCAGCCGACGGAGCAAGTGGATATATCAAGCGAGCTGTCCGGAACGGTTCGCGACGTAAACGTCGACTACAACAGCGAGGTCAAGGCCGGCGAGGTTCTTGCCGCGCTCGATACGAACAAGCTTGAAGCCGACGTCAAGAGTTCGCGTGCGAAGCTTGATTCGGCCAAAGCCAACGTTGTGAAGGCCACAGCTGACCTCGAGTCGGCGCAGAGCTCGTTCCAGCGCTTCCGCAATCTCGTTCAAAGCAACGTGTCGACACAACAGAGCCTTGAGGACGCGCGCTACAAGTTCGATTCTGCGGTTGCTGCCAAGGACATTAATGTCGCTGCTGTGCTCTCCGCCGAGGCTGATTTGCGGCTTGCCGAGGTCAACCTCGCCAAAGCGAAGATCGTCTCGCCGATCAACGGCGTAGTTCTGACGCGTTCGGTCGATCCGGGCGCGACAGTGGCGGCGTCGCTGTCGGCGCCCGTGCTTTTCGTGATCGCCGGCGATCTGAGGAAGATGGAGTTGCAGGTCGATGTCGACGAGGCCGATGTCGGTCAGATTGCCGTCGGCCAGAAGGCGACGTTCACGGTCGATGCCTATCCCAACCGGACCTTTCCGGCCGAGATCAAGCAAATCCGATTTGCATCAGAGACAACGAACAATGTCGTGACCTACAAAGCGATCCTGTCGGTCGACAATGCCGACCTATTGCTGCGGCCGGGCATGACTGCCACGGCGGACGTCACCGTCGAAGCGGTCAAGAATACTCTGATGATACCCAATTCGGCGCTTCGCTATGCGCCGCCGGCTGTAGAATCTTCCCGGAATCGCGGCATCTTCGGATTGCTCAGGCCACCCCGGATGGGACCGCGGACCGGCAACCAGGGCGGCGAAGCCCTAACTGGAGCAAAGCGGCGCGTTTGGGTTCTGAAATCAAACAAGCCGGGAGCCGTGATCATCCAAGTGGGGTCCTCCGACGGACAATTCACTCAGATCGTTTCTGGAGACCTGAAGGAAAACGACGCCGTGATTACCGACGCCACCGCGCAGGCGAAATAGGCGAGGGTCACGATGACGAGCCCGCCACTCATCGAATTCAAGCAAGTCTCGAAGATCTACGGTCAGGGGGAGGCGGCAATTCGCGCCCTCGATCGGGTTGATCTGGCGATCCGCGAGCATGAATTCGTCGCCATCATGGGACCCTCCGGTTCGGGCAAGTCGACGGCCATGAACATTCTTGGCTGTCTCGATGTGCCGAGCGCCGGTGATTACATTTTCCAAGGCGTGTCGACACAGGGCTTCGACCGCAGCCAACTGACGTTGCTGCGCCGCCATATGCTCGGCTTCGTATTCCAGGGGTTCAACCTGCTGCCGCGCACGTCGGCTTTGGAAAATGTCGAACTGCCGCTGATCTACCGCGGCATGCATGCAAGCCAGCGTCACCGCACGGCCAAGGAGGCGCTCGGGCTTGTGGGTCTTTCCGGGCGCGAACATCACAAGACGCAGGAACTGTCCGGCGGCCAGCAGCAACGCGTCGCCATTGCTCGGGCGATTGTGACGGAACCTTCGCTGCTTCTGGCGGATGAACCGACCGGTAATCTCGATACCAAGACCAGCATTGAGATCATGGACTTGATGACGCGATTGAATCGCGAACAGGGCATTACGATCGTCATGGTCACGCACGAGCCGGACATTGCGGCCTACGCCCAGCGGCTGCTTCGCTTTATCGACGGCAAGCTCGAGACGGAAGTCGAGCATCGCGGGAGGGCGGATCATGTTTTTTGAGACGCTGAAACTCGCGCTGCGCGCAATCAGTCGCAACATGCTCCGGTCGTTCCTTACCGTGCTTGGTGTCGTCATTGGCGTGGCGGCCGTCATCGCACTGGTGACGATCGGCAACGGCACGACCGCCCAGGTCTCGGCCGAGCTTTCAAGGCTCGGGACCAACATGCTGTTTGCACGTCCGGGTCAATTCGGTCCCGGTCGCGCAAGTTCTGAGGCCCGTCGCTTCACCGTCCAGGATGTCGATGCCATCCGCGATCAGGTCAATGGCCTGCGCGCCACAGCACCGCTCAACCAGACGACCGCGACGGTCATTTACGGCGGGCAGAGCCGTTCGACGACCGTGATGGGAACGACCAACGACTATTTCATCGCCCAGGACTGGGGCATGGCGATCGGCCGCACCTTCGATGCTGCAGAAGAGCGTGGGCGCCCGCGCTGCATCCTCGGCGAGACCGTGCGCTTGCAGCTCTTCGGCGCAGCCGACCCCACGGGGCAGCAGATTCGCGTCGGCAAGGTTTCGTGCAGCGTCATTGGCGTCCTTGCCAAGCGCGGCCAATCCGGCATGGGCAACGACCAGGACGATGTCGTCGTCATGCCCGTCAAGGTCTATCAACGCCGGATTGGTGGCAAAGCGAACGCCAATGTCCAGATGATTGTGATCTCGGCGCGCGACGGTGTCTCGACGACGAAAGTTCAGGACGAGACGGAAAACCTGCTTCGCGAGCGTCGGAAAATCATCCCTGGTCGCGAAGATGACTTCAGCGTCAATGACATGACGCAGATTGCGGACGCAATGACCGGCACCACGACGCTGTTGACCAGCCTACTCGGAGCGGTCGCCGCGATCAGCCTGCTCGTCGGCGGCATTGGGATCATGAACATCATGCTGGTGTCCGTGACGGAGCGCACCCGAGAGATCGGTATACGGCTGGCGATCGGCGCGCTGGAAAACCAGGTGCTGCTGCAGTTCCTTGTCGAGGCTGTGGCATTGTCAGTATTCGGTGGCGTCGCGGGGATCCTGCTAGGGGTCGGCCTCGGCTATGGGGCAGTAACCGTCCTCAAGGTGCCTTTCGTGGTCAACCTCACTATGATCGCCGTGGCGTTCGTGTTCTCCGCCGCGATCGGGATGGTCTTCGGGTATTTCCCGGCACGCCGTGCCGCACAGCTCAACCCGATCGAGGCGCTGAGGCACGAGTAGGCGCCGTCCGGTTTCTTCCATTTTGCAGCATGATCCGCGCTCGGCGCCAGCTTGCCGTTCGCGCGAACGCTGATATATCATGAGCTTTTACAGTCGCCTTCGCGACACCAGACATTTTCCGAAGCCACGGATACGCGAATGCAGAACTCACTCAGTCACCTTGCCTATCTCACCCTAGAGCATGCGATCGTGACGCTGACGTTGCAACCAGGTGCTTTAGTCACCGAGAAGCACTTGATCGACCTTGCCGGGCACGGTCGAACACCCGTGCGCGAGGCGATTCAGAAGCTGGCGTGGCAAGGGTTGATCGTGGTGAAGCCGCGTGTCGGATTGCAGGTGGCCGAGATCAAGCCGACGGACCATGAGAATGTCATGCAGGTCCGCCGCGAGCTTGAGCCGATTGCGGCCGCACTGGCCGCCGACTTCGCCACCTCAGAGCAGCGCAAGGAGCTGGCCGAATGTGCGCAAGCGATGGAAGTATGCGCGGCAACCGGCGACTTGGCGGCATTCTTCGCCACAGACAAGGCCTTTGACGAAATCCTGGAAGAAGCCTGCCCCAACGCCTTCATAACGTCAGCCCTTGCACCGGTTCAGACGCATTCGCGTCGGCTCTGGTCCGCGTCCAAGAGTCCCGACCGAATGGATCAGTCCATCTCGTTGCACGTCACAGTCATACGGGCCATTCAGCAGGGAAGGTCCAAGGATGCCGGCCAAGCTATGAGCGCGCTGATCAACTATCTTAGCAGCCATAATTGAAAACGGCCCTGTTAAGGGCCGTAGATCAGTGTATCTAGCGGGATTTAACCGACGAACGCACGTTCGATGACGAACTCCGCCGGCTTGCTGTTTGCGCCCTCATTGAGGCCGGCCTTTTCCAGCAGATCCTTCGTGTCCTTCAGCATCGCAGACGAACCGCAGATCATGCCACGATCGATTGATGGATCGAGCGGCGGAACGCCGAGATCGGTGAAGAGCTTGCCTGACGAGATCAGATCCGTAATGCGGCCGCGATACTCGAAGTCCTCGCGGGTGACCGTCGCATAGTGGCGCAGCTTGTCACCGACGACTTCCTGCAGGAGTTCGTCATTTTTGATTTCTTCGACCAGATCGAAACCATACTTCAGTTCGGCCACGTCGCGGGTCGTGTGGGTGAGGATGACCTCCTCGTACTTCTCATAGGTTTCCGGATCGCGGATCAGGCTCGCGAAGGGCGCAATGCCGGTGCCGGTCGAAAACATATAAAGACGACGGCCGGGCGTGAGCGCGTCGAGCACCAGCGTGCCTGTCGGCTTCTTGCGCATCAGGACCTGGTCGCCCGGCTTGATCGCCTGCAGATGCGAGGTCAGCGGGCCGTCCGGCACCTTGATCGAGAAGAATTCGAGTTCTTCAGCCCAGGCGGGGCTTGCGATCGAATAGGCGCGGAAAATCGGCTTGCCGTCAACCATAAGGCCGATCATCGCGAATTCGCCAGACCGGAAACGGAAACCCTGCGGCCGCGTCATCGTGAACCGGAACAAGCGATCCGTATAATGCGTCACGCTGAGCACGGTTTCGGCATAGACTCCGGCCGGAATCGGGGAGGCGAAGTCTTCGGTCTTTGCAGGGGCGTTCATTTCGGTATCGGATCCCGTATTCGTCGCACAATGTTTTCGATGCCAGCGAGATATTACAAATAGTGTCGTGATTAAAGGTATTCCATTCTTTCTCTGGCGACTTGCACGAAATATGCGTGTCGCGGTCAGGATTCCGGGGCCTTCCCACGCTTCATCGCTTTTGCGCTGGCGAAGCGAAGCAAAGGATGCATATTAGGCAAAAACCGCGTCTGCCGCGCGCGGACGCCATAGGCTGCTCGGGGAAACATGAAGATTTTCAATTACAAGCGCGTACCTTACGCGGAAATGCGCGCATTCTCCGTCCATATTCTGACGGCATCCGGGTCCTTTCTCGCATTTCTGGGCGTCGTCGCGGCCGCCGAGCATCGGTTCATCGATATGTTCTGGTGGCTGGGCCTCGCGCTTCTCGTTGACGGCATCGATGGGCCGATCGCCCGCAAGGTCAGTGTCAAAGAAGTGCTGCCAAACTGGTCGGGCGATACACTCGACAATATCATCGACTATGTAACCTACGTTTTACTACCGGCGTTCGCGCTCTACCAGAGTGGCATGATCGGTGAGCCATGGTCCTTCGTGGCAGCAGGCATGATCGTTGTATCCAGCGCAATCTACTACGCCGATACCGGCATGAAGACTGAGGAGTACTTCTTCTCCGGCTTCCCGGTGGTCTGGAAC
>Ga0075369_10000622_pt1 | contig 11258 bp, 10 predicted proteins | sample EndMethybrTD3034_FD_71400 | JGI IMG/M metagenome (GOLD analysis project Ga0075369, IMG submission 71400) | Populus endosphere microbial communities from Tennessee, USA - Endosphere MetaG P. TD hybrid TD303-4 | ecosystem: Host-associated > Plants > Roots > Endosphere | place: USA: Tennessee...
CCGCGTTCCTTCGGCTACGTCGCCCTGTTGGTGGCGTTGGGCAGCTTTGGCCCGTTGACCATGAGCATCTACACGCCCGTGATGCCTTCGGTCGGCGCATCGCTCGGCGCCGGCGCCGAGAGCGTCAAGCTCACGCTCACCACCTACATGCTGGGCTTCGCCGTCGGCCAGCTATTTTATGGCCCGCTCAGCGACCGCTTCGGCCGCCGCCCGGTGCTTCTGGGCGGGCTGATCTTCTTCACCGCGGCGACCTTCACCTGCTCGTTCGCACCCTCGATCGGCGGGCTGATTAGCCTGCGCATCCTGCAGGGGCTGGGCGCCGCCTCAGGCTCGGTGATCGGCCGCGCGCTGACGCGCGATGCATACACCTTCCAGGAGATGCCGCTGGTCATGAGCTGGATCTCGCTCGGCCAGAACATCGCGCCGTCGCTGGCGCCGACCCTGGGGGGATTCTTAGGCGAGTGGGCGAGCTGGCGCGCGACCTTCTGGTTCGTCGGCGGCTTCGGCACGCTGCTGCTCGCCATCGTGCTGATGGGGCTGAAGGAAACCAACAAGCATCGCAACGACCGCCTCGATCTCGGCCATCTGCTGCGCGGCTCGGGCGAGATGCTGTGCGAGCGCCAGTTCCTCGGCAACGTGCTGACCTTGGGCTGCGCCTTCGCCATCAACTTCGGCATGCTGGCGGGCGTTCCTTTCATCCTGCAGGACCATCTCGGCTTCTCACCGCGGGAGTTCGGCCTGATCGTGCTGCTGTCGGTCGCCGGCTTCACGGCCGGCACGTTCGTGAACAACCGGCTGATCGGCCGCGTCGCGCCGATCGTCATCATGCGGGCCTCCGGCTGGTTCCATGTTGCGGCGCTGTCGGTCATGGCGGCCCTGTCGCTGAGCGGCATCGTCACCTGGTGGGCGATCATCGGCCCGCACGTGGTGCTGAGCTTCGGCACCGGCATGATCGTGGCCAACGCCAATGCCGGCGCGGTTGGCATGTTCCCCAAGCTCGCCGGCACGGCCTCGTCGCTGGCCGGCCTGGCCCAGATGGGCATGGGCGCGATGGGCACGATCACCGTCGCCGTGCTCACCCTCGTCGGCAGCCGCTACGTCGCCATGCCCCTGGTGATCGGCCTGATGCCGTTCGCGCTGGCGACCGTGCTCAGCGCCCGGCTCCTGCGGCCGTCACGGGCGCATGCGGTCAAACCCGACTGACGATCTCGACCGGCGCGAACAGGCATGTGCGTAGTGCTTTGCGATGCTCTGATCGAGGTCCATCATCCACCTCCGGTTTCGCCGAGCAAATCCCAGAACGGGACGGCAGACAACGTCGCGACGGTGAGGCTTCCCGCCGCCATCGCACCTGATGTACATGCTGCAGCAGGAATTCATGACGGAGGAAGACGATGGCCAACATGCTGAAGGATAAGGTCGTTCTGGTGACCGGCGCGGGCGGCGGCATCGGCCGCGAAATGGCGCTGCTGGCCGCCCGGGAAGGCGCGGCCGTCGTGGTCAACGACCTGGGCGGCGCGGTCGACGGCGAGGGCGGCGGCAGCACCACGCCGGCGCAGAAGGTCGTCGACGAGATCAAGGCGGCGGGCGGCAAGGCCGTGGCCAACGGCGACAGCGTTGCCGATCCGGCCGGCGCCGAGCGCATGGTGAAGGCCGCGGTCGAGAACTTCGGCAAGATCGACGGCGTCATCAACAATGCCGGCATCCTGCGCGACCGCATTTTCCATCGCATGAGCCATGTCGACTGGAAGATGGTGATCGATGTGCACCTGAACGGCGCGTTCAACGTCAGCCGCGCCACCGCCAACTACTTCAAGGAGCAGAAGTCGGGCGCCTTCGTGCACTTCACCTCGACCTCGGGCCTCGTCGGCAACTTCGGCCAGGCGAATTACTCGGCGGCCAAGATGGGCATCATCGGCCTGTCGCGCTCGATCGCTCTCGACATGGCGGCGTTCAACGTCCGCTCCAACTGCATCTCGCCCTTCGCCTGGACGCGCATGATCGGCACCATTCCTGCCGACACCGACGCGCAGAAGGCGAGGCTGGAGCGCTCCAAGAAGATGACGCCGGCCAAGATCGCGCCCATGGCGGTGTTCCTGCTGAGCGATGCCGCCGATGGCGTCACCTCGCAGATCTTCGGCGTGCGCATGAACGAGATCATGCTGTTCAACGCCAACCGCCCTGTGCGCTCGGTGCACAACTCGGAGGGCTGGACCTTGGAAGCGATCGCCGAGCAGGCCGTGCCATCGATGAAGCCCTACTTCACCGACATGAAGCGCTCGCCGGAGTATTTTACGTGGGATCCCGTCTGATCGAGTAACGACCAGCAACCCAACACCTCACCCTGGGAGCGGCATGTTAGGCCGCTCCCAGGATGAAGCTTTTCGATGGAGTGAGATGCCAATGGCCGAGGCCCGCAAGAACGAACCGAAGATCGAAGCCGACGAGGTCCTCGCCGGCATCGTCGAATGGGTGTCGATCGAAAGCCCGAGCCATGACGGCAAGTCGGTCAACAAGGTGGTCGACCATGTCGAAGGCCAGTTCCGCGATCTCGGGCTGAAGCTTGAGCGTGTTCCCGGCCGTGACGGCTTCGGCGACATCCTGGAGTGCAAGACTACGCCGGAGATGAGCCACGGCGAGGGCAAGGGCATCCTGGTGCTGGCCCATCTCGATACCGTGCATCCGATCGGCATGATCGAGCGGGACCTCAAGATCCGGCGCGAAGGCGACAGCGTCTTCGGGCCCGGCATTTACGACATGAAGGCCGGTGGCTACATCGCCTACTACGCGCTGCGCCATCTGGTGCGGCAGGGCAAGAAGACCAAGCTGCCGGTCACCTTCCTGTTCATTCCCGAAGAGGAGGTCGGCAGCCCGACCTCGCGCACGCGCATCGAAGAAGCGGCGCGCGGGCACAAGTATGCACTGGTGATGGAACCCGGCCGCGATGGCGATCGCGTCGTCACCTCGCGCAAGGGCGTCGGCCGCTTCACCCTCACGGTGAAGGGTACGGCGAGCCATGCCGGAGTGCGCCATCAGGACGGCCGCAGCGCCATCCATGAGATGGCCAAGCAAATCATGCGCATCGAGGGTAAGACCGACTATGCGCGTGGCATCACCTGCAATGTCGGCCTGATCGAGGGCGGCAGCGGCGTCAACGTCGTGCCAGCCGAATGCAAGATCGAGGTCGACCTGCGCGTGCCGAGCCAGCAGCTCGCCGAGGAGATGACGCACTGGTTCCTGAATCTCGAGCCGATCGGCCAGGACATCACGCTCAAGGTCGAAGGCGAGATGAACCGGCCGCCGTACCAGAAGGACGCCGGCATTTCGGCGTTGTTCGAGAAGGCGCAGGCGATCTATCGCGAGATCGGCAAGGAGCTTCTTGACGTGCCGCTGACCGGCGGCGGCAGCGACGGCAATTTCACCGCGGCACTCGGCATTCCCACGCTCGATGGCCTCGGCGCCGACGGCAAGGGCGCGCACGCGGCCTTCGAGCAGATCTACTACTCGTCGCTGGTGCCGCGCACCTACCTCTGCACGCGGCTTCTCGAGACGCTGGAGTAACGTTCATGCTCCTCCGGACCGCCGGCCTCTGGCCGGCTCAAGCTCATGATGCCGGCCAGAGGCCGGCGGTCCGGAGGAACTAACGCAGCAACGCCTGCGCGCCGCTCCACAGCTCGTGCACGACGTCGGCGGCGGGCTTGGCCATGGCCAGCCGCGCTGACTGGCCCGACCAGGCTTGCATGCGGTCGATGTCGTTGGTTTTGGCCGCGGCATCGCGCATCGCCTGGGTGAGGCCGCGCTGCACAGGATAAGGTGCCGGATTCGGTGCATCGGGTGCCGTGGCGGCGCGCGCGTAGGCCGTGGCGACGGCGCGGCCGGGCCGACCCGAGAAGGCGCGCGTGAGCAGTGTCTGTTCGGGCAGGGTGCGGCCGATGGCGTCGGCCCAGGCCGGAGCGAGATTGGCCTCGGGGCAGCGTAAAAAGCCAGTGCCGATCTGCACCGCCGACGCGCCCAGCATCAGCGCCGCGGCAACGCCGCGCGCATCGGCGATGCCGCCGGTCGCGACCACCGGAACCTTCACCGCGTCGACGATCGCCGGCAGGAGCGCGAACAAGCCGACGAGCTCGATCGGCGCCTTGGCGGCTTCGAAGGCGCCGCGATGGCCGCCGGCTTCCATGCCCTGGGCCACGATCACGTCGGCGCCCGCCGCCTCTGCCGCATTGGCTTCGGCGACGGTCGTGGCATTGGCGAACCACTTTATGCCTTGGGCCTTCATGCGCTCGACGAAAGCAGCAGGATAGACGCCCATGATCGAGGAGATGATGGTCGGTCCGACCTCCAGCAGCGCCTCGCACTGGGCGGCGAAGTCGGGCGGGCTGACGTCGCCCGCCTGGCGCGCCACCTCCGGTCCCCAGCCGCCAAGGAATGAGCGCACGGCATCCTCGGCCGCGGCGTCGCGCATCGGCGGCGGATCGGGAATCCAGAGATTAATATTGAAGCCGCCGTTGCTGCCGGCACGGACCTCGGCCGCCCAGGCTTTTATGGCAGCGGGCTGCATCAGCAGGGCACCGCAGCTTCCGAGGCCGCCGGCATTGGCGACGGCGATCGAGAGCGAGGCGGGGCAGGCGCCGGCCATCGGCGCCAGCAGGATGGGGACGCGAAGGCCGTAGGTGGCACAAAAGGCCTCAGCCCTCTTCAGCAGGGGATTGGCAAGCAGTGGATTGGCGGTCGGCATGATCCCCAAGGTAGGGATTGGCCGTGGCCACAGGTAGCGTTTTGATCAGATGGCCGCCATCGCTCCGGGCGATTGCTGCCTACTCGGCGGCGCGGCGGGCCATCATCGGGCGGGCACAATCGAGGAAGGCACGCAGCGCGCTAGAGGCGTAGGCGTCGCGATGGCGGATGAAGACCGTCTCGACCTCGCCTTCACCCGGCGGCAGATGGTGGACGCGTACGCGGCCGCGCTTCCACACCGGGCCGATCAGCGCCTCCGGCAGCAACGTCACCCCGAGGCCCGCGCCGACGCAGCTCACGATGGCCTCGAGCGTGCCGAACTCGAGATGGCGAACGCCGGCGATGCCGCGCCGCGCCAGCAAGGCCTCGAGATGCTGGCGATAGGAGCAACCCGCACGCAGGACGATGATCCTGAGCCCGCCCTGCCGCGCCAGGGCTTCGAAGTCGGCGACGTCGGGCGCGGTCAGCACGACCAGCTCCTCGCGAAAGAACGGCTCGCCCACCAGGTCGGCGTGGTCGACCGGTCCGCAGACGAAAGCGCCATCGAGCCGGCGCTCGATCGTCTGTTCGATCAGTTCCTGCGTGGTGCCCGTGCGCAGCGACAGATCGACGGCGGGGTAGGCGGCGACGAATTCGGCGAGCACGGGCGACAGTCGCAGCGCCGCCGTGGTCTCGAGCGAGCCGACGACCAGGTTGCCGGCCGGCGCGCCATCGTCGGTGACGGCGCGTCTCGCATCCTCGAGCAGTCCGGCGACGCGATCGGCGAAGGGCCGCAAGCGCAGGCCAGCGGCCGTGAGCGTCGCGCCGCGATTGGTGCGCTCGAACAGGTCCACGCCCAGCCGCTCCTCCAGAGCCCGGATGCGCGCGGTCACATTGGACTGCACGGTGCCGAGCTCGGCCGCAGCCTTGCTCATGCTGCCGCTGCGCGCGACGGCTGAGAAGATCCTGAGGTCGGCCGCGTCCATGGTCGTTCCTTATAGCCGTGGCGCTTCCTCCCCAGCGAAGCTGGGGAGGTGTCGGCGTCTTACGCCGACGGAGGGGTCATGGGCATCAATCCTGGCGCTCATGACCCCTTCGCCCGCTACGCGGGCACCTCCCCATCGCGCAACGCGATGGGGAGGAAGGAGAGGCTGCTTCACTGGGCTACGCACTAGTAAGCTGCCGTGAAGCGTTGGCGGACGTGCTTGGGTTTCTCGATCTCGTCCATGATGGCGATGGCGAAGTCCTCGCGGCTGATTTCGCTCTTGCCTTTGTCGTCCTCGAGCAGGTGGTCGCGACCGAGCCGGAACTTGCCGGTGCGCTCGCCGGGCTGGATCGAGGCGGGCGGCGAGATCGCCGTCCAGTCGATATCCGCCACCTTCTGCACCTCGGCCAAGGCAAGCGCCGCGGGCTTGGAGGTCGGTGGCTGGATGCCTTTCTCGGCCATGTGATCGAAATGCGTTCGGCCGTCGGTGCGCAAGAGGCTGCCGGCGCCGACGACGAACAGGCAGCGCTTGATACCTGCCTTGCGCAAGGCGTCGAGCACCTGGTGGACGTCGTTCTCGTTCCACTTGACCGACAGGATCGCGGCGTCGTGTCCCTTGAGGACATCGGCGAAGGCTGCGACCTCGGTCGTGTTCGCCTTCTTCGCCTGCAGGCCGTCGCGCGCACCGAGCTTGGCCGGATCGCGGGAAAGGCCGGTCACGCGATGGCCGCGCCGCAGCGCCTCGTCGAGGATGCGGCTGCCGATATTGCCGGTCGCGCCTGCCAAAACGATGTTCATCGCGTCGTTTCCCTTAGAAGATCGCGCAGGGCGGTGACGGTCTCGGCCGGCGCCTCCTGTGGCACGTTGTGCCCGATGCGCGGCAGCAGGCGCCGCGAATAGGGGCCGGTGAAGTTCTTGGCCTGATTGTCCTGTTCGGGTGCTGGCCCCACGCCGTCGTGCCCGCCATGCAGGTTGATCGTCGGCACGGAGATCTTGGGCTGCTTGGCGAGCTCGGCTTCGATGCCCATCAACGCCGGGTCGCCTGCTGCGTAGCCGTAGCGATGGCGGTAGGACTGGATCACCACGTCCACGAAGTCGGGATTGTCGAACGACGCGGCGCTCTTTTCGTAGGCCGCCTCGTCGAACTGCCATTCCGGCGACCACAGCTTCCATAGCAGCCGACAGATATCGCGGCGGTTCTTCGTGAGGCCTGCGCGGCCGCGCTCGGTATGGAAGTAGTACTGGTACCAGAAGCGGTGCTCCTGCTCGGCCGAGGCCGGGTTCGCAAAGGCGGCGGTGTTGAAGATGTTGTAGCCCGCGCTGCTCACCAGGCAGCGCACGCGCTCGGGCTTGAGCGCGGCGGCGATGCAGGCGGCGCGTCCGCCCCAGTCGTAACCGACGAGCGCGGCGCGCTTGATGCCGAGCTTGTCCATGAACTGCAGCAGATCGTGACCCAACGCCGCCTGCTCGCCCGAGCGCAGGGTCGAGGCGGTCAGGAATCGCGTCGGCCCGTAGCCACGCAGCCAGGGCACGAGCACGCGACAGCCGTCCTTGGCCAGAGCCGGCGCGACTTCGTCGTAGGCACGCACGTCGTAGGGGAAGCCGTGCAGCAGGATGACCGGCGGGCCGTGCGAGGGGCCGTGCTCTTCGAAGGCGATGTCCAGCACATCGGTACGGACGCGATCCTGTTTCATCCTGCGAGCTTAGCGCGACGCGTTGACAGAGGGGAGGGCCGCGCTCACGCTTGGCGAAACGGAGGAAACATGGCCCGGTTCGATCGCGTGATCCGCGGTGGCATGATCGTCGACGGCAGCCGCCTGCCGCGCTTTCGCGGCGACATCGGCATCAAGGACGGCAAGATTGCCGAGATCGGCCAGATCGGCGCCGACGAGGCCGACGAGACCATCGACGCCGGTGGCCTGATCGTGGCGCCAGGCTTCGTCGACCTGCACACGCACTACGACGCACAGCTCTTCTGGGATCCCTACTGCACGCTGTCGAGCTGGCACGGCATCACCTCGGTGGTGATCGGCAATTGCGGGTTCGGCTTTGCCCCGGTGCGGCCGACCGAGCGCGACCGCGCCATGCTGACCATGACCCGCGTCGAGGCAATCCCCATGGCCTCGATGAAAGCCGGCATGCCGTGGAACTGGGTGACCTTCCCCGAGTTCCTGGACAGCGTCGAGGCGGCGCCCAAGGCGGTCAACATCCTGCCCTACATGCCGATCTCGCCGCTGCTGATCTGGGTGATGGGCTTCGAGGCGGCCAAGGCGGGCAAGCTGCCGACGCCGGAGCAGCATGCCGAGATCAGGCGCCTGCTGCACGAAGCGATGGACGCCGGCGCCTGCGGCTGGTCGGCTCAACGCATGCTGCCGACCGGACCAGCCGCCGTGCAGCGCGACCACGACGGCTCGGCTATGCCGACCGACGTCATGCATGACGAGACCTGCCGCGAGCTCGCGCGGGTCCTCGCCGAGCGCAACGACGGCTTCATGCAGATGCTGCTGGTCTCGGGCGACAACGTCCACGACCAGGCCTTTTACGAAGAAGTCGCCACCATCAGCGGCCGGCCGGTCATCATGAACGTGGTGCAGGCCTTCGATCACAAGCCTCACATCCATCGCCGCGTGCTCGACTGGCTGCGGAGCTGCCGCGAACGTGGCATCCGCGTCGTAGGCCAAGGGCTGACGACCGACGCGGGCTTCACCTTCACCTTCGAGGACTGGAACCTGTTCGACGATTCGCAGGTCTGGTGCGACGCCACGACGGGCACACGCGAGGAGCGGCTGGCAAAGCTCGCCGATCCGGCACGCCGCGCCGCGCTGCGTGACAACCTGCCGATCACGGCGACGGGGCCGTTGCCGCAGATCGCCATTATTGGGCCCAAGCTCGACAAGAACAAGAAGTGGCTCGATTACACGCTGGCCCATGCCGGCGAGAAGATGGGCAAGCATCCGGTCGACGTCATGCTCGACATGGCGGTCGAGGAGGATCTCAAGACCGAGTTCTTCGCCGCTCCGCCCAACGGCAGGATCGACTATCTGAAGGAGCTGGTCGACGATCCCTACGTTCTGTTCGGCGTCAGCGACGGCGGCGCCCACACCAAGTTCCTGACCGCCGGCCGCTATCCCACCGAGACGCTGTGCAAGGTGGTGCGTGAGCACAAGATGCTGAGCCTGGAGGACGTGCACTGGCGCCTGTCGGCCTTGCCGGCCGAGGTCGCGGGCTTCCGCGGTCGCGGCGTGCTGAAGAAGGGCGCGCCGGCCGACATCGTGATCTACGACTTCGACGGGCTCAGGGTCATGCCCGACGAGATCGTGCACGACCTGCCGGGCGGCGAATGGCGGCGCGTGCAGCGCGCCCAGGGGTACAAGTACGTACTGGTGAACGGCGAGGTCACGATCCGCAACGACGCGCCGACGAACACTCATTCCGGCCGCCTGTTGCGGCATGGCAATGCCTAGGCTCATAGAGCGTTCCTCCCTGCGCGAAGCGCGGGGAGGTGGCCCGCAGGGCCGGAGGGGTCATGAGCGACGCGACTGACGCTCATGACCCCTCCGTCCGCTTCGCGGACACCTCCCCACCTGCGGTGGGGAGGCAACGCTATCTGAGCGCAGCGCAGGCGCGCGAGCTCGGCAGGAAATCCAACCTGATGGGCGCGCTCTTGGTGGCGCATGCCTGGGCGTTGATCGGCGCCAGCATGGCGCTGTTTGCCTGGTGGCCCAATCCCTTCACGTTCCTGCTGGGCGTGATGGTGATCGGCGGCCGCCAGCTTGGCATCGCCATCCTGATGCACGACGCCGCGCACGGACTGCTGTTCGCCAACCGGCGCGTCAACGATTGGGTCGGCGCCTGGCTGTGCGCCTATCCGGTGTTCACCAGCCTGGCGCTCTATCGCCCGTACCATCTGCAGCATCATCGCTTCACGCAGCAGGCCGAGGACCCCGACCTTTCGCTATCCGCGCCGTTCCCGATCAGCCGTACCAGCCTCCGGCGCAAGATCGTCCGCGACCTCACCGGGCAGACCGCCTTCCAGCGACGCGGCGAGCAGCTTCGCCGCGCCCTGGGACCGGCCGATGCGCCGCTTGGCACGCAGTTCGGCAATCTCTGGCGTAAGGAGAGGGGTTTGCTCGTCGTGAACCTTCTGCTGTGCGCCGCCCTGACGGCGATCGGCTACTGGTGGCTCTATCCGGTGATGTGGCTGCTGCCGCTCGCGACCTGGTACCAGCTCATCAGCCGCATCCGGAATATCGCCGAGCACGCAGTCGTGCCGGACAACGACGATCCTCTACGCAACACGCGCACGACCTACGCCAATCCCCTGGGGCGACTGCTGCTCGCGCCGTACTGGGTGAACTATCACCTCGAACATCACTTGTTCATGTTCGTGCCGTGCTGGCGCTTGCCGCAGGCTCACCGCGCGCTGCTCGCCGCGGGCTTCCGGGACAAGATGGAGCTGCAGCCGGGCTACCGGACGATGTTGCGGCTCGCGACCTCGCGGCTCGTCGATTCGACAGGCGGACCGCGCTCCGGCGGCAAGGCCCAGCACATCTGACGAAAAAGGGCGGTCCGCCGGACCGCCCTCGGTGTCTCGTGCCGTATTCCTACTGACTGGCCCTTACTGCTTGGGGCAGGGATGGACGTTCATCTCCGGGCCGAGATCGTACGGCGGCGGCGCCTGCGCCAGCGACGTCACCTGGGAGGACAGCGCCCAGTCGAAGGCGCGCTTGGCGCGAGCGCAGAATTCCTTGTCGGTCGGCGCGCGCTGGGCTGTGCGGTTGGCGAACTCGGTGACCACGACGTCGAGGTTGAAGCGCTTGCGGCCGGCGAGCTGCTGCATGGCGCGGCCGTTGGCGGCGAGCTCGGACTGGTACTTGCTCAGGAGCTGGCCGTACATGCCTTCGTAGGCCCGGCTGCCGCCCGCGCTCTGGCACTGCAGGGTGGCGACGTTCAGCTCCATCTGCAGCATGCGGACGCGATAGGTCGCGAGGTCGGCATCATTATAGCAGATGCTGCGGACGCTGGCGGCCGGAGGCGGCGCGACCGTCGACGCGACCTGGTAGTCCGCTGCCGGCGGCTTGGAGGCCGGGGCGGTCGTCTTGGCCTGCTGTCCGAGCGGGCAACCGCCCAAGGCCAGACCGCCTGCGACTACAACTGCCGCCTGCAAGAGCTTCTTGATCATTAATTCACTCCCAACGCATTGGCCGGAAACCGCATGCGGGTACAACAGTTAGGGGCCTCTTTCAAATCAAATACCGTGTAGGAGTGGGTGAAGACCATCCTGCCGCAGCAAAAAAACCGGGGATCAGTGCATGGCGGGGTAAGTGCACGGTCGATGGCTAGGGGTGACGCGATGCGGAATATGGCCGAAGCCGCTCGCTCACCTCTGACCTCAGATCTCTGACCTCTCATCTCCTCCCCCGTCACACGGGGGAGGGTAGGGTGGGGGAAAGCCTCAACAGAAATGTGAGGGAGGCGAAGATCATGATCTGCAATGGTCAGAGGTCATCGCTGCGGCTCTCCCCCTCCCGTACCCTCCCCCGTATGACGGAGGAAGGAC
>Ga0075369_10000623_pt1 | contig 11225 bp, 10 predicted proteins | sample EndMethybrTD3034_FD_71400 | JGI IMG/M metagenome (GOLD analysis project Ga0075369, IMG submission 71400) | Populus endosphere microbial communities from Tennessee, USA - Endosphere MetaG P. TD hybrid TD303-4 | ecosystem: Host-associated > Plants > Roots > Endosphere | place: USA: Tennessee...
CGGCCGCGGCGCGCCGGGTCCGACGTGCTCGACTTGGGGATCTACGGCGACGGCGACGAACCGTTGGCCAACGTCGTCGTCGATCCGATCAAGGATCGGCACGGCCGCAGCATTCTCACGGTGCGTGACCAGAACACGTTCGCCGAGAAACTGCGCCAGAAGCGCCTGATGGACTTGATCCACGTCTGGCTGATCCACCGCTTCAAGGCCGAGATCGTGTACTACGTGACGCCCACCGAGGACAACATCTATCAGACCGAGAAGATGAAGTCCCACGGCATCTTCCGCGACGTGTATCAGGAGGTCGGCGAGATCATCGTCGCCGATGTGAACCAACCGCGCATCGACGAGCTGCTGGCGCCCGACCGCGAAGCGCTGCAGCGGTTGATTCGCAAGGAAGACTAGAGGCGCGCAGCCCAACTCAGCGGCTCGTCAGGGCCCGCTGCCAGATCCGGCGTGCGAAATCGACTGGCGCGAGGGCCGCTGTCCACGCCCTCCCCTGCCACGGTGCCCCGACGCCGACGAAGGTGACCACGGCACCGTCGGTCTCCCCGCTCGTGCCGGGTATCAGATCAATCGTTGCGTGCGCAACGATGATCCGCCCGTCTTTGCACAGCGCCGGCACCTTGAACAGCTCCTTGTTCAACCGGCCGGTCTTCATCGCTTGATCGAAGCCCCACCAATGCACGGGCCGAAGCGCGGGCGGAATGACGACGTTGAGACTCTGGCCAAGCGCATCGTCCGCTGAGTAGCCCACGACCTCGGTCACTGCCTCACCCCACTGATGGATGATGCCCTTGCGATCGACGGTCACGCTGGCGCGCTGGTCATCACCGGTCGCGTCGGAAGCGTCCATACCTTGAATACGGTCAGCACCGGCGGCTGGTTCACGGATGCGGCCGGTTCGGTCGGTTACCGTTCGGATATGGCCGCGTGGGACCGCATCGCCGCGGCAGTCACACACCGGCGCTCCTGGGTGATCGCCCTGCTGATCGCTGCCGCCGCCGGCGTCGTGATGGCGCTCGCCGGGACCAACACCGGCGCTGACAAGCCCCCGCTGCAGTTGCCGCCGTCCGCCGAATCAGCAAGGGCCGCAGCATTATTGAAGTCCTTCCCCGGGGAGGACCAGATGCCTGCGATCCTGTTGGTATCCCGGCGCGACGGAGCACGGTTGACACCGGCCGACCTGGCTGCCGCCGATTCCGCCCGCCGGCGCGTGCTGTCGCGCACCACCGTCCCTGCCGGTCCGCCACTGATTGTTTCGCAGGATGGCAGCGCGGCAGCAGCGGCCATCCCGATTGCGGCCGGTCTGTCGGGATTTGCGCTGCGCAACGCGGTCACCGCGCTCCGCGATTCCGCGACAAACGGATCCCCGGACGACCTTGCTGTGCAAGTGACGGGCGGCCCAGCGTTCCAAGCCGACATCACTGACGCGATGAGCAGTGCCAACATCACCTTGCTGGCGGTCACCGCGTCGGTCGTCGCGGTGCTGCTGATCATCACGTATCGCTCCCCCATTCTGTGGCTCGTTCCGCTGGCGGTGATCGGATTCGCCGACGGGCTGTCCACCTCTGTCGGCACGGTTCTGTCGAGCATCACGGGCTTGGCCTTCGACGGCGCAACGTCGGGAATCACCAGCGTGTTGGTCTTCGGTGCCGGCGCGAACTACGCGCTGCTGCTGATCTCGCGCTACCGCGAGGAATTGACCGGCGCCGACGATCACCGCGTTGCCCTACGGACCGCGGTCGCCCGCGCCGGGCCGGCCATCGTGGCGAGCAACGCAACAGTGGTGCTGGCCTTGCTCACCCTCGTTTTCGCCGTGGCGCCCGCCACCCGCAGCGTGGGTGTGCACACCGCATGCGGACTGTTGGTGGCGCTGGTGTTCGTGTTGCTGGTGCTGCCGCCGCTGCTTGGCGTGTTTGGCACGAAGCTGTTCTGGCCGTTCATTCCCCGTCGCGGCGACAACACCGCGGTTGCGACTGGTGCCTGGCACCGCATCGCCGACTGGGTGACCGGTCACGCCGGACGCGTCGCGGTCTCGACGGTGGCGCTGCTGGTTCTGCTGGGCACCGGCCTCATCGGCACACCTATCGGGTTGTCGCAGATCGACCAATTCCGGGTGAGGGCCGAGTCGGTCACCGGCTACGAAGTGCTTGCCGAGCACTTCCCCAGCGGTTTGACCGACCCCACACGCGTGATCGGCGACACCGGCCGCGCCGCGGAGATCCAGACGGCGATCACGACGACGCCCGGCGTGGTGTCGGCCAGCGATGCGGGGTCATCGCCGTCAGGGTTGACTCAGTGGAAGGTCATCGTCGACGCTTCACCCGGTTCGGCGGATGCATTCAAAACGGTTGCCGCGCTGCGCGAATCGGTGAGGGAGGTGGATCCGACGGCCCTTCTGGGCGGGTCCGACGCGCAGGCGCTTGACGCGCGGGACGCCGCCGTGCGGGATCGGCAGCTCCTCATCCCGACGATTCTCGCCGTCGTGCTGGTGGTGCTCTACGTGCTGCTGCGCGCAGCGGCGGCACCGCTGGTGTTGGTGGCGGTGATGGTGCTCAGCGCCCTATCGGCGCTAGGCCTCGGCGGCTGGGCCAGCGTGCACCTCCTCGGTATGCCGGCGCTGGACTACACCACCCCGCTGTTCGCGTTCCTGTTCCTCGTCGCCCTCGGTGTGGATTACACGATCTTTCTGGTAACCAGGGCCCGGGAAGAAACGCCTGCGCACGGCACCCGCGACGGCATCGTGCGGGCGGTGTCGGCGACCGGCCCGGTGATCACCAGCGCGGGCGTGGTGATGGCGGCGGTTTTCTGTGTACTTGCTGTGCTTCCGCTGATAGTGCTGACCCAGCTTGGTGTCATTGTCGGGCTGGGAATTCTGCTCGACACGTTCGTCGTGCGCACCGTGTTGATCCCGGCACTGTTCACGGTGATCGGACCGCGAATCTGGTGGCCCGCCAAATTCGACGACACATCTCGGTGAACCATCCAACGCCCGGGTTCGTGACACTTGGTATGACCGCTCGACGGTCGGGGGTGGCAACAGAGTCCGATGTGATGTGGGTGCCTGCGCTCGCGCGCGGGCTTATCCGCGAGGACGTGCTGCGCTCGATGCGATATTGCGATGGCTACACCGACCTGCTCGGCTCCGCTGTCCCGGCCAGGCGCAGCCTCGCGCAACGCGCGATGAACAGCCCGTCGGTGGCCGCCATCTATCAGCACATCTGGCGGCCGATCATGGTCGCGGCGATGAGCCTGCATGGGATGTCGATTACGGCCGAGCGCGAAAGGGCCGCCGCCGCACTACACCTCGGCGGCAGGCATCGGGTGCTCGACGTCGCGTGCGGTCCAGGCAACTTCACCAGCTTCTTCGCCGACCAGCTCGCCGGCGACGGGTTCGTCGTCGGGTTGGACAATTCGGTGCCGATGATGGAGCGCGCCGTCCGCGACAATGCTTGCGCCCGTGCGGTTTACATGCGCGGTGACGCGCTCGACCTGCCCTTCAACAACCGCGCCTTCGACGTGGTGAGCTGCTTTGCCGCGCTGCACCTTGTGCCGGAGCCGCTCGGCGTGCTTCACGAAATGGTGCGGGTGCTGTCGCCAGGTGGACGAATCGCGGTGATGACCACCTACGGTCGCGAGTCGTTCCTGGTGCGCAAGGGCCTCGAACTCGGCGCCGCGATCTGCGGGGTGCGGGTCTTCGACCGCACCACCGTCCCAACCTTCTTCGCGGCCGCCGGCCTTGTCGACATCGAGCAGCAACTGCGCGGGATATCCCAGTTCGTGGTCGCCCGCCGGCCCAAGGACGTCACCGAGCATCGTCGGTGGAACCCTCAGTAGGGAGACGCGTGCAGGGCCACGACGAGGAGATACGCCATCGTCATGAGCGCGTTCAACGCCACCAGAACCAGGCCCGCGAAGATCAGCGAGTGCAGGACTCGACGTCGGACGCGCATCAACTTCGCGTGGCGCTCCTCGCGCTGAAGCTCCGTCGCGGTGAACGCGAAACTGACGTTCGTCCATTCGTCGTCCCCCGCGCTCGCCCCCGCCGCGATCTGCTGAAGGCGCATCGGCGGGATTGTGACACCGACATCACAGAAGCGCCGACTCAATCGGCGCGCCTGCCTCAGGGTCAGCGCCCGGTCTCGCATCAGTATGGGATGTGACGCGCTTGTCACGAGTGGCAATTTTAGTTGGGCGCGTGCCATCGGACCGCGTGTTGCGCCGTTTTGATGTGCGCTACGACGATGTTCTACCCGTCAGGCCCATCAGCCCCGTCGTCGGCCGCTAGATTTGGCGGACGATGTCAAGCGACGCCGGGCACGCCCCGTTCCTTCTCCTGTCGATCCGCGCCGAGGACGCGGCGGCCGATGACGAGTACGCGGCGATGATGCGCTTCGCCGGGCTGGACACGAACGGGCTGCACCGTATCCGGCTGACGCACAGGTCTCTAGGACAGATCGACCTCGCCGACTGGTCCGGCATCATTTTGGGCGGCGGACCATACAACGTCAGCGACGAGGCAAACTCGAAATCGGAGACGCAGCGCCGCGTCGAGTCCGAGCTGTTGCCGCTGATCGGTCGTATCGTCGATCGCGACTTTCCCTTCCTCGGCTGCTGTTACGGGGTCGGCACCCTCGGATCAGTTGTCGGAGCAACCGTCGACCGCACCTACACCGAGCCCGTCGGCGCCATGACCGTCACGCTCACAGCTCAGGGCCGCCGCGATCTGCTGTTCGCCGACCTGCCCGACGTCTTCGATGCATACGGTGGACACAAGGAAGGAGCCAGTGCACTGCCCGCGGACCTGGTCTGTCTCGCGTTCTCTGCCGATTGCCCGGTCCAGGCCTTTCGCGTTGGCGACAACGTCTACGCGACGCAGTTTCACCCCGAACTCGATGAGGACGGGATCTGCACCCGAATCGACGTGTACAAGGACTACGGCTACTTCGCGCCGGAGACAGCTGAGTCACTGAAATCGGCTGCACGGCAACGCAGCATCGACCATCCCCCAACGATCTTGCGGAGATTCGCCGAGCGGTACGCCCGACAGGCGGCGAATTAGGGTCGGCAACAACCAGGACTGTCGGACGATCCTGCGGATCAACCAGGCCCGGAAGCTCGGCACCGATTCGGATGTGGGACGCGGCCGACAGTTCGACCGAGACCCGACGTGTCGCACGTCATCCGGTCACGTTCGGCGTTGAGTGCACGCAGCTCGTCGGCGACGGGCGTCGCCTGCCGCGGAGCCGGATCCGCTCACTGGTGTGACATATTCCCCAGGGTTTGCTGGTGCACACGGCTGGCATCTTCTGGCACTGCTCCCGTGCTCACCGAAAAGCAGGATATTGACCGCAAATTCGGAGCGATTTATAAATTAACATCTCCGTCAATTAATGACTTTACAAAGAGGGGAGAATATGACAACTCACGCTGTCATGCCTATGGATGTTTCGAGCGGGTTCCTCGGCAATAGCTGACTGAAGACATTTAGCCGCGCTAGCTTGGTTAAAGGGCTGAAAATCGCTAGTGCAGCAAGGATTTGGCGGTCAGCGACACATCGGTGGCTTAGCTGTTGCGGGGTTGAAGGTGCCGTGTTATTAGCTCAGAACTTGCCGCGAGTTTTGTCCAGGACGGTGCCACTCAGCAATGGCGTAGATCCAGCAAACGTCACTGTATTAGCCCGTCATCTTTGACCACTTAGCCGGAAATCTCTAGTTGCACAATTGAGTTCGATTCCTGCTATTTTCTCGCGCATGCCAATTGCGGGGCGTCCCCTAGCCGGCGGCCACCGCGTGGCATCGCCCAGCAGGCCGGTCGCGGAGCGAGCGGCGAGGCACTCCCAAGCCTTGCGGACCACGACTGTTCGTGGCAGCCAAGGCCATTCAGCGGGTCCTCAACGGTGAGGTCGAGCACCTCGGGAGTGTCGTCACGAGCTGACGAACACGAAAGGAAAACGCATGTTCCTAGGCACCGTTGACGACTGGACAGCAGAGGGCACTGTCACATCCTGGTACCCCACCGAGGCGAGCCACGCGTGCGCCGCCGAGGCGGCTCCTCATCCGGCGCCCGTGAGCTACCAGCAGTCACAACACCTCAAGTACTACCGCCGGCAGACCAGCCAGGGCCGGGATATCCCGCGGTTGTGCATTGGTGTCTGGGAGATCATGGGCATCTGCGACATCGAAGCCATGACCGAGGCTGTCAACGCCCATGTGCGCCGCCACGATACGTACCATGACAGGTTCGCCTTCGACGAGAACGACGACATCCGCCGTTACGTCATCGCCGACCCGGAGACCATCACGCTGGCGCCGACGGACCACGGCATGATGACTCCGCCGCAGATCCGCAAGCTGCTTCTCGACACACCCGACCCGCTGCAGTGGGACTGCTTCACCTTTGGGATCATCCAGGGAGAGGACCGTTTCACGGTCTACATCGCGATCGACCACCTGCGTGCCGACGGTATGTCGGCGGGCGTGATCTTCCTCGACATCCAGACCACCTACTTCACCACTCTGCAGGGCGCCCCGGCCGCAGTCACGCCGGGGGCCAGCTATCGGGACTACTGCAGCAACCAGCGCGCGTACACCGCGAACCTGGACGAGGAGTCGCCCCAAATCCAATCGTGGCGAGCCTTTCTCGCCGCGAACGAAGGGGCTCTGCCCGAGTTTCCGCTGGAATTGGGCGAGGCGACGGCCGATACGCCGGGCGCCATCGATGTATTCGACCTGATCGACGAGGAACAAGGGCGGCGGTTCGAATCGGCCTGCCGCGCGGCCGGAGCACGGTTCAGTGGCGGGGTGTTCGCCTGCGCTGCTTTGGCCGAGCACCGGTTGACCGGGGCCGCCACCTACTTCGGCCTCACGCCGTTCGACAACCGGCGGGATCCGGCACATGCGACCGCGGTCGGATGGTTGGCGAGCTTCGTGCCGTTGGCGATTCCGACTGCTGATTCGTCATTTGATGAAGTAGTGGCCTGCGCGCAGGCATCCTTCGACGCGAACACGGCGCTGGGCCCTGTCCCCTACTACCACCTGCTCGAGATGCCGGATCCCCCGTCGGGGCCTGTCGCGATGCCGGACCGGCCCGTTCCGATGCTGTCCTATATCGATATCCGCAAGCTGCCGTTCAGCGACTACTGGGATGGCTTGCGGATCGGTATCTGGGGCGATAACCGACTGTCGGAGGCGGTGTGCATGTGGGTCAATCGCATGCAGGACAGAACGCAGTTGGTCGTGGCTTACCCCGGCACGTCGGTCGCTCGCAAGTCGGTGATGCGTTACGTCGAGGCCATGCGGGCCGAGTTCGCCCGGGTGGCCGACCGGGCCGAGCAGTACACGCATGCCTGACGTCGCGATCGAATGCCGCGACCTCGCGAAGTCGTTCGGTAAGTCTTCGTCCGCCCTGCAGGGCATCAGCTTCACCGTTGCGCGGGCTTCGGTATGTGCGCTCCTCGGCCACAACGGAGCCGGGAAGACCACAACGATCAACATCCTCTCCACCCTGTTGCGACCCACCGCCGGGTCGGCAACTGTTGCGGGATTCGACGTCGAGCGGCAATCGGCCGAGGTCCGCTCGAGCATCGGTGTGACAGGGCAGAACGCCGCGCTCGACGAATTCCTCACTGGCCGTGAGAATCTGATGCTCTTTGGTCAGCTGCGCGGGCTGCGGCACCGACATGCCCGACGCCGGGCTGACGAACTGATCGAGCGGTTCGACATGGGGCATGCCGCCGACCGGCGGGTGTCCACCTATTCCGGCGGAATGCGCAGGCGTATCGACATTGCGGTCGCGCTGGTCGTCCCCCCGCGGGTGCTTTTCCTCGACGAACCAACGACCGGACTTGATCCGCGCAGCCGCCGCGATGTTTGGGATCTGGTGTCTGCGCTCCGTCATCAGGACGTCACCGTGCTGCTGACCACGCAGTACCTCGAAGAGGCCGACGTGTTGAGCGATTCGATAATCGTGCTGAATTCCGGGCGGGTAGTGGCCAGTGGGACCGCCGACGACCTGAAATGCCGCGTCGGCGTCAGCTACTGTCAGATCACGCCGGCTGACCCGATGAATCTACCCGAAATCGCCACGGCGTTAGCGGATTTCGCAGGACTCGGTGTCGGTTGCGACACCTTGATCGATCACACGGCGGCCGCCGTATCCGTGCCGGCACCCGATGGCGTGGTGACCTTCGGCGAGGTCTTCCGCCGGCTTGACGGACTCGGCATCGAACTCGCCGACATCTCGTTGCGCAAGCCGTCGCTCGATGAGGCATTCCTGAGTTTGACGTCACCCCCCGTCACCGTATGAGTGCCCTGGCGGCTCTCACTCTGCGCACCCTGTCAGGCACGCTGCGCGATGCCGACCTGCTCTTCGCCGTGCTCGCCCCGGTTGGCTGCTTCCTCGGGTTCACCTTGGCATTGGGCAACCTCATCGACACCGGGCAGATGACCTACCCGCAATACGTCCTTCCGGTCGTCATCGTGCAGGCGATGCTGTTTGGCGCCATGACGACCGCCGACCGCGCGGCGCGGGATCGGTTGTCGGGATTCGGAGTTCGGCTTCGCACGCTTCCCATTCCGGCGGTGGTGCCACTGGCGGCGCGGATGCTCTACTGCTTGATCCGTGCGGTGATCGCGCTGGTCGCCGGGATCGCCGTCGCATCGGTGTTCGGCTTCCGGATGGCAGGCGGTGTCGGTTACGGCGTGCTGTTCGTGGTCATCGTGTTGGCGTTCGCGATCGCGGTTTGCCTTGGCGCGGACGCGCTCGGCTCGCGGATCGGCTCCGTCGAGTCGTCCAGCCAACTGCTGCTGCTCCCCCAGCTGGTGCTGGTCCTGCTGTCCACCGGGATGGCGCCCGCCGAATTGTTTCCAGGATGGCTTGGTCCGTTTGTCCGCTACCAGCCGGTGTCGCAGGTGACGGAGACATTGCGCGCGCTCGCCGGCGGACACGTCACCGTTGCGAGTCTGGCCGCGACGATGGCCTGGTGCATCGCGTTACTGGCACTGTTCGGCGGCCTCGCGCTGCATATGCAGAGGCGCACGCGGTGACCGTCAATACTGCAGTGGGAGAAAGAGTTACCGACGAAGGGCCGCTGACGGCGTTTGTCCGGCAGAGCGCGTTGGAAGCGGGACGGCTGCTGCGACGCTGGCGGCGCGACCCCATCGTCACCGTCCAGGCGTTGTTGTTTCCAACCTTCCTCCTCATCATCTACAAGTTGCTCATCGGCAAGGCGGTGCTGGCCGTCACCGGAAGCGACAGCCTCTACGGACTGGTTCCGATGTGCGCGGTCGTCGGCGCAATCTTCGGCACTCTTGGCGCTGGCCTGGCCCTGCCCGCAGAACGGGAGTCGGGCCTGTTGACCAGGTTGTGGGTGCTACCGATCCATCGGGCGAGCTCCCTGAGCGGTCGGCTACTCGCCGAAGCCGTCCGAACGGCCGCCTCCGCCGTGGTGCTCACCGCATTCGGTGTCGGATTGGGCTTGCGGTTCGCAGAGGGCTGGACCGCCGCGGTGGCGTTTGTTCTTGTACCGGTGATGATCTCGGTGGGAGTTGCGACAGCAGTCATCGCGATCGCCGTCCGTGCGGACGGGCGGGCCATGGTGACCTGGCTGGGCGCGGGTTGCGTCGTACTGCTTTTCTTCAATACCGGGGTCGCCCCTGCCGAGGTGTTTCCGTCCTGGCTGCAAACCGCGGTGCGGCTTCAGCCGATGTCGCCGACGATCGAGGCGATGCGCGGGCTTGCAGAGGGTGGGCCCGTTTTGTGGCCGCTGCTGCAGGCGGCGGTGTGGGCCGGCGGACTTGTCGCAGTGTTCGGGCCGTTGGCAGTGCGCGGGTATCGCGCCGCTGCCGAAGCGGGGTGCCAATGACGAGGCTGGCACTGCTCGACCAGGCCGCATTTCTGAGACTGCGGGCCACCGGTCAGGGCAGCGTATGTCAATGCACATGGGTGTACGACCGCGGCGTGGACATCGACGAATTGCGGACCTTCAACGGAAATCTCGGTAAGGGACTGCTCGGGCGCCGGATAGAGCGTTCGCCGTTGCCGTTCGGGCGTCATCGCTGGGTGGCCGGCGGCGGCTCACCCGATATCGACCTAACTGCTGCCTGCCGCCCGCGCGACGACATCGGCGCGTGGATCGAGCAGCGTGCGCGGATCGTGGTCGACCCGGAATGGGGGCCGACCTTCCACCTCGGTGTGCTGCCGCTGGAGGACGGCGGCACGGCGATCAGCTTGGTGGCGTCGCATTGCGTCGCGGACGGGCTCGGGCTGGCGACGGCGATCGTCGAAGCGGTCAAGGGTGAAAGCCGCGAATTCGGTTACCTGCAGGCACATTCACGTGGCAGGTGGCGCGCCGTGTCGGAGGACCTGGTCGACGCCGTCCGGTCACTGCCCGCTGTGATCCGCGCACTGATCGCGACTCTGCTCATCTTGCTGCGGCTCTCACCCGATGAGAAAGCTCCGCCAACGGCGCCACATCGCCGATTGGACGGCCGAGATGACGAGTACGCCGAGCTTCCTTCGGTGACGCTGCAGACCGATGCCGGAGCGTGGGACACCCGTGCTCGCGAGCTGAGCGGAAGCAGCAACGCGCTCTGCATCGCATTCGCAGCCCGCGTGGCGCACCGGATGGGCAGAGTCCAGCCGGACGGCAACACGGTGACGGTCGTACTGCCGGTCAGCGAGCGCACCGCCGAGGACGATCGCGCCAATGCGTTGAGCTCCATCACAGTCGCCGTCGACAGTGAAGCGGTGCTCGACGACTTGAGCAGGGTGCGTGCGGACGTCAAGGGCCGGCTGACATCGCTGGCGGAGCAGCCCAATGAGTTGCTCGACGTACTTCCGCTCATCCCGTTCACGCCGCGGTGGTTGGTCCGGCACACCGAAGGCATCGCCATGGCCACCGACCAACTACCGGTCGGGTGTTCCAACCTCGGGAGTTGCGACTCCGTCATCGGCCGCATCGACGGTGGGGACGCGACCGAAGTGTCGATGCGGCTGGCGGAACAGGGCATCACACGCGGCCGTGTCGAGCGTGCTGGCGGCCAGTTGTTCTGCGGCACAGGAACTGTTAATGGCAGCCGCTTCCTCACTGTGGTCGCGTATCAGTGCGGCGCCGAGAACACCGTGGCGTCGACTCGCGAGCTGGCGCGTGGCGCACTGACCGACCTGCACCTGTCGGCTACCACTGTTCGTTAGGGCCTATCCGATGGCGAACTTGAGCA
>Ga0075369_10000624_pt1 | contig 11211 bp, 14 predicted proteins | sample EndMethybrTD3034_FD_71400 | JGI IMG/M metagenome (GOLD analysis project Ga0075369, IMG submission 71400) | Populus endosphere microbial communities from Tennessee, USA - Endosphere MetaG P. TD hybrid TD303-4 | ecosystem: Host-associated > Plants > Roots > Endosphere | place: USA: Tennessee...
TGACCTATTCGGCCGGCGCCGCGCGGGTGTGCGCCAGCTCGCCCAGCGCCTGGCGCGTCACCTGGAAGGCGCCGACCAGGGCCAGGCCCGACATGATCGCGGCCACGATGTAGTCGGGCCAGCCGGTGCCCGAGCCGAACACGCCCGCCGCCGCCACCAGCACCGCGAGGTTGCCGATCGCGTCGTTGCGCGTGCAGATCCACACCGAGCGCATGTTGCTGTCGCCGTCGCGCCAGCGATAGAGCAGCACGGCGACGCCCAGGTTGGCGGCGAGCGCCAGCGCGCCGACCGCGCCCATCACCGGCGCCTCAGGCACTGTCCCCGCAAGCGCGTGCTGGATGGCGGTGCCGGCGACCCACAGGCCGAAGATGCCCATGCTGGCGGCCTTGATCAGCGCGGCACGGGCGCGCCACTGCAGCGCCATGCCGAGCACGAACAGGGCCAGGCCGTAGTTGGCCGCGTCGCCTAAAAAGTCGAGCGAATCGGCCAGTAGCGAGGCCGACTGCGCGGCGAGGCCGGCGCCGATCTCGACCGCGAACATGGCGAGATTGACCGCGAGCGCCATCCACAGGACGCGGCGATAGACGGGCGACGCCGCCCCGTGATCGTGCCCATGTCCGTGACCGTGTCCGCAGCAATGTGCACTCATCTCAATGCTCCGCGATATGGACGACCATGTCCTCGACCATGCGCCGCACGTGGGCATCGTCAGCGCCGTAATAGACCTGCTTGCCCTGCCGGTCGGCCCGCACCAAGCGTGCGCCTTTCAACAAACGCAGGTGGTGGCTAACCAGTGACACCGAAAGATCGAGCCGCTCGGCGATGTCGGAAACCGCAAGCGGCGTGCGCAAACAGGCGACCACGATGCGCAGCCGCGTTGGATCGCCCAGGAGGCGAAACAGGTCGGCCAGCGCGGTGGCATGGTCGTCGGACAGGATGGTCTTCTTGGCTTTGGACATTTGAACAACTGTTCAAGTGTACGTTGCCAGCGATCCCTGTCAACTAGCGAATATGCAGCGTTATAATGTTCGCCAGCGTGCCCGCTCCCAGCGCCCACAGGGGATTGCGCCGGCTGAAGACGACGAAGGCCGCGGTGGCGAGGCTGATCGCCACCGTCACCATGTCGCGGTCGACGTTGCGCATCATCGACACGCCGCTCGCCAGCATCAGGCCGAGGCCGACCGGCACCAGGGCGTCGCGCAGGATCGCCACCGCCTTGTTGCCCGACCAGTGGCCGAGTGCCCGTGCCGCGACGAAAGCGAGCAGGCAGGACGGCGTCATGATGGCGATCGTGGCGACCAGGAGGCCCGGCAGGCCCGCGACCTGCCAGCCGATCAGGCTCACGACGATGACATTGGGTCCGGGCGCAGCGCTGGCGATGGCGAAGGTGTGGGCGAAGGCTGAGTCGGTCATCCAGCCATGGACATCGACGACCTGGCGCTGGATCTCGGGCAGCAGCACGTTGATGCCGCCGATCGATACCAGGGAGAGCATCGCGAAGGTCCGCGCGAGTTCGGCCAACGCGCCCGTCATGCGGGGCGCCGCAACATCGCAAGGCCGATTGCCACCAGCACCAGGACGATCACGACCGGCACCAATGGCCAGCCGAGCACGGCGACGGCGGCAAAGCCCAGGGCGATCACCAGCCAGGCCACCGGTCCGGGCCGGATGTTGCGGATCATCTTCAGCGCCGTGCCCAGCACGAGGCCGGCTGCCGCGGCCGCCGCGCCGGTCAGGCCGGCATTGACCTCGGGGATGGAGGCGACGCGGTCATAGACCACGGCCAGCGACGTCACGATCACCAGCGGCATCGCCATCATGCCGAGCAGGCAGGCCAGCACGCCCAGGGGACCCTGGAAGCGGTCACCGACGAAGACGGCGGCGTTGGTCGTGTTCGGCCCGGGCAGGATCTGCCCCGCCCCCAGGATCTCGGCGAACTCCTGGTCGGTGAGCCAGCGGCGCTCCTCGACAATGACATGGCGCACCCACGGCCCGACGCCGCCGAAGCCCAGAAGGCCGATTTTGAGGAAGCCGAGGAAGAGTTCGATTTTGCCGACGGAACGCGAGGGATCGATGTGCTGCATGCCGGGCAAGGATACCAAAATGCGGCATCTCCGCCTCGCCGTTCGTGGGCGTTCGCGCTAGGCTTGCGCCATGACCGTCAGCATCAAGCCCATCGACCCCGTCAACCGCGGCTTCTTCGCAGGCGAAGTGTCCGGCCTCGACTTGCAGAAGCCGCTCACGCCCGACGAGGTCGCCGCCGTCCATGCCGGCATGGACGCGTTCGGCGTGCTGGTGTTCCACGACCAGGACATCACCGACGACCAGCAGCTCGTCTTCAGCCGCAGCCTGGGGCCGCTCGAGCAGGCCACCGGCGACATCGCCGCCCCTCAGGACCGGCGCATGAGCATGGACCTGAACGACATCTCCAACCTCGACAAGAACAACAAGATTCTGGCCCGCGACGACCGCCGGCGCCTGTTCGGCCTGGGCAACCAGCTCTGGCATTCCGACAGCTCGTTCAAGGAAGTGCCGGCCAAGTATTCGCTGCTGTCGGCGCGCAACATCCCGTCGACTGGGGGCAACACCGAGTTCGCCGACATGCGCGCGGCCTACGATGCGCTCGACGAGGCGACCAAGCGCGAGGTGCACGACCTCGTCTGCCGGCACAGCCAGATCTTTTCCCGCGGCATCCTGGGTTTCACCGACTTCACCGACGAAGAGCGCGCGAAGTGGGCGCCAGTGCGCCAGCGCCTGGTGCGCCGCCATCCGACGACGGGCCGGCTGTCGCTCTATCTCGCCAGCCACGCCGGCGAAATCGAAGGCTGGCCGGTGCCCGAGGCGCGCGCCTTCCTGCGCGACCTCAACGAGCACGCCACGCAACGCCAGTTCGTCTACGCCCATGTCTGGCGCCTTCATGACCTGGTGATGTGGGACAACCGGGTGACGATGCATCGCGCGCGGCGCTACGACCACACCGTGGTGCGCGACATGCGGCGCACGACATTGACCAACGAAGTGTCGAGCCTCGAGCAGGCGCCCTGACGCCGCGTTCGATGCGCCTGCAATTCCTCGGCTCCGGCGATGCCTTCGGCAGCGGCGGCCGGTTCAACACCTGTTTTCACCTCGAGCGCGCGGCCCACGGCAACGTGCTGATCGACTGCGGCGCCTCCTCGATGGTGGCGATCCGCAAGTGGCAGGTCGATCCCAACGCCGTGTCGACGGTGCTGGTCAGCCATCTGCACGGCGACCACTTCGCCGGCCTGCCCTTCTTCCTGCTGGACGCCCAGCTGGTCAGCCGCCGCACGGCGCCGCTCACGCTGGCCGGGCCGCCGGGCTTCCGCGAGCGGCTGGACATCGTCACGGAGGCGATGTTCGCGGGCTCGACCAAGGTCGAGCGCAGATTCGCGCTGGAGGTGCGCGAGCTGGCACTGCACGAGCGTGTCGAGCTCAACGGCCTCGCCGTCACGCCCTACCTGATGAAGCATTTCAGCGGTGCGCCGTCCTATGCGCTGCGCATCGAGACCGAAGGCAAGGTGCTGACCTATTCGGGCGACACCGAATGGGTCGAGGAGCTGATCCCGGCGGGACGCGATGCCGACCTCTTCATCTGTGAGGCCTACTTCTTCGACAAGGTGATGAAGTACCACATCGACTATTCGACGCTCGCCCGCCACCTGCCCGAAATCGGCGCCAAACGCACCATCGTCACCCACATGAGCGCCGAGCTCTTAGGCCGCCAAAGCGAGATCGCGCTGGAAGCGGCGCACGATGGGATGGTGGTGGAGTTCTGAGGGAGCGCGGGCCTCCGGCCCGCTCTCCCAGGCTACCCGGTCTTCCCGTGACTGGTGAGCAACCGGATGATCTGCACCGACTTCGGCAGCTCGATCAAGAACTCCGGATCGCGATCGAGGTGATGGATGTCGGTGGGATCGCGGCCGGTGAAGCGCGCCATCGCCGGGATGTCCTCCCAGTAGGAGATGGTCATGAACTCGCTCTCGTGCTCACGGTCCTCGCGGAAGGTCTGCACGCCCAGCGCCTTCTCGATCAGGGGCGTGATGCCGACATCGTAGTTGTACTTCTCGTACTCGTCGGCGCGCTCGCGGCGCACGCGGCCGCGCCAGATTCGGGCAATGGTCGGTTGCTTGCTCATTTCGGTCCCCATTCCTCCACCACGGTCTCGCTCACCGGATCGAGCATGCGCGTGTTCTTGAGAACCAGGCCATGCTTCTTCAGCGGCTCCTCGACCGGCACGCCGTGGCCGACGCCGGGAAAGACCGGCCGGCCGCGCGGCACGCTGATCGACGCCGCCCGCGACAAATAGAAGGCGTCGTAACCGATGGTCAGGAACAGGGCGAACACGTCGGTGCCGCCGACCACGGCCAGGGTGCCATCGCCGACATTGAGCTTCTGCCAGGCCTCGTCGAACGGCGCCGTCGCAGGGTTCCACAAGATGGCATTGGGATTCCTGGGATCGGGCACGATACGATGCACCTGACGGCTGAGAATGATGCGCTTGCGGCTCATCTCCTTGGGCCCGCCTTCGGTCGAATGCCGGCCGCTGGCGATCGCCGACGCCCGGTCGACCGATTCCTGGTAGAATTGCTGGTCGGCCGGGATTCTCAGGTCCTCGGGATAGGATCCGTCGGACTTGGCGATCATGCCTTCGCGGCTGATGATGGCGTAGCCTTCGATGCGGGGACGCTGGCTCATCTCTCGACGAAGCTCGCGATGGTAGCGATCAGGATGGCCAGCCCGTTCATGTCCGCATCTCCCCTGCTCGCCGGAGCTTAGACCGAACCGTCACTCCGGATCGAGATGTTCGGTAAGGAAGGCGACCTGGTCGGCGACGATCTGCTCGACGAAGGGCGGGTGATAGACCTGGAAATGATCCGTCGGATAACGGATGGCGCGGCCCAACGGCGCCTCGCGGGCGACCCTGAGCGCGATCTCGGGCTTCATCAGGTTCTCCCGGTCGCTGACGCAGACCAGCAACGGGCAGCGCACCTGCCGCGCCCGCGACGCCGCGTCGTAGAGCAGCATCGACAGGCCGGCGCCGGCGGCGATACGGCCGTCGAACGTCACGCCCGGCGGCACGACGGACATCCAGCCTTCGTAGGCGCCGGGCACGTTGACGAAGGCGAGCTCGCCCGGCCGGCCGACGATCTGCACATAGCGCCGCCCCAGCCCCAGTGCGGCGCGCAAGAGGTCGGAGACGATCGGGACGGTGAAGCGTGCCAGGTGACCGAAGCCCGCGCTCAGCGCCGGCGCGCGGCCCTGCAGGATCGGGCACTGGATGACGGCGGCGGCGATGTCGTCGCGGCGCGCCGCGGTCGTCACGACGTGGCTGGCGCCAAACGACGTGCCCCACAAGGCCACGCGCTTTGCATCGAGCTCGGGCCGGGTGCGGACGAAGGCCAAGGCGGCATCAATGTCCTGGAAGTAGCGGCTGAGGCTCATGAGTTGGCGCGGCTCGCCGTCCGATTCGCCGAGATGGCGGAAGTCGAAGGCGAGCACGGCGAAACCCGCCGCCGAGAACCAGCGCTCGTACTGGTCGAGCATCATGGCGTGGGTCGCGCCGCCGCCATGAATCAGCAACACGACAGGATGCGGCGCGGCAGCCTCGGGAAGCGTCAGCCAGGCGGCACAGCGCTCGCCGCCGGACGGGAACGTCAAACGGGTGGTCATCGCAATCTCCTTTCAGTACAGTGTACGTGATTGGGATGATCTATTACGTACACTGTACGTTGTCAAGGAGGCGTCAATGGCCCCGAAGGCCAAATTCACGCGCGCGCAGCTGCAGGAGGCCGCCCTGGCTTTGGTCGACGAGCAGGGCCTCAGCGCCCTTTCCATGCGCACGCTGGCGGGGGCGCTCGGCACCGGGCCGATGACGCTCTACAACTACGTGAAGGACCGCGACGAGCTCGATGCGCTGGTGGTCGAGGCCGTGCTGGCCGAGGTCAAGGCGCCGCGATCGCACGGTGCCGACAAGGAGAATTGGCAGGCCGACGTGCGGGCGATCGTCGAGGCGACCTGGCGCACCGTGCGGCGACATCCAAACGTCATTCCACTGCTGCTGACGCGGCGCACCCTTCACGACACGACGCTGCGCTGGGCCGAGGGCCTGCTCGAGGCGCTGGCGCGCAGCGGCCGCCGCGATACCGAACTGCTCGTCGCCTTCCGCACGGTGTCGGGCTTCGTCATGGGCCTGGCGCAGGCGCAGCTCTCCGGCCCCACGGCCGACAATGCCGACGTGGCGCGGGCCGAGGCGCTGCCGGCCGACCGCTATCCGCGCCTGATCGAGATTGCCAAGGCCGCGCGCGGGCTCGGCCCGGACCGCGAGTTCCGCGCCGGCCTCGACATCGTCATGGCAGGTCTTTCAACGAGTCCGGTCAGGAAGTCCTGAAAGCCTGACGCGCCAGAAGCTTCCAAGCTCCGCCGTCCTTCACCCAGACCTGCATGACGCCGACCTTTGCCTGTGACGGCTTGCCGTCGGTCTCGGTCTCGACGACGAAGACATGGCGGGCGATGGCGTTGTTGCCGACGACGCTGACAGTCGGCTCGTTGAGAGTGATCGACTTGTAGATTGTCTTCTTGCCCGCGATGACGTCGACGAACTCCTTCTTGGTCTCGAGACGACCGGCGGAATGGCCGTAGCTCAGCTGATCGGCGACCAGCGCCTCGAGCTTGGCTTTGTCGGCGGCAAGCATGGCCTTGCTGAGATCGTCGATGGCCTTGCGCACTGCCGCCTCGTCGGCGGATTCGGCCCGAGCGGTGATTGGGGCAATCGTTGGCAAGGTCGCAAGCGCCAGCGCGCCGGCGGCGGCCAGGTGACGACGAGTGATACGCATCGTTCACTCCCTAGTAGATTGTTTTTGGGCGTTATGGCCGGCGACGCTACACAGCCGGCCGCCCAAAAGCCTACTCCGGCGTGATGCCGAGCGCCACGATGCGCGGGATGACGGTGGCCTTGAGGACCTCGTAGTCCTTCATGACCTCCTCGTGGTTCAGCGGCTTCTCGGTCAGGCCGAAGCTTTCCATCATCTTGCGGCCGGGCTCGGAATCGGCGGCGGCGACCCAGAGGTCGGACATCTTCTGCACGATCGGCTTGGGCGTCGCCGCGGGAGCGGCCAGCGCCAGCCAGCCACGCACCGTGAATACGTCGTCGGTAAAACCCTGCTCGGCCGAGGTCGGCAGGTCGGCGAACTTGCCGGCGCGCACGCGGCTGGGGGCAACGATCGGCTTGATCTCGCCCTTGATCAGCAGCGCATTGAAGGCCTGTGGACTGCCCATGGCAGCCTGCAGCTGGCCCGCGCCCATGTCCTGCCACATCGGCGCCTCGCCCTTGTAGGTCACGACCTCGATCTGCAGACCGAACTTCTCGTTGAGGCCCTGGGCGAAGATATGCGCCGATGAGCCGAGCGCCCACGAGCCGAAGTTGACCTTGTTCTTCTTGGCGTACTCGACGAACTCCTTGAGGTTAGAGACCGGCACCGACTTGTGCACCACGACCGGCAGCACGCCCGACGACGTGCCCGAAACGATGGTGAGGTCCTTGTCGGGGTCGAAGCCCATCGTCTTGAACATCACGCGGTTCTGCACCAGCGTGCTCGAGACCGAGTGCAGGAAGGTGTAGCCGTCGGCCGGCGCGCGCGCGACCAGGGCGGCACCGATATTGCCGCTGGCGCCGGGCTTGTTGTCGATGATGACCTGCTGCCCGGTCGTCTGCTGGACATGCTGGGCGAAAGCGCGGGCTATGCCGTCGGTCAGGCCGCCCGCCGGGAAGTTCACCACGATGGTGATGGGCTTGTTGGGCCATGCCGGCTGGGCGCGAAGGATGGCGGGGCTTGCGACGGCAAAGCCTGCGGTGGCGCGAAGAAGGGTGCGTCTGGTCGTCGTCATTGGTCTCTCAGCCTCCCGAGTTCTTTTTGCGCGGCGATGCATAGCGACTGAGACCCGACAGTGCTAGCGTGATTGCTCTCCGCTGGGCGGAACCGTTCGCCATGCTGAGGCCAAGATGCGCCTTTTCAGCCTGCTGCTTGCCCTGACCGTCATCGCAAGCCCTGCGCTCGCCGACGATGCCTCACCGTCGTCAGTGGTCGTCCTGCGCGGCAGCAGCGCGCCGCCGACGCCGTGGTACGAGCCGCCTCGGGAGCCGACGATCGTCGTCCAGCCGGTCTATGTGCCCGTGTATTATCCTGTCGTCGGCTATTGGCCGTTCGTCCATCACCACGCTCAGCCAGCCGCCCGGAGGAACCGTTGATGCTCCAGACCTCCTCCCTGCTGGCCGATTCGCTGGCGGATCGCCTCTTCGAAACGTTCGTGCGCAGCTATGGCCGAGCGGTGTCGCCGCAGGCCGAGCTTCTAGGCGAGGCGGCGCGGCTGGTGATCGAACGCCTGTCGCTCAGCGACGCGCTCTATCACACCGCCGAGCATACGGTTCTGGTCACCCTGGTGGCCCAGGACATCCTACGGGGACGGCGCCTGCGCACCGATGTTCCGCCCGATATGTGGCTGCATGTCGTCCTGGCAGCGCTGACCCACGACATCGGCTATCTGCGCGGCATCTGCCGAGCCGACACCGAGCATCGTTTCATCGCTAACGAGAAGGGCGACATGATCGAACTGCCGCGCGGCGCCTCCGATGCGGCGCTCGCGCCCTACCATGTCGACCGCGGCAAGATTTGCGTACGTGAACGCTTCACCTTCAATCCGGCGATCGAGCCCGACCGGCTGGCGCACAATATCGAGCTCACTCGTTTCCCGGTGCCGGACGACGAGGATCACGCCGAGACCGACACCGAGGCGGCGTTTGTGCGCGCTGCCGACCTGATCGGGCAGCTCAGCGATCCGCTCTATCCCCGCAAGCTCAACGCCCTGTTCCACGAGTTCGAGGAGATCGGCATCAACAAGAAGCTGGGCTACGCCACGCCCGCCGACGTGGCCGATCACTATCCCCGCTTCTTCTGGTCCAAGGTCGAGCCATACCTGGGTGACGCCGTTCAGGCGCTCAACATGACGTCCGAAGGCCGCATGTGGCTGGCGAACCTCTACTCCCACGTCTGCGTGATCGAGCACGGCCGCCAGGCCATGGGCCCGAATCAGGCGCGCGCGGCCAACAACGACGGCCTCGTTCTGCGGGACTTGACGACCTCCGCACCGCGGAACCGTTGACCGCTGGGCGGCGCGCCCGGCTGTTGCTAAGAGAGACCAACTTCAACGTCTCTGATTTCAGGGAAGAACGCCAATGACCGACGCAGTGCTGCGCTCCACCGAGGGGCGTATCGGCATCCTCACCATCAACAATCCACCCGTGAACGCGCTGGCTGCGGCCGTGCGCAACGGCATCAAGGAAGGCGTCGAAGCCTTCGCCCAGGATCCCAATGTCGACGCCATCGTGCTGATCGGCGGCGGGCGCACCTTCATCGCCGGCGCCGACATCCGCGAGTTCGGCAAGCCGCCGTCGGGCGCCAACCTGAACGACGTCATCGCCACCATGGAGAACTGCCCCAAGATCATCGTGGCGGCCCTGCACGGCACGCCGCTGGGCGGCGGCCTGGAAACGGCGCTCGGTGCGCACTATCGCGTCTCGCTGCCCACGACGCGCGTCGGCCTGCCCGAGGTGCATCTCGGGCTGCTGCCCGGCGCCGGCGGCACGCAGCGCCTGCCGCGTCTCACGGGCGCCAAGTACGCGCTCGACGCCATCCTATCGGGCCGCCACATCCCCGCCCCCGAGGCCAAGCAGAAGGGCATCGTCGACGCCATCGTCGAGGACGACCTTTTGAAGGGCGCTGTCGCCCATGCCCAGATGCTGGTGGCGCAGAACGCGCCGCGGCGGCGCGTGCGCGATCTCACCGTCACCCTGGAATCGCCTGACCTGTTCGCCGAGACCGAGAAGGCGATCGCCCGCCGCGCCCGCGGCTTCAAGGCGCCGTGGAACATCATCAAGTGCGTGCAGGCCGCCGTCGAGCTGCCGTTCGACGAGGGCATGAAGCGCGAGCGCGAGCTGTTCGTCGAGCTGCTGACCTCGTCGGAGTCGGCGGCCCAGCGCTACTACTTCTTCGCCGAGCGCGAGGCGGCCAAGGTGCTGGACGTGCCGTCCGACACGCCGCAGCGCGAGATCAAGACCGCGGGCATCATCGGCGCCGGCACCATGGGCGGCGGCATCGCCATGAACTTCGCCAATGCCGGCATCCCGGTGACGCTCCTGGAAGTGAAGCAGGAGGCGCTCGACCGCGGCCTGAAGACCATCCGCACCAACTACGAGAACACCGCCAAGCGTGGCGGCATGAAGGCCGAGGACGTCGACAAGCGCATGGCGCTGATCACGCCGACACTTTCCTATGACGGCCTCAAGGACGCCGATGTCGTCATCGAGGCGGTGTTCGAGACCATGGAAGTGAAGGAAGGCGTCTTCAAGCAGCTCGACGAGGTCGCCAAGCCAGGCGCCATCCTGGCCACCAACACTTCGGGCCTGAACGTCAACCAGATCGCCAACTACACCAAGCGTCCGGGCGACGTCATCGGCATGCACTTCTTCTCGCCGGCCAACGTCATGAAGCTGCTGGAGAACGTGCGCGGCGAGGCGACCCAGAAGGACGTCATCGCCACGGTGATGTCGCTCTCCAAGAAGATCGGCAAGATCCCGGTGCTGGTCGGCGTCTGCGAGGGCTTCGTCGGCAACCGCATGCTGCGCCAGCGCGGCATCCAGTCGGCCTACATGCTGGAGGAAGGCGCCCTGCCCCAGCAGGTCGACAAGGTGGTCTTCGACTACGGCTTCCCGATGGGCCCCTTCGCCATGAGCGACCTCGCGGGCAACGACGTCGGCTGGCGCATCCGCCAGGGCAAGAAGGAGAAGGAGCAGCGCAACGTCCGCTACACGGGCTACATCGCCGACGCGATCTGCGAGCTCGGCCGCTTCGGCCAGAAGACCGGCGCGGGCTACTACAAGTACAATCTGCCGGACCGCACGCCGGTCCCCGATCCCGAGGTCGAGAAGATCATCCAGGAGACCTCCAAGAAGCTCGGCATCACGCGCCGCGCCATCTCCGACCAGGAGATCCTCGAGCGCTGCTTCTATCCCATGGTCAACGAGGGCGCCAAGATCCTGGCCGAGGGCATGGCCCAGCGCTCGCTCGACATCGACGTGATCTGGGTCAACGGCTACGGCTGGCCGGTCTATCGCGGCGGCCCGATGTGGTGGGCCGACAA
>Ga0075369_10000626_pt1 | contig 11209 bp, 12 predicted proteins | sample EndMethybrTD3034_FD_71400 | JGI IMG/M metagenome (GOLD analysis project Ga0075369, IMG submission 71400) | Populus endosphere microbial communities from Tennessee, USA - Endosphere MetaG P. TD hybrid TD303-4 | ecosystem: Host-associated > Plants > Roots > Endosphere | place: USA: Tennessee...
GCCGTCGGCGCCGACGGCTCGATCCACGTCGCGAGCTCGAGCTTCCAGCCGTCGCCCGACGGCATCCTGCCGGCCAGGAGTGCGCATATCGCGCTGCTGGCCTACACGCGCGAGGGCACGCAGAAGTATCGCACCCTGCTGCCCGTGCAGGCAGGCGTCGGGCCGAGCGGCTTCAATGCCGAATCGCTGGGCGTCGTCGCCTTCCCATCCGGCGAGGCGGCAGTATTTCTGTCGAGCTCGAACACCCGCGTGGCGCTGCCGCAGGACGACCGTTCAGTGACGACGCTCTACAGGCTCGACGCGAACGGCAAGGTGCAGAGCGCCGCGTCGGTCCTGCCGGCGGCCGCCGACGTCGCCGGGGCCTTCTATCGCACCCGGTTCTACCTGCCGACGGCCGACAACGGGCTGCTGGTCGGCGGCGGCTACGGTCCCGATCCCTTCAACTGGTGGATCGGCAAGTTCGACACGATGGGCCAGCGCACCTGGCAGGTCGGCCCGGGGCCGGCCTACCCGGAGGACGTCTACGGCCTCGCCGTCAAGCCGGACGGCAGTGTGTCGGCGATCATCCAGGAAGTCGGACAGATGTCAGGACTCAGCCAGTGGACCGTCGCGCGCTTTGCCGCCGACGGCACGCCGCAGGGCCGCTCGTCCTTCAACACGCTCGGCACGTCGTTCGTGCTGCTGCCGGGCTTCTGGGTGTCGGCGATCGATGTCTTCCAGACGGCAAACGCGCCGGCTCTAGTGCGGCTCGACGAGCAGGGCAAGGTGCTGGGCCGCGCGCCATGGCCGTTCGACCAGACGCGCCGGTTGATCGCCGATGGCGACGGCGTGGCCGCCGTCGTCTGCGCCGCGGCCGGACCGTTCTGCTTCGTGGTGCGCGCCAGCGTCGACGGCAAGATCCGCTGGCAGAGCCAGCCCGGCAGCTTCACCGACATCGCCCGCACGCCGGACGGCCAGATCGTCGCCGTCTCGTGGTCAGCCGACATGCTGTCGGCGAACCTGGTGCGGTTCGCAAATCCTTAGGCGTCGAGCGCCTTTTTCAGCAGCTCGTTGACGACCTTGGGATTGGCCTTGCCGCCGGTCGACTTCATCACCTGGCCGACGAACCAGCCGAACAGCGTGGGCTTCGCCTTGTAGGCGGCAAGCTGTCCGGGATTGGCATCGATCACCGCCTTGATGGCGGCCTCGATGGCGCCGGTGTCGGTCACCTGCTTCAGCCCGCGCTCCTCGACCAGCGCCGCCGGATCCTTGCCCGTCTCCTCCATGGCGGCGAACAGGTCCTTGGCGATGCGGCCCGAGATCGTACCGTCGGCAATGAGGTCCAAGAGCTTGCCGAGATTGGCCGCGCTCACCGGCGACTGGTCGATGGAGACGCCGCGGCGGTTCAGCATGCCGAAGAAGTCGCCGGTCACCCAGTTGGCCGCCTGCTTGGCGTCGCGGCCCTTGGCCACGGTCTCGAAGAACTCCGCGGTCTCCTTCTCGGCCGTCAGCACACCGGCATCGTAGGGCGAGAGCCCAAAATCGCAGATGTAGCGGTTCTTCCGCGCGTCGGGCAGTTCGGGCAGCGTGTCGCGGATCTTGTCGACATACTCTTTGGTCAGGATCAGCGGCAGCAGGTCGGGATCGGGGAAGTAGCGATAGTCGTGCGCGTCTTCCTTGGAGCGCTGCGAGCGCGTCTCACCCTTGTTGGGGTCGAACCCCCGCGTCTCCTGCACGACGGTGCCGCCGCCTTCGATCAGCTCGACCTGGCGGCGCGCTTCGTACTCGATCGCCTGCTTCACGAAGCGGATCGAGTTCACGTTCTTGATCTCGCAGCGCGTGCCGAGCGGCCCGTTCGGCTTGCGCACCGAGACGTTGACGTCGCAGCGCATGGAGCCTTCGTCCATGTTGCCGTCGCAGGTGCCGAGATAGCGCACGATCGAGCGCAGCTTGGCGAGATAGGCCGCGGCCTCGTCGGCCGAGCGCAGGTCGGGCTTGCTCACGATCTCCATCAGCGCCACGCCTGACCGGTTCAGGTCGATATAGCTCTGGGTGGGATGCTGATCGTGCAGGTTCTTCGCGGCATCCTGCTCGAGATGCAGGCGCTCGATGCCGATCTTGCGTGTCTCGCCGTCGGGCAGGTCGATCTCGACCTCGCCCTCGCCCACGATCGGATCCTTGTACTGGGAGATCTGGTAGCCCGCCGGCAGGTCGGCATAGAAGTAGTTCTTGCGGTCGAACACCGAGCGCAGGTTGATCTTGGCGTTCAGCCCCAGCCCCGTACGCACCGCCTGCTCGACGCAGCGCTTGTTGATCACCGGCAGCATGCCGGGCATGGCGGCGTCGACCAGAGATACCTGGGTGTTGGGATCGGCGCCGAACGTCGTCGGCGCGCCGGAGAACAACTTGGCGTCGGAGATCACCTGGGCGTGGACTTCCAGTCCCAGCACGATTTCCCAATCGCCGGTTTCGCCTTTGATCATGGACATAATACGAGGGTACTTAGGCGATCACCGCGGCGGCGTCCAGAGCGCCAGGAACCGCTGCACGACGGTGGCAGAATTGTCCGATGCGAGCTGGAAGAACGTGCGGATCTGGTTGACCCCCTCAGAGCCGCCCGCAAGGTCCGAGAGGCTGCGAAAAGCGATGAACGGCACGCCGTTGGCATAGGCCACCATGGCCACCGCGGCGCTCTCCATGTCCAGGACATGGGCTTCGAAGGTCTTGAACACGTATTCGCGGAAAGCGGCATTGTCGACGAAAGCTGCGCCCGAAACGCCGTTGCCGCCGACGACAACGCGCGGTGTGCCGGGCAGGCAGGCCTGCTCGGCCGTGCAACGCTTGAGCTCGGTCGCGCCGATCTTGCCCGCGGCGGCGAGCATGCCGGGATCGGCGTCGAACCAGAAACGCCGCTCCTCGCCGTTGGCCGTACGCGCCCAGACCTCGGACGGAAAGATCATGCCGTAGTTGGCAAAGGGCGTCTTCGCCCACGGCGGCGGCTGGAACTTGCCGTCGACCTCGCGCGCAAACACGGCTTCGAGATACTGCCCCCAGCGCGCGGCCACTGCGACGTCACCGATCCGCAGATTGGGGTCGACGCCGCCGGCGATGCCGCTCACCACGATGCCGGCGACGTCGAAGCGATCGAGCACGAGCTGCGTGGTCATCGTCGCATTCACCATGCTGATGCCGCTCAGGAACAGCACAACCTTGCGGCCCGACAGGGTCCCAGTCACGAACTCCACGCCGTTGGCATAGTGGCTCCTGGCATCGCCGAGGCTTGCCTTCAGGGTTTTCCATTCAGGCTCGAAGGCGCAGACCACGGCGACGCGTGGCACGGTGTCGAGACGATCGGCCGCCCGCAGCGGCAGCGCGAAGAGCGACAGCAGCAGGCACAGGATGGGAGCGATGAAGCGCATGGTGTCCGCTGAATAGCCGGTCGAATCCGGCTTGGCAAAAAAATCGATTCGTGTCCTGCTCGCCCCGATTGCGGAGGCGGACATGACACTATCGATGCGGCGCATCGTGCTTTTCACAAAGAACATGCCGGGAATGATGGCGTTCTACCGAGACGTGCTCGGCCTTAAGGTCAGGAAGGACGAAAAGGGCTGGAAGGAGTTCGACGCCAACGGCTGCGTCATCGCCCTGCACAACGGCACCTCGGAGGTCGGCCGCCGGCCGCCCAAGATCGGCTTCTGGGCCAAGGACATCGCGGCGGCGCGCCAGGAGCTGGTCGGCCGCGGCGCCAAAATGTCCAAGCTGATGATCGGCGGCGGGCTGGTGCGTTGCGAGGGCAAGGACCCCGACGGCAATCCCTTCTCGGTTTCGGACCGGGCCTGACCACGCGGCAAAAATGGCCAAAGTAAGAGCTTGCACCGCCGCGGCGCGTCCGTAGGCTCCGCGCCAATCAATGCCAGGGAGGCAAACATGACCATTCTTCGCCGCCGCGCGGTGCTGATCGGCAGCACCGCGTCGGCCCTCGTCGCACCCGCCATCGTCAGGGCGCAGAACCTGGCGCAGGCCGGCGACTGGCCGAAGGGGCCGATCAAGATCATCGTCCCCTTCCCGCCCGGCGGCTCGACCGATCCGGTGGCGCGCATCATCCAGGCCAAGCTCACCGACCAGACCGGCTGGCAGGTCATCGTCGACAACAAGCCGGGCGGCGCCAGCGTCGTCGGCGCCTCGATCGCGGCCAAGTCGCCGCCGGACGGCCAGACCTGGATGGTGACCTTCGATAGCCACATCCTCAATCCGGCGTTCGCTCCGTCGATCCCCTACAAGGACTCCGAGCTGATGAACGTCATGCTGATCGGGCGCACGCCGCAGGTGATCGCGGCGCACCCCGACCGGCCCTACAAGACCTTCGCCGAGGCAGCGGCCGATGCCAAGGCGCGGCCCGAGAAGGTGAGCTTCGGCGTGCTGGGCGGCAGCCAGGCGCTGGTGCTGGCGACGCTGATCAACAAGGAGAACGCGCTCAAGATCAACCTGATCCCCTACAAGGGCGGCGGACCCTTGGTGCAGGACCTGCTGGGCGGCGTCACCGACATCGGCATTTCCAGCCTCGCCTCGTTCAGCCCGCACATTCGCACCAACAAGATCCGTCCCGTAGCCGTCACCGGCGAAGCACGCACGCCGGCGCTGCCCGACGTGCCGACGCTGGCCGAGCAGAACATCAAGGCTTTCCCGTCCTATTCGTGGTGGGGTGTCTATGCGCCGGCCGGCGTGCCCAAGCCCATCGTCGATCGCATGCATGCCGAGATCACCAAAGCGGTGCGCACGCCCGACGTGACGCAGAAGTTCATCGAGCAGTTCAACATGGAGATCATGACCAGCTCGCCCGAGGACTTCGCCGCCTACCAGAAGAGCGAGCAGGAGCGCTGGTTCAAGGTGATCAAGGAGAACGACATCAGGGGCGACTAGGGCCCGGGTCGCCAGCAACGAAGAAGTCGGTCGCTAAGCGCGCGCCGGTTGCCCGGCGCGACCAGGCAAATCCGACTGCGGCGGGCCTCGTCATTGATTTTGGTCAAAGCCCGCCCCGGGGGCCCGGTTCACGTTGTTTCGGCGTTCGTCCTGGACGCGAGAGAAGAAACAAGCGGGGACCAGCCATGTCACGAGCTAGCCGTCGAACCACGCTCAAATTGATGGGAGGCGCCGGTCTGGCGGCCACCCTGCCCTTGCCGCTTGCCGCGCAGGGTGACGATCTCGTCGTGCCGAACACCTACCAGAACTTCAAGCGCGGCACGATCCACAGCCTCCATCCGGAACGCCGCATCTTCAACATCGTGTGGGAGGACCTCGGCCGCGTGAAGATGCGCGCTGCCGACCTCGTCACCAACTACCCGTCGCTCAAGGTCGGCAACATCGTCGACACCCAGTGGTACGACTACCTCGACTTCATGATCGCCCCGAAGACGGCGCAGAACGACACCCAGGCCAAGGCGATGCTGGCCAAGGGCGCGCGCCTGCAGGGCATCCCCGGCATGCAGGAGCCGATCAAGCTGTGGCGCATGGATGGCATGGTCACCAAGGTCGATGGCAACACGATCTATCTGATCAATGCCTCGGGCGGCCGGCCCGAGGAGCCAGCGCCGGACAGTGGCGAGGTCGTCCAGCTTCCGCCGGTCCAGTCAGCGGCTGGCCAGGCCGCCGTGAGGTCGGTCAAAGTCGGCGACCAGGTCATCACCGTGTGGAGCCAGCAAACCGCCATCAAGGCCACCGTCATCCGCTGATCCCGCAACCGATCGGATGGGGCTCGGGTGGCTCCATCCGATCGAAAAATGCTACGTCGAATCATGCGCTCACTGATCCTCGCCTTGATCCTGGCGGCGACTATTACTGTGCCGGCACACGCCTGGTGGCAGTATGCCGAATGGGGCTTCACACCTTCTCAGATCATGTCGGCGAGCTCAGGCCAGGCCGTGCCATGCCGCACCGACGCGCCGGTCTGCACGCCACCACCCGGTGGCCTGCAGCCTTCGCTCTTCGTCGAGCGGCTGGAGATGGTTGGCATGCCGGCATCGACGTCGTTTGCATTCAACAGCGACGGCAAGCTCGCCCAGACGGTCGTACTGTTCCCCGACTCCGATCCGGCGCTGCTGACTGGCCTCCTGCAGGGTATTCACGGCAAGCCCATGGATGAAGCCCAGCGCGTATGGCGGGACGAGCGCCGCGGCACGATCATCACGGCGGTCCCTGCCGGCCGCGGCACCATGCTGGTTTATCGACCGGCCGGGCGTTAGGACGTCAGAAGGCGGCGGCCGCGCTGGCCGGCGCCGCGCCCACCTTGCCGACCTCGCGCAGCTTGGCGCCCTCGAGCACGACGACGCCGTCGCTGCCGACGAGACCTATAAGCCCGCGCTTCTTCAGCTTGCCCATGCTGCGGCTCACCGTTTCGATGGTGAGACCCAGATAGTCGCCGATCTCACCGCGACTCATGTGCAGGACAAGCGGCGTGCCGCCGATATGGCGGTCGCGGTACAGCGCGTCGATCTCGCAAAGGAAGTGCGCCACGCGCTCGGTCGATTTCAATTGGCCGAGCACCAGCATCGCCTGCCCGGTCTGCTTGAGCGCACTCGACAGCGCCTCGGTTACCGCCGCGGCGAGGTCGGGATGATCGGCGGCAAAGGCGTCGAAGCCGCGGCGGTCGAAGGCGCAGACCTCGACGTCGGTCAGCGCTTCGCCCTCGAAGGCGTACCTGCCGTCGTTGTCAAGGTAGCCCACGCAGTCGCCCGGCGCGCGCACGGCGACGATCTGCCGGCGGCCGTCATCGAGCGCGCGCGAGACCGCGACGATGCCTTTGCGGATCTTGAAGAACGACGACATCGGATCGCCGGCACGGAACAGCGTCTCGTGACGCTTCCAGTGTCGAATGCCGCCCAGCGCCAGCAGTCGGCGCAGGCGGGCATCGTCCAGTGGCCTGCACAGGTTCAGCGACCTGCCGACACAGCGGTCGCATGGCAGGGAAGCAGACGCCTTCAGGCCCGGAACAGCTATTTCCCGGGGCTGACGGGGAGGCGCCGTGAAATTCACGGCGGGATGTTAGCACACTATCTGAAGTGTATCAGCCCCAGCTCAGGATGATGCCGACGTCGCCCGGCATGCCGCCCGGATAATTGATGGTCTCGTAGCGGATGTGATAGCCGCGCGGCTGCAACTGGCGTTTCCAGAAATCGTAGATCTCCCGGGGAATGCCCGTCAGCGTCGTTTCCCAGCCGGCCTCGGCCTGGTTGATGGCCCGGCCGTTGTCGCTGCAAAGCGAATGGGGAAAGCGGAAGACCTGGACCGACATCTGGCCGTTCTCGACCGCGCGGTTGATGATGATCGAGGCCTTCTCCATCACCTCGTCGTCGCTCAGCCCCGACGGCTTGGTCAGCCGCTCGAGCAGGGCGCGCTTCTCCTCATCCTCCGCGTGCTGCGCCTTGAGCGCGGCCGAGGCCTTGCGGCCCTCCACCTCGGCGATCCGGGCTTGCAGTTCCTTGACGGTGAGCAGTTTCATGGCGTCCTCCTACCGTCCATCAGTATAGCTCATTGACGAAGCGGCGACCCTTCATCGTCGCATGGTCGTCATATTGCCGCTTATCCGAGCGCGGCGGCAGCTTGACCTTGGCCTTGTCGATCCGCTTGTAGGGGATCTGCGCCAGGATATGGGAGATGGCGTTGAGCCGGCCCCGCCGCTTGTCGTCGGTGTGCACGACGTACCAGGGCGCCTCCTCGGTATCGGTGCGATCCAGCATCATGTCGCGCGCCTTGGAATATTCGTACCAGCGCTTGAAGGACTCGGTATCCATCGGGCTCAGCTTCCACTGCCGGATCGGATCCTCGATGCGCGCCATGAAGCGGCGCTCTTGCTCCTTCTGCCCGACTTCCAGCCAGATCTTGAGCAGCCTGATGCCACCGTCGACCACGAACCTCTCGACGACCGGGCAGAGTTCCAGGAAGCGCTGATGCTGCTCGGGCGTGCAGAAGCCCATGACGTACTCGACACCGGCGCGATTGTACCAGCTGCGGTCGAAGATCACGATCTCGCCGGCCGCCGGGAAGTGCTCGATGTAGCGCTGCATGTACATCTCGGTCTTCTGCCGGTCGGTGGGCGCGGGCAGGGCAAAGACGCGAAAGACCCGCGGGCTCACGCGCGCGGTCATCGCCTTGATCAGCCCGCCCTTGCCGGCGGCGTCGCGGCCCTCGAGCACGATCACGATCCGCTCGCCGGTCGCCTTGACCCAGTCCTGCAGATGGCAGAGCTCGACCTGGAGCTTGTCGAGTTCCTTCTCGTACTGCTTGCGCTTCAGCTTCTCGCCGACATCCTTGCTCATGGCCTACTCCCCGGATCAGGCTAACGAGCCGTACTGGCGTACGGCATTGATATTGGTCAACAGGCCCCTGGCGCCTGCCCCCAGCCCGGCCTAGGCTCGCCGAAAATACAGACGCATCCGGGAGGCCGACATGGCCGTCTTGCGTCGCCGCGTCGTGCTGGCTGGGAGCCTCGGCACGACCCTTTGGGTATCCCGCGTCAATGCCCAGGCCGACTGGCCGAAGGGGCCGATCAAGTTCATCGTGCCCTTCCCGCCGGGCGGTGGCACCGATCCGATCGCCCGCATCATAGCCGCAAAGCTGGGCGATAACACCGGCTGGCAGATCGTCGTCGAGAACAAGCCCGGCGCCGCCGGCGTGATCGGCGCCACCGCCGCCGCCAAGTCACCGCCCGACGGCCAGACCTGGATGGTGACCTTCGACAGCCACATCCTGAGCCCGGCCTTCACCCCCAACCTCACCTACAAGGACTCCGATCTCTTCAACGTGATGCTGGTAGGCCGCGCCCCGCTGGTCATCACCTGCCACCCCGACCGCCCCTACAAGACCTTCGCCGAGGTCGTGGCCGACGCCCGCAAGCGCCCAGGCCAAGTCAGCGTCGGCATGCTGTCGGCCAGCCAGTCGCTGCTGCTGATGACCCATGTCCGCAAGGAGAACGGCTTCGACGCCAACTTCATCTTCTACAAGGGTGGCGGGCCGACGGTGCAGGACGCCCTGGCCGGCGTCACCGACATGTGCATCACCACGCTGGTGTCGGCAGTGCCTTATTGTCGAACCGGCAAGCTGCGCGCGCTGGCCACCACCGGCGAGAAACGGCCGCCGGCCCTTCCCGACATCCCGACGCTTACCGAGCAGGGCATCAAATCCTACCCGACCTATTCCTGGTGGGGCCTCTACGGGCCCGCCGGCATGCCGCGGCCGATCGTCGATCGCATGAACGCCGAGCTCGCCAAGGCGGTGCGGTCGGCCGACGTGATGCAGAAATTCGTCGAGCAGATCCATCTCGAAGTCCTCGCCAGCTCGCCCGAGGAGTTCGCTGCATTCCACAAGGCCGAGCAGGAGCGCTGGTTCAAGGTCATCAGGGACAACGACATCAAGGCAACAGACTAAGAAAACCAAGAAGACAAAGACGAAAATCAGGGAGGCTGAAAATGTCTGCACTGCGTCGCCGAGCCGTTCTGGCCGGAAGTCTTGTCGCGTCTTTGAGCGTACCCGCTATCGTCAAGGCTCAGGCTGAATGGCCGAAAGGCACGATCAAGTTCGTTGTGCCCTTCCCGCCCGGCGGCTCGACCGATCCGATCGCCCGCATCATCCAGGCCAAGCTCAGCGAGAGCACCGGCTGGAACATCGTGGTCGAGAACAAGCCCGGCGGCAGCGGCGTGGTGGGTGCTGCAGTCGCCGCCAAGTCGCCGCCCGACGGCAACACCTGGCTGATCGTGTTCGACAACCACATCCTGAACACGCTGTGGGGCCAGCAGAATCTGCCCTACAAGGACAGCGAATTGATGCCGGTCACCCAGATCGGCCGCAGCGCCCAGGGCGTCGCGGCCTATCCGAGCCGGCCCTACAACACCTTCGCCGAGATGGTGAAGGCCGCCAAGGCCGAGCCCGGCAAGATCAGCATCGGCGCGCTCGCCGCCAGCCTCGCCCAGATCTTCCTCGCCTTCGTGCAGAAGGAGAACGGCTTCGAGCTCAACACCATCCCCTACAAGGGCGGCGGACCGCTCTTTCAAGACGCACTGGCGGGAGTGACCGACCTTTCGATCAGCAGCCTTGCCAACATGATGCCGCACGTCGCGGCGGGCAAACTGAAGCTGATTGGCATCACCGGCAACAAGCGCAGCAAGCTCGCACCCGACGTAGCAACGTTCGCCGAGCAGGACATCAAGGCCATCCCCTCCTTCTCCTGGTGGGGCGTCTATGCGCCGGCCGGCACGCCCAAGCCGATCGTCGACCGCATGCTGGCGGAGATCGGCAAGACCGTGCGTTCGCCCGACGTGACCCAGAAGTTCGTCGACCAGTTCGACATGGAGATCACGCTGCCTCAGCCCGACCAGTTCGCCGCCTTCGTCACCAAGGAGCAGGAGCTCTGGGGCAAGGTGATCAAGGACAACAGCCTGAAGCCCGAATAAAGGACCTTCCTCCCCATCGTTCTCACGATGGGGAGGTGGCCTGCAGGGCCGGAGGGGTCAAGAGCAACAGGCTCCCTGTCGCTCATGACCCCTCCGTCGCCGTATGACGGCGACACCTCCCCAGCTTCGCTGGGGAGGAACGCTATCTCAGCTCTTCGCCGCCCGCAGCTTCTGCAGCTCGCCGATCGAGCGCACGAAGCTGTCGGCCGGCGTCGAGGCCGGATCGATCAGGCGGTGCAGCCTGAACCCGTCCTCGAGCGCCAGCAACATGGCGCTGCCCTGCTCGGGATCGGTGAAGCCGATGCCGCTCAGGATCTCCGCGACCAGCGCGCGGCGGGCGCGCAGGCGCTTGGCGAGCTCGGGCCGGCGGCGCTCGGAGCGCGCGGCAAACAGGATCAGCTCGATGTGCAGCAACGGCGCGCGGCCCAGCGGATCGCGGCGGTTGCGGTCCGAGGCGCTGAGCGCCGCGATGAAATCCTCCGGCGTGCGATGCTGGGCCAGAAGCTCGCGATGATGCTGGATGGAGCGATCGACGTGATCCTCCAGCATGGCGACGATCAGCTCGTCCTTGTCGGCGAAGTTGGAATAGAAGGCGCCGCGCGTCAGCCCGGCGGCAGCCGCGATCGCCTCGATGCTGGCAGCACCGATGCCCTGCTCCTCGAACACCTCGGCGGCGGCCTGGAACAGCTTTTCCCGCGTTTCCTCGCGAGTCGGTCGGGTTCTTACTCTTGACATCCGCGGGAAATCTATCACATTTGCAACTCGATACAATATTGTATCGAGTTGCA
>Ga0075369_10000628_pt1 | contig 11200 bp, 9 predicted proteins | sample EndMethybrTD3034_FD_71400 | JGI IMG/M metagenome (GOLD analysis project Ga0075369, IMG submission 71400) | Populus endosphere microbial communities from Tennessee, USA - Endosphere MetaG P. TD hybrid TD303-4 | ecosystem: Host-associated > Plants > Roots > Endosphere | place: USA: Tennessee...
GCGCACGCGAGGAGCAGAACTGCAGATGCGCACGCGAGGAGCAGTTCAGAGGGAGCGCACGCGAGGAGCAGAACTGCAGATGCGCACGCGAGGAGCAGTTCAGAGGGAGCGGACGCGAGGAACAGAACAGAACATGCGTATCGCGATCGTGGGTTGCGGCAAAATTGCAGGCAACCACGCCGGTGCCCTGCAACAGGTCGCCGGGGTGGAGGTCATCGCGTGCTGCGACCCCGCCCTGCATCGCGCGCAGGCATTCGCCGCCGAATACGGAATCCCTTACGCCGTGGCCACTCTGGATGAGCTGCTGCCGCTGAGCCCGACCGCGGTGACCGTGTGCACGCCGCATCCGGTGCACGAGAAGGTGGTCGTCTGGGCGGCGCAGGCGGGTCTGCACGTGCTGTGCGAGAAGCCGATCGCGGTCGAACTGGAGGCCGCGGATCGGATGATCGAGGCTACCGAGCGAGCCGGCGTGACGTTCGGCATCGTCTTCCAACGCCGCTTTTGGCCCGCCGCGCAGCGGATCAGGGCCGCCATCGACGACGGCCGCATCGGACGTCCGGTGATGGGTGAGGTGTCGGTGCTGCTTCACCGGCCGGCGGAGTACTACTCGTCGGATGCCTGGCGCGGCCGCTGGGACACTGACGGCGGCGGTGTTCTGATGACCCAGGCGATCCACCAGATCGACCTGCTGGCTTGGTTTCTCGGTGAGCCCAGCCAGGTCAGCGGATTCATCCGCACCCATACGCACGGCGCGCACATCGAAACGGAGGATGCGGCGTCGGCCGTCGTCTCCTTCGCCTCCGGTGCGACCGCCACCATCACCGCGACCACCGGCGTCAACCACAACCTCGGCTGCCGCGTCACCGTCGTCGGCGAAACCGGCGCGATCGGCAGCGTGCTGGAGTTCCCGGAGGGCCAGGAGGGCGTCAACGAGATCTGGACCGTGCCGGGGGAGGAACGGCTGTTCACCCCGTTGGACACCGCCGTGCCCGGCCAGCCGCACGTCAGCACCGTCAACGCACGGCTGGGGGACTTCCACACCGTGCAGGTGCAGGACTTCGCCGAGGCCGTCCTGACCGGCAGGCAGCCGGCGGTAACGGGCCGAGCCGCGCGGACCTCGTTGGCGATCGTCGCGGCGATCTACGAATCATCGCGCACCGGAACGGTTGTCGACCTGAGCCCGCAACTGCAGGAGGCAGTCCGATGACATCGCAGATCGATACCAAATTCGACGTCGTCGTCATCGGCTCCGGCGCGGGCGGGTTGTCGGCCGCGGTGACCGCCGCCCATTGCGGCGCCACGGTGCTGGTGGTCGAGAAGGCCGCCACTTGCGGCGGCGCGACCGCCTGGTCGGGCGGCTGGATGTGGACGCCGCGGCACCGGTTCGCGCGCGCCGAGGGGGTGTTCGAGGACGTTGAGGCGCCGAGAACATACCTGCGCAACCGCCTTGGCGACAACTTCGACGTGGCCAGGGTCGACGCGTACCTGGCGGGCGCGCCGGAGATGGTGGACTTCTTCGAGGAGCGCACCGCTCTGCAGTTCGTCCCCGGCACCAAGATCGCCGACATCCACGGCGCCACGCCCGGCGCCGCCGACGGGCACCGCCAGGTGGCGCCCAAACCGATCCGCCTGACCAAGCTCGGCGACGACGTCGCGCGGCTGCTGCGCCGCCAAATGTGGGAGACGTCCTTCCTGGGTATGGGCATCATGGCCGGGCCGGACCTGCAGGCTTTCCTGCACTCGACCCGATCGTCAAAAGCCTTCCTGCACTGCACCACCCGGGTCGCCAGACACCTGGCCGACCTCGCGATGTACCGGCGGGGGCAGGGCCTGGTCAACGGCACCGCGCTGGTCGGGCGACTGCTGCGTTCGGCGCTGGACGCCGGGGTGAAGATCCGGGTCAACACCTCGGCCATCGGCCTGCTGACCGATGAGGAAGGCGGTGTCACCGGGGTTCGGGTCGCCGGGCCAGAAGACACCTACAGCGTGACCGCGACCCGTGGGGTGGTGCTGGCCAGCGGCGGGTTCAGCCATGACCTGGATTTGCGGCGGGAACTGTTCGGCGGCACGACAACCGGCCGTGAACACTGGACCCTGCCACCGGCTGGTACCACGACCGGCGACGGGCTGCGGCTGGCGCAGGCGGTCGGCGGCAGGCTGGACGGGTCGATGGCCTCGGTGGCCGCCTACTGCCCCGTGTCGCTGGTGCGCTACGTCAACGGCCGCCGCGGGGTGTTCCCGCACATCCTCGACCGCGGGAAGCCCGGCGTGATCGGTGTGCTGGCCGACGGGCGGCGATTCGTCAACGAGGCCAACGGATATCACGATTACACGTCGGCGATGGTGGAGGCGGTACCGGCCGGTCAGGAGGTGTGCTCCTGGCTGATCGCCGATGCCCGTTACATGAAGTACTACCCGCTGGGTATGGCCAAACCGCTGCCGGTGCCGCGACTGAACCACCGGCTGTCGGGCTACCTGAAACGCGGCCGCACCCTGACCGAGTTGGCACACAAGTGCGGCATCGACCCGCACGGCCTGGAGAAGACCGTTGCGGCCTTCAACGAGAATGCCCGCCACGGTGAGGATCCCGACTTCGGCCGCGGAGCAACTGCGTTCAACCGGGGTTCCGGCGATGCGGACAACCCGTGGCCGAATCCATCGCTGGCACCCTTGGAACGGGGCCCGTTCTACGCGGTGAAACTGGTGCCGGGCAGTTTCGGGACCTTCGCGGGCCTGGTCACCGACGCATCGTCGCGGGTGCTGGCCGACAATGACACGCCGATCGCCGGGTTGTATGCGGTGGGGGTGGACGCCGCGAGCGTGATGGGCGGACATTACCCGTCCGGCGGGATCAACATCGGCCCCGCCATGACATTCGGCTACCTGACCGGAAAGGCCTTGGGAGAACGCCCATGAACGCACCATTGGGGCTGGCCGCGCTGACGGTGCTGGACACCGGGCCGCTCGAACACATCGGATTGGCCGAACGGCATGGATTCGACACCGTCGGGTTTCGGCTGCTGCCCGCCGCGCCGGGCACCACCGCCTATCCGATCCATCTGGACCCGGCCGCGTTGCGGGAGGTCCGTGCACGTCTGGCCGACTCACCTGTCGACCTGTTCGACGTCGAAATCATCCGCATCGCAGCCGACTTCGACGCCGCGGCGCATTCGCCACTGCTCGAGGCGTCCGCGCAGCTTGGCGCGCGGGCGGTGCTGGTCGCAGGCGACGACGATGACCTGCGGCGGCTGGCCAATTCCTATGCGGCATTGGCCACACTGTGCGCCCAGTACGAGATCGCCGCCAGCCTGGAGTTCATGCCGTGGACGTCGGTGCCCGACGCCGGCACCGCGGTGTCGATCGTCGAACAGGCCGATGGTCCGGCCCGCTCGGTGCTGGTCGACACCCTTCACGCGGGGCGGTCGGCCACCACGCTGGACGACCTGCGGGCGATCCCCGCCGACTGGGTGCACTACGCACAACTGTGCGACGGTTCGGTACCCACACCGGGCGACGATGCCGAGCTGATCCGGCAGGCTCGCGAGGAACGCCTGGTACCCGGGGAGGGCGGGCTGGATCTCGTCGGTATCTGGTCGGCGTTGCCCGCGGGAACCCCGATCAGTGTCGAACTGCCCAACGAGCCGCGGCGCCATGCCATGGGGACCGACGCCTGGCTGGAACACCTGGCCGCTGCGGCCCGCGCCACCGTCGGGGCGTGCGCGGCCGTGGGGTAGCCATTTCGGTAGGGTCTTGCCCTTGCGGGCGCGGAGCCCTGGCACGCCGAGTCACTCGGACCGGGCCACCGTGTGCAGCACGCCCAACACCTGGTCGATCAGGGGTGACTGCGTTGACGCAGCCCGGGCGGCGACCAGATCGACGGCAAGCGTCGCGGGCGACAGCGGGCGATAGCGCACACCGGCGATGTCGAGTTCTGCGGTGGGAGCGGGCACGATCGCCACCCCGAGCCCCGCCGCCACCAACGTGACCAGAGTCGATGTCTCCGAGACCTCGTGGCGCACCCGCGGCACGAATCCGGCGTCCGCACACGCCGCCGCCACCACGGTGTTCATCACCGAGCGGCCGTGACCGGCATGGGCGACGAAATCCTCGCCGCGGAGCTCCCCGATCGCCAAGTCGGAACCGTCGGCCAGGCGGTGGCCGGCAGGCAACGCGGCGAATAACCGGTCGCGGCGGATCGTTTCGAACACCACGTCCGGATGCTCCACCGGCGGGCGCAGCAGCGCGAGGTCGATATCGCCCGCCACCAGTGCCTGGATCTGGGCCGGTGCAAGCATCTCGCCGCGCACGCTGACCTCGACGCCGGGCAGGCTGTCGCGCAGCTGACGTACGAATTGGGGTAGCAGCGAGTAGGTCGCCGACCCGACGCATCCGATCGTGAGCCTGCCTTCGCTGCCGGCGGCGATGCGGCGCGCCTGGTCTCCGGCGTCGTCGACGGCGTCCAGGATCGCGATCGTCCGGCGCAGATACGCCCGACCCGCGGCCGTGAGCTCGACGCTGCGGGTGGTGCGCACCAACAGCTCGACACCCAGTTCGCGCTCGAGCTGGCGGATCTGCTGGGACAGCGGTGGCTGGGCGATATGCAGCCGTTCGGCGGCGCGGCCGAAGTGCAGTTCTTCGGCGACGGCCCGGAAATAGCGGAGGTGACGGAGCTCCACAATTGAGACGCTACATCTCTTAATCACTGCAATCTAGGTACTTCAGAATATTGACGGTCGGTCGTAGTGTCGGTGCATGGCTTCCAACAATGACGTGGTGATCTGCAGCCCGGTACGGACCCCGGTCGGACGCATGGGCGGCGCACTCGCCCCCCTCACTGCCGCCGATCTGGCCACCCTCACGCTGCGCGCGCTGGTCGGGCGGACCGGGCTCGGCGAGGCCGATGTCGACGACGTGATCCTGGGCAACGGCTACGCCAACGGCGAGGCACCGGCGATCGGCCGGATCGCCGCACTGGATGCGGGCTTGGGCACCGGGGTTCCGGGTCTGCAGATCGACCGTCGCTGCGGGTCCGGACTGCAGGCGGTGCTGTATGCGGCGGGGCAGGTCGCCACGGGCGCGGCACGCGTCGTGGTCGCCGGTGGCGCCGAATCGATGTCCAACGTCGAGCATTACGCGCTGGGCCTGCGCACGGGCGTCCGGCAGGGTGGCGTGGCGCTGATGGACAGGCTCGACCGTGCCCGCGAAACCGCAGGCGGCACTTCTCATCCCATCTCCGGTGGCATGATCGAGACGGCTGAGAATCTGCGCCGTGAGTACGCGCTGACCCGCGAGGAGCAGGACGAACTGTCGGTCCGCTCGCATCAGCGCGCGATAGCGGCCCATGACGCGGGCCGCTTCGCCGACGAACTCATCCCCGTCACGATCCCCGGCAGGCGCGGCAAGCCCGATACCGTCGTCGACCGCGACGAACACCCGCGCGCCGACGTCACCATCGAGAAGCTGGCCGGGCTGCGGCCGATGCGCCTCAAGGTCGATCCGGACTCCACCGTCACCGCGGGCAACGCCTCCGGGCAGAACGACGGAGCCGCCATGTGCGTCGTGACCACCCTCGCGGAGGCCGAAAAGCGCGGTCTGACACCGCTGTTGGCACTGCGGTCGTGGGGCGTTACGGGCTGCGGCCCCGAGGTGATGGGCATCGGTCCGGTCGGAGCCACCGCCGCCGCACTGGAACGCGCCGGGCTGACCCTCGACGAGATCGACCTCATCGAACTCAACGAGGCATTCGCCGCGCAGGTGCTCGCCGTGCTGGCCGAGTGGAAGGTCGACGCCCGCGACGAACGCCTCAACCCCAACGGCTCCGGCATCTCGCTGGGCCATCCGATCGGCGCCACCGGGGCGCGGATCCTGGCCACCGCCGCCTACGAGGCGCGCCGCAGGGACGCTCGCTACGTGCTGGAGACGATGTGCATCGGCGGGGGACAGGGCCTGGCCGCGGTATTCGAGGCCGTCGGATGACCGGCCTGGATCTGCCCGCCGTCATCACCGGGCAGAAGGGGAAACCCTTTGTCGTGCTGTCTAACTCGCTGGGCTCGACCCACCGCATGTGGGACGCCCAGGTGGAAGCACTCAACGAGCGGTTCCGGGTGGTGCGCTACGACACCCGCGGTCACGGGCGGTCCCCGGTGCCCGACGGCCCGTACTCGATCGACGACCTCGCCGACGACCTCGTCGCGCTGCTCGACCGGCTCGGGATTGAGCGGGCGCACCTGGTCGGGCTCTCGCTCGGTGGCGCGACCACGATGCGTGTAGCGGCCCGCAACCCCGAGCGCGTCGATCGGCTCGCGCTGCTGTGCACCGCAGCCCACTTCCCGCCCGCCGAGGCGTGGACCGAGCGCGCCGCGGTCGTCCGTGGTTCCGCTGCCGCCGCGGTCGCCGAATCCGTGGTCGCCAGGTGGTTCACCGAGGACTATCTGCTGGCGCACCCCGTCACCGCGGCGCATTATCGCGAGATGATCGCGAGCACCCCGGCGGAGGGATACGCCGGATGCTGCGAGGCGATCGCCAAACTCGATCTGCGCAAAGAACTCTCGTCGATCACCGCACCGACGCTGGCCCTGGCCGGCCGCGACGATCCGGCCACCCCGCCCGCCCGGCTCGAGGAGATTGTCGCCGCCATCCCCGGTGCCCGGCTGCAGGTCGTGCACCCCGCCGCCCACCTGGCCAACGCCGAACAACCCGACATCGTGACGCCCGCACTCATCGAACATCTAGCCGCACCACTGACGGAGGAAAAATGACATTGAACAAGGTGGTCGGTTCTGCCGCCGAGGCGGTCGCCGACATTCCCGACGGCTCCAGCCTTGCGGTCGGCGGATTCGGCCTGGCGGGCATCCCGTGGTTCCTCATCGAGGCACTGCTGGAGCAGGGCGCGGGCGATCTGACGATCGTGTCCAACAACTGCGGAGTCGACGGCGGCGGGCTGGGCCTGCTGCTCGAAGCCCGCAGGATCAGCCGCGTCATCGCGTCCTACGTGGGGGAGAACAAGGAGTTCGCCAGGCAGTATCTCGCCGGCGAGGTGACCGTCGAGTTGACCCCGCAGGGCACGCTCGCCGAACGGATGCGCGCCGGCGGCAGCGGGATCGGCGCGTTCTTCACCCCGACCGGCGTCGGCACGCTGGTGGCCGAAGGCGGCCTGCCGTGGCGGTACAACGCGGACGGCAGCGTGGCGCTGGCGTCGCCCCCGAAAGAGGTGCGGGTCTTCAACGGCAAGGAGATGCTGTTGGAGGAGTCCATCGTGACTGATTACGCCCTGGTGCGCGCCGCCGTAGCCGACACGGCGGGCAACTGCGTCTTCCACGCCGCCGCGCGCAATTTCAATCCGCCCGCGGCGATGTCGGGGCGGGTCACCGTGGTGGAGGCGGAGCGCGTCGTCGAGGTCGGCGAGCTGCATCCCGACGAGATCCATCTGCCCGGCATCTTCGTCAAGCGCATCGTCGCTCTGACTCCGGAGCAGGCCGCCCGCAAGGGCATCGAGCAGCGCACCACCCGTGCGCGCCCTACGCAGGAGGTTGACCGATGAGCTGGACCCGTACCGAAATGGCCGCCCGCGCAGCGCTGGAGCTTCGCGACGGTGACTATGTGAACCTGGGCATCGGGCTGCCGACGCTGATTCCCGACTACCTGCCCGAAGGCTCGGATGTGCAGTTGCACGCAGAGAACGGCATTCTCGGCGTCGGCCCGTTCCCGTACGAGGACGAGGTGGACCCCGATCTGGTCAACGCGGGTAAGCAGACCGTCACGGTGGTGGCAGGCGCGTCGTACTTCGACTCGTCGACCAGCTTCGCGATGATCCGCGGCGGTCACGTCGACGTCGCCGTGCTTGGTGGCATGCAGGTGGCCGCCAACGGCGATCTGGCGAACTGGATGGTGCCCGGCTCGATGGTCAAGGGCATGGGCGGGGCCATGGATCTGGTCAACGGCGCCGGGCGGGTGATCGTGCTGATGGACCATGTCGCGAAGTCCGGTGCGGCCAAGCTGGTCACGCGCTGCGACCTGCCCCTGACCGGTAAGGCGGTGGTGAGCCAGGTGATCACGGATCTCGGCGTGTTCGACGTGACCGGTGACGGGTTCGCGGTTCTGGAACTCGCGCCGGGTGTCGAGTTCGACGACGTGGTCGCCAAGACCGGCGCGCCGGTGACCGATCAGCGCCGCAGTGCGGCCAGCTCGGAACGGGAGCGCACGCCGAGCTTGGCGTAGATCCGGGTCAGGTGATACTGCACCGTCTTCGGTGACACGTACAGTTCGGCGGCCACCTCACGGTTCGAGAGGCCTTGGGCGACAAGCGATGTCACAGCCTCCTCCTGCGGGGTGAGGTCCACGCTGTCGCGGGAGCGTTGCACCTGGTGCAGCCCGCCGGCCTTGAGTTCGCGGTCGCAGCGGGCGACGTAAGTGTCGGCGCCAAGGGACAGATACAGGTCGCGGGCGGTGCTGATCACGTCGTCGGCCTGGCGGCGCTTGCCCGCCCGCCGCAGGGTCTGGCCGAAGGCGAAGTTGACCCTGGCCAGCTCGACACGCAGGGGTAGACCCTCCAGCTGTCCAAGCGCCTCCTCGAACGCCCGCCGCGCGGCCGGCAGGTCACCCGCCGCACCGAGCAGCCGCCCCCTGGCGTATCCGAGCCGGGCCTGGCTGGAGCGGTGCCCGCGGGCCCGGGCGCGGCTCTCGTACGGGCGCAGGAAGGCATCGGCGGCGTCGAGCTGGCCGTCGATCACCATCGCGTTGGCCAGAACGTCGGCCCACGGCCAGTGCCCGGGCTCCTGCAGCGATGTGCCGGGCGCGATGGCCCGTAACGGCTCGAGGACGCGGCGCACCTTCGCGTAATCCGCCTCCGCCTCGGCGACCTGCGCCTTGGCCAGCAGCGTGGGAATGCGCATCATCTCGTAGTCCTGGGTGACGGTCTCGGCGGTGCGCACCGCGGCCTCGGCTGCCTGCCAGTGGCCGCGCAGTGAATGGATCTGTGCCGCAGTCCATTCCAGCAGGGGCGCCACCAACATGATTCCGCTGGACGCGGTTAGCGCGCGGCCGGCCTCCACGGTGACAAGGGCGCGGTCCCACTCACCGGCCGAGAAGTGCACTCTGGCCAGCCAGGCCTGCGCCCACAGTGTGATCCGGGCCGAACCGCCCAGACCCGCGGTGGCAACGGCGGTTTCCAGACTGGACCGGGCACCGTCGATATCGTCGCGGATCAGTTGCAGCCAGCCGCGGCCCATCGTCACCCGTTGCGCCTGCGCGCCGTGCCGCACCCATGTCGCGAGGTCGTCGTAGGCGGCGGTGGCCTGCCGGAACTGACCCACCGCCGCCAGACCCAGGCCGCGGATCGCCGCCGCCTCGATACCCGCGGAGGATTCCCGCCCGGCCAGGGCCAGGGCGCGATCGGCCCATTCGACGAGTTCGCCTCCGCGGCATCGCACCAGCGAGTGCAGGACGTAGCGCTGCGCGATCAACGCGGCGATTTCCGGGTCACGGTCGGCGTTGACGATGTCTTCGGCCCGCTGTAGCCGCACCTCGGCCTCCGCGGCGCGACCCCGCACGATCGCCAGATAGGCCAGAACCGCATTGCGCAAAGGTGTCTCGCGCAAGCTCTCGATGGCGGGCACCTGTGCGGCGGCACCCGCACAGTCACCGGCGGCGATCAGGGCGTCCACCGAGCGGGTGAGGCGCTCGTCGCGGATCAGCGGATCGGGGCTGAGCCTGCTGGCATCGCGGAACAACGTCGCGGCCTCGGCCCACGCGCCTTCGGCGGCCCGCTCACCGGCCAGGCTCGCCACGTCATCGGCGAGTGCGGTGTCGGGGAGCGGCGCCGCGGCGACCAGGTGGGCGATCCGGCGGGCCGGGTCGGCGACGACCTCGGCGGCGCGCTCGTGCGCGCGGCTGGCGCCGTGCACCCCCATGAGGTCGACGACCGCTGCGCGGGTGAGGCCGTCGCTCAGCTGGAGCTCGAATCGTGAACCGCCGGTGACCAAACCGGCCGATGTCGCCTCATCGATGGCCGGAGACGGATCGTCGAGTCCGGCATGCGCCGCCACCTCGGCCAGTGTCGCGGCGGGTCCCAGGATGGCCAGCGCCTCGATCAACCGGCGAGCGTCGGATCCGCACCGCGCCAGCTGTATCTCGACTTGGGCGATGACATAGGACGGTGCAGGCAGCGGCGCATCCGTTTGCGCCCACAGAGCCGCGGGCAACTCGTCGAGCAGCGCCAGCACGTCACGCGGGTTGCCGCGGGTGTGCCTGGTGAGCGCGTCGGCCATAGCCGGATGGATGAGCCTGCCGCGGGTCGCCGCCAGGGCGGCGATGTCGGCGCTGGCGAGCCCCGCCAGTCTGAGTTCACCCGACACGACGTCGGCCAGCATGGGCGGCACCGTGGTGGTACCGATCACGACCAGCACCTTCAGCTCGCGATGGTGCCGGACGATCGTTGAAATCGACTGCAGCGAAACAATATCGGCGTCTTCTGCATTGTCGACGATGAGCAGGGCGACGCCGGCCGCCGCCAGTGAGTCGGCCAGCTGTGCTGCCGCGGCGACAGGGTTGGTTTTGACGTTGCCCTCAAGCAGCTGGGCCAGAACACCGCCGGGGACGTCGGATTCCCACGCAACGGCCTGCGCCCACAGCGCGCCGGGATGGTCCGCCGCGAACCGGCGCAGCAGCGCGGTCTTGCCGACGCCGGGCCCACCGACGACGGCGACAACGTCGACGCCGCGCGTGGCCGCGAGCCGGTCGGTCAGCTCGGTCAGTTCCAGGTCGCGCCCGACGAAGGGCTTTGACCCGATGGTCATCGCCACATGCTATCGAGCGAACATGCGGCTTGGCCGAAACTGGCTACGTCAGGGCGAAGGTTTCCCCCGCGGTGACCGCGAACGGGAGCCGGTTCTGCGCAGGGGGGATCGGGCACAGGTAGTGATCGCTGAAGGCGCATGGCGGCAGGTAGGCACGGTTGAAGTCGGCGATGACGTTACCGTCGGCGTCCGGGGCGGGTAGTGCGAGGAACCTGAACTGCTGGCTCGCCGAGCCGTTGGTGGTGTCGGCGAACGTGATCTGCAGTCCGCCCCCCGCGGCGGGGAAGGCGGCCAGCGCCACGTCGTGACCGGCGATCGACAGCCGCACGGTCCCGGCCAGCCTGTCGTCGCTGACCCGTCCGTCCACATGCGCGATCTGGATCTCCGAACCCGCCGCGGCGGGTTCG
>Ga0075369_10000630_pt1 | contig 11172 bp, 10 predicted proteins | sample EndMethybrTD3034_FD_71400 | JGI IMG/M metagenome (GOLD analysis project Ga0075369, IMG submission 71400) | Populus endosphere microbial communities from Tennessee, USA - Endosphere MetaG P. TD hybrid TD303-4 | ecosystem: Host-associated > Plants > Roots > Endosphere | place: USA: Tennessee...
AGCCCGTGGCTCCCTGGAGCGGCGTGCGCACGGAAACGAAGTCCGGTCCACGGTGTGAGCAACGCGGTCTAGGCCCGGCCGCGACGGGCCAGAGCGAGGATTGTCTGTCGATCGACATCTACGCTCCGGTCGACGCGGTCGGCCGTCGACTGCCGGTCATCGTGTGGCTATACGGCGGCGCGTTCGTCCTCGGCTCCAGCGCGCAATACAGTCCCGACACGCTTGTCGCGGACAATGACGTGATCGTGGCCATTCCCAACTACCGCTCAGGCGTCTTCGGATTCCTCGCTCTTCCCGAAGCGGTCAAGTACGCGAGTGGCGGCGCCGTTGGCAACGCTGGCCTGTTGGACCAGCAAATGGCACTACGCTGGGTACGCGACAACATCGCAGCGTTCGGTGGAGATCCCCGAAACATCACGCTCGCAGGCGAATCCGCTGGTGCAATCAGCGTATGTGCGCAGCTCGCTTCGCCTGGTGCGCGCGGGTTGTTCGCCAAAGCGATCATCGAGAGCGGCATCTGCGGCCACAACACCAATGTGTTCGCGCCGGTCGCAGAAGCGCAACGCCGCGCGGAGGCGTTTGCGATCGAAATGGGCTGCGACGATGACGCGACGCGCCTGATCTGCCTGCGCTCATTGCCGGCCAAGCAGTTGCTCGCATCGCCCACCAACGGGCTGGCCGACATGAAACTCACCTGGACACCGACCCGCGATGGCGTCGTGCTTCCGTTCGAGATGCCCGACGCAGCTATCGCCGCCGGCTCCACCCCCGACGTGCCGATCATCATCGGAACCAATACGCGTGAGGGAACGACCTTCATCGGGCTCTCGGAGCTGGCGGGTCAGCACAACATTCCGGACCCGGACAGCTATGCAGCTTTCGTGAATCACATGTTCGGGCCCAACGCCGGTGCGATTCTGGCGGAGTATTCCGTGGAGCGATTCGGGTCGGCTATCGCAGCGCAGTCGGCGGTCATCACTGACGGAATGTTTTCTTGCCCCGCACTTTTCACGGCACAAACGGTCACTGGCGCTGGACACAATAACCCGGTCTGGCGATACGAATTCAGTCCCGGAATGCTCGGAAGTGCGCGTGCGAAGCTAGGCGGTGGCGCTCACGCAGCGGAACTGCCCTACCTCTTCTCCAAGACAAACGGTCTGCCAAGCATGTTGAGAGGCTCAGCGAAGGCGCTTTCGCAACAGATGCAACGGCTATGGGCGCGCTTTGCATACGCTGGTGACCCGAATGCCCCTGACCTGCCGAGTTGGCCGCGGTGGACGGCCGGTTCACCGCAGAATCTCGAGTTCGGATTGGAGGGAAGCGTCCCGTCTACCGGTTTCAGCGACGAGCACCGTTGCGGCTTCTGGGATCAGCTAGCCGGCGTCAGCTGACCTAGCGAAAAGGCTTGATCGACAATTGATTCGACTGTCGCTGAGGGAGGCACGCCGACAATGCGCAATGCAACACGAGCGGAACGACAAGCCGCGACTCCGATGCTGCTGTACGCCATCAAGCAAGTCGAACTGGCAGTCCGGGCACGTCTCGAGACGGTGGTCAAGTCGCTGGGATTGACCGTCGCCCAGTACACGGCGTTGACTGTGCTGCGTCACCGCGATGACATGGCGACTGCCGATCTCGCCCGGCGTTCGTTCGTAACCGCGCAGACCATGGGTGAATTGGTCGTCGGCCTCGAGCGGCGCGGATTGATCACGCGCAGGGCTGATCCAGCCCATGGCCGACGGATTCTCATCACCCTGACCGCCGCGGGCGCCGAAGTGCTCGCCCGCTGTGACCATGCGGTGTCTGACATCGAGGAACATATGGTTTCTGCATTGAACCAGCGAGAGCGGCAGGCTCTGCGGTCCTACCTCAACACCTGCCGTATGGCACTCGCCAAACCCGAGCAGTCGGCAGAGACCTGACGCCGGCGGCTTGTCCAGCCAAAAAGGAGCCCGATGAGGCGATGAAAGCAGCCATCTACTACCGAAATGGTGAGCCGGAAGTCCTTCAGTACGAAGATATTTCCGATCCCGCCGTAGCCAGCACAGATGTTCTCATCGCCGTTGAGGCGATCAGCTTGGAGGGCGGAGACATCCTCACGCGCCGCCGCGTGCCCGTGGCGACACCGCCTCATGTCGTCGGATACGCGGCAGCAGGAGTGGTGCGAGCAGTCGGATCTGACGTCACGAACATCCACATAGGCGACCGCGTCGCCGCCTTCCATTGGTCGGGTTCGCATGCCGAGTTGTGGGCCGTTCCGGACCGGTACGTCTATCCCATCCCCGACGACATGGACGCGCGGTTGGCGGCAACCCTGCCCGTCGCATTCGCAACCGCAGACGATGCGCTATTCGAGTTTGGGCGGTTACAGTCCGGTGAGTCGGTGCTGATCCGCGGCGCCACTGGCGGAGTCGGGCTGGCTGCCGTGCAATTGGCCAAGGCAGCCGGCGGGTTCGTCATCGGCACCGCTTCAAGTGACGATCGAGCAGCGGAGCTCAAAGCGTTGGGTGTCGATCACACGCTGAACTACAGAACCCAAGACGTAGTCGGTGCGGTGCTCGACACTACCGCCGGCCGTGGCGTCGACCTGCTCGTCGACATGGCAGGAGGGCCCGACATCAATGCTTTGACCGAAGCAGTTCGGTATCGCGGACGTGTATCAGTTGTCGGTGCAGCAAGCGAAAAGCACACGAGCATCGGCTTTTACGAGCTGGTTTCCCGCAGCCTATCGGTGTTCGGCATCTCCGCGGGACAAGAGATGCACCTACCCCGCATGCACTCTATATTGCGGCGCCATCTCCGCAGCGCGGCGGCGGGGACCTTGATGATGCCGATCGAACGCACCTACCCACTCGCTGCTGCCGCAGCCGCGCATCGCCACGCCGAATTCGATCATCCGTTCGGCCGCGTTGTCATGGTGCCGTGATTGGCCGTCAGACCCGCAACTACCGTCGCTTGGTCTTGCGTTTTCCGGCAATCGCGCCGTACTCGGCCGACACCGCGTTGACGATAGCTGTCAGAAGCCGGTCGAGCTGTTCTGTGTTGCCGATCTTTTGATCGCCGACGAGAAGTCGTGCATATACGCCCCCGATGAAGGTCGTGACCGCGGTGGTTTGCACGTCGATCAGGTCGGCGTCGGAGGACGCCTCTGGCGGAAGAATCTGTTCGACCGCATCGCGACACATTGCAATGATGCGTGGGAGGAAGTCGTGGTACACCTCCCCTAACGCAGGATCACGTGTCGAGGCTAGAAGCAGTTCGTGGCGAGCTTTGTTGAGCATCAACCCAGCTCCTTCGCCCTGCATCATGACCAGGTGCGCTATCCGGCCGAACGGCGAATCGGATTTGGTCGATTCCTCGGTCACAGATAGCAGATTCGCTGTGTCCAATTCAGCGACTCGTTCGGCGACCCCGCGCAATAACGCGGCCCGCGTCCGGTAGTAGTACGACGTCGTCCCATCGGGGACCCCCGCCTGCCGGTCGACCCGCGGGTGACTCAGCCCGCGCGATCCTTGCTCGGCCAGCACTTGGATCGCCGCGTCGCACAGTTCACGCCGGCGTTGCTGACCATCGCGTCTTCGTGGGGGGGCGATGCCGCTGAGTGTATCGGGCATTGACATTTCCTCTAAGAATTTAGAGTATGTCCTCTAAAGTCTTAGAGGTCGCTTGAGAGGATGGCATGGCTGGAATTCACCGACACCGTCCTGGCGCCGACGCTCTCGAAGCGGCCACTGGCGAGCCAGCAATATCGCTGGGCGATGACATCTGGATGTCGCCTGGCGTGTCGAACTCTTACGCCGTCGCGACCGACGACGGACGAGTGATCGTGAACGCAGGCTTGGTCTTCGAAGGCGCGCTGCGGCAGAAGGTTTTCGCCGACGTCGCCGGTCCGACCCGGGCAGTCGTTGTCACCCAGGGACATGCCGACCACTGGGGTGCGGTCAACGCGTTGCGCGAGGACGGCACCGACGTAGTGATGCACGCGAACTACCGGTACTGGCGCAAAGACCACGAGCTGCTCGCCGGCTTCCGGGCCCCCAAGACGACGTTCGCGTTCGAGAAGTTCTCCATCGCGATCATGGAGCACCTCAAGACGGTCGATCCGGCCACCATCGACTTCAGCTTTCCCGAGCCGACCATCACCGTCGACCGTCGCCGTGAGTTGCAGTACGGCGGTCGCCGCTTCGAATTGGCGTGGACGCCTGGTGGAGAGACCACCGACTCGCTGGTGGTGTGGCTGCCCGACGATCGAATTCTGTTCACCGGCAACCTGTTCGGCCCCTTGTTCGGTCATGTGCCGAACCTGATGACGATCCGCGGTGATCGGTACCGCGATCCCCTCTTGTACATCGAGTCGCTGAACACCGTGCTGTCGTTTGCACCGGAGCGGTTGATCACCGGTCACTTCGACCCGATCGAGGGTGCCGACCGAATCGCCGAAGAAGTCACCGCGATGCGCGATGCCATGCAGGCCGTCCACGACCGGACTGTGGAACTGATGGTGGCAGGCGCCGACGTCTACACCGCGATGCGCGAAGTGCGAGTACCCGAGCACCTCGACGTCGGTGAGGGCTACGGCAAGACCTCATGGAACGTGCGGGCAATCTGGGAGATGTACGCCGGATGGTTCCAGCACCGCTCGACGACCGAGTTGTACGGCATCGCACCGGCGTCGATCGCCGGCGACGTGGTGGCTGCGGCCGGCGCCGAAAGTCTCATCGAGGCAGCCCGCGGTCACGTCACGGGTGGTCGCCCCGTTGAAGCCCTTCACTTGACCGATCTGATTCTCACCGCGGCACCGACCAACGCGGCGGCACGTGCCGTCGCCCTCGATGCCCACCGGGCGCTGCTCGGCAGCACCGAGAACTTCTGGGAGCGCGCCTGGCTCACCAACTCCATCAACAAGCTGGGAACCTCCGAATGAACACTGCCAATTTCGATTTCAGCGGCTCCAATGTGCTGGTGACGGGCGGCACGTCGGGGATCGGCAACAGCATCGCCGCCGCGTTCGGTAAGGCCGGCGCCACCGTGACGATCACGGGTACACGTGCGTCGGCGGCCGATTACGAGAACGACCTCTCTGCGTTCACCTATCAGCAGTGCCACATCCAGGATCCCGATTCCGTTGACGCCCTGGCTGATTCACTCGGCGATCTGGACATCCTGATCAACAACGCGGGCGGTCCGTTTCCAGCCGGTGACGAATACGATCCCGACGGTTACATCGCCTCGGTGGCTCAGAACATGTTCGGTCCCATGCGGCTGACCATGCAGTGCTACGACAGACTGAAATCGAGCAACGCGCCCGGCGGTGCCAGCGTCGTCAGCATCGTGTCGATGTCGGCGTTCCGCTCGGCGATCTACGTCCCCGGCTACGCCTCATCGAAAATGGGCCTGATCGCGCTGACGATGAACCTGGCACGCCGCTGGGCCAACGACGGTATTCGCGTCAACGCCGTCGCGCCCGGCCTGATCGACACCCCAATGACGCATTCGGGCTTGAGCATTCCCGAAATCCTCGATGTGGAGATCAACTTCCACACGCCATTGGGCCGACCCGGCACGCCTGAGGATTGCGCCGGTGCAGTGCTGTTCCTGTGTACCGAGGCTGCTTCCTACATCACCGGCTCGAGCATCGCCGTCGACGGCGGCTACCTCACCGTATAACCACGCGTCTACCGAGAAAGACCACAAGTGAGCGAACTCCCTACAGCTTCAACGCCAGACGACGTCCTGAAGCTGGCACAGCGTCAAACCGGCCTCGTCGACATCGATTCCGATTCATGGCGGCCAGGATTGGCAATCCTGCTTGACGAGATCAACACCTCATCCGCGTTCACCGCACACGGCCGCGAACACCTCATCGGTGAATACGTCAAGAACCTCGCCCGTCGGCTCCAAGTTCACGACTACATCCAGCGCCACCCCGAAGTGCTCGACACTCCAGTCGAGCGTCCACTCTTCACCCTGGGGATGCCACGAACAGGCACCACCGTCATCAGCTACCTACTCAGCCAGGACCCGGCGCGGCGCTCGCTGTTGCACTGGGAATGCATCCATCCGGTGCCACCGGCCACCACCCCGACACTGCGCACCGACCCACGCTGCCTGGCGCTCCTCGAAGAGCAACAGCAGATCCTGCAATTCGTCAAAGACGCGAAAATGCCACTACCGCACTGGGAAGACGCCGACGGCCCCACCGAGTGCATGTTCATTCACACCCAGGACTTCAAGGGACTGTCCTGGGACTCGTATCTATCGACGCCGCGCTATGCCGAGTGGGTCATCAACGAAGCCGACATGACGAGCACATACGAGTACCAGAAGCGCTATCTGCAAGTGCTTCAATCAGGCGCGCCCGGAATATGGAGCCTGAAGATGCCGTCACACTCGGTGCACATCGATGCACTGCTTTCGGTGTTCCCCGACGCCCGCTTGATCTGGGCGCACCGTGATCCGTACAAGGCGACCGGATCATTGTGCAACCTGTGGAAACTAGCCAAGAGCATCGTGATGAAGCCCGAGATGATGAATCTTGCTGCCATGGGCCGAAACGCAACTCGCCAGATGCAGGCCCACGTCGAACGCCCCCTGCGTGTTCGTGACCGTATCGGCGACGACCGCTTCTTTCACATGTACTACCACGAGATGATGTCCGATCCGATGGATGTAATGCGGCGAATCTATGACTGGGCCGGCGACGACCTGAACCCCGAAACCGCAGCGCGCATGCACAACTGGCTCGCCGAGCACCCGCAGAACCTGTTCGCACCCAACTCCTACAACCTTGGCCAATACGGACTGGCGGTGGAGGACTTGGAACCGGTTTTCGCGGAGTACCTGCGCACCTTCGACATCGCACTCGAGGGGAAGGCCTGATGGCCGGACTGTTGTCTGCAACGGACTGCTATCACATCGGGCTGGTGGTGCCCGACATCGCGGCTGCGGCCGAGCGACTGCGCGCCGGCGCTGGTTACGAGTGGACGCGACCTATCGAATACACCGTCGATGTCATCACCGCTAATGGGGAAGGACAACTGCCTCTTCGATTCATGTACTCAATACAGGCACCGCACGTCGAGTTGATCACCGCGGTGCCCGGAACACCGTGGGCGTCAACCGGAATAGCGGCAGCACACCATCTCGGCTACTTCGTCGACGACATCGCCGCCGCATCAGCTCAACTCGAGGGCGCCGGTTTCCAGCTGGAAGCCAAACCGGCCGGCGACCTCGCGTCGTCATTCGCCTACTTCATCGACTCCGCAGGTGTCCGGATCGAGATTGTCAACCGCGCACTGTTCCCCGACTGGCCGGCCTTCCTCAAAGCCGCGACACAAGCGTGACGGCCGGTCACTGCGGGTTCGCGGCCACCACAACGACAGCAGTTCAGCCGCCTCTGAGGTGCCAGTAATTCTGGCCGCACTCCGATTGTGCGTGTTGCTTATCGCTCGTGGCCCCGCGTCCGGCGCCCTCGCGCGCGGGGAAAACTCCTGGCGGGCCCGGAAGGTAGGACGCCGACCATCTCGCATACCCGCCACTGCGGGCGATCTCTAGGCCGATGCGGTACTGCTCGACGAAATCGCCTGCCTCGTAGGCGATGATGCGTAACTGCGCATCGATGTGAGCAGGGACTTGTGTCGGCGGCACGGTCACGGGAAGCACGACTTCGACTGCCTTCCAATGCCGATCAGGGATCGCACTGCGGGCCGTCAAACGTTCCCTAGTCACTTGCGGACCTCGGTGTAGAGCGCCGCGTTGCCCGCCCGATTGTTGGCGGCGAGTTTGGAGTGCCGCCGCCCCCAAAAGAGGTAGTAGACGACCGCGACGCCTGCCCACACGATGAACCATGCGAATGTGACCCAGTGCAGGGTGGACAGCACGTAGCCGCAGGAGAGGATCGCCAGGATCGGAGTGACCGGATAGCCGGGCACCTTGAATGCTCGCGGCAAGTCGGGATCGGTGCGGCGCAGGAAAATCACGCCAGCGGACACCACGATGAATGCCACCAGAGTGCCGATCGACACGAGGTCGGCAAGATCGTCGAGGGGGACGGTGGCCGCGAGAAGGGCGACAATGATCGTGACGACAACTGTTGCGAATACCGGTGTTTGGCTCTTGGGATGTACTCGTGCGAACGCGGCGGGCACGATGCCGTCGCGGCCCATCGCGAACAGGATGCGTGTTTGCGCGTACAGCGTGACCAACGTGACCGACGCGATCGAAATCACCGCCCCCGCGGCGATGATCGTGCCGGGCCATGAGGCGCCCACGATGTTCTCCAATATCTGCGCGAGGCCGGCTTGCTGTCCCTCGAACTCTTTCCAGGGTTGGGCAGCGACAGCGACCAACGCCACCAGGATGTAGACCACCATGATGATCGCCAGGGCGTAGATGAACGCGCGCGGCAGCGTCTTTTTCGGGTTCTTGACCTCTTCACCCGCGGTGGCCAGGGCATCGAGTCCGACGTATGAAAAGAAGATTGTTCCGGTGGCCGCACCTATGCCCGCGACACCAAAGGGAGCGAACGGGACCAGATTGCCCGATGTGAACGCCGTGAAGCCGACGACCACGAATACGATCAGCACGGCCACCTTCAGCAGGACCATGATCGTGTTCACCAGAACCGACTCGGTGGCACCGCGGATGAGCAACAGCGCGCAGCCAAGGATCAGCACCATCGCGGGAAGGTTGATGATGCCGGGGTCGGAATCAAATGGCGACGCCGACAACACTTCTGGGATTCGAAACCCGAACACGTTCTCGATCAGCTTGTTGAGATACTGACTCCAGCTGACCGCTGTCGCAGACGTCGACACACCGTATTCCAGGACAAGGCAGGCGGCGACGATCACCGCGACAAGTTCGCCCAGGGTCGCGTATGCGTAGGAGTATGCCGATCCCGAAACCGGAATGCAGGACGCGAGTTCGGCATAACAGATAGCCGCGAGTCCGGCTGCGACACCCGCGATCACGAACGACACGATGACCGACGGACCGGCGACCGGAACGACCATGTTCAGCACGAAGAAGATGCCGGTGCCGATGGTGGCGCCCACACCGAACATCGTCAGCTGGAACGTGCCGATGGACCGTTTGAGCTGGGTGGCATGAGCTTCACCGGGGATGATGTTCTCCGGCGGCTTGCGGCGAGTCAGCTGGCGTCCGAGTCCGTTGGCCACGCTGTTGGATGGCTTCATCGCTGTTCTCCCGCCGCGGCGGTCCTACCTGCGGTCACGTGCTGCATTGCTGGCGTCCTCACGGTCGATGGGTCGTTGGGAAAGTCGCGGCGGTGCTGTTCGCCCAGGGACGCTGCACGTGCGCAAAGTTACTGAGATCACACACCACCGTTCACAGATCATCTCCGCACCTGACATTTCTGGTAAAGCGCGAAATATTGTGGAATATCGCTAAGTAATACTTCATGATCTGATGAGGCTGTCTGCCCAGTTCAAACGCTATTCCGTAGTGATTGAGAAACGACTGACACCGGTAACAGGCATTTAACATATGGCGTAACAGCGTGACTATCCGCTTTCACTGATGAAATACCGATAATCCATCCGGAGATAATGAGTAATATGTGGTCATGAAATTCGACCTGCGCCGGATGCAGCTTCTCCGGGAGCTGGCGCACCGAGGCACTGTGACGTCGGTAGCCGCCGCCTTGTCCTACAGCTCGTCGGCGGTCTCTCAGCAACTCGCAGTGCTTGAGCGCGAGATCGGAGCTCAATTGCTAGTGCCCGATGGGCGGCGGGTGCAGCTGACACCGCAGGCCGAGATTCTTGTTCAGCACACTTCGGCCATCCTCGAACGGCTCGAGGCCGCCGAAGCCGCGATCGCCGCATCGATGCATAACGTGGTCGGGTCTGTGCGTTTGGCGACTATCCAGACTGCCGCGCTGGCCTGCGTGCCAGAGGTACTTACCACCCTGGCCGCGACGCACCCCGGGTTGCGTGTGTGTCTGACGCAAGCAGAACCCGATGTCGCCATACCCGGGTTGCTGGCGCGCGAATTCGACCTCGTATGTGACGAAGGCTTCGCCGATTTCCCGGCTCCGCGGTCTTCGGATACGCATCTGGAAGCGATCGCCGAAGACCCGATGCGGGTGGCGTTTCGTGAGCCGCCCGCTGGCCGGGCCGCCTTTGAGACCCGGCTGGAAGACTTCGCCGAACATCCGTGGGTGATGGAGTTGTCCGGAAGCCCTACCCGCGAATGGGCGGTGGCGGCGTGCCGCCGTGCTGGGTTCGACCCTCGTATCGAGCATCAGACCAGTGACACTTTGGTCCAAGCCGAGCTTGTGGCGCGCGGGCAGGCGGTCGCCTTCCTGCCCGACCTGTTGTGGTTCGGTCGGCGCCCGACATTTCATCTGCGGTGGATGGAGCGCACGCACACCCGCACGATCGTCACGACCTGTCGGGCCGGCTCGCAGGACCATCCGGCAATCGCGGCAGTGCGCGGAGCGTTTCGCCAGGCGTTCGAGATCAACCGGCCGGCCGTGACGGATCGTTGAGTCGATTGGCCGCGAAACTCGTGTAACGGACATCAAGATATTCGTCGATGCCCTCCGTGCCGCCTTCGCGTCCGAGTCCGGACTGCTTGATGCCGCCGAACGGCGCGGCCGGATTCGAAATCAGACCGCTGTTGACTGCCACCATGCCGGCCTCGATGCTCGACGACATCGCCATCGCACGATCGAGATCGTTGGTGTAAACGTATGCGGCTAAGCCATATTCGGTGTCATTGGCGTACCGCAGCACTTCTTCATCCGAGGAAAAGCTCGAGATGGGCGCTACCGGAGCAAAAATCTCTTGACGGTGGATAGCCGCCGTCACCGGCACGTCGGCAAGCAACGTAGGTGTGAAGTAGTAGCCCGCGCGATCCGGGGACTGTACTTGTGTCAGCACGCGAGCGCCGGAATCGTCAATCGCGTGCTCGACGAGTGCGGCCACCTTGTCCACGGCGCGCCGGTTGATCAGCGGCCCGATGTCGGTGTCGGGGTCTGCGCCGGGTCCGAGGCGCATCTGGTCCATGTGGGCGGCGAACTTCGCACTGAACTCGTCGACCACCGATTCGTGGACAAGGAAGCGATTCGCCGCAGTGCACGCTTGACCGCCGTTGCGCAGCTTGGCCGCAACCGCGCCGTTCACCGCTGCGTCGACGCACGCGTCGGCG
>Ga0075369_10000631_pt1 | contig 11170 bp, 10 predicted proteins | sample EndMethybrTD3034_FD_71400 | JGI IMG/M metagenome (GOLD analysis project Ga0075369, IMG submission 71400) | Populus endosphere microbial communities from Tennessee, USA - Endosphere MetaG P. TD hybrid TD303-4 | ecosystem: Host-associated > Plants > Roots > Endosphere | place: USA: Tennessee...
GGTGCTCAGCACCCTGTCGCGCGGTGATACGTCACGTCATTCCGCGAGGTGTCACCTACTTGGTCGCATGCCTTCCAGATGCCGCAGGAGGATCTCGGCACCCCGGTCCCCCTCCGGGATTTCATGACCGTAATAAAAAGACTTGAACTATGAACTATGAAGATTTATATTTTTAGTCAACTCAGGTTGTACCGCTCACACAGAAAGCCGCCCGCGGATGTCGAACACTCCGAGCCGCACAAACGCGAGCCCGTCACGACTCGCCGCGCGCGGATCCCAATCCGACTTCAAGCCGCACATGAGCCGGCCGAAATCCGAGACGGCGCAGTCCGTCAGCTAGCCCGACAGCTTTCGATCAACAGAGGAGAGTCGCCATGACCGTCAGCTCCATCGACGAAGCCCCCCGCCTGAGCGTGACCGATCCCGCGTTCTCGATCACCTCCGCGGCGGTGCACGAGGCCCGCGAGGCCAGCTGGTTCGCGCGCACGGAGTACGGCATCGCAGTCCTGCGCTACGACGAGGTCGCCGAGCTCATCCGCCACCCCAGTCTGCGCCAGGGAAGCGTCCAGTGGCCGGCCCACAACGGCGTGACCAGCGGCCCCTTCCTGCGATGGTGGAACAGCTGGATCCTGAACAAGGAGGGCGACGAGCACCACCGGCTGCGTACCCTGCTCAACCCGGCGTTCTCCAAACGGCTGATCAAGGGCCTGGCGCCGCGATTCCAGGCGCTCGCCGGCGAACTCATCGACGGCTTCGCCGACAAGGGTGAGTGTGACTTCGTCGCCGAGTTCGCCGATCCGTATGCGGCTCGGGTGATCGCCATCATGCTTGGCCTGCCCGAAGAGGAGTGGCCGATCATCGCCCGCGAGTCGGCGACCATCGGACTGGCCATGGGGGTCACCTTCAAACAGGAGCTACCTCGGATCGAGGCGGCGCTGGCCACGCTGTTCGAGTATGCCGACGCCGCGATCGCCGACCGCGCGGTCAACCCGGCCGACGACTTCATGTCGACCCTCGTGCAGGCCGAGAACGAGGGTGGCCTATCGGCCGACGAACTGCGCGATGCCGTCGTCCTGATGGTCTTCGGCGGCTACGACACCACCCGCAACCAACTCGGCCTGGCGATGCAGAGCTTCATCGCCAACCCCGCCCAGTGGGAGCTGCTCGCTGAGAATCCCGCGCTGGGCGGCAAAGCCGCCGAGGAGGTGATGCGAACCAATCCGACGGTCCGTTGGGTCACGCGCGAGGCGATCGAGGACTTCGAACACAAGGGCCTGTTGATCGACGCCGGCACCACCGTGCACCTGTTCAGCGAGTCCGCCGGCACCGACCCCCGGATCTTCGGGGAGCCCAGCTTCGACATCGCAGCCGACCGCAAGCCGCACTTCGGATTTGGCGGCGGGGCACACCACTGCCTCGGTCACTTCGTCGCGCGTGCCGACATGGCCGAAGCGCTGCCGCTGCTGGCCAGCCGGCTGCGGAACCCCAAGATGCTCGACGGCTCCGAATGGCTGCCCGACTCGGGCAACACCGGCCCCAACAAGCTTCCGATCAGCTTCACCCCCGCCTGACCCGACACGTAACCCAACGCACCCAACCAGCCCAACTCATCCAACCGAAAGGCCGCGTCCGTGAGCACAGCTCTTGATCAACACCGCGAAGCCAATTCCGCACCCGGAGCCCTCGACGCCGCGCTCGCGGCCATCGAGGAATACGACGTGGAGTTCGTCTACTTCCAGGCCGTGACCATCACCGCAAGGGTGATCGGAAAGGTCGTACCCGCAGACCAGTTCGCGCGTCTGGCGAAGCGCGGCGTCATGCAGCACCGCACCGCCATCGCCAACCTGCAGACGACCCGTGAAGGCGTACTGCTCGGCGGTGGGGTCGGAGCAGCCGAGTACTGTGCGGTGCCCGACCTCGACACCTTCTCGGTGCTGCCCTGGGACCACAAGACTGCGCGCGTTTTCTGCAGCCTCTACGAACCCGACCACGTGGCAACCGATCCCGGCGCCCCGCTGCAGACCGACACGCGCGGCCTGATGAAGCGACTGCACGCCAACTTCACCGCGCGCACCGGGCTGGAGCTCCGCACCGGGACCGAGCCCGAAATGACTTGGGAAGGACCGGGTTTCACCACCTCATCGCGCCCCGATGCCAGTCCCGCCTATCACATCGAGCACCTCGAGCGCTATCGGGCGGTCTATCAGAAGGTGATCACATACGCGAAATTCATGGGCTTCCAGATGGTCGAGGGCGACTTCGAGGACGCCGGTCAGGTCGAGCTGAACTGGATGTACGACCACAGCGATGCGACGGCCGATCGACTGGTGACCTACCGGCAGATCTGCAAGCAGGTCGCCCGCGAGCTCGGCATCGAGGCCAGCTTCATGCCGAAACCCGGCTTGGGCTACATGGGTAACGGCTGCCATCACAATTTCAGCCTGTGGCGCGACGGGGTCAACATCCTCGCCGAAGACAACCGCGATGACCTGCATCTGACCGATGAGGGGCAGTACGCCCTGGGTGGCCTGCTTACCCACACCCCGGGCGGCATGCTGATCATGGGTTCGACGGTTAACTCCTACAAGCGCTACTGGGACGCCGGCCAGTTCGCGCCATCGAAGATCAACTGGGGCATGGACAACAAGACCTGCACGGTGCGTCTGTCGGCGAATGGCCGGCTTGAATACAAGCTCCCGGACGCCGCCTGTAACCCGTACCTGACGCACGCGGCGATGCTGGCCTCCATCGACGACGGCCTGAAGAATCAGATCACTCCCGGTGAGGCCACCGTCGGCTCGAGCTACGAGTCCACCGCCCCCGAATTGTTCGGGAAACTCCCGCTCACCCTCGGCGAGGCTCTCGCCGCCTTCGAGGCCGACGAGTACCTCAAGGACGCGTTGGGTGCTCCCCTGTCGAATCTGTTGGTGGAGTACAAGACTGACGAATGGGCACGGTTCAACAGCGCGATCACCGACTGGGAGCGCACGATGTACTGGGACGACATCCCGTGACCGCGCCATTGCGACTGGCCTGCATCGACGCCGACGCCCCACCGCTGTTCGGCCTCGCATCGGCACCGGGTGGCCGGGCCGGGTACGAACCGGCGGTTGGCGAACTCATCGCGGCCGAATTGGGCCGGCAGCTCGCGTGGGTCATCATGCCCTGGGGCGACATGCTGCCCGCCGTTCGCTCACACCAGGTGGACGGCGTCCTGTGCGGCCAGGGAATCATCCCGGCCCGAATGGAATTGGTCGATTTCACTCGTCCCTACGGAATCTTCCACGAGGGCCTGCTGATGCGCCGCGGCGAGGCAGTGCCTGACCCTTCGGGATTGGCCGGCAAGCGAATTGCCGCCATTCGCGCATCAGCGAACTACAACCTGGCGTCCTCGTTCGCCGGCGCCGAGGTGATCGAATTCGAATCCGAGCACGTCTACGAGGACATGCTGGCCGCGCTGCGGTCGGGTGAGGTCGATGCCGTCTGCGACGACGACGTCGTCTTCGTCCCGCTCGGCAACTCCGACCCGGACTTCGAGCTCGCGTTCGTCGTCAAGACCAACAACCCGTGGGGCATCGGTGTCGCCAAAGACCGTCCGGAGACCCTTGCGACCGTTGGCGGTGCGCTGACGAGGATCATCGCCGATGGGAGACTGCGGGCCGCATGGGAGCAGTGGCTGCCGACGCTCGAATACCCGTTCGAGGTGGCCTGATATGCGACCGCTGATCGCAGTGCCGGGCAGGCGCGCCGCCAGCGCGCCGATCCTGCGCTACTCGGCGACGCTGGCGGCAGAGGCCATCTGCGAGGCGGTGTGGGCCGGCGGCGGGGAGCCGCTCGTGCTCCATGGTCCCGGCGCAAATCCGGCCGTCGAGGTGGCCGACCGGCTGGCCACGTTCGACGGCATCTGCATGCCGGGCGGCGCCGATATGGATCCGCGGCTCTACGGCCAGGACCCCGAGCCCCAGACGGACGCTCCGGTAGCCCACCAGGACACGTTCGACATGGCGGTCATCTCGTGCGCCCTCGAAGTCGGCGTCCCGACCCTCTTGATCTGCCGCGCCATGCAGATCCTCAACGTGGTCCAGGGCGGCGATCTCGTCCAGCACCTGGCGCCGAGCAACGTCGCGCACGGCAACGCCATCCACACCGTGGTGGTGGCCAGGGACAGCGACCTCTTCCGGGTCGTGGGGTCGACGCGGATCCCGGTGTCGTCGTATCACCACCAGGCGATCGGTGTGATCGGCACGGACCTTCGGGTGGTCGGCACGGCCGACGACGGCTGCGTCGAGGCTCTCGAGCACGTCGGCGGGAAGGTTCTGGCCGTGCAGTGGCATCCCGAAGATCTCCACGCGACCTCGCCGAGCGATGCGGCACTCTTCGCCGACCTCGCAGAACGAGCGGCCAAGGCCAGGGCGGAGGCCAGCGCATGACGGGCCCCGTCGTGAAGCGCGAGGAGGTCGAACCTTTCGATGCCCGGACCCGTGAGCCGGGGCGGCCGCACGTCGCGGTCCTGGTGTCGCTGAACTTCCCCGATCTGACCGAGTCGGTGGCGGCACTGCACCGGCGCTTCACCCGGACCGCGCTGTCGGCGCTCGCGGAACTCGGCGCCAGCTTCGAACTGGTGGACAGCTCCAAGCCCGGTGCCGTCGATGTGGTTGTCGCGGCCGACGGTCTGCTGGTGCTCGGCGGCGGGGACATCGCAGCAGCATGCTACCGCGGCACCGACGGGTCGGCGCCGAACTCCTACGGCATCGATGAGCAGGCGGATCGCGTCAGCTTGAAGATGATCCAGGCGTACATCGACGCCGGCCGGCCGGTGCTGGGCATCTGCCGCGGATCCCAGCTCATCAACGTCTGCTACGGCGGCACGATCATCGGTGACATCGCCGACTACGAGCTGCATCACGGTCGGCCGGGAGAGCACCTGTTCATCCACGAGACGATCGAGGTGGCACCCGACACCCGGCTCGCGGAGATCCTCGGCGCGGGGCCGCTCGTCGTCCGGTCCGGTCACCACCAGGCCGTCGATGAAGTGGCCACCGATCTCGTCGTGGCCGCCCGGGCTCTCGACGGCGTGATCGAGGGTGTGGAGCACCCGACGGATTGGGTCCTTGGCGTGCAATTCCATCCGGAAGACGACGACGGGCCCTTGACCACTCTGGACAAGCTGTTCGCCGGCTTCCTTGCAGCCGGCGTCCACGCCAGCCACCCGAACCAACCAATCTGACCTGGGAGTCAATGATGGAGAACAGCATCGTCGTCCGCATCGAGGAGATTCAGGTGGAGACACCCGAGATCCGGGGTCTCCGGCTGGAAACCCTCGACGGCTCACCCTTCGACGGGTGGCGCTCCGGCGCACACATCGACGTCACCGGCCCGACCGGGGTGCTTCGCCAGTATTCGCTGGCCGGTTCGCCCACGGATGATTCGTCGATGTGGATCGCGGTCAAGAAGGAAGGACCCGGTGGCGGCTCGGCTGCCATCCACGCGCTCAAGGTCGGCGACCACCTCAAGATCAGCAAGCCACGCAACATGCTCGGCATTGCCACCGACGCCAGCAAGCACATTCTGATCGCCGGAGGGATCGGCCTCACCCCGTTGATGAGCATGGCTTTCGAGCTCTACAGCTGGGGGGCCGACTTCGAGCTGCACTACTTCGCCCGTTCCCGCGACGAGATGGCCTTCCACGATTTCCTCATCGAGCGGGTGGAATACCGTGACTTCGTCACGCTGCACATCGGCGTTCCACGCGCCGAGCGACCCGCGGTCTTCCAGGGGATGGCGTCCATCCTGTCCGCCGGCACGCACGTCTACACCTGCGGCCCCGACGGGTTCATGAGCCAGGTCGTCGACGCCTTCACCCCCGCCATCGGCGCGGACCACGTGCACCTCGAGGCCTTCACCCCGAAGGAGGTCGACACCTCGGGCGACAAGGCGTTCACCGTCGAGCTGGATAGCGGTGAGGTGTTCGAGATCCCGGCCGACAGGTCGATTCTCGACGTGCTGGAAGAAGCCGGGTGCGACGTCTTCAGATCGTGCGGGGAGGGCATCTGCGGTTCCTGCGTCTCCGGCGTCGTCGAGGGGATTCCGGATCACCGCGACAATTGCCTCTCGGCGTCGGTGAAGGCCAACAACGAGGAAATGGCGCTCTGCGTATCCCGGGCCCTTACCGACAAACTCGTCATCGAGCTGTACTGATTGGCGTTCGTGTCGGGCTTGCAGACACGTTCTCAGGAGACCGTGACGTGGACGTGGTCGAAGTGGGCAGCCACCCGCCACATCGTGTAGCTGATACCGAAGCGCCCTGCCTGACGCTGAAGGTCGGCGTTGATGGCGTCCCCCAGACCCATGTCCGAGCCGATCATGATGTCGATGGCGTGCCCGCTCGGGTGATCAGGAATCGGGTCCGCGCGCACACCACCGATTGACTGCACGCCGGGGTAGGTGGCCATGATGTACGCCGCGAGCATCCTCGCGTTGGGGACCAGACCGCCCATCCCGACGGTCGGGATGGGTGCGCTCGGGCCCAACGCTGCCATGACGGCCGCTGACGGTGGGGGCAGCGCGGCTTGCTGAGCGGGAGGAAGCATGGCGTAACTCGCGTTGACGGCAGCCATCTGTTTCCGCAGTTCAGCGCGCTTGTTCTGCAAATCCGCCCGCACGGCGGCGGCCGCGTCGACGGCCGCCTTGGCGTCGGCCGCGGACTTTGCCGAGGCAGTCTCGACGAGCTGCGCCTCGTCGTTGATCCGGCGGAGGCCCTGCAACCGCTCGGACATCTCGGTGTCCACCACCCGCGCGATGGCCAGGTTGTCGATCAGGTTGGCCGGCGACGAGGCGACCAGGATCGCGTTGACGCCCTCCGCTCGCCCGCCCATGTAGACCGCGGCGGCGAAGTCATCAACGCTGCGCTGGTAGGTGGCCAGCTGCGTCCTGGTTGCGTTGAGGGCGGCCAGATCGTCGGCGTGTTTCTTGTCCGCCTCGCTGAGCAGGTGCATCTTCTTGTCCAGATCCGGCTGCGCGTTGAGGATCGTCTCGGACAACTCGTCAGCGTGACGGGACAACTCATTGACATTCACCACGCTGTCCTGGTTCGGCTCGGCATACGCCACGCCGCCCCACACCGCGCTCAGGGCTGCCAGTCCGACGATCGTACCCACTACCGGCTTGTGGACGACGAGCTTCGCCACACATCGGGGGTGAACCTGCAAGTCTCCGATCCTTCGACGCTGTCGACGTCTGCATCGTCGAACTGCCTGTCCATCTGCCTCAGTTGTCGAGAAGGTTACGGAAGCGCCTTGCCGCTGTCCAACCAAGAGCCATGAACTAGCGCAGGAACGGGCGCCGTAGCTAACGCAGTTCCGTACGCTGCCGACGACCCGTCGCACGTCGGTTGTGGCGCCGTCACCGTCGGTGACGCGCCGCTACCCCTGACCGGTTGACGACCTCACGGGTGCAGATTCCACTGGCCGCAATCCAGTGCCAGTACGTCATTGACGTCGACTTCGATCCCGCCGACCAAGGGACCTGGCGTCGACGCCGTGCTCACGATGCGTTGGTAGAGAACTGCGGCGGGGTGGATCTGACCGTCCGACCAGGCGCGGGTCTGCCAGGCCCACCGGCGGCCAGGCGCGCGCGAACTGCCGATAACGCCGTCGGCGATGGCCCATTGACATACGTCGATGCCGCCGTACACACCGGTGCGCTGCACTCCAAGCACCGAGTTGATCCCGCGGAACCACTGCAGTGCGACGGCGTTCCAGGTGTCGCGGCTGATGTCCTCGTCGACGCTGAAGAAGATCGGAGCGCTACGGCCACCACCTGCCGCGGTGTGCAATTGCCACGCGGCGTGAGCATCCGCGATCCCGCCCGCGTACCCGCGCGTGAAGTCCGACGGTGCGGTCCCGCCCGGTTTGCCGTACTGGTAGTTGCTGACAATTACGAGGCCCGCATTGGTCAGTGACTGGGCGTAGGGGCGGGTGATCGGCTTGGCACCGAAGTTCGAGCCGGGACGCGAGACGGAAACGTAGTTGATCACCCCGGCGTAGCCAGCGGCCCGGATGTGCTCCGCTGGGATCTGGCGCGCCGCGAAGTCGATCAGCTGGGGGGCCGCGGCCGCGGCTGTGGGCGGGCCGGCTCCGGCTGATACCGCACCCAACCCACTCAGCGCAGCGGCGGCGTAGCGCAGCGCGTCACGTCGGGAGACCGGGCCTGATCGCCGAAGGCTGCCTGTCCCCGGCGTGTCCTGCATCGGCCGATGTTACCAATGTGACTGTTGTTAACGATGTAGCCTCGCCGTGCGCTTCTGATTGATTGATTGGACGCTGACGCCCGCGATGTTCGCGTTGAACTGTCCCGGGTTTGATACTGGTTTGATACCGCTTCAGTGGCACCTCACGGGCGCAGATGCGGCAGCACGAAGTCGTACCCCTGCGCGAAGTGTGCGTCGCCAGCGCTGCAGCGCCCCTTCTGCGGGTAACCGTCATAGAACATGGCATTGCACTTGCTGCAGAACCGCCACTGCGTCTGGGCGGTCGGCGTGCCCGGAACATCATGCGGCAGACCGAAGTTGTGACGGAAGCGGTTCTCTCTACGGTGGCCGTTACGATTGCCGGGGCAGCGACCCTTGCTGGGGAAGCCATCGAAGAACATCGCCCAGCACGGTTCACAGAACCGCCACCGGGTCTGCACGGTCGGCGATTCCACACCGTGAACCGGGATCTGGAAGGTGTACCCCATTGCTTCGTGGGCACCGCCGGCCGGACACAAGCCCTTTGCCGTACCGGCAGGCTCGTTCCGCCCCTCATAGAACAACGTCTGGCATTTGTGACAGAACCGGAATGACTGTACGACGGTGAGACTCATGATGGGACTCCCAGGGGCCAACGGTATTGCTGCTCGTAGCGACGACTCTGCACCGGCGAACAAGCCGTGTCGCGAGTAGTCAACTACTCGAATGGGCGAGGGCGGCGTCCGCCGGGCGGGGGTTGCGGCGGCACGATGTGGGGGTGGCCGCCTCAACCGTGCCTACCAATCCGCTTGTCGGCAGTATTCTGCCACGAGACGCTACGGCTCCTGCTGCGCTGGCCGACCGACGTTTGCACCAAAGCTATTGGAAGCCTTCATATTCGATGAGTAAGCGCTTGATCGGAGGTGCGTCGCCTTCAGCTGCGAACGACTCGGCAGCCAGCCGAGCATGTTCTTCGATTCAACGGCGTTCTTCCCTGCCACTGGGTATGTCAGCGAGCGGTCAGGGCAGGCCGGGCATCCGCTCGGCGTCGTTGGGGTAGACGTCGATGCGAGCTTAGGACACGAGGTGGTGCTCGTAGGCGTATGCGGTGGCCGCCGAGCGGGATGTGAGCCCGAGCTTGGTGAAGACGTGGTTGAGGTGGCTGGCGACGGTCTTCTCGCTGATGTAGAGCTGCGCGGCGATCGCCCGGTTGGTCTTGCCCCGGGCGACGAGCGCCAGTACCTCGGCCTCGCGGTTGGTGAGACCCTCCGGCCTGCGGGCGGTCGCGGCGAGCCGCGACGTAGCGGCGCCCGCGCCGAGCGCGTCGAACGTCGACCTGGCGGCGCGCCGTTCCAATTCCGCGCCGTCGAGGTCGGCGAGGACTTCGCACGCGTCGGCGATGAGCAGGCGCGCGCGTGCCCCTTCATACGGTGCGCTCAGCTCGCCCCATTCTCCGGCGGCACGACGCAGAGCCACCAGTGCGGCGGGCGCGTCGCCCACGGCGAGGTGGACGGAACCGGTCGCGAGTGCGGCGTGGGCCCGCAGCAGTGGTGAGCCCAATTCAGTGGCGACGGCCGAGAGCGCGTCGGCGGCCGAGCGGGCGCCCTCGACATCGCCCGCGGCAAGTAGGATCTCGGCCGCGGCGCACAGCACACGGGCACGAGCGATGGGTTGTTCGGTTTCGGCGAGCAGGCGTCGGAGCTGCGCGGCGGCGACGTCGACGCGGCCCTGCGCGAGCCGCAGCAACGCCATCCCGGGTTGGGGTTGGCAGTCTAGTGCGCTGGCACGTTCGTAGGCGTCCTCAGCGAGCCTGAATTCGCCTCGTAGCCGATGCAATTCACCCTCCACGTAGTGGGCGCCGCCGAGGGTCAGGGGACTGATCGGTTCGGCGAGCCGGGCGCAGGCGTCCCGGATAACGGTCACCGCGTCGGACCAGGCGCCGTGGAACGTCAGGAGCTCGGCGCGGTGCAGCAGGCAGTGCCCCCGGTACAGGACAAGGCCGAGCTGGGCCTCGCACCATCGCGTGAACGAATCCGTCCACTGCTCACAGCGGCGAAGGTCGAACAGTTCGTGGCATGCGTCGATGACCGTGCAGTACGCGTCGCCGATCGCCATCGGCGGGATCTCGCGGGCCTCGACGGCCACCATGGCCTCGTCGAGCAACGACAGGCCGTCGGCGATCTCGCCCAGGTAGATCAGGCACCGGCCCTCAGCGATGCGCGCGAACGTGAGCAGCTCCCGGTCGCGGAACCGCTCACCGATCTTGGCCGCCCGCCCGAACGCCACGCGTGCCGCCGCGATGTCGCCATCGGTGAAGATGCGGCAGATCCCGGCCGCGTGCTCAAGGAACCCTCGCTCGACACAGTCGATGTCGGCCTCGTCCAACAGATGGTGTGACCGCTCGACCCACCCGCTGGCCCGGGCGACGTCGCCCTTGAACGCTTGCGCCTGGGCCAGCCGCACGCCGAAGCGAGTCGCGCGAGCCACATCGCCCGTCTCGAGGCAGCGCCGATGGCCCCGGCCCCAGAGTTCGAAGCTCTCGTCCTCGCGCCCGGTCATGTAGGCGGCGGTCGCCAGTTGGTCGAGCTCCTCGACATCCAGTCCTTGCTCGGCATCGAGCACGGCCAGTTGCCGATACTCCTCACCCCATGCCCGTGGGGTGTTGATGCTGTCGCGTCGCCCCTTGTCGAGACCCACCCCACCAGTGTGGGCCGATCCCGCAGGCGCTAACCGAAGAATGTGGCGGCGGTGTCGGGGTCGGCCCCTAGGAACATCCACATCTCGGCGATGCGGTCACCGGCGAACCGATACACGAACGCATTGTCCGACTCGAGCGTTTCGCCGTGCCGGCCGAGAACGGCATGCTCCCACTCGGCTGCCCAGCCGTCGACGCCGACGCAGAACTGCTGCTCGAGCTTGACATCTCCGTTCGTCGCTTCGAAG
>Ga0075369_10000632_pt1 | contig 11170 bp, 12 predicted proteins | sample EndMethybrTD3034_FD_71400 | JGI IMG/M metagenome (GOLD analysis project Ga0075369, IMG submission 71400) | Populus endosphere microbial communities from Tennessee, USA - Endosphere MetaG P. TD hybrid TD303-4 | ecosystem: Host-associated > Plants > Roots > Endosphere | place: USA: Tennessee...
GAGCCCTTTTTGCCCGCCGCTTCTTCTTGGTCAAGCGTTGGCACGCCGGCATTCAGCTTCAATTCGCCAATCGCCTGGCTCTTTGGTGCGTCGGCCTCGGCAGCTTTTCGCATTACCTTGACGTTGTCGTCTTGTTCGCTTAGTTCCCGGCGAGAAAGATCCCATAGTTTTTTAATCACGGCGAATGGTGATACGCGCAGGACGAATAATGTCGTTACCAAAATAAGCAGCACGTAAATGAACGCCGCCACTCCCCTGTTGACCATAGCAAGCGCGGCGCTATTGACCGTGTCTCCGACAAAACCGCCAGTCGCTTTGCCGTCGGCATCTGTCATCAAGCCAAAAATACCAGCAAACCACACGATAAGCATCGTGGTCGCCAGTTTCATGACGAATGGCAGTTTATTGCCTTCCGCCCGGAAGATTTCAATAGCAGTGTACACGAAAAGCAGCGGGATGACATAAATAGCATAACCAATCGTGCTCAACGTAGCGTCGTGCAGCCACTCGAGAACCGGGCCGCCCGTGTCGAACCAGGCCAAGGCAAACAAAACCGAGATGGCCAACAACCCAACAGCACCTACCTGGGCCCAAAAGCCCGACGGCAAGCTGTGCTGCGGTGTTGATTGCTTAGCTTTTCCCCTGCTACGAGATGATTTTTTTCTTTTAGCCATAACTGTTTTTTATTATAAGCGCTTTCGCTTCTAGATGACAAATTATATTATAGCAAAAATTACAATATTTTGCAACTCACAACGGGCTCCGCCGTTCGGCAAAGCCCGTCATAGATCCAACGAGTTTTAGTAGGCGCGAGTATCAGTACGGGCGCGAGGCTCGGCCACTTCCGTGTCGGGCACTTGGCGTGGCGGAAAGTTCTGCGGAGGCAGCTTCGGCATGACATTGCCGCCGCTTTCTTTGCCGCGAGTATCACCAGGCTTGTTACGCCCCTGTGGTGCGTTGCCGCCGCCACCGATTTCGTTCACGACAGGAATAACGATTGGCGTGCGACGCGTTTGGTCGTACAAGATGTGCGTGATCTCATCTTTGAGCTCTTTTTTGATGACATCAAGATCAATCTTTTTGCCGCCGAAGCTGCGAGCAACCTTTTGCTTGAGGTACTGGCGAATGGTTCCCATTAGCTCTTCACTGTCGCGCAGGTAAATGAACCCGCGAGAGATAATGTCCGGGCTGGTCATCAGGCGGCCGGTGCCGCGTTGAACGGTCAATACCACCACGAACATACCTTCGTTGCTCATGTGGATACGATCCTTCAACACTACCTCTGATACGATAGCGCCGTTATCGTCGTACATAATACCACCAACTGGGATTCGACCAGCCTTTCGAGCACCCTCGTGGTCGAACTCGAGCACGTCGCCAGAGTCACACACGAAGATGTGATCGCGTGGAACGCCGCCGTCCCTTTCGGCAAGCTCGGCGTTGTGGACAAGCATGTGGAATTCTCCGTGGATTGGCATGTAGTACGTTGGGTTGAGCGCGCGAATAAGTTTGACGTGGTCGTCATAGTAACCGTGACCCGAAAGGTGCAGCGGGCCGATACCCGTCAGGTGCGTCTTGCCGTTCTGAACGACATCGCTTCCCTCGCGCATAAGGCCGTCAACCGTGCGGACGACGTACTTTTCGTTACCTGGAATCGGGTTGGAGCTAAAGATGATCACGTCGGAGTTCTTGATCTTGATGAACTTGTGGCTACCGCTGGCCATGCGGTTCAACACGGCGTTGAACTCACCTTGGCTACCAGTACAAACGATCGTCACCTTGCCGTCGGGCAGCTTGACGATGTCTTCCATTTTTACCACGACGTCCTTAGGAATCTTGATGACTCCCGCACGAAGGGCGACTTCGAGGTTTTGGATCATGCTGTAACCAGCAAACGCCACCTTTCGGTCGTGTTTTTTGGCTTCTTCCAAAATAAGCTGCATACGGTGGATTTGGCTACTGAAGCAGCTGATGATAAGGCGGCTGTTCGGATACTTATCCATTGCCTGGCCCATGCTTACCTGGATATCAGGCTCGCCGTGCGTGTGCGTCCCTTCGGACTCACAGTTAGTACTCTCGTTCATGAGGAGTAAGATACCCTCTTTCGTGGCGATTTCAGTCAGGCGGTCAAGGTCGAACTTCTTGCCATCGACCGGACTGTCTTCGAAACGCCAGTCACCGGTGTCTACCAAGACGCCAAGCGGCGTACGGATAACGACGGCTGCCGCGTCTGGAATGGAGTGGTTAACGCGGACCAATTCGATAGAAAAACTATCACCAAGTTGGACACGTTCGTGCGACTCCGGGTCAAGAACGTTGTAGTCCGGCTGGAATCCGCTTGTCGCCTCTTCCATCGTGCGCTGGATCATACCAATCGTAAACTTGGTGCCGTATACAGGTGCCGGAATCTTGTCGATAAGATGGCGGAACGCACCGATGTGGTCAAGGTGGCCATGCGTGAACACGTGGCCGCGAATACGGTGCTTGTTTTCCTCGAGGTACGTAATATCAGGAGTAATGTAGTTGATACCTGGATAGTCGGCACCCGGAAACAAAAAGCCCATATCCACGATCATGATGTCTTGGTCGTATTCGATCGCCATCATGTTCTTGCCGATACCCATTTCACCAAGGCCGCCGATAGGCATGACCTTCAGTGTCGGGCGCGGTGCCTTAGGGCGCTTCGGCTGGTCGGCCAAGCTGAATTGGCGGCCGCTATAACCGTTATAGATAGATTTGTTCACCGGCACATTGACCACGTGCTGCGAAGCACGGAGGTTGACGTTCTCGCTGGTGCGACGTTGCGCGCGGAACACCTCTCCCTTGCGGGTAGTCGTGTTGTTAAGCACGGTGTTGTTTGATTTTTGTCGTTGCTGGCCCTGCTGAGGACGCTTGGATGCGTCGTCGCTTTGGGCGTTAGCGAGTCTTCGTTGACCCATAAATTATATTTTTACCTTTCTAAAGAGTATTTCTCATTTAGTTACATTCGAAATTCCTATAAGCTGCAGCGATGAACCCTAGATACTGAGTTATTCCTATCGCGTGCGTTTCAGTGTCTTAGAGTATAGCAGAGCATATCTTTTTTGGCAAGTTTTACCCTTCTACGTCCCTATGCCCAACAGGGGTCGTAGCATAAGCAGGATATTGACTTAAATATAGTTAAATGCTATAATCGTAAGGTTCGAAAAGAGTTCTTCCCATCCGAAACCGAGGTGTTTCCCATATGCGAACCGTCCGAGTCGAAGGCCCCGAGGGCGCTTTGATCGACCTGCCCGCCCCTACGCGCGTCAACCGCGTGGCCCGCCCCATCTACAAGGTGATGCTGGCCATCGTGGCCGCGCTGGCCGTGGGTGCGCTCCTGAACGACCCCAGCTCGCTGCTGTGGCTCGGGTGCGCCCTGTACGTCCTGCCGCTGCCCGCCCACCTGTACGTCGAGTACAAGATCAAGCGGTCCGCCTGGACCGACAGCAGGAAGTACCGCGACATCCTGTTCGTCACCGAGGCGCTCATCCCGCTGCTGATCATGCCGGCCATGGTGACCGCTCAGGACATACTGGAAGCGTACGGCCTCGCGCCGACGCTCAACCAGCTCACGATGATCATCCTGGGCACCATGCTCGCGGTCGGCTTCACCAGCGTCCTGGCCAACCGCGCGTGGGCGCTGGGCCTGCTGGGCCTCGAACGATAGGAAGGAACGCCGAACACGCCCGTTCGACACGACAAGTGCCTACCCACACCGTGGAGCAAGGCCTCGAAATGGGCGGAGCCGCAGAGAGATCTGCGGCTTTTCCCTTTTATTGGCCTTTTTTGATCATTTCTATGACTGTCGGGACCCGCAAAAAATCGTCGATCAGCGTCTGGCGCATACCACCGTTATACAGTGCTGCTGCCGGGTGATACAGCGGTACGATGACTATTTTTTTATCGCCGAACGTAATGCGCTTGGCTTCGCCGTGGACCATGCTTATCTTTGCCTCGGGCAAAAAATACTCCATACTATGCCGACCAAGCGTTACTACCACTTTGGGTGCAATGATATCCAGCTGGCGCGTGAGATACGGCCAGAACGCCTTCTTTTCCTCCGGCAAAGGATCGCGGTTGTTCGGCGGACGGTACTTTACGATGTTCGTAATATACACGTCACTTCGCTCCATTCCTGCCTGGGCAAGCATCTCGTTCAGGAACTTCCCCGCCGCGCCCACGAACGGCAAGCCTTGTTCGTCTTCGTTCTTGCCTGGCGCCTCACCAATAAACACGATATCGGCATTCAAGTTACCGTCGCCCATCACTAAGTTGTGTGCCAAAGCGGCAAGCTCGGGACAAATATTCTTTTCCAGGATATCTGCTCGCACTTGGTCAAGATCGGCTTGTTTCGTGTCTGACATACTCACCCTACTGTAGCAAATTCAGTCCCGGCCGCGCAATTTTGAGTCGTGCTATACTTGAAAAACCATGAAAAAAGACGACATTTTCAAAGCAAGCGGCATTATCATTCAAGACCGTAAGGTGTTGGTCGAGCGCTCTAGCGGCAAAGAATATTTCATTCATCTTGGAGGCAAAGTAGAGCCCGGCGAGACAGTCACGCAGGCACTGATACGAGAGCTCAAGGAAGAAATAACCATCGATGTCACCGAGGAAGACCTAGTTCCCTACGACCACAACTCCGCCCCGGCCATCAACAGTCCCGAGGTCGACGTGCACATGGACGTATTTTTAGTAAAACAGTGGCGCGGCGTCATTACTCCCGACAACGAAGTAGAAGAACTCCGTTGGATCAACTCGGACGTGCCAAGCGACATGAAGCTCGGCTCGATAATGGAGCACGAAACGCTCCCGAAACTAAAAGCCGACGGCCTCATCGACTAACAAAAAGACCCTGTTCCCAGGGTCTTTTTTTATGTGCGACAAAAGCTACGCTTCCTTGGCATCCTTGATGCTCAGGCTAAGACGGCCACGTTCATCAATACCAGTAAGTTTTACCTTTACGATCTGGCCTTCCTTCAAGACATCGGTCACCTTTTCCACGCGCTCGTTTGCAAGCTGGGAAATATGCACCATGCCGTCGATGCCGGGCAGAATGTTCACGAACGCACCAAAGTCTTTGATGCTCACCACTTTGCCTTCGTAAATGCGGCCGACTTCCGGTTCTTCGGTCAGGCTCTTGATCCAGTTGATTGCCTTTTCGATTTTGGCCGTATCGGCAGCAGCAACAGTAATCAGACCGTCATCCTTGATGTCGATTTGTGCACCGGTTTCGGCGGTAATCTTGTTAATGACTTCCCCGCCCTTGCCGATGACCGCACCGATCTTCTCTGGATTAATCTTGATCTTCTCGATACGCGGCGCGAACGGACTGATAGCATCGCGCGGACCGGCCAGCGTCGAAACCATGTGCTCAAGAATATGCGCACGGCCAGGTTTTGCTGTTTCGAGTGCCTGGCGCAGAATATCTACAGGGAGGCCATGGACCTTCATGTCCATTTGAATGGCCGTGATGCCTTTTTCAGTACCCGTTACCTTGAAGTCCATATCACCAGCAAAATCTTCGGCATCAGCAATGTCGCTGAGCACGTACGGCGTATCACCGTCCATCATGAGGCCCATGGCGATACCGGAAACCGGGCGCTTCAAAGGCACGCCGGCGTCCATAAGCGCCAGACAGCTAGAACAGGTCGCAGCCATAGAGGTCGAACCGTTCTGGCTCATGATTTCCGTCACGCTACGGATAGCGTATGGGAACTCCTCCTCAGTTGGAAGCACTGGAATCAGCGCTCGCTCGGCAAGATAGCCATGGCCGATCTCTCGACGGCCTGGAGAACCAAGGCGACGCACTTCGCCCACCGTGTAACCAGGCGCGTTGTAGTGGTGCATGTAGCGGCGCTCGTAATCGTTTTGCTCCATGGTGTCGACCATCTGGGCATAGCTAAGGGGAGCCAAGGTAACGATGTTCATTCCCTGGGTCACGCCGCGAGTAAAGATGCTCGAGCCATGAGTTCGCGGCAAGATGCCTACTTCGCTCGAAAGCTGGCGGATTTCGTCGAGCTTGCGACCGTCAGGGCGAGTACCGTGCTCGACGATTCCCTTGCGTACGTCTTTATGCAGAGCCATAGTGAACGCTTCGTCGTATTCATCGTGCAGGGCTTGGTAATCTTCGGCACCGAATTTTTCGATCATCGCTTCGTGGAACTGATCACGCAAGATCGAAACCATTTCGTTGCGTTCTGGGTATGGACGGCGAAGGTCTTCACCCAGCTTGCCTTCGACCCACTCGTCAACGACTTGCTGGAATTCTTCGTTCGGCAATACTAGCTCGAACTCGAGCGCTTCGACGCCGACTTTTTCGACCAGTTCTTTTTGCAGGGCGATCGCTGGCTGCAGCTGTTCGTATGCCCATGCGATAGCTTCGGCTACGGTAGCCTCGCTGACTTCGTTGGCGCCAGCTTCGACCATGGTAACACCCCGCTCGATTCCGGCGACCACGAGGTCAAGGTCGCTCTGCTCGCGCTCTTCTGGCGTGAGGAACGCCTTGAACTCACCGTTCACGCGACCGACGCGTAGCCCGGCGACAGGACCGTCGAACGGCGCGCCAGTAAGCATAAGTGCCGTCGAGGCGGCGATCATCGCGACGGAATCAGGACGGAAGCGTGGATCCATGGAAAGTACGCCGGAGACCACTTGGACTTCTTGGCGATAGCCCTTTGGAAACAGCGGGCGGATAGGGCGATCGATCAAGCGGCCAATAAGGATCGCTTCGTCGCTCGGACGGCCTTCGCGTTTGATGAAACGGCTGCCGCTGATCTTGCCGGCTGCATAAAATTTTTCTTCGTAGTCGACACTAAGCGGAAAATAATCCATGCCGCTGATAGGCTTTTTGCCCACCATAGCCGTTCCCAGCACGACGGTGTCACCGTATTTTACCAGCACGCTGGCCGTCGTACGAAAGCCGACGCGGTTGACCTCAAGTGTCAGCGGTTGGCCGCAAAGATCAGTGGTAACAGAGATAATCTCTTTACCATGAGGGTTGATAGTAGACATTGCTGTCCTCCTTTTTTGCTCGCCTGTTAGTTATGGAGGCGAATAAGTAACGGGTGTAGAATTTCCTATTGGAATTTCCGCATCCACCACTTACGTCGCCAGACGGCAAGCATGTTGCTATTATAGCCTACTCGCTCTTTCTGACATAGCACTGCCCGACAATTCAGGCGGCTCCCTTAAAGATATTTCTCGAACCAGTAAAAAGCATTCCCCTGGGTAAAACCGAACTTTTTAAGGAGCCCATGGATTTTTTCGTTCTCCACTTTGGTAAGGCCGTAAACGTACTGTATGCCCCGCTCCTTCAGCCGCGCAAGCACCGCCTCGATAAGCCGCGAACCGACACCATGGCCGCGCCACTCGGGGTCAATAGCGATATCCGACAGGTAACCGGCCTTGGTTGCCTTGTGGATTTGCGTAAGCATGAACCCGACGACCCTGCCCTCGGCCTCGACTACGAGCATGACGTCGTCACCAGCCGTCCAGTCCTTTAGCAGCTCTTCGTCCCAAAAATCATCGTCTTCGTTCGTCTTCAGTTCGGGCGCTTGCCGGCCAATCGCCGCGACCGCGGGTACGTCCGCCTCGGTCATATCTCGGATCAGGAGTTCATTCATATATACTCAGTATACTGCCAAGTCGCTCTTGAAGGCGCGCGATTCTGGCCTCGGGAGTGATTTGTTCGCGCAACTGCGTCCTGGCAAGCACCGCATCGGCGGTCTTTCCGCGGACATGCAGGCTACACAAGAGGTCGGCACAACACAAAAATGACACCGAACGGGTCTTGTCGACGGCAAACGTAATGACCGCCGAATGCGTGCCACGTTGCCACGTAGCGCAAATATCGCAGATGATTGCTTCTATCCTGCCCGAGGCGTTCGGTCTTCGGGCTTGCAACGTGAACGGAACGACGCCGACCTGCAAGAACGGCACGACCAGTACGCCTTCGCTCCCCTGCTTGTTGGTAACCGCCAGGAAATCACGACTTTCCCAGTCGCTGATTTCTTCGGGCACGAATCGAAGCTCACGGCGCAACCGTGGCCGCGTGCCGCTTGCTAGCTCACCGAATTCCTCACGTGTGATGGCGTTCATAGCTATAGTATAGCGGCTTGGTCGTACCAACATGGTATAATCGTGGCAATACGATCCCGTGGGATCCGCTATGCGTCTACGTTCGGACGAGCCGAACCTCTAACGGTCAAATTATTTTAACCAAGGAGAAACCATGCAAGAACGACGTATTGCCGTACGGGGAATCATTTTTAAGGACGGAAAATTGCTTTGCCAGCGACTGACTGCCTATCGCCGGAATAATCGCGACTTTTGGTGTACGCCCGGCGGCGGTCTGGAAATAGGCGAACTGCTCGAGGACGGCCTGCGGCGCGAGATGATCGAAGAAACCGGCATCAACCCCAAGATCGGACGCCTGCTGTTCATGCAGCAGTTTACCGAGGACGGCAAGAAGGAGCAAATGGAGTTCTTTTTCCTCATCGAGAATCCCGAGGACTACGAAGCCATCGACCTCGCCAGCACCACCCACGGCGAGGAAGAAATCGAACAAGTCGAGTTCATCGATCCGCTAAGCGAGAACGTCCTGCCAGCCTTCCTGCAGGCGATCAACCTGGAAGACTACGTCACCAACGTAAAGCCCGTGCTCGTTTATCACGAGATGTCTCAGTAACACCTGGTTTCCAGAACAATAAAAAACTCCGCGATTATTTGCGGAGTTTCAGTTTGGCGACGGTTGCTTCGTAAGCTTCGAAGTTTTTGCGTTCGAGGTATTTCAGCAACCTTTTGCGGCGGCCAACCATTTGGATAAGTCCGCGGCGAGCCATGTGGTCGTGCTTGTTAGCCTTGAGGTGCTCGGTAATTTCCTTGATACGAGACGTCAAAACAGATACCTGGGCCTGAGGTGACCCAACGTCTTCTTTGTGCGTCTGTGTCAAAGCGAGTGCCTTGGCTTTATCTTCTGCTGTTATCATCAAAAAGTATTGTACCAGAGTAGCCGCGACTTTTCAACAGGTTAACCCCAGGTTATCGAAACCTTGTAGGTTTTTGACTCTCCAACAGCCAGCAGTTCGGCGCTCTCCGGCTCATCTTTTAAGAAGGCAAACCCGTTTTGGGACGGCTCGACGCACACGTACTTTCCTAATTGGTCGGTCCATTTTGCCCATACCGGCAACCCATCAGAGGCCATCTCAAACTCGCGAGCAGCGGTCTTGAGCATATGCGTGTCCCCCTCGAAGAACTGCGCCTCGGCCAAATCGTCCAAAAGCTCTTTCGTGCCGTCAATGACGACCTCTTTTTCGCCGGTAAGCGAGAAATACGGGTGAAACGCCGGAGCCACCCGAAGCGCCTGCTTGCCGTTATTCGTCACCTCGCAGGCCATCATGATCATGTTGTCAGCCAGCTGGTACGTCAGCACCGTGCTCATGTCACGATATTCTTCCGGACCCTCGGCCAGCGTCAAAATAATGCCGTTTTCCGTCTTGTCCGTCACCTCCCAGTCGCTAAGCCGTCCGAACCCATGTTGAGGTTGGCCGCTGTCGCCCCCGGGACCAAAGTTGGGCAAGCACACATGGCAACCGCCTCGCAGCTTGGCGGAGCCGTCCGATGCCGTCAGTGTGCGCTTAGGAAAGAATATGTCACCGCCATCGTCTGATAGGTTGATCAGGTACGCCCCTCGAGGATCTACGATTGCCTTTACCGTGCCGTGCGTGAGTTCCACTTCCATTTACCCCTCCTAGTTTTCAATGCCATATTCTTGCAGGTACTTAGCATCATACACCGACCACTCCCCAATTGAAATGCGCCTGAGATGTGTAGTATACGCTCCCGTGCCTAAAGCGGTGCCTATATCCGCCCCTAGGCTTCGGATGTACGTACCACTGCTGACATGCGTGCGGATTTTAATCTCAGGGTACGAATATTCAAGCAGCTCCAAGCTATATACGGTTATTTTTCGCAGCGGAATCTCAACCTCTTCGCCATTTCGCGCCATGGCATACGCCCGGCGACCGTTGATTTTTATGGCACTAAAGATCGGCGGCCGCTGTTCTATCTCTCCAGTAAACGTCCTCAGCACCGCCTCAACCTCTTCCCTGCTGGGCTGCACGTCGGATACCACGGAAACTTCGCCCTCTGGATCGCCCGTAGTACTGGTTTCTCCTAGACGAAACGTCGCTTCGTATACTTTGTCGAGCTTGGTGTAATAGTTGGCATTCTTGCACTCTTTGCCGGTGACCAAAATCATGAGGCCTGTCGCGAACGGGTCAAGCGTTCCTGTGTGCCCTACTTTTATCTTTTTGCCAGCGCTTCGACTTGCTACGCGGCGAATCCGCGCCACGACGCCAAAGCTGGTCATACCAGCGGGTTTATCAATTAGCAAGACTTCGTCGTTCATAGGCTTTCAATTATAGCTATAATGGGGATATGAACAAAATTATCTTCGGTATCTTTGCCCACCCAGACGACGAAGCCATTGGTCCAGCTAGCACGCTGCTTCACGAAACCCACGCCGGCGCCCAGCTTCATCTTATCACTCTCACCAGAGGTGAAGGCGGCATGAATCCCGACGACGAGACGGACCTTGGCGCCGTACGACAAAAAGAATGGGAGCAAAGCGGCAGCCGCCTGGGCGCCTCGAGCATGCACTACCTAGGGTATGCGGATGGGCATCTCGACAACGTTGCCATGCTCGAAGCGGCCGAAAAAATCATGGCGCTCGTACGCCCTATCGCCAAGAATGCCTCAGAAGATACGGAAATAGAATTCGTTGCCTTCGACCTGAACGGGCTCACCGGCCATATCGATCATATCGTGGCATCGCGCGCCGCCTGCCTGGCGTTTTATCGTCTCAAGGCGTTGGATAGCCGATTCAAGCGCGTCCTTTTGAACTGCCTCCCCCGCGAACAAGCACCGACTCCAAATACCGATTGGGTTTACATGGAACAAGGACGGCTACAAGACGAAATCGGCGAGATCGTTGACGCCCGTCACCTCCACGACGAGCTGGTCGATATCGTTCGCACCCACCGCTCACAGCGCAGCGACGGCGAGACGCATATCAAAAACCGAGGCGCAGACCTCGGTTTGAATTACTTTATCGTCAAAGAGTAGCCTATCCTTGCCCGGGTATCTT
>Ga0075369_10000633_pt1 | contig 11169 bp, 14 predicted proteins | sample EndMethybrTD3034_FD_71400 | JGI IMG/M metagenome (GOLD analysis project Ga0075369, IMG submission 71400) | Populus endosphere microbial communities from Tennessee, USA - Endosphere MetaG P. TD hybrid TD303-4 | ecosystem: Host-associated > Plants > Roots > Endosphere | place: USA: Tennessee...
TGGATCGGCGCTTCCTTGGTCGCCATGAAGCGCGTGCCCATGTTGATGCCCTCGCAGCCCAGCGCCAGCGCCGCCACGAGCCCGCGCGCATCGCCGAAGCCGCCCGACGCCAGCATCGGAATCTTGATGACGTTGGCCGCGGCCGGCAGCAGCACCAGGTTAGGCACGTCGTCCTCGCCGGGATGGCCGGCGCATTCGAAGCCGTCCATCGAGATCGCATCGACGCCTGCCTTCTCGGCGGAGATGCCGTGGCGCACCGAGGTGCACTTATGGATCACCTTGATGCCGGCATCCTTGAGCTTGGGCAGGAACGGCTTGGGATTGTTGCCCGCGGTCTCGACGATCTTGACGCCCGATTCGACGATGGCGTCGATGTATTCGCCGTAGGGCCGCGGCACCAGGGTCGGCAGGATCGTGAGGTTCACGCCGAACGGCTGGTCGGTCATGTCGCGGCAGCGCTTGATCTCCTTGCGCAGATCGTCCGGCGTCGGCTGGGTGAGGCCGGTGAGGATGCCGAGACCGCCGGCATTGGACACCGCCGAGGCGAGCTCGGCGCGGCCGACCCATTGCATGCCGCCCTGCACGACCGGGTGCTTGATGCCGAACATCTCGGTGAAGCGCGTCTTGATCATCTGGCCGTCTCTCCCCACGGGATTCCTGTTGCGGCCAGCATTAGCGAACCTCGCTGGCGCGCACTAGCCCCGGAACGACCTTCCGCTCAGCGGTCTATGAGACGAGCGACGCGTCCAGCGTGATGTTGGCCTTGAGCACCTTGGACACCGGGCAGCCCGCCTTGGCCTTGGCGGTCAGCTCTTCGAACGTCGCCTGGTCGATGCCGGGAATCTTCGCCTGGAGGGTGAGATGAACGGCGGTGATGGCGAAGCCGCCGTCGACCTGCTCGAGCGTGACCTTGGCCGATGTGTCCATCTGCTCGGCGGTGAACTTGGCTTCGCCCAGGATCAGCGACAGCGCCATGGTGAAGCAGCCGGCATGGGCGGCGCCCAGCAGCTCCTCGGGATTGGTGCCTTTCTTGCCCTCGAAGCGCGAAGCGAAGCCGTAGGGATAGGCGCTGAGTGCGCCGCTCTCGGTTGTGATCGAGCCCTTGCCGTCCTTGAGGCCGCCGACCCAGGCGGCCGATGCACTGCGATTGATCTTCATGGTCGTCCCTCATCGGTTGGATGCCGGAGACTAGGCATTGCACGCCAACGTGTCAGTCAGACGAAGGTATGGTCAGCGTGTGTCGAGCCAGGCCAGGACGTCGGCGCGCGTCGGTGCCCGGGCCTGCAGGATGTCGGCGAAAGCGCCGACGATGGTGAAATGATCAACTTTCTCATGGAGCCTGAGCGCAACGGGTGCGCGGGCAGCCTGCCAGGCGGCGGCCAGCCGCTCGCTGTTGCGCGGTGTCACCAGGTGATCGTCGGTTCCATGCAGCAGCAGCGCCGGCGGCAGCGGCGCCCTGGCATGGGTGATCGGCTGGATCGCCGCATTGTCGGCGTTGTCGAAGACGTCGCGCAGCCAGCTGTAATTGCGCGGCTGAAAGTCATAGGGACCGGAGATGCCGATCAGGCCACCGAGCTTCAGGCGATCGACCGCAACGGCGCGCAGGTAGGCTGTGTTGGCGGCCAGCATGCTGGCGATGTAGGCGCCGGCCGAGTGGCCCATCAGAAAGAGGCGCTCGCTGCCGAAGCGTCGTGCCGACCAACCGACGGCCAATGCTCCATCCTGGATGAAGGCCGGATAGCGAACGTCAGGGAACAGCCGGTAATCGGCAACCACGACACCGATGCCGCGCGCGGCCAACGCCTGGCCCAGAAACAGGTAGTCCGCCTTGTCGCCTTGCCGCCAGGCGCCGCCGTAGAAGAACACCACCGTCTTGCCGTCGCTACGCGGCGCAACCGGCGCGTAGTAGTCCAACCTCTGGCGCGGCAGCGGACCATAGGGCAGGTCGGCCTCGAGTACATAGCCGGTGCGCGGTACCGTGGCATTGAGCACGGCGGCGGCCGGCGAGCAGCCGCCGGTCAGCGCTGCCAGACCGCCGATGACTGCTTCGCGACGCCCGATCATGTCATGCTTTCCGTGCTCCTGCCGTGGCCAGACCGTCCGTCGGCATTCCGGCGATTTTGTGGACGTCCCTACTCAATGCGTGCCGAGCCAGTCCACAACGTCGGCGCGCGTCGATGCCCGGCCGCTCAGCAGGCCCGACAGGGCGGCGACGACGTCGACATGGCCGACGTCGGGATAGAGCTTCAGCTCGACGGGCGCGCCGGCCGCGCGCCAGGCGGCGGCGAGGTTCGTGCTGTTGCGCGGATAGACGATCGTGTCGGCCGTGCCGTGGATCAGCAGGGCTGGCGGCAGCGGCGCCTTGGCGAAGGTGATGGCCTCGATCTCGGGATTGTTCGCCCCACCGAAGATCTCGATCAGCTTCGCCGACTTCAACGGCAGGAAGTCGTAAGGACCGGAGAGGCCGATCGCGCCGCCGAGTTTCGTCCGATCGACACCGGCGGCGCCGAGATAGGATGTGTTGGCCGCGAGCATCAACGCGATATGGGCGCCGGCCGAGTGACCCATCACGAAGACCTTGTCGGCGCCGACGCGATCGGCGGTCCAGCGCACGGCCCGTGCGCCATCATCGACGAAGGCGGGAAAGCGCACAGCGGGATAGAGCCGATAATCGGGGATGACGACGGTGTAGCCGTTCGATGCAAGCGCCTGGGCGACGAAGAGGTAGTCGCCCTTGCTGCCGGAGTCCCACGAGCCGCCATAGAAGAAGATCACCGTCTTGCCGTCGGCGCGCGGCCTGTCGGGCCGATAAAGATCGAGCTCCTGGCGTGGATCGGTTCCGTAGGCGATGTCGGCTTCGCGCGTAAAACCCTGGCGCGACACGGTGGCGTTGAGCAGCGTGGCTGGCGAGCAGCCGCCGAGCAGACTCGCGAGGCCGGCAAGGAGACCTCGCCGGGCCACGGTCATGCAGACGCGATGTCGCGCACCTGCTCGGCCAGCGCCAGCGAGGCGGTAAGGCCTGGCGATTCGATGCCGAACAGGTTTATGAGGCCTGGCACGCCATGATCGGCCGGTCCCTGGATGACGAAATCCTGCGCGGGCGCGCCCTGCGGCAGGGTCTTCGGCCGAATGCCGGCATAGCCAGGCTGCAGCGCGCCGTCCTTGAGGCCGGGCCAATAGCGGCGCACGGCGGCATAGAACTTGTCGGCGCGGTGCGGGTCGACGGTGTAGTCGATGTCGTCGATCCATTCGACGTCGGGGCCGAACTTGGCCTGACCGCCCATGTCGACGGTGATGTGCACGCCGAGCCCGCCCGGCACGGGGACGGGGTAGATCAGGCGCGAGAAGGGCGAGCGTCCGGTCAAGGTGAAGTAGTTTCCTTTGGCGTAATACGCCTGGGGCACGCGGTCGGATGGCAGGCCGACGATTTTTTTTGCCAAGGTCGGTGCATGCAGACCGGCCGAGTTCACGACCAGCCGGCAGCGCAGCTTCATGGGCTCGGCACCGCCGACCTCGAGGTCGATGCCGGCATTGGCGACGCGGGCGGCCTCGACGGGACTGTGGAAGGCGTACATGGCGCCGCAGGCCTCGGCATCGCCCTGCAGCGCCAGCATGTAGGAGTGGCTGTCGATGATGCCGGTGCTGGGCGACAGCAGCGCCGCCGTGCATTGCAGGTTGGGTTCCATGGCGATCGCCTCGGCCGCGCTCAGCAGGCGCATGCCCTCGACGCCATTGGCCTCGGCGCGGCCCTTGATCTCGGCGAGCTTCTCGCTCTCGGCCTCGTTGGTGGCGACGATCAGCTTGCCGCAATTCTGGTGCGGCACGCCGTGCTCCTTGCAATAGGCATAGAGCAGGCGCCGGCCGGCGACGCAGGTGCGCGCCATCAGGCTACCTTTGGGATAGTAGATGCCGGCGTGGATGACTTCGGAATTCCGCGAGCTGGTCTCGGTGCCGATGCCCTCGGTAGCCTCGACGACGATGACCTCACGGCCGGCAAGGGCAAGGGCGCGGGCGACGGCCAAGCCGACGACACCTGCACCGATCACAACGCAGTCGACGGTTTCATACGGGGACGAAGTCATGGGCGCATGCTAGTAGATTGGCGTGGTTGGGCCGGCAAGAAAATCTCATGGTCTTTTGGACCGCCGGCCTCCGGTCGGCATCATGATCATGAGCCGGCCGGAGGCCGGCGGTCCGGAAGACATGAGAAGATATCTCGAGCCATGAACGGCGCACTGGTCACGGGAGGGGCCGTGCGGGTCGGCCGCGCATTGGCGCTGGCGCTGGCGGCCGACGGCCTTTTCGTGTTCGTCCACCATAACCGCTCGACCGCGGAGGCCCGCCAGACCGTGGCGGATATCGTCGCCGCGGGCGGCAAGGCCAAGGCGGTACGCGCCGACCTTTCCTCGGCGCGCCAGGCTGAGGCGCTGGTCGGCAAGTGCCATGCGCGGGGCGTGCAATTGACTTGCCTGGTCAACAGCGCCTCGCTGTTCAAGCTCGACCGTGCACCGACCGCCAAGGCCGACGATTTCGACCGCCACATGGCCATCAACCTCAGGGCGCCCATGCTGCTATCGCAGGCGCTGGCGCGGCAGCTGCCCGACGGCCAGACCGGGGTGATCGTGAACCTGCTCGACCAGAAGCTCTACAACCTCAATCCGGATTTCCTGACCTACACGCTGTCGAAGGTCGGCCTGCAGGGCCTGACCAAGCTTTTGGCCCAGGCCTTTGCGCCGCGGCTCAGGGTCGCTGGCATCGCCCCCGGGCTGACGCTGCGCAGCGGCAGCCAGACCGATGCGCGCTTCGCCGAGCAGCATGCCGACAATCCGCTGCGCGTCGGCGTCACCGTCGAGGACCTGGTGCGGGCCTTGCGCTTCATCCTGCAGACACCGACCTTCACCGGTGACACGCTGATCGTCGACAGCGGCGAGCATCTGACAGGGCGGCCGCGCGACGTCGCCTTCGATCGCAAGGGAAAGGCGTGACATGGCCCCCGACCTCGCCCGTCGCATCTTCATCCGCGACTTCCGCCTGCAAGTCTCGATCGGCATCCACGACTTCGAGAAGGAGGGGCCGCAGACCGTGGTCGTCAACGTCGACCTCCTGCTGGCGCCAGCCGACAAGGCGCACAACGATCGCATCGCCAACGTGCTGAACTACGATACCGTCCATGGCGGTATCACGGCGCTGGCCAAGAGCCGCCACTTCAACCTGCAGGAAACGCTGGTCGACGCGATCATCGACCTGTGTCTTTCACAGCCCGGCGTGATCGAGGCGCGGGTTTCGACTGAGAAGCCCGACGTCTACAAGGATTGCCGCGTCGGCTACGAGGCCGTGCGCCGCCGCTGATGGCCGATCGCGGTCACACGCTGATCGCCTTTCCGGCGATGATCTTCGTCGGCGCGAGCTGGGGCGCCAACGTGCCCGTCAGCAAGGTGATGCTGGCGCATTTCGACCTGATCCCGATGTCGGCCATCCGTACCGCGGTGGCGGGCGTGGCGCTGGGCGTGCTGCTCCTGCTGGTCGAGGGCATGAAAGCCCTGCGCATCGACCTGGATTTCCGCCGCTTCGCCCTGCTCGGGCTGATGATGGGCGGCTTCTTTGCCGTCTATACGCTCGGCCTGCAGTTCAGCAATCCGATCACCGCCGCCACGGTAGCGGTCGCGGGCCCGCTGGTGTCGGCCGTCACGGTGCGGCTGGTGACGGGGCTCCGGTTCGATCCCGGTTTTCCGGTGGCGCTGGCGCTGACTTTGCTGGGCGGGGCAATCCTGGTCTCCTCGACCTTGGTCGGCGGCAGCGGGCCGGTGACCTTCGGCGGCGGCGAGATCGTGGTGCTGCTCTCCAACTCGATCTGGACGCTCTACAGCATCAAGGCACAGGCTTGGTTCGATCGTGCGAGCCAGCTCCATCGCGCCTACGTGGCGTCGCTGTCGGCCTTCGGCTGGACGGTGCTGCTGAGCGTGGTGCTGATCGCGCTCGGCTGGTCGCGCTCGCCGCTGGCGGTGACGGATGGCTGGGCGTGGACCCAGCTTGTCGGCATTGCCTTGCTGGCAAGCTCGCTCGGGAGCTATTTCTGGAACATCGGTGCCAGCCGGCTTGGCGTGGCCGTCGCTTCGCTGTGGGTCAATCTGGTGCCGTTTTTCGCCGTATTATGGTCAATGGCCTATGGTTTCGTGCCCAATGCCTACCAGATCGTGGGCGGCCTCGTGGCGCTGAGCGGCGTGGTCTATATGCAATGGCGCAAACTGGGTACTGCTCGCTGATGACCGCTGGACTGAAGACAAGGAATTGGCGCTGGATCGACGTGCGAGGCGCCGTCGACGAGCGCGGCCGCATCAACTTCTTCGAAGCCGGCCGCGATCTGCCGTTCCATCCCAAACGGCTGTTCTGGCTGCACCACATCGCGCCGGGGCAATGGCGCGGCCGTCATGGCCATCGCGAGTCGGAGCTGGTGTTTGTGTCCCTGCATGGCGGCTGCCGTGTCCATCTCGACGACGGGCGGACCAAGGAGACGGTCAGCCTGGACGATCCGGCGCGCGCCCTTTTCGTCGGCACCTGGGTGTGGCACGAGCTCACGGATTTTGCCGAAGGGGCGGCCATCATGGTGATCGCCTCGACCTACTACGAGGACGCCGAGTACCTGCGCGACTACGACGTCTTCAAGCGCGAGGTGGCCCTCAAGGACGCAGGGGGCCGGCCATGATCCCCTTCCTCGACATGAAAGCGGTCTATGCCGAGCTGAAGCCCGAGCTCGACGCGGCCTTCGCGCGCGTCATGGAATCGGGTTGGTTCGTGCTGGGCAAGGAGGTCGAGGCCTTCGAGGCCGAGTACGCCGCTTTCTGCGGCACCAGGCACTGCGTCGGCCTGGGCAACGGGCTGGAGGCGCTGGAGCTGGTGCTGCGCGGCTGGGACCTCGGCGCCGGCGACGAAGTCATCACGCCGTCGAACACCTACATCGCGACCTGGCTTGCCATCACGGCGGTCGGCGCCAAGGTCGTGCCGGTCGAGCCGACGCTCAACGGCCCCAACATCGACCCTGAGCGCATCGCCGCTGCCATCACCTCGCGTACCAAGGCGATCATGCCGGTGCATCTCTACGGCGAGCCGGCCGACATGGACGCCATCATGACGCTGGCACGCAAGCATGGGCTCAAGGTGGTCGAGGACGTGGCACAGGCGCAGGGCGCCAAGGTGCGCGGGCGGCGCACCGGTGCGCTGGGCGATGCCGGCGCCCACAGCTTCTTCCCGACCAAGAATTTCGGCGCCTTTGGCGATGCCGGCGCCGTCACGACCGACGATGCGAAGCTCGCCGACCGGCTGCGCGTGCTGCGCAACTACGGCAGCAAGGTGAAGTACGTGAACCTCGAGCGCGGCTTCAACTCACGCCTCGACGAGATGCAGGCGGCGCTGTTGCGGGTGAAGCTGCCGAGGCTCGATGCCTGGAACGAGCACCGCCGGCGGCTCGCGGCGCGCTATGACGACAAGCTTGCCGGTATTCCCGGCCTCGGCCTGCCGCGCGCGCCGCAATGGGCCGAGCCGGTGTGGCATCTCTACGTCGTGCGCTCTGAGCGCCGCGCCGAGCTGATGGCGGCGCTGGAGAAGGCAGGCATCGGCTCGCTGATCCACTATCCAATCCCGCCCCATCTTCAGGCCGCCTATTCCGATCTCGGCCTCGGCAAAGGCGCGTTCCCGCTGGCGGAAAAGCTCGCCGAGACCGTGCTCAGCCTGCCCATGGGCGCGCACATGCCTGAGACGGCAGTCGACGAGGTCGCCGCCGTCCTTCAGGCGACGTTGCGAGGGTAGGGACTACGGTCCGGTGCGCTCCGGTCCGTCATGGATGCCCTGGTAGTTGCGGTAGTAGTCCCACTTCGACGAGTACACGTTGGACTTCTGGTAGCTCGGCGCGTCGTAGCTGTAATAGGTCGCTGCCGGGGTGGTGGTGTAGTAGGTCGCCCCTGGCGTGCTGTAGACGGTCGTCCGGGCCGGGTAGTAGGTGGCCTGGGAGCGGGGCGCGTAGTAGCCGTCGTTCACCGAGCAGGCGGCGACGCCGACGGCCAGCGTCGCAAGGGCGACGGTAGAGCGAATGGCGTTCATGGTTGTCTCCTCATTCGATGAAGCAACAACCCCATCGCCGCTCCGCGGTTCCCAAAGCCTGAAAAATCGCCACAATCCCGCCATTGGCGAAACAACGATGCGAGCAGGGAACCATGAAAATCGGCGCTGTCATGTTCTTCACCACGGGTTCCATGCAACCTGCGCCGTTGGCGCGCGCCATGGAGGAACGCGGCTTCGAATCGCTGTGGGTTCCCGAGCACACGCACATCCCGTCGTCGCGCAAGTCGAATTATCCGGCCGCGGGCGGCCTCGTGCAGGCCTACTACGAGCTGATGGACCCGTTCCTGGCGCTCAACACGGCCGCGACCGTCACCAGCAAATTGAAAGTCGGCACCGGCATCGCGCTGATCACCCAGCGCGATCCCATCGTCACCGCCAAGATGGTCTCCTCCATCGACCAGCTCTCACGCGGGCGCTTCCTGTTCGGCGTCGGCAACGGCTGGAACCAGGACGAGATCGAGAACCACGGCACGGCCTTCGACAGCCGCCACAAGCTCGCGCGCGAGCGTGTCGAGGCGATGAAGGCGATCTGGGCGGAGGAGGAGCCCGAGTACCACGGCGAGTTCGTGAAGTTCGACAAGATGAAGCAGTGGCCCAAGCCGTTCCAGAAGCCGCATCCGCCGATCATCGTCGGCGGCGCCTTCCCCTACGCGGCGCGGCGTGCCGTCCGTTACGGCGATGGCTGGATCCCGCGCGACGACTGGCTCGACCGCGACGGCATTGAAGTGCTCGACAAGTTCCGCGCCATGGCCAAGGAGGCCGGCCGCGATCCGGCCAGCCTGTCGATCAGCACCTTCCGCGTGCCGCCCGACCTCGAGCGCCTGAAACGCTATCGTGAGCTCGGCATCGACCGGGTCGTCTTCTCGCTGCCGGCCGAGAAGGAGGACAAGATCATGCCCATCCTCGACCAGTGGGCGGAGCTCAAGCGCCGGCTTGGTTGAACGTCATGCCCGGATAGATGCCGCTGTTGTGGTGGTACGGCTCGCCCGGCATGTAGCCGCCCTTGCGGGCGATGTAGGGGTCGCGGTCGCAGCCGATGAGCAGGGCAACCGCGATAAAAAGCGCGATGTACCTCATGGCGATTCAACTCATCCAAGCCCGAGTCGTTCCCCGCGATATGCCCCGCTCATGACCCTTTCCCACCAGCCCTTGTGGTCGAGGTACCAGCGAACGGTCTGGCGCAGCCCGTCCTCGAAGCTGTGGCGCGGCTGCCAGCCGAGCTCGCGGCGGATCTTCGAAGCGTCGATGGCGTAGCGGGCATCGTGGCCCGGGCGGTCGGTGACGAACTCGATCAGCCTCTCGTGCGGGCCATGCGGGCTCGCGGGCATCATCTCGTCGAGCAGTCGGCAAATGCCGAGAACGACGTCGATGTTCTTGCGTTCGCTGTCGCCGCCCACGTTGTAGGTCTCGCCGGGACGGCCCTGGCGCAGCACCAGGGTGAGCGCCTCGGCATGGTCCTCGACATGCAGCCAGTCGCGCACGTTCTCGCCCTTGCCGTAGACCGGCAGCTTCTGGCCGCGCAGCGCGCGGATGATGACGAGCGGGATCAGCTTCTCGGGAAAATGATAAGGCCCGTAGTTGTTGGAGCAGTTGGTGGCGAGCGTCGGCAGGCCGTGCGTGTGGTGCCAGGCGCGCACCAGATGGTCGGACGCGGCCTTGCTGGCGGCGTAGGGCGAGTTCGGCGCGTAGGGCGTGGTCTCGCTGAACTTGCCGGCAGGTCCCAGCGAGCCGAACACCTCGTCGGTCGAGATGTGCTGGAAGCGGAAGCGTGCGCGCGCGTCGGCATCGAGCTTGCGCCAGTAGGCAAGGGCCGCTTCGAGAAGCGTGTAGGTGCCGCCGATGTTGGTGGCGATGAAGGGGGCGGCGCCGTCGATTGAGCGGTCGACATGGCTCTCCGCCGCAAGGTGCAGCACGGCGTCGGGTTGGAATGTCGCGAAGACGTTGTCGACCGCGGCGCGATCGACGATATCGACCTTGAAATGTGTATGCCGGTTGCTGTCCCGCGCCTCGGCGAGCGATTCGAGGTTGCCCGCATAGGTGAGCTTGTCGACGTTGGCCACCGTCCAGTCGGTGTCGCGGATGATATGGCGAACGACGGCCGAGCCGATGAACCCCGCGCCGCCGGTGACTAGGATCTTCATGGCCGAGTGACTAGACCGCGATCAAGGTGGCGCCAAGGCGCCGCCATTTCGGCTCAGCCATGCCGCAGGATCTGGCCGAGGAAGAGCTTGGTGCGCTCGTTCCGCGGGTTGGCGAAGAATTCCTCGGGCTCGTTCTGCTCGACGATCTCGCCGCGGTCCATGAAGATCACGCGGTCGGCCACGGCGCGGGCGAAGCCCATCTCGTGGGTGACGACCAGCATGGTCATGCCCTCGCGGGCAAGCTCGACCATGACGTCGAGCACTTCCTTCACCATCTCGGGGTCGAGAGCCGAGGTCGGCTCGTCGAACAGCATGATCTTGGGCCGCATGCAGAGTGCGCGGGCGATCGCCACGCGCTGCTGCTGGCCGCCGGAGAGCTGGCCGGGATACTTCAGCGCCTGCTCGGGGATGCGCACCCGCTTCAGCAGGTTCATGGCGATCTCCTCGGCGTCCTTCTTGGGCATCTTCTTCACCCAGATCGGCGCCAAGGTCAGGTTGTCGAGGATGGTGAGGTGCGGGAAGAGGTTGAACGACTGGAATACCATGCCGACTTCGCGGCGGATCATCTCGATGTTCTTGACGTCGTTGGTGAGCGGCACGCCGTGCACCACGAGGTCGCCGGCCTGGTGCTCCTCGAGGCGGTTGATGCAGCGGATCAGGGTCGACTTGCCCGAGCCGGAGGGCCCGCAGACCACGATCTTCTCGCCTTCCTTGACGTCGAGATTGATGTCGGAGAGCACGTGGAATTGCCCGAACCACTTGTTGACGCCGCGGAGCGTGATCACCGACGGTGCGTTGCTGAGGTCGCGCGCGGTAGCGGCCATGATCTGATCTCCTCGGCCGCCTAGCGGCGGGTTCCCTTGTTGAGCTCGACCTCGAGGTACTTGGAGTACCGCGACATCGAATAGCAGAA
>Ga0075369_10000634_pt1 | contig 11162 bp, 6 predicted proteins | sample EndMethybrTD3034_FD_71400 | JGI IMG/M metagenome (GOLD analysis project Ga0075369, IMG submission 71400) | Populus endosphere microbial communities from Tennessee, USA - Endosphere MetaG P. TD hybrid TD303-4 | ecosystem: Host-associated > Plants > Roots > Endosphere | place: USA: Tennessee...
CCGGCTTGCGGTTACCGGACCGAGCGGTGCAGGCAAGACCACACTTCTGATGTCGATGGCCGAAAACCCGTCGAAGGCAGCATTTTTCGCGGAGGATGCCCATTTGTTCGCCACCACTGTGCGCGACAATCTTTTGGTTGCCCGCGGCGATGCCACCGATGAGGAGTTGCGAAATGTGCTGCGACGGGTCGGCCTTGGCAGTTGGCTGGACGCGTCGCCCGACGGCCTGTCGACGATACTCGTCGGCGGCGCGGCAGCCGTCTCCGCCGGGCAGCGCAGGCGGCTGCTGCTGGCGCGTGCGCTTATCTCAACGGTGCCGACTGTGCTGCTCGACGAACCGACCGAGCACCTCGACGCCGCCGACGGCAACCAGCTGCTGACCGAACTACTCACCCCCGGCGCCCTTTTCCCTGCCGACCGCACCGTCGTCGTCGCCACCCACCACCTGCCCGACGAGCTTGTCTGTCCCGTTCTCAACCTAAGCGCCAGCGAGTAGCCTCACCGGCATGACCGGCTATCCACCGCCCTATCCACCGCCGCCACCGCAGCCCTACTCTGGCTTCACTCCTCCGCCGACCGGACCCCGCAACGGGCTCGGCGTCACCGCGCTGGTGCTCGCGATCATCGGGCTGGTGTTCTGCTGGACGGTGGCCGGCGGCATCATCCTCGGTCTGTGCGCCATCATCATCGGGTTCGTAGCGCGGGGCCGGGTCAAACGCGGTGAGGCGACCAACGGCGGCGTCGCGATCGCCGGAATCGTGCTGGGGTTCTTGGCGATCATCGTCTCGCTCATCTTCATCCCGATCTGGATCGGGGTGTTCGACCAAATGGGCGGAACGGACTATGTCGACTGTCTGTCCAAGGCCGGGTCCGATCAGAAGGCCATCCAGCAGTGTGCCGATCAGTTCCGTGACCGCGTGGAGAACCAGTTCTCCGTCTCGATCACGCCGCACGACTGACTACAGACGCCGCCGCCTCGGCATGAACTCCAGCGTCAACAAGACGACCAGCAGGGGCAGTATCTGCGTCAGCGTTGCCATCACATAGCGGCGGTCGCCGAGCGCACGGAACTTGCGCAGGTAGCGGTACAGCGATTCGAGCGCGATCAACGCATCGCCGAGGTGGATCGCGGTGTAGATCAGGCTCGAGATCTTGCCGCGGTTCTTGTCGTTGAAGATCTCAGGGAACGCCGCGAACGCCAACGACAACCGCTGCGCCCCGTGGTCACGGGCCCACGCGATCATGTCCACCGACAGCCGCTCATCGATCCCGTTGGGGGCGCCGCGGCGCCGCCACGGCACGTCGAGTGACACCTCGCTGCCATGCCCGGCGGTGACGTAGCGGTGAAAGCCCTGCACCCGCCCGAGTTTGTCGCGGGCAATGATCAACTGCACCCCGGGATACCGGCCCTCGAGAGCGCCGTCGAGGCACATCGAAAAGCCGCGTTCGGTGCGGGCTCCTTTCGGCGACGCCAGCAGAACCTCCGTCAGCTCCGCGAGCACGCGGCCGTCGAGCCCCTGCTCGGAGACCACCTCGGTGGTGATGCCCACGTTCTGTGTGCGCTGCACGGCCTGCCGCAGGTTGCGGTACTTGCGCCCGACCATGTCAAACGTCGTCACGTCGATGACCACGTCGCGCCCGATCGGCACTGCGCGCAGCGTCTGGCCGAGCACTGTCGCATCGGTCCACAGATCCAGCCGCCTCTGGCTGCAGCCCAGCACGACCAGGCGCCAGCCGCGGGTATGGCACATGGCGGCGAAGTCGGCGACAAGTTCGGCGAAGCGGGTTTCGTCGCCGATCGGGTCGCCACCGACCACCGCGTAGCCCATCCGGGTGCGATAGGCGATGGCCGCCGTGCCGTCGGCGGTGAAGTGGTAGCACTTCAAATCCTGCATTGCGAACGGCGCAAGCGGGTCACCCTCCGTCACCTTCACCAGATCCCAAATCCGGGGCAGGTCAGCAGGATCCGGTCGGGCGGTGGTCGGCCACATCAACACTGCGCCCGCCGACGCGATGAGCAGATTGCCGAGCAGATCGAATACCAGCACGTGCGCGCCAACGCCGGCCAGCACCGCCACCAGCGCCAGCCAGGCGTGGGCGGCCGTCACCGGCCGGCCAAGGAAGATACCGCGGGCGATCAGCGCGACCGCCGTGAGAATCGTCAGCGACCAAGCCAGCCGGCCCGCGGCCTGCCAGTCGCGATCATGCTCACGGGCCAGCAACATGATCAGCCAACAGAACCCGCTGAGCACCGCAAGCGCGCCGATCCACCGGGCTGCAGGCGAGTCGACCGCAACGACCACCCGCTCACGGGCCCGCAGCCGCGGCGCAAAATTGACGGGCGGTTCGTTCACAGCAAAAAGATTACGCCCGCTTCGCCTTGGCGCCCGGGAAATACTTGACGATTCCTTCCTGCACCACGGTCGCCAGCAGCTGCCCCGATCGGTCGAAGAAATACCCGGTACCCAGGCCGCGCGAGTCCGCGGCAACCGGCGAGGAGGTCGAGTACAGCACCCATTCGTCGAACCGCACCGGCCGGTGGAACCAGACCGAGTGGTTCATGGTCACAGCAAAGATGCGATCGAAACCCCACGACAACCCGTGCGTGGTGATGATCGAGTCGAGCACGGTGGTGTCCGACGAGTAGACCAGCGCGGCGGCGTTGAGCACCGGGTCGTCGGGCATGGCGCCTCCCGCCTTCATCCAGACCCGGTTGTAGTCCAGGCGCTCCCCTTTGTCGCGCATCACCCAGCTCGGGTCGTTGGTGTAGCGCCAGTCGATGGGCCGCAGCGCGCTGACGAAATGCGGTACCACGTCTTCGAATCCGCGAAGGAGGTCGTCGACGGACGGCACCGACTCCGGGTCGGGCAACACGGGTGGTTCGACGCCGTGCTCGAGGCCGCTGCCACCGTTCATGTACGAAATGATCGCGGTGGTCAGCAGTTCGCCGTTCTGCATGACGTCCACCCGACGGTTGGCGAAGCGGCGTTCGTCGCGCAGCCGCAGCACGTGGAATTCGAGGTCCTTCTCGGGGTCACCGCCCGCGATGAAATGCACCGAAAGCGCGCTGGGGCGAAGCTTCTCCAAAACGGTGCGGCTGCCTGCCACGAAGGCCTGCGCCATTATCTGGCCGCCGAACGTCCGCACAGGATTGCGGCTCGGGTGCGAGCCGACGAACGTGTTGTCGTCGACGCGGTTCAGGTCCAGTATCGCGAGCAGTTCCTCGAAGTCTGCTTGGCTTGATTCTCTTCGCGCAAGCGGCTCATCGACAGACACTCGAGCCCCTTCTAAACGTCTTCCTCGCCGATCCTGTGCACGTGGATCAGATTGGTGGAGCCTACTGTGCCGGGTGGCGCGCCTGCGACGATGACCACCAGCTCGCCGCGCTTGTAGCGGCCGAGCGTCAGCAGCGACTTGTCGACCTGGCGGATCATCTCGTCGGTGCTCTTCATGTGCGGCACGATGAACGTCTCTGTGCCCCACGTCAACGCCAACTGGCTGCGCACCTCGGGTAGCGCGGTGAATGCCAGCACCGGCAATGGGGTATGCAGGCGCGCCAGGCGTTTGACGGTGTCACCTGACTGGGTGAACGCCACCAGCGCCTTGGCGTCAAGGCGCTCGCCGATGTCGCGCGCCGCATAGGAGATGACGCCGCGCTTTGTCCGCGGCACGTGAGTGAGCGGCGGCGCCGCCACCGAGTTCTCCTCGACCGCACTGATGATGCGGGCCATGGTCTTGACGGCCTCCATCGGATACTTGCCCACCGACGTCTCGCCGGAGAGCATCACCGCGTCGGCGCCGTCGAGCACCGCGTTGGCGACGTCGGACGCCTCCGCCCTGGTAGGGCGGGAGTTCTCGATCATCGACTCCAGCATCTGGGTGGCCACGATTACGGGTTTGGCGTTCTCCCTTGCCATTTGAATCGCGCGCTTCTGTACCAGCGGCACTTCCTCCAGCGGCAACTCCACACCCAGATCGCCACGTGCAACCATGATCGCGTCGAACGCCAGCACGATCGCCTCGAGGTTGTCGATGGCATCTGGCTTTTCGAGCTTGGCGATGACGGGAACCCGGCGGCCGACACGGTCCATCACCTCGTGCACGAGTTCGATATCGGCCGGTGAGCGCACGAACGACAGCGCGACGAGGTCGACTCCGAGGCGCAGAGCGAACTCGAGGTCTTCGATGTCCTTCTCCGACAGCGCCGGTGCCGAGACGTTCATACCCGGCAGCGACATGCCCTTGTTGTTGCTGACAGCACCGCCCTCGGTGACCCTGCAGATGACGTCGTTGCCGTCGATCGACTCGACGACAAGACCGACGTTGCCGTCGTCGACCAGGACGCGATCCGCAGGCGTGGCATCCTCGGCCAACCGCTTGTAGGTGGTCGACACGCGGTCGTGGGTGCCATCGCAGTCGTCGACGGTGATGCGCACGGTCTCGCCCTCGGCCCAGAAGGTCGGGCCCGCGGCGAAACGGCCGAGGCGGATCTTCGGTCCCTGCAGGTCGGCGAGGATGCCGACGGCACGTCCGGTGACGTCTGAGGCGGCGCGGACCCGCTTGTAGTTGGCCTCGTGATCGGTGTAGTCGCCGTGGCTGAAGTTGAGCCTCGCAACATCCATTCCGGCCTCGACCAGGGCCCTGACAGCCTCGTCAGTGGCGGTGGCCGGGCCCAAGGTACAGACGATCTTCCCGCGTCTATTCACGTCTGATGAGCATAGTCGTGAATCGGTTCAGACGACGGCCAGCGGGAGCGCCCCAGGCTGGACCGGCGCAGGGAGATCCGACTCGCCCATCAGGTACGCGTCGACCGCATGCGCGGCGCTGCGGCCCTCCGCGATCGCCCATACGATCAGCGACGCGCCACGGTGGGCGTCACCGCAGACAAACACGCCGGGGGCGTCGGTCTGCCAGTCGGATCCGCACGGCAAAGCGCCACGACGGTTGAGTGCAAGCCCGAGGCCGTCCAGCAGCGGCATGTGCTCGACGCCATCGAACCCGATCGCCAGCAGGGCCAAATCACAGGGAATTTCCAGCGAACCCCCGACCGGAGTGATGTGCCTGCGGCCGTCGGCGTCACGTTCGACCTTCACCTCGGCGATCTCCAAGGCCCGCAGGTGGCCGTTTTCGTCGCCGAGGAAGCGCTGAACGGCGACCTCGTAGTGACGCGCGCCACCCTCGGCATGCGCGGGCGACAGCCGGGTGCGCAGCACGATCGGCCACATCGGCCATGGTGAACGCGATTCGTCGCGGTACTCAGGGGGCTCGGGGTTGTAGTCCAGCTGGGTGACCGACGTCGCGCCCTGGCGGTGCGCGGTACCAAGGCAGTCGGCGCCGGTGTCGCCGCCCCCGATGATCACGACGTGCTTGCCTTTGGCCGAGATCGGGCTTGGCCCGTCGCCCTCGCACTCCTTGTTCGCGGGCACCAGATGCTCCATCGCCAAGTGCACGCCGTCGAGGTTGCGGCCATCGACGTCGTTGTCGCGGGCCCGTAGTGCGCCAACGGCGAGCACCACGGCGCCGTACTGCGCCTTCAGCTGTTCGACGGTGAGGTCGACGCCGACCTCGCATTCGGTGACGAAACGGGTGCCCTCCGCGCGCATTTGGGACAGGCGCTGATTCAGGGTGGCCTTCTCGAGCTTGTATTCGGGGATGCCGTAGCGCATCAGCCCGCCGATGCGGTCGTCGCGCTCGTAGACGGTGACGTCGTGGCCGGCTCTCGTGAGTTGTTGTGCGGCAGCCAGTCCCGCGGGCCCCGAGCCGACGACGGCGACGCGCTTACCGGTCGAGATGGCGGCGGGCTGCGGCTCGACGATGCCGTCCATCCAGGCCTGGTCAACAATGGTCTGCTCGATGCGCTTGATCGTGACGCTGCCGCCGGTTTGCTCCTCGGCGATGGACAGCACGCATGCGGTCTCACACGGCGCGGGGCACAGCCGGCCGGTGAACTCCGGGAAGTTGTTGGTGGCGTGCAGGCGGTCGCTCGCGGCGTCCCAGCGACCGCGGCGCACCAGGTCGTTCCACTCGGGGATGAGGTTGCCGAGCGGGCATCCAGCAGTTCCTGAGTGGCAGAACGGGATTCCGCAGTCCATGCAGCGGCCCGCCTGCTGCGACACTTCGCCTGCACGTTCGTGTGGATCCTGGCGCTCGTAGACCTCACGCCAGTCGCCGACCCGCTCGTCGACCGGTCGCTTGGCAGCCTCGACCTTGGGTATCTTCAGAAAACCGGTTGGGTCAGCCACGGCTAGCCTCCATGATCGCGGTGTCGACGTCGCGGCCCTCGCGCTTGGCCACCAAGGTGGCTTCAAGGACGCGCTGGTAGTCGCGAGGCATGATCTTGGTGAATTGTGCGCTGCGCCTTGGCCAGTCGGACAGTATCGAGGTGGCAACGGTGCTGCCGGTGTAGGCGGCATGCTTGGTGATGACGTCGCGCAGCCAGGTCAGGTCCTCTGGCTCGAGGCGCTGCAGCTCGACCATCTCGGTGTTGACCTTGGCGGGGTCGAGGCCGAGCACGAATGCGATACCGCCCGACATGCCCGCCGCCATGTTGCGGCCTGTCTTTCCGAGCACGACGACCCGTCCGCCCGTCATGTATTCGCATGCGTGGTCGCCGACTCCCTCGACGACGGTCAGCGCACCCGAGTTGCGCGCGGCGAACCGCTCCCCCACGCGGCCGCGCAGATACACCTCGCCGGACGTGGCGCCGAACAGCAAGGTGTTGCCTGCGATCACGTTGTCCTCGGGCAGGAACAGCACGTCGTCGGGCGGCCTGACGATAATGCGTCCACCCGAAAGGCCCTTCCCGACATAGTCGTTGGCGTCGCCGATCAGATCGAGGGTGACGCCCGGCGGCAGGAACGCGCCGATGGACTGGCCCGCCGAACCGGTGAGGGTGATGTGGATGGTGTCGTCGGGCAGGCCCTGTGCGCCGTAACGGCGGGTGACCTCGGAGCCGAGCAAGGTGCCGACAGTGCGGTTGACGTTGCGCACGGGCAGTTCGAGTCTCACCGGATGCGCGTCCTCGAGGGCGCCCTCGGCGAGCTGGATCAGCGTGCGGTCCAGGGCCTGATCGAGGCCGTGGTCCTGGCCTCTCACCCGTCGTCTTTGAGCTGCGCCCTCCGGCACGGCGAACACCGGGCTCAGATCGAGGCCCTGACTCTTCCAGTGCGCGACGCCCTTGTCGGTGTCGAGCACCTCGGCGTGGCCGACGGCCTCGTCGATGGTGCGGAACCCGAGCTCGGCCAGGTAGTGCCGGATGTCTTCGGCGATGAACCGGAAGAAGTTCTCGACGAACTCCGGCTTGCCGTTGAATCTGGCTCGGAGTTCCGGGTTTTGGGTCGCAACGCCGACAGGGCAGGTGTCGAGGTGACAGACCCGCATCATGATGCAGCCGGACACCACCAGCGGCGCGGTCGCGAAGCCGTACTCCTCCGCACCGAGCAAGGCCGCAACGATCACGTCACGTGCGGTGCGCATGCCGCCGTCGCATTGAACGGTGATGCGGTCGCGCAGACCGTTGAGCACCAGCGTCTGCTGGGTGTCTGCCAGGCCGATCTCCCACGGCACACCTGCATGTTTGAGGCTGGTCAGTGGCGCGGCCCCGGTGCCTCCGTCGTGGCCCGAGATGAGAACGACGTCGGCGTGCGCCTTGGACACCCCGGCCGCGACGGTGCCGACACCCACGGAGCTGACCAGCTTGACGTGGATGCGGGCGTCGGAGTTGGCGTTCTTCAGGTCGTGGATCAGCTGAGCGAGATCCTCGATCGAATAGATGTCGTGATGCGGCGGCGGGCTTATCAGCCCCACGCCCGGCGTCGAGTGCCGGGTCTTGGCGATGTTCGGATACACCTTGAAGCCGGGAAGCTGGCCGCCCTCACCGGGTTTCGCGCCCTGCGCCATTTTGATCTGGATGTCGGTGGCGTTCACCAGGTAGTCGCTGGTCACGCCGAAGCGGCCGGACGCGACCTGCTTGACGGCGCTGCGGCGTTTCGGGTCATAGAGACGGTCAGTATCTTCACCGCCTTCGCCGCTATTCGACCTTCCGCCGATGTTGTTCATGGCGATGGCCATCGTTTCGTGGGCTTCGGCGGAGATGGATCCATAGCTCATCGCGCCGGTGTTGAAACGAGTGAGGATGGATTCAACAGGCTCGACTTCCTCCAGCGGCACGGGTGGCCGCAGACCCTTCTTGAACTCGAACAGTCCCCTCAACGTGCCGCCCTGTCTGGACAGCCGGTTCACCTCGTCGGAGTACTGGCCGAAGACCTCGTGCCGACCGGTGCGGGTCGAATGCTGCAGCAGGAACACCACTTCCGGGGTGAACAGGTGCAGCTCGCCTTCGCGGCGGAAGGCGTATTCGCCGCCGACCTCGAGACGACGGTGTACCCGCTCGGTCGGGTTCTCGGGGTAGGCCCTGCGGTGGCGCAGCTTGACCTCCTCGGCGATCACGTCCAGCCCGGCGCCACCGAGTTGGGTTGGCGTGCCGGTGAAGTACTCGTCGATGACGTCCTTGTTGATGCCAACCGCCTCGAAGGCCTGCGCGGCCGTGTAGGAGGCGACGGTGGAGATGCCCATCTTGCTCATCACCTTCATCACGCCCTTGCCGAGCGCCTTGAGGTAGTTGCGCACGGCCGCGGAGGGCTCGATGCCGGTGAGTTCGCCTTCGCGGATCAGGTCCTCGATGGACTCGAACGCCAGGTACGGGTTGACCGCCGCGGCGCCGAAGCCGATGAGCATCGCAATATGGTGCACCTCGCGGGCGTCGCCCGATTCGACGACCAGCGCCACGGTGGTGCGCTCCTTGGTGTTGACCAGGTGGTGATGCACCGCGGAGACGGCCAACAGCGACGGGATCGGCGCCCTGGTGTGGTCGGAGTCTCGGTCCGAGATAACCAGTGTGCGTGCGCCTTTGGCGATCGCATCGCAGGCCCGCTGCCGCAGATCGTCTAGAGCGTCGGCGAGGCCCTCACCACCGCGTTCGACGTCGTAGAGGGTCTTCAGCACGGCGGTCTTGAGGCCGGGGTGTTCGCGGTCATCGTTGATGTGGACGATCTTGTTGAGCTCGTCGTTGTCCAGTACGGGCCAGCGCAGCACGATCTGCCTGCAGGACGAAGCGGTCGGCTCGAGGAGGTTCTGCTCGGGGCCCATGACGCGGGCCATCGAGGTGACGACCTCTTCGCGGATGGCGTCCAGCGGTGGGTTGGTCACCTGGGCGAAGAGTTCGACGAAGTAGTCGTAAAGCAGCCGGGACCGTTGGGACAGCACGGCGCTCGGGGTGTCGGTGCCCATCGAGCCAAGCGGTTCGGCACCCGATGCGGCCATCGGGGTGAGCAGGATGCGGAGGTCTTCTTCGGTGTAGCCGAAGGAGACCTGGCGGCGCACGACGGACTCGTGGTTGGGCTGGACGCGGACGCGGTCGGGCAGTGTCTTGAGATCGAGAAGGCCGGCGTGCAGCCATTCACCGTAGGGCGCTTGCCTGCTCAGGTCGTCCTTGATCTCGTCGTCGGAGACGATGCGGCCTTGCGCGGTGTCGATAAGCAACATCTTGCCGGGCTGTAGCCGACCCTTCGCCACAATCTCGGCCGACGGTACGTCGAGCACGCCGGTTTCGCTGGCGAGGATGACACGATCGTCGATGGTGCGCCACCAGCGGCCCGGCCGTAACCCATTGCGGTCCAACACCGCTCCGACAAGCGTGCCGTCGGTGAACGTCACGCAGGCCGGACCGTCCCAGGGTTCCATCAGGGAGGCATGGAACTGCCAGAATGCGCGTTCGGCGGTGTCCATGGTGGTGTTGTTCTCCCACGCCTCGGGAATCATCATCAGAACGGCGTGGGGCAGGCTGCGGCCGCCGAGATGCAGCAGTTCGAGAACCTCGTCGAAGGACGCCGAGTCGGAGGCGTCCGGGGTACAGATCGGCGAGAGACGGGACAGATCGCCGGGGATCTTCGAGCCGGCGAGCATGGCCTCGCGGGCGTGCATGCGATTGCGATTGCCGCGCACCGTATTGATCTCACCGTTGTGCGCGACGAAGCGGAACGGATGGGCCAGCGGCCACGACGGGAATGTGTTGGTGGAGAACCGGCTATGCACAATCGCGATGGCGCTCGTGCATCGTGTGTCCCGCAGGTCCGGAAAGTATTGGGGCAACTGCATTGTCGTCAGCATGCCCTTGTACACCATGGTGCGGCTGGACAGCGACGGGAAGTAAACGCCGTTGCGCTCGGCGCGCTTTCTCAGTGGATAGACTCGCCGGTCGAGGTCGACGCCCCCGATGCCTTGCGGTGCGGCGACGAACAGCTGCGACATGTGGGGCATGCAGCCAAGGGCGGTCACGCCGACCTCTGCGCCGTCAGGATCGACAGGCACGGTGCGCCAGCCGAGGACTTGCAGCCCTTCCTCTACGGCAATGGCTTCGACCTCTTCGCGAGCGGCGGCGCGGGCGTCGGGGTCCTGCGGCAGGAAGCAGATGCCTGCGGCAAAAGTGTTGGTGCCGTCAGTCGCGGTCGGGGGAAGGTCGAAGTCGACGACCTCGCGTAGGAGTTCGACGGGTAGCTGGATGAGGATGCCGGCGCCGTCACCGCTGTTGGGCTCCGCACCCGCGGCGCCGCGGTGTTCGAGGTGTTCCAGAGCGACGAGCCCGTCGGCGACGATGCCATGCGAGCGGCGGCCCTGGATGTCGGTGATCATGGCGACGCCACAGGAGTCCGACTCGTTGTCGGGGTCGTACAAGCCCTGGCGGTCGGGCAACGCCGAAAACAGCATTGGAAGGTACCTCCGCAGTCCGGGAAAATCTCGATCCGGGACTGCACCGGCCCGGTTGTCGAGTGTATCAGCGCAGATGCGGAGCTACCCGCCGAGAAGCGTCGGGACCAGCGGGAACCCGGGCAGATTCCGTACCACCGTCCACGTGATCGCGGCGACGGCGATGACGACGATCACGGGCTTCGGCATCAACGGTTGCCCCTGGCGCCAGCGCACGAGGAGCCAGGCCGCCAGCATGGGCAGGCCGACGAGAAGAAAGACGTTGTCGACGACGGCGGCGGCGATATCGCCGTGCAGCACGTCGTGGGTCATCCGCAGGCCACCGCAGCCTGGACAGTTCCAGCCCGTCAGCGCCTTGAAGGGGCAGACGGGAAACATGAAGTGCGGGCTGTGCGGAT
>Ga0075369_10000635_pt1 | contig 11160 bp, 9 predicted proteins | sample EndMethybrTD3034_FD_71400 | JGI IMG/M metagenome (GOLD analysis project Ga0075369, IMG submission 71400) | Populus endosphere microbial communities from Tennessee, USA - Endosphere MetaG P. TD hybrid TD303-4 | ecosystem: Host-associated > Plants > Roots > Endosphere | place: USA: Tennessee...
CGGCGGCGCCGCCGGTGGCGACGAAGCGGGCCGCATCGCTCACTGCGGTCGTCACCGCGGACAGCACATCGGCACCTGCGGCCAGCGCGGCCGCCGCGGCCACGGCGAAGCGGTCCCCCGCCCCGCACACATCGGTGTGGTCGCTGAGCGTCGGGACCGAGTCGGGCGTCCGCACGTGTGACGTCGTGTCCCGCGTGCAGACACATGCCCCGCGGGCGCCGAGCGTGACGCACACCGCGCCGGCCCGCCAGCGGCTGCGCAGCACCGCACCAGCGCTGCCGGCATGGGTGCCGCACATGCTTTGCGCCTCGGCCTCATTCGGCGTCACCAACGCGCAGTGCGGAACCGGGGTGCATCCCCGCGGATGCGGATCCCAGACCACCGGTATCCGGCCGGCGATGTGGGCGAGGGCTTCGCGCAGCTCGGGCAGGGCGGTCATCCCGCCGCCGTAGTCGGCCACGCAGATGGCACCGGCGCCGGCCAGCAAGCCGGGGACCTCGGCAGGCAGCGGCACAGTCGCCGGGGAGGCGGTGCCGCGGTCCAGTCGCAGCACCGATTGGCCCCGCGCCCGGATTCGGGTCTTGACGATCGTGGCTCCGGTTACCGGGATCGCCACTACTCCTACCCCTGCCTCGGCGAGCAGTTCGCGGAGCCGGCGGCCTGGGGCATCGTCGGCCAGGCCGGTGACGAGTACCACGCCGGGGTCCGTGCGGGCGGCCAGCAGGGCCGCCAGGCCTGCGCCTCCGGGCCGGTGCCATGCCCGCTCGGCATCGACCACCGGCACCGGCGCCTCCGGACTCAGTCGCGTCGCCGAACCCTCGATGTCGATATCGAGCATCGAATCTCCGATGATGACAAGGGGTTTGGCGCTCACGATGGTTGCGTTTCGAGCAGCACCTCATCGAGGGCGATGCACAGTGCGTGGATGAGCAGCAGGTGGATTTCCTGGACGGTGGCGGTGTTCGGCGCATCGACGCAGATGGCGTCGTCGGATATCGCCGAGAGCGTGTTGGGCGCCGGCCCGGTGAGCGCCCATACCGTCATGGCTGTCGCGTGTGCCGCTTTGACCGCGGCGAGCACGTTGGGGCTGGTGCCGCTGGTGGACAGCGCCACCAGCACGTCGCCCGGCCTGCCGTGGGCCCGCACGCCGCGGGCGAACATCTCGTCCGCGCCGTAGTCGTTGGCGATCGCGGTCAGTGCCGAGGTGTCGGCGTGCAGCGCGATGGCCGACAACGGGATGCGCTCATCGCGGAAACGTCCGACCAACTCGGCGGTCAGGTGCTGGGCCTCGGCGGCACTGCCGCCGTTGCCGCAAGCCAGCAGGCGGCCACCGGTGGCCAGCACATCTGCCAGCTGAGTCCCCCAGTTGCGCAGTCGGACCGCCTCGGGTGCCGTGCGGCCTACTGCGTCGCGGAGCTCGTCGAAGTGGGTGTCGATCATGGCTCTCCTCCCCAGTTCCGAACGGCGGCAAGCAGTTCGGCGTCGGTGATGCCGTCCAGGCACGGGTGGCCGGGGACGGGACACTGCCGGGCGCGGCTGGCTCGGCAACGGGCATGCTGATCGCCGAGCAGGGTCCTGCGGGTGGTATGAGGCCCCCACTGCGACGCAGGCACCACCGGGGCGAACAGCGACACCACCGCGGTATCCACCGCCGCCGCCAGGTGCGCGGGACCGGTATTGGGTGCGACGACGACACGGGCAGCGGCCAGCACCGCCGCCAGTGCGGCCAGATCGGTCTGCCCGCCCAGGTCGACGGCGTGGTCCCCGGCTACCGCGGCCGTCAGCTCGCGCTCGTCAGCGCCACCGGTAACGACCACCCGATAGTCCGCGGCGACCAGGGCGGCGACCATCGCGGCGGCGCGCGCGGTGGAGGGCCGCCGGGCGGGCACCGCGGCGCCGGGATGGAAGACCACGTAGGGCCGGGGCCCGATCCGGGCCGCCAGCCGTGGCGGAACCGACCCCGGCGGGCGGACCCGCAGGGCGCCGCCGTCGTCAACGGGCAGCCGACAACCCGCCGCCCGTACCAGCGACAGCGCACGCTGTGGCTCCGGAACCCCGGCGGGCACGCGGTGGCGCAGGTCCAACAGCGTCCCGGGATAGTCCTCGCAGATGGCACCGACCCACGGCACGGCGGCCATTCGGCACAGCAACGCCAGCGGCAGCGGAGACTGGTGGAAGGACGTCAGGATGTATCCGCGTTCGGGTCGAAGATCCCGCAATTGTTTGACGAGGCCGTCGGCGTGGGCGGCGGTCAGCTCCGGTGCGTCGAAATCCACCCAGGGCGCCTGCCATTCGAGGACTTCGTCAACGCCCGGAAGCAGTTCGGCGGCCGCCCGGCCGCGCGGCCCGACCAGCAGCACCACCCTGTCGTGGCGCGCAGCGACAGCCCGCACGGCGGGGCCGGCGATCAGGACGTCGCCGGCGCTGTCGAGGCGGGCGACCACCGCGGTGCTCATCGGTACCCTCTGCTCTTCATCCGCGGCTCCCCCCGCAAGCGCTCGTCGCGGCGTGACCGCTCATCGCGACTCCCGCAGGATCTGCGACACCGCGTCGGTCAGAGTGTCGGCCACGGCGGCCCGCGATCGTGCGCTGGCGACTTCCACCGCCCTGGTGCGCGCGGTGGGCACCAGCACCGCGGCGGCGCCGGCGGCCAGCGCGGCGTCGACGTCCGCGCCGGTGTCGCCGATCATCACGCACCGGGCGGGCGGCACCCCCAGCGTTTCGGCGGCCGCCAGCACCATCGCGGGCTCGGGCTTGCGGCACCGGCAGCCGTCACCCTCGCCGTGCAGACACATCTGCCAGTCGTCGAAGGGTCCCAGCAGTTCGTTCACCCTGGCGTTGACCGCCGCCAGCTGCCCGACGCTGATCAGCCCCCGTGCCACCCCGGACTGGTTGCTGACCACCCCCAGCAGCAGCCCGCGCTCACGCAGCCGATCCAGTGCTTGCCGGGCGCCGAATTTGGGACGCACGCCGAACGGATCGTTGAGGTACGGGCCGTCGTCGATGAGGGTGTCGTCCCGGTCGAACAGCACAGCCAGCGGGGGCTCGGCCACCGAGCGCCGAATGCTCCAGGCGCCTGCCAATCGGTGTCCAACCGCGGCGGGCGGGATCAACGCACTGGTCACGGCCAGCCGCGCAGCCTGCGCCGGCGTGTGTGGGCCGCGCACCCAGCGGCGAACGGTGAACTCGGCGGTCAGCACGCCCCATGTGGTAGCGGCCAGCCGAGCCGCTGCCGGGTTCCGGACGGCCAGCGCCGTCACGAACATCACCGCGGCTGCCGTGGTCCCCAGGTGGGCAGGCATCCGGCCCGGCCCTTCGCCGATGATCCGGCGCCACCCGCGTCCGTACTTGCGGCGCAGCAAGGCGTCGTCACGGTTGCCGCGCTGGGCACGCACGCTGGAAAACCAGGTCGACGGGGCGACCGGATGCGTACTGCGACGGGTACCCCACAAGATGCGGTGACCGTTGCCGGTGATGCGGGCCGCCAGATCGGAGTCCTCGCGGTAGGCGCGTGGGAACCGCTCGTCGAACCCACCGGCGGCGACCAGCACGTCGCGGCGGTAGGCCATGTCGGCGGTGATCCAGCGCGCCGTGGCCAGCCGGTGGGTGCGCCGGTCGTCGTCGGTGACCTGTCCCGGACCCGCGCGCGGCACCTCGAGGCGGCCCTGCGAGCCGGCAGCACCGGCCCTCTCGGCTGCGGCGAGGTCGCCTGCCAGCGCGCGGGTCCAATCCCTTTGCGGCGCAACATCGTCGTCGAGGAAACAGATCCAGGCGCTGCGGCAGGACCGCCATCCGACGTTTCGCGCCGCCGCCGGGCCACGTCCGCCGCTGGACAGCACCCGTACGGCCATGTCGTCCACGGCAAGTGATTGTGGGGGCGCGACCCGGTCGTCGACAACCACGACCTCGGCGGGCGCCGGTTCGCCTGCACTGCGCAGCGCGGACAGTAAGCGGCGCAACGTTTCCCGCCCGACGGTGGGAATCACGACGGCATAGTCGACGATGGCATCAGAGGTCATGGTCGGCGCCTGACCAGGTAGGGGCCGACGGCGAGCACGTCGATGGGGGAACTGCCGAAAACCTCAAGCGCATCGCGGGGACTGTCGACCATCGGCCGGCCCGCGGTGTTGAAGCTCGTGTTGACCACCACCGGCACACCGGTGCGGTGAGCGAACCGGCTGATCGCGGCGTACAGCAGCGGCTGGGATCGGTCGACCGTCTGGATGCGCGCGGTGCCGTCGACGTGGGTGACGGCAGGAATACGGGACCGCCACGGTTCGGCGACGTCGTGGACGAACAGCATATAAGGGCTGGGGAGAGGTCCACGGGAGAAGATCTCGGCGGCCCGGTCGGCCAGTACCATCGGAGCGACGGGCCGGAACTGCTCACGGCCCTTGACGGCGTTGAGTCGTTCGAGATTGTCCGGGCTGCGTGGGTCCGCCAGCAGCGAGCGTCCGCCCAGGGCGCGCGGGCCGAACTCGGCGCCGCCCTGGAACCAGCCGACGAGCTGATTGGCGGCCAGCGCATCGCCGACCTCGGCGGCCACGTCGGCGGGCCGCTCGTAGCGCAGCGCGGCTTCCTGGAGGGTGGTCTCGATCTCGTCGTCGGACCACCGGCGCCCCAACTGCGCAGTGTCCATAGGGGTGATCGGGTCGCCGAACTCGGCGGCCAGATGCAGCGCCGCACCCAGCGCGGTGCCCGAGTCCCCGGCCGCGGGCTGCACCCAGACGTGGTCGAAGCCTCCCTCGGCGTGAATACGGGTGTTGGCCACGCAGTTGAGCGCGACGCCGCCGGCCAGACAGAGCGTCCGGCTGTCGGTGCGGGCGCGCAGCCACCGCACCAGTTCCAGCAGCACCTCTTCCACCACGAGTTGCACACTGCAGGCCAGGTCGGCGTGCACGGCGGCGGGCCGGCCGGTGTCGGCGCCGTCTCGGGAACGCTTGGGCGCCAGGGCGGCCCAGTCGACGGGTTCGGTCCGGAATCCGCCGCCGGCGCAGGCGTACACCCGGCGTCGGAGCCGCTCGACGAACCGGGGCCGTCCGTAGGACGCCATCGCCATCACCTTGTATTCGTCACTGGATCGCGCGAAACCCAAGTGCTCCGTGAGGTTTTCGTAGAGCAAGCCGAGCGAGTGCGGCAGTGTCTGGCTGGCCAGCACGTCGAGCTTGGTGTCGCGGTACACGCCGGCCAGCATCGATGTGCGTTCGCCGCGGCCGTCGACGACGAGCACCGCACTGTCGGGGTGAGGCGACGCGAGCGCCGTCGACGCGGCGTGCGCGACATGGTGTCGTACGTAGCGCACCACGGCCGGGTCCAGGCCGGGCACCGCCGCCGCCAGGAATCGCGGTGCGCGCTGCGCGTACAGCGTCCTGAGGTGTTCCCAGTCGCGGTCCAAACCCGCCAATTGGTTGGATTCTCCGCTCATCAGCCGTGGGTCGTACGAGTAGCCCACCGCGTCGAGCTCGGCGGGATGCACGCCGGCGTGCCGCAGGCACCACTGGATGGCCTGGGTGGGCAGCTCCCAGGTTGAGAACGGCACCGCCTGTTTTCCGTGCTTGCGCCGGGTGAACCGCTCCTCCTCCGCGGCTGCGACGACACGCCCGTCGACCACGAGGGCCGCGGCCGGGTCGTGGAATACCGCGTTGACACCGAGAACCAGCACAACCGTCTCCTACCGTCGTCCTCGTTGTCCGTCGGACATCCCTACCGCCTCTGGATATTTCATCGTCTGCCGAAACCAGTCCAAGGTGGCGCTCAGCCCTTCGGCATTCCCGACGACGGGGTGCCACCCCAGGACCCGCCGCGCCAGCGTGATGTCCGGACAGCGGCGCCTGGGATCGTCGGCGGGCGACGGGAGGAAACGCAGTGGCGACACGGCGCCTGCCAGCTCCCGGATCAGCTCGGCGACCGACAGCACCGTCGACTCGACCGGGTTGCCGATGTTGACAGGCCCGCTGAATGTGCTGCGCGCCAGTGCGATCAGGCCGTTCACCGTGTCGGCGACGAAGCACAGTGACCGGGTCTGCGAGCCCGTGCCGGTGATGGTCAGCGGCTCACCGCGCAGGGCCTGGGTGCAGAACGTGGGAACCATCCGGCCGTCGTTCACCCGCATGCCGGGACCATAGGTGTTGAAGATGCGTGCCACCGCGATGTCGGCGCCACGCTCGCGCCGGTGCGCGAACACCAGCGCCTCGGCATAGCGCTTGGCCTCGTCGTAAACGCTGCGCGGGCCGATGGGATTGACGTTGCCCCAATAGGTTTCATCCTGCGGATGCTCAAGCGGATCACCGTACACCTCGCTGGTGGAGGCAAGGACCAGGCGGGCTCCGCTGTCCTCGGCGATTGCCAGCGCCGTGGCGGTGCCCGCGGCACCTGCCTGCAGCGTGGCGATCGGCATGCGCTGGTAGTCCACGGGCGACGCCGGGGAAGCGAGGTGGAAGACGGTGTCGAATCCGTCGCCGATGTCCCCGACCAGCCGCGGGTCGCACACGCTATGGCGCACGAACCGGTAGCCGCTGCGGGTGAGCAGTTCTGCGCCGGCATCGCTGACACTGGTGGACAGGTCGTCCACGCTGACGACGCGCACACCGCAGTCGAGCAGCCGCCGGCACAGGTGCACCCCCAGAAAGCCGGCGCCTCCGGTGACCAGCACGCGGGTCAATGAACGCATGGTCAGCTCCCTACCCCGTCACTTCGCGTTGAAACGTGGTGAGCGAGGTTTCGCCGGATTCTCCCCGGGTAGCACTGTGGTTCATGTCACCCCGGGCCAGAACGTCATTCGTCATCGCCAGCCGCAACCGGCGCCCTGAACTGTCCGCAGTGGTGGACCGCCTGTTGGACACCACAGGGTGCCCAGTCATCGTCGTGGACAACGCGTCCCAAGACGATTCGGTCGCAGTGCTGCGGCGGATCGCGGCTCGGGCGGGCGGCCGGCTGACGGTGATCGATTTGCCGAACAACGCGGGTGCGGTCGCCCGCAATGTCGGCGTCGCCGCCTGCTGGACGCCGTATGTGGCGTTCTGCGATGACGATTCGTGGTGGGCGCCGCAGGCGGTGGAACTCGCCGAGACGATCTTCGACACGTACCCGACGGTGGCGCTGCTGGCGGCCCGCGCCGTGCTGTGGCCGACCCAGCGCGACGATCCCCTGGTGTCGGCGTTGGCCGGCAGTCCACTGGGGCACGACCCGGCGCTGCCGGGCCCGTCGATTCTCGGTTTCCTGGCCTTCGCCTCGATCGTGCGCACGTCGGCCTTCGAAGCCGTAGGCGGGTTCAGCTCGATTCTGCATTTCCGCGGCGAGGAGCAACTGCTCGCGTGGGATCTCGCCGCGGCTGGCTGGAACCTGTGTTTCTGCCCGGCGCTGGTCGCGTACCACCAGCCCTCCGAGCAGCGCCCGGCGGGCGCGGTGGCAAGGGCGCGCAATCTGCGCAACGCCACCTTGAGCGCATGGCTACGCCGCCCACCGGGACGGTGCGCCGCCGCAACGGTTGCGCTCGCGCGCGCGGCGTTCGGTGACGTCGAGCACGCGAGGGCGCTGCGTGAGGCGATCGCGGCCGTGCCCGCCGTGCTGCGTGCGCGGCACAGATTGCCCGACGCGGTCGAGCGATCGATCCGGGTGCTTGAACGTTGCTGAGCCACAGCGCTATCCGTACTGACTATGGGCGCTGTCCACGTCACTGGGGACATCACGGCGCACCGGTGCGAGCTTTTCGTAGATCCGCTCGGTGTCGGTGGCGATGCGGTCCCAGGTGTAGCGCTGTCGGGCTCGTTCCCACCCTGCGCGACCGAACTCGACCCGCTGTTGCGGATAGCTCAGCAGCGTGCCGATGGCCTCCGCGAGCTCGGGCGGGCTCTGCGGCGGTACCAACCGGCCGGTGACCTCGTCGACCACGGTGTCCCTTAATCCGCCGACCGCCGTCGCCACCACCGGTATCCCGCAGGCCATCGCCTCCAGCGGCACGATCCCGAACGGCTCATACCACGGGGTGCAGCTGACCACATCGGCCGACCGCAGCACCGCCGGCATGTCGGCACGGCCGACGGCGCCGATCAGGCACACCCGGTCGGCCACCCCCAGCTGGGCCGCCAACCGGCGCAGTCTTCGGGCCTCGGCATCGGCTATCAGCTCGCGGCGTGGCGGACCGCCGACGATCAGCAGCTCGACGCCCCGCGGTAGCAGCGGCAGCGCACGGATCAGTGTCTCGAAACCCTTGCGGGGCACCAGCCGTCCGACCGATACGATGCGTTGCCGGGTGCCGCGCGGCGCCGCCGGACCGTCCGGTCGAAACCGGCGCACGTCCACCCCGCAGGGCACCACCGAGGTGTGCAGCCGTGATCTGCCCATCCGCGCCAGCTCGAACACCTCGTCGGTGCTGGTAGCGGCCACCCAGTCGGCGCCGCGTGCGACGGCGGCCTCCAGTTCGATGCGGCCGTCGGGGCTGGTGTCGTCGCCGCCCTGGTACCTGCGCTTGACCGTGCCCAGCGCGTGGAACGTCTGCACCGTCCGCACGCCGATTTGCTTGGCGGCATGCTGGGTCGCCAGTCCGGACATCCAGAAGTGGGCGTGGGCAACATCCGGTGGGTCCTGGGACCATCGCCGGATCAGGAACTGCGCGAACTCGACCATGTGCGGTAACAGGGCGTCCTTGGGCAATACCCGGGCTGGGCCGGCCGGCACGTGTACGACCGTGTACCCGCGATCCGTCCGAACACCGTCCGGCAGGTGCGGGTCGTCGCGCCGGGTGTACACGACCACGTCGTGCCCGCACCGCGCCAAGGCGGCCGACAACTCGGCGACATGGACGTTCTGCCCGCCCGCGTCGACGCCGCCGAGGTGGGCCAGCGGGCTGGCGTGTTCGGAAACCATCGCGATTCTCATCTGGGCTCCTTCCCTCTCCTCCGCGGACGCTCGCCGTCACGCACACAGGTCCTCGATCAGCTCGTCCCATTCGTGCAGGAATCGGTCCAGGCCGAAGTGCGCGATCGCGTATTCGCGGGCGGCCTTGCCCGCGGCGACCGCGGCACTGTGGTCGGTGACGAATGCCTCCAGGGCATGGCCGAGGGTGGTCAGGTCGGCGCTGACCACGCCGGCCTCCCCCGGAATGACAAGCGGCGCCATCGTGGCCGCCACCGCCACCACCGGCATTCCCAGGAACATCGCCTCGATCAGCGACAGCCCCAGCGACGTCCATCGCGCGGTGTGTAGGTAGACCCGTCGGTTGGCCACCTCCACCCACAACAGCGGTGCGGCCACGTCGCCCCGGCCCGTGATCCGGCTGTCGCCGGTGGCCGTTTCGGTCGTGAGTTCCGTTGAGCCGATGCCCCATACGTCGATCGGGGCATGGGCCGACAGCGGCGTGAGCAGGTCGGTTCCGACGGTGCGGCCGCGACGGACTGGTTCGTTGATCATGGTGGCCGCGGCGGGAATGCAGCCGGTGTAGAGGGGTCCGGGATCGGCGATGCCGTGGTTGATCACCCGAGTCGGCGCCGCACCGCTGTCCCACATCAACCGATTGAAGTCGGTGACGTGCACGAGGATGATGTCGCTGCGCTCGCCGAGGGGATGCGCGCTGAGCTCGGCATGCGGGCGCGGAGCATTGTGCTCCACAAACACCGCGGGCACGTCGACCCCTGGCCGGCGGCGCGTCCATCGCGCCGCGAGGTCAAGCTCCTCGGGCCGCTGCAGCACCACTACATCGATGTCCTGACGGCACAGGTCCGCGGCGGAGATTTCCCGAGCATTCGGCCACACCCGCCCGGCCAGCCCACGCCCTTCGGCACCGCCCGCGGGCGTCACCGGAAGCAGGTATCGATGGCGGCCGGCGACGAAGGACTCCGACCAGGCACCGTGAACGTGCCACACCAACACATTCTTGCGGTCGCCGGTCTCAGGCATGGCCAGCCAGATACCCTATGGGTGATTCGCTAAACGCAGATCTTGGAGGGATTTTCGGGCCTTCATCCCAGCAGAGTGGATCGAAAAGGGGCGTTGGCTGCTACCGGTCACGACTACTCCATCAACGAAATTTTGCGGGAACGCAGCACCGAACTCGAAGACACCAAAGACATTCCTCGATTTCCCTGATCAACTCGGTACATGTCGGGTTGATCGTGGTGGACCGCGAGATGCGGGTGGTGGTGTGGAACCGCGGCTGCGACGAGCTGTGGGGGGCTGAGGTCCGACGAGACGACGCGGGTGCCGCTGACATCGCTGGACATCGGTCTGCCGATCGACAAGTTGCGCGCGCTGATCGGCAACGCATTCGTCGACACGGACAGCTCCGGCCAGATCACCGTGGATGCGGTCAACCGGCGCGGACGTCGCACACCGATCCGGATGACGTGCACACCGTTTCGTTCCGGCGAAGGCGTCGGCGGTGCGCTGCTGCTGATGGAGGTACTCGGTTGAGCGCGGGACCGATGTCGTCCGAGCGCGGTTAACCGGTATGCGCGAGTCGAGTGCGCCACCGGACACGATGCACAGGCAGTCGGCCGCCCACGTTTGAGCCGCCACGCCCTGGGTACAGCCCCGGTCATGTTCGAGACGGTGAGCACCAACGCGCGCGACTGTCTCGATCTGCCGATGGCGGTCGCGCTCGTAGGGTGCGCCGGCGATGGGGCGGAGCTGGGCGCTTTGGCCGCCGCTCTTGCCGGACGCGGACATCTGGTCACGGTGTATGTGCGCAGCGAGGGAGAAGCCAGCTCAGAACAACTCGATGAAGGGGACGGGTACCGAATCGTGGAGGTGTGCGCCGGTCCCTCGGCCGCCCTCGGAGCCAGCGACGCGCTACCCCTGACGGCAGAGTTCGCCAGCTATCTGAATCGTGCCTGGGAGCGCGACCCGCCCAATCTCGTGCACGGCTACGGCTGGCTGCCGGGGTTGGCGGCGCAGCTGGCGGCGCGACGCCAGCAGCTACCGACGGTGCAGACGTTCCACGGATTCGGGCCGCCGGCGGAACCCAACCGGAGCGTCCGAACGCCCGCCGAAGCGGAGCGGGTCCGCCTCGAGCCGGTCCTGGCGCGCGCCGCGACATGGGTGACCGCGAGCTGCACCGCCGACCTGACCGCCCTGTCCGGGCTGCGCCACAGCCGTGCTCGGATGTCGCTGGTGCCCGGCGGTGTAGATGTGGAGCGGTTCAGTCCCGTCGGTCCGGCGGCCAGC
>Ga0075369_10000637_pt1 | contig 11137 bp, 11 predicted proteins | sample EndMethybrTD3034_FD_71400 | JGI IMG/M metagenome (GOLD analysis project Ga0075369, IMG submission 71400) | Populus endosphere microbial communities from Tennessee, USA - Endosphere MetaG P. TD hybrid TD303-4 | ecosystem: Host-associated > Plants > Roots > Endosphere | place: USA: Tennessee...
GCAACGTGCCAGCTGCGAGACAGGCGTCCAGCAGCGTGCGACGCGTTACAGCATAGCAGGGCATCTGGTCGGGCATCGCAGGCGTCCGGTACCCATTATCGCGCGCCTGGGACTGAACTTCACTGCCGTTGCACACAGGCCGGCAATCAAATCCTCATCTGGCGGTCATCCCACTGACATGCAGGGCAGCGACATCGCCCTCTCATTTCATGGGAGGTCGCGATGTCCCGCGCCGTCAGCCGCCGCCGTTTCACCCTGGCCGCCGCCGCGCTTGCCGCGCCGGTCGTGCTGTCGCGCGAATCGCTGGGCAACGACGTCAAGGTCGACCTGGTCCATCTCTTCTCGGGCGCCGAGCATCCCATCCAGAAAGTCATAAAAGCCTTCAACGACAAGAACACCGGCGTCACGGTGGTGAGCCGCCAGGACGGCACGACCTACGAGACCATCACCCAGAAGGCGATGGCCTCGATCGCCGCCGGTCGCGGGCCGGCGATGATGACGACCGGTTGGAAGCTCGGCGACTTCGCGCGCAAGACGCTGGGCGCGCAGGATTTCAGGCAGATCTTCGGGGCCGACCGCACCCAGGCGCTGTTCGCCAAGTTCCGCCCGCAGGTCCGTCCGCTCGCCGCGATCGGCGGCGCGCCGATCGGCCTGCCCTGGTCGATGAGCACGCCGGTCCTCTACATCAACCAGTCGCTGTGGACCGAGGCCGGCCTCGATCCCGCGGCCACGCCCAAGACGGTCGAAGAGCTCTATCCCATGGTGCGCCAGCTCCAGGACAAGACCGGCAAGCAAGGCCTCTGCTACGAGGTCAACGAGTGGCTGCCGCAGGCCTTCATCCAGAATGCCGGCGGCGACGTGATAGACGGCGACGGCAGGCCGGTGATGGACAGCGCCGCCGCGGTGAAGGGCATCGAAGCCTTCGTCCAGCCGCGGCGCGACAATCTCTGGCGGGTCATGACCATCCCCGAGATGGTGGCGGCCTACCAGGCCGGCGCGATCGGCGTCATGGCCTCGTCGTCGGCGCGCCAGTCGGTGGTGCGCCAGGCCGCCAAGTTCGACCTGCGCCTGATCCAGATGCCGGGCCTCGCCGGCCTGCCGCGCCGCATGAACTCGGGCGGCAACCTCCTCGCCGTCTATTCCAAGGTGAGGGAGCAGCAGGACGGCGCCTACAAGTTCATGGAGTTCGTCACCAGCAAGGAAGGCTTCGAGATCTGGCTGGAGACGGGCTACCTCAACGTCACCACCAACGACATCCCGGTGCGTCCCGGCAACGAGGCGGCGCAGGCGCAGATGGAAGGCGGGCTCACCAGCGAGACGATCTGGCCGGGCGCCCGCGGGCTAGAAGCCCTCACCGTGCACATCGACTGGATCACCAAGATCGTCAACGGCGCGGTCTCGGTGCCGGACGGCCTGCGCAGCGATCGCGCCGCCATCGAGAAGCTGATCGCGGCATGATCCAGACTTGGCGACGCCTCGGCGGGTCGCCCTGGCTGTTCGCCGGCCCTGCCGTTGCCGCCGCGATCCTCTTCGTGTGGCTGCCCATGGCCTCGACCCTGGGCCTGTCGTTCTTCGACTGGAGCCTGTTGCGCCAGGAAGCGACCTGGCGCGGCCTCGATCACTACCGCGGAACACTCGGCAATCCCGACTTCCATCTCGCGCTGGTCAATACCGGCCTCTACCTCGCGGCGCTGCTGCCATTGCAGGTCGGCGTTCCGCTGGTGCTGGCCTTCGCCCTGGTGCGCGTCAAGGCAAAGGCGACGGGTCGCCTCTATCGCACCGCCCTGTTCGCGCCGTCGGTTCTCTCCTTCCCCGTCGCCGCAGTCGTGTGGCTCTGGCTGTTCAATCCGACGGTGGGGTTCCTCAATACGCTGGGCGGCGCGGTCGGCCTGCCGCCGCAACGCTGGTTGACCGATCCCGATATCGCCATCTGGAGCGTCATCGCCGTCGCCTTCTGGAAGAGCTTCGGTCTCAACCTGCTGATCTTTTTGGCGGCCCTCGCCAACGTGCCGACCGACGTCACCGAGGCGGCGCGCATCGACGGCGCGAGCCCGCTGCGCCAGGCCATCGACATCGAGCTGCCGCTGATCTCGCCCGCCCTGTTCTTCGCCGTCGTGACAACGATCATCGTCGTGCTCGACGAGATCGTGGGCGCCGTCGACGTGCTGACCGAGGGCGGTCCCTACCGCACCTCGAGCAACCTGCTCTACTTCCTCTACGAGCGCGGCTTTCGCCATTTCCAGTTCGGCGAGGCGGCCTCGGTCGCCGTGCTGATCGCGGCCATCGTGGCCGGCGTCACCTGGGCGCAATTCCGCTTCGGGGAGCGGCATGTCCACTACGACTGACCTTGCTGGGAGCGCGCCACCCCGTGGCGCGTCCTCTCATGATTCGGACCGCGGGCGTCTCGCCCGCCTCATGATCATGAGCGGGCGGGAAGGTCGCGTCAGACGCGACCCAGCCCGCGGTCCGAATATGAGCAGCCAAATCGCGCTGCATGCCGCCTTCATCGTCGCCTGCCTGGCGACGCTCTTCCCGCTGGTCTGGATGCTGCGCACGGCCTTCGCGCCGCCGCAGGACGTGTTCCGCGCGACGATGTCGCTCTGGCCCGAGAATGCGACGCTGGCCAATTTCTCCGCCGCCTTTCGCCTGCATCCCGTCGGGACCTGGTTCGTGAACTCGGTGGTGGTCGCGGGCGCGATCACGCTCGGCAAGCTCGCGGTGTCGGTGCCGGCGGCGTTCGCCTTTGCGGTGATGAGCTTTCGCGGCCGCGATGCTGTCTTCGCGTTGGTGGTCGGCACCATGACAGTGCCCTACGTCATCACCTTGCTGCCGACCTACGTGGCCGTGGCCAGTATCGGACTGTACGACACGCTGACGGGCGTCATCGTGCCGGCGATCGGCCATTGCGGCTTCGTCGTCTTCTTCCTGCGCCAGGCCTTCAAGGCGCTGCCGCGCGAGCTGTTCGAGGCCGCTCGCATCGATGGTGCGGGACCGTGGCGGCAGATGCTCACCATCGCGCTGCCCAACATCTGGGGCGCGGTGGCGGCCATGGCGGTGCTGTCGTTCCTGGGCGCGTGGAACCTCTACCTGTGGCCGCACCTCATCCTGGATTCGACGGAGCACAAGACCCTGTCGATCGGCCTGAAGCTGTTTGCGACCACGGGCGAACAAGGCGACGAATGGGGACCGTTGATGGCGACCGCCCTGCTCGCCGCCTTGCCGGTGGTGCTGCTTTACCTGATGGCGCAGCGACAGCTCGTGTCGGCCTTCGCCACCTCGGGCATACGCTGAACTATCGCTCGGAAAATCGGCCGAGCTTCTTCGCCTCCGTTGCGAGGCGACTGCGAGCCCGGGCCTGTACCAGGGCGGGTGCCGGCACGGCCAAGCCACCGCGAAGTTGCCGCAACGGTTCCAGTGCACGCTCGAGAGAGAGCAGGGGACGCTTCGCCCGCCAGAATGGAATCGTCCGCTTGGATCCAAGCACTACATCCTCCATCCGAATGCCAAGGTGAGTCCCGACAACATGGTGACGGGCTGCCACCCGATTCAAGGCACAAGCGGCGGAGAGGTTCCCTGTAGCAGCTACTCGATCTTGATGTTGGCAACCTTCACGACTTCGGCCCACTTGGCCATCTCCCCGCGCAGGAAGGCGGCCAGCTCGGCCGGCGTCGAGCCGATCGGCTGGGCGCCGAGGTCGGCGAACTTGGCCTTGATCTCCTCGGTGGCAAGGATCTTCGCGACCTCGGCCTGCAGCCGCTCGATCGTCGCCGCCGGCGTGCCGGCAGGCGCCAGCAGCGCGTTCCATTCGGAGATCTCACAGCCGGTGACGCCGGCCTCAGCCATCGTCGGAACTTCAGGGGCGGCCGGCGAGCGCTGCGGGCTGGTGACGGCGAGCGCCCTCACCCGCCCGGCGCGCGCCTGCGGCAGCGCCGCGCTCATGTTGCCGAAGTAGAACGGCACATGGCCGGCGGCGACGTCCGCCACCGCCAGGCTGCCGCCCTTGTAGGGCACGTGCTGGATGTCGGTGCCGGTGCGCAACTTGAAGAGCTCGGCAGCAAGATGCTGGGCGCTGCCGTTGCCTGATGAGGCGTAGGACAGCTTGCCTGGCTCGGCCTTGGCCATCGCCACCAGCTCCGCCACGGTCTTGGCGGGAAAGGTCGGCGTCACGACCAGCAGCTCCGGCACCGTGACCAGCAGCGAGATGGCAGCAAAGTCGTCGGGCGTGCGGAACGGCATCTTCGGCATCAGCGACGGATTGACGGCATGCGCGAAGGCGCCGATCAGCAGCGTGTGGCCGTCGGGTGGCGCCTTGGCGACGGCATCGTCGCCGATCGTGCCGCCGGCGCCCGGCTTGTTGTCGATCACCACCGTCTGGCCAAGCGCCTCCTGCAGCTTGGGCCCGATCAGGCGCGCCGTCGTGTCGGCGCCGCCGCCCGCCGTATAGGGCACGACGATGCGCACCGGCTTCGAGGGAAACTGCTGCGCCAGGGCTGGCGCGGCAAGACTCGCGGCCGCTGCTCCAAGCAGAACGCTACGCCGACGCATCAAGTCCTCCATCCGATCCATTCGCACACGCCGCGCCCCATGACCCAGTCGAGGTCGTCGCCCTTCAGCCACGGCATTTCCTCGGTGAACATGGTGACGCCCTGGCGGTAGCTGCAGGGCAGCCGCGACCAGTCTGTGCCCCAGAAGGTGCGCTTGGGTCCATAAGCGTCGAAGACGCGGCGGATATACGGATGCACCGATCGGAAGGGATAGCTCTTGTCGGCGGCGTAGCACGGCATGGCCGAGACCTTGACTGCCACGTTGGGCCGCTTGGCGAGCGCCAGCACGTTGTCGAGGGTAGCGAAGTTGGTGGCTTCGCTCACGTCCTTCGCGCTCTTCAGCCCGAGATGGTCGAGCACCAGGCGCAGGCCCGGGTAGCGATCGGCGATCTTGTCGGCGAGATGCATGTACTCGTGATGGAAAAGGACCATCGCGGGAATGCCCGCCTTCTCCATCTCGCCCCACACCCAGTCGAAGCGGCCGTCGAGCAGCGGTTGGCGCAGGACCTCGGTATGGAAGGTGAAGCGCATGCCCATCATGCCCTTCTGCTTCCTCCAGCCGGCGATCTGGTCGCGCGCGCCGGGTGCGTCCGGATCGAGGCGGCCCATGATGCAGAAGCGGTCGGGGTGGCTCGCCGTGGCATCGAGCGCCACGTCGTTGCGGTCGCCCTCCCACGACGGTGGCACGATGACGACGCCGTCGACGCCGGCCTTGTCCATCTCGGCTAAAAGCTCTTCCTTGCCGAGTGGCGCGCGATGCGGCTCGGCGCGCGCCGGCCAGGGACGCTCAGGCGTGTTGGCCGCCCAGATGTGAACCTGGGCGTCGACGATCTTCATCCTTTCCTCCCTTGCAGTCGCATCGCGGCGACACGAACCCCGACCATGACCAGCCACGTGCCGAGCGCCCACACGATAGCGAAGACCAGCACGAATTCGACGTGAGCAAACGACAGGTAACCGCCGTGCAGTCGCTGGAAGATCAGAAAAATGGCGGCGAAGAGCACGGGAGCCGCCAGACCGGTGCGACGACCGAACAGCCACTCGACCAGCACCGCCGCTACCGCGCCACAGAGGCCAGCCCACAGCGCGCCGCCGGTATATAACGGCACCGCCACGCGCCGGACTTCCTGAGCCACGGCCTTGACCGGGACGATCGACTCCGGCTGAAGCCCGAAGCGGGCGACAAGCCAGTATGCCGCCTGGGTCAGCACCAGCATCCAAAGAGCGCCGGCCAGGAATCCGACGACGGCCGTGCCGAGCCAGCGCTGCATGCCGTTCTATCGCCAACCCAGCGCGGCGCGCGTCCCGCGGGTGATCAGCCACATGCCGAAACCCCAGAGGCCATAGACCAGCGGCAGCACGACGATGATCGGAAGCCCGGGCATGTTGAACCGCCCGTTCTTGATGGGCAGCACGACGGTCCAGTTCACGATCGCCACGATGATGGCGGCGAACAGGATCCAACCCAGCACGCCGCCCAGCGCTCCCGGCAGCCTCGGCACCAGGAATGCCGCGAGGATGCCCCAAAGACCGCCCCAGAAGGCCGACGACACGATCGTCGGCACGCCCCACGGCGGCACGCCCCGCATGTTGTAGATCACCGACCGCGTGTAGCCGAGCTCGTTGGAGAGCCAGAAGCCGAACTGATGAAAAATGAGAACGCTCAGGGCGCCGGCGACGAAGCCGACGATGACGGTACGCATCCAGCCGCTCATGCGATCCCTCCCTCGGTTGGCCGGCGGTCACGCCACGGTCGGGCGCGTTCGAGTTCCGCCGCCAGCGAAAATAGCATTTCCTCCGCGCCGAAGCGGCCAACGAAGTGCATGCCGATGGGCAGGCCATCGGTGGTCCAAGCGAGCGGCACGGACATCGCCGGCACGCCGGCGACGTTGCAGACCGACGTGAACGCCACCATGGGTGCGAGGCCGGCCTGGTACGCCTCGGGGGTGCCGTCCATGCGAACCGTGCCTAGCGGCAGCGAGACACGCGCGATCGTGGGCGACAGGAGGACGTCATGGCGTTCGAAGAACGCGCCGAGCAATCGCCCGGTGCGATGGAAGGTCTGCACGGCGCGGATGTAGTCGTGCGCGCCGATGGTGCGGCCCTGCTCGGCCGCCTGCCGCGTCACCGGCTCGAGATCGTCCGGCCCGGGCACGCGGCCGTTGGCGCGAATCTGGATGTTGGTCCAGGTGTTGGCTGCCATCACTGTACCCAGCGCCATGCCGGCCGCCGATGCGTCGTAGTCTGGATAGGCCTCCTCGACCTGGTGCCCGAGCTCTTCGAGAAGCTTCGCCGTGCTCTCGACCGCCGCAACCAGCGTCGGATCGAGCGTCTCGCCGCCCACGGGATGCCGCATGAAGGCGACGCGCAGCTTGCCCGGCGCACGCTCGGTCGCCGCCAGGAAAGAGCCAGCCGCCGGCGCCGTGTAGGGATCGCCGGGCTCGCTGCCGGCGATGACATCGAGCAGGGCCGCGCTGTCGCGCACGGAGATCGACACGCCGAGCTGCGCGCCGGCGCCGGCCAGGGTCTCGCCGATCGGCGCCAGGCTGACGCGGCCGCGCGACGGCTTTAGGCCAAACAGGCCGGTGAGCGCCGCGGGTATGCGGATCGAGCCGCCGCCGTCGGTCGCATGCGCCATCGGCAGGCCGCGCGCCGCGACGATCGCCGCCGACCCGCCGGATGAGCCGCCGGGCGACAGGCCCTTGCGCCAGGGATTGAACGTGGCGCCACCGAAGGCGGGCTCAGTGGTCGGCGCCAGACCAAACTCACTGGTGTTGCTGCGGCCCACGATCACCAGGCCGGCACGCCGCATACGCGCGATCGCGGCGCTGTCGGCCTGAGCGACAGGCTCCCGGGCAAAGAAGCGCGACCCGAGCGTCGTCGGCGTGCCGGCGCAATCGGCCATGAGCTGCTTGACCACGAACGGGATGCCTTGGAAGAGCCCCTCGCCCGCCCATGCCACCGACTGCTCGAGCAATGCGCCTTCATGGAAGTCGGTGATGGCGTTCAGCGCGCCGTTCAGCGTCCGCAGTCTTGCCAGCGTGCCGTCCACCAGCTCGCGTTTCCCGAGCTTGCGCGCCTTGACCAGCTGGGCAACTGCGAGCGCGTCATGCGTCGCGAAAAGATCGTCCACCTCAGTTCCGCCAGCGCTCGAGGTTGGCCGCGACGAAAGCGTCGTCGTTCAGCTCGGGGTAGGTCGCATACAGACGATCGATGCCGGCGCTTTGCCCCGGGCTCAGGGTCTCGTGCGGATCAAGGCATTCGATCGAGGTCATCAGGCCCTGGCGGCGCAGGATCTCGTGGCAGCCCGGGATGCAGCCCGAGAAGTCGTGGTCGACGTCGAACACGACGGAGTTGCAGTCAGTGACGAACGAATCGAGCGCCAGCATTTCCGGCGGGATGGCGCCGGCCTTCACCGAAAGCTTCAGGCGCTCCAGCATCTCGACCGCACCGCGCGTCCACACGCTCCAGTGACCCAAAAGGCCACCCTGAAAGCGCAGCGTCACCTCGCGGTTGCCGGTGCGCACGACCATCGGGGTCAGAAGATCGGCGACGATGTGGTCGTCGTTGCCGGTGTAGAGCGTGATGCGCTCCTCGGCATGGGCCTGAGCGATACCGACGGCCACGTCGAGCGTGCGATAGCGGTTGAACGGCGCCACCTTGATCGCCACGACGTTGTCGATGGCGGCGAAACGTGCCCAGAAGGCGCGCGACAGCGGGATGCCGCCGACCGCCGTCTGCAGATAGAAGCCGACCAGCGGCATCTCTCGGGCCACGGCCGTGCAGTGCTCGATCAGCTCGTCCTCGCTCGCCCCCTTCAGCGCGGCGAGCGACAGCAGCACGGCGTGATAGCCAAGCGACCGCGCCGTGCGGGCCTCCTCGACGGCCTGCGCCGTCTTGCCGACCGCGCCCGCGATCATGATCAGCGGACGGTCGGTCCATTCACGCGCCGTCTCGATGGCAAGCTCGAGAACCGGGCGATAGAGCCCGACGTCGCGGATCGCGAACTGCGTCGAATGCACGCCGACCGCCAGGCCGCCCGATCCCGCGTCGACATAGTAGCGGCTGATCGCGCGCTGAGACTGCTTGTCGAACCTGCGGTCCGGACCAAGCGCCAACGGATGGGCGGGAATGACCGAGCCCTGCCGCAGCAGAGCGAGGACCGGTGACGGCAGATCGCGCCAGTGGAGGGCGGCATCGGAAGTCATGTCTGCATTCATGAACCCTTTTCAGCACCACATGCAATATCCATGGGCTTCTCATCGGCGCCGGCCGCCGACACTCTCGCGCGAAAGCCCGCCGGTAGACGGGCACATCGAAGCACACAGGAGTGAAGCGCCATGAAAATCCCAAGCCTTTGCCTGATGACCGTCCTGACGTTCGGCCTACCTTTGGCCGCATCCGCGCAGCAAAACGTTGCGAGGGGAGCTGCCGCAGACGTCAAGTATTGCGACGCATTGGCCAAGTCGTACTCCAGCATGTTTCCAGCGCAGGAGGGGATGCCAGCATCCGACGTCGTCATCTTGAGCCGATGCGATACCGAAACGCAGGCGACGATCGCAACGCTCGAGAAGAAGCTCGGCGACAAGAAGATCGACTTGCCGCATAACGAGCGGGTCGCGCAACCACCGGGCGGCGCGCCGGGCGGTACGCAGTAGCTGCAATTCCGCTCCGGCCCGTCGCCTGTTCAGCGTCCCCTGCGGTCGCGCTTTGTCATTTTCGCGACGGGATTCTCAATTGCCGACTTGGTGTTTGGCGGGTCGCGGCCGATGCGGATCATGTCAATGAGCGCCCGCAGCGCCGCCGGGACCTGGCGGTGCCCTGAATAGTAAAGGAAGTAGCCTTCATAGGACGGTGACCAGTCTTCGAGCACGCGGACCAGCTGGCCCGATCGCACGAACGCCTCTATCCGGGCTTCGATCGTATAGGCGATCCCGAGACCGTCGATCGCTGCACGAATCGCAAGCCCGGAACTGTTGACCGTGACCGGGCCCCGCACCGAAATCCGTCGCGTCTTACCCCTTCGCTGGAAGGACCAGACGAACATGCTGTCGCCCCATCGGTATTGGACGCAGCTGTGGCGGGAGAGATCATCTGGCGTGCGCGGCGCGTCCCGACGCGCGAAGTATGACGGTGCACCGACCACGGCGACTTTCATGGGGCTGGTCACCCGGACCGCAATCATATCTGCCGGCGCTCGTTCCCTTATGCCGATCGCGGCGTCGAAGCCCCCTGCCACGACATCGACAGGCCCGTCATCCACCCCGAGCTCGAGATGAACGTCGGGGTAAGTCGCCAGGAAGCGGTCCCAGACCGGCGCGATCACCGCTGCCGCCGCTCCGGCGCTGGCGTGGATACGCAGCCTCCCGAAGGGCCTGCGCCGTTCCTGGTCGAGATCCTCCAGAGCGCCGGTAATCTGAGCAATGGCTGGTCGCAGCCGCGCCACCAGGCGCTGCCCTGAGTCGGTCAGCGCGACGCTCCGCGTCGTGCGATGCAACAGGCGAATGCCGAGGCGCTGCTCAAGGTGTCTGATCGCGTGGCTGAGCGCAGAGGGTGTGACTCCCACCCGCGCAGCCGCAGCCCGGAAACTTAGTTCGTCAGCGACGGCGACGAATGCCGTCAGATCCGCGAGATCGCCTCGGTGCATTCATGAGTTCCCACTCCCCGAGAACCCAATACATAGGCATGACTTTTTTCGGGACGTCTGCCAATCAGCGGAGGTGCCATGCTCGCCCGTCAGAGCTCGAAATCTCTGCACGCCGCGGTCGAATTCGTCGCGACCAGCTAGCCCAGCTCCGGACCAGCAAGAGCAAAGATGTGGGTGGGATCGTTGAGCCCCTTCGCCTCCCCCAGGGTCATGCGCGTGTAGCCGCGTGGCGTCGTCGCCCCCTGCCCCTCGAGCCAGGCGCGCGCGGCGCGATGCGCCACCGGTACATCGACGATGAACGGACCCGGCGCCGACGCGGCTGCCTTGGCGATCAGGGCCAGCGCGATGGCCTCGCTGTCGGCCACCACTGGACCGAGCGACGTCGCCATCCTGCCCTCGCGGCCCAGGACGAACCCGACGATCTTCCTTGCGGCATCCTCGGCGATCCAGGCACGGCCAGGCTGGCGCAGGGCGAGATGGACGAGGATCGCCGGCCGCTCCATGCCGGTCAGCGGCCGGTCGTAAAGAGCGAGCATGGGGAGGTCCGCCGCCGTGATCGGCCGCAGGGAGATGCCGGCGGGAGGCGCAACGGCCACGTCCTTGGCCGCATCGAAGTGCCAGCGTGAGATCTCGTAGAGATCGCGGAACCCCAGAGGCAAATAGATCGGGCGACCCAGTTCGGTCGCATCGAGGCCGGCGACCGCGCCGGCCGACCGCACTTCCTCGATGCAGTGCCTCAGCAGGCCCGTGCCGACGCCGCCGCGCCGACGTTCCCGGGTGACCAGGACCATGCTGATCCACGCGAGCTTCTGGCCGAGCGGCAGGACCAGCGAGCTGGCCTGCCATTTGCCGTCCGGCCCGACGCAGCCGAAGCCGCGGCCTGCGCCCAGCATGAAGCGCCAATCGGCGACGGGCTGGCTGAACGATTCGCGACGCATGGTGAAAG
>Ga0075369_10000638_pt1 | contig 11126 bp, 10 predicted proteins | sample EndMethybrTD3034_FD_71400 | JGI IMG/M metagenome (GOLD analysis project Ga0075369, IMG submission 71400) | Populus endosphere microbial communities from Tennessee, USA - Endosphere MetaG P. TD hybrid TD303-4 | ecosystem: Host-associated > Plants > Roots > Endosphere | place: USA: Tennessee...
GAACATCCTGCCCGCCCTTGCGCAGCCGGCCCTGTTGCAAATCGAGCTGGTGTCCCGCGAATTCGAACATCGACATTGGATGCTCCGAATGTTGGCGCGCAATTTAGCAAACGCTTCCCACCACGACAACGAAGTGTATCCAAGCACGACACCGAAACCAAAGAATTTCAGAGAAATTTCAAAAGCGCTTCAGCGGGTCTTCACGACAACCACACGGGTAAATGGGAGGCTTTGCCAATACAACTGCAGCTTGGGGGCTACCATGACATTCCTGCACCTACATGGCGTTCGCGCTTTTTCGCCGACAGCGGCGTTTTCGGGAACATGGCACGCGCTCGCGCATTTGGTCCCGCATGGCCATGCAGCGCCTGCAGATCACGTTGCATGCCGGTCGTTGGACAAGCTTGACGACGAGCAGCTCGCCGATATCGGCATAGTCAGACACGAAGAGTTCGCCGGTTGGCATGAGTCAGCGAGAGGCTCCGATCCCGACCCGATCATGTCCAAAAGCTATTCGTGGCGGTAGACTTCAACTCCGACAAACTCGCGCCAGAAGACCACACTGTCTCCCTTGGGAAGATGGTGTCTCCCTTGGGAAAGGGAGACACCAGGATGCAAATCGATCACTGCAGAACGACGACCGGCGCCTTGTTCGGCACGCGGTCATAGAGGTCGATGATGTCCTGGTTCAGCAGGCGCACGCAGCCTGACGAAACGGCCTTGCCGATCGAGCGCCATTCCGGGTTGCCATGCAGGCGGTAGAGCGTGTCTTCGCCATTCGAGAAGATGTAGAGCGCGCGCGCGCCGAGCGGGTTCTTCAAGCCCGGCTCCATGCCGCCGTTCTCGATCGAATACTTGGCGAGTTCGGGCTGACGCGCGACCATCTCGTTCGGCGGCTTCCAGCGCGGCCATCTCTGACGCCACTGGATAACGCCGGAACCCTGCCAGGCGAAGCCTTCACGACCAATGCCGACGCCGTAGCGCATCGCGGTGCCGCCGGGCTGGACGAGGTAGAGGAAACGCGAGGGCGTATCGACGACAATCGTGCCGGGCGCCTGGCCGGTCGGATCGACGACCTGTTGGCGATAGAAGCGCGGATCGATCTGCTGGTAAGGCACGGCCGGAATGAGAAAGCCACCGTCCTCAATCGGACCATACATCACCGCCAGCTCGGCATCACCCGGCGTCTGCGGCGCCTGGAACATGTTGATCGGATTGCGCATGACGACCGGCTGAGCCACGGGAGGCGGCCCAGCCGTAGATGCGCACCCGGTCAGCGCCGAAGCTGCGGTCATTGCCGAAAGCGAAAGGAAGCTGCGGCGGGAAAGGGATTTTTCAAAGCTCATAACGCGGGTCTGGTTTCCTGTTGCGCTGGAAGGACGAACGCCCTTCGCGGAGGGTGATTCAACGCCGGTGACGCACGGGAAATCTATCCGCTTGCGCTAAATAAACCATCACCTCACGAAGTCGTGTCCGCCCGCGAACACACGATATCCCAAACCCTGTTGCGCCGCTACATCACGACGATCTCTGTCTTCGCCGGAACACGGTTGTAAAGGTCGACGACGTCCTGGTTCAGCATGCGCACGCAACCCGACGACGTGGCCTTTCCGACCGACTGCCAGTCCGGCGTCCCGTGGATACGGTAAAGCGTATCCTGTCCATCCTTGAAGATGTAGAGGGCACGGGCACCGAGCGGATTTCCGAGGCCGGGGTTCATGCCGCCGTTTTCTGCGGAAAAGGCGCGTATATCCGGCTGACGCGAGACCATTTCTGCCGGCGGTGTCCAGCGCGGCCATTTCTGCTTCCATTGAATGACGCCGCGGCCGGACCATGCGTAGCCTTCGCGGCCAAGGCCGACGCCATAGCGCATCGCCTTGCCGCCCGGCTCAACGAAATAGAGGTGCTTGCTCTTCGTATCGACGATGATCGTGCCCGGCTTCTCATTGGTCGGATAATCGACTTCCTGGCGCAGATACTGCGGATCGATGCGGCTGATCGGTATGGCCGGCAAGGTGAAGTCAGTGTCGCGCACCTGACCATACATGGCGCTGTTCACCGGATTGGTGACCGGCAGGCCGTAGGTCCGGCTAAAATTCGCGCCTGGGATGCCATAAGTCTGATTGTATATCGTCGGCGGCACACCCGGCCTCTGCGGAATCGGCGTATCCACCGGCTTGACCCGCATGGGATCAACACCGGGTGGGTTATAGAAAACAGGGGACGTTTCCTGCACGAAGCGGGCGGGATCGGTGGCACCGGTGTCCGGGATGAGGATATTGCAACCGCTCAGGCAAAGAGCAGCGGCCGCAAGCCCGACAAATGGCGACACCCGGCTGAGAACAGTCATAAAATACCCTCATCGACAACAGCGAGACGTATAGCTGCGGCAAGGATGGCACTTGCGGCTGGCGCGAGGCTGGTGACTAGATCAGCCTCGCATCGATGGACGTCATCACGATCAGGCCGCGACGCCGTGGAAGAACCGTATGCTCTGTTCGATCTCCGCCGGCAGCGCCGAGGTGTGGTTGCCGGTCACCGTATCCGTTTCGATGCGGACACCACCAGAGCGGGCGCGGCTTGCAAGCAGGCCGGCGCGGTCATTAAAATGCGCTTCCTCGGTGCCGTGCACGACACGGACGGGGCATTTGAAGCTCTTGGCATAGCAGAGCGCGCTGCGGACCTCGAATTCGTGGGCGTTGCCGTCGTCGAAACGAATATCCTGCGGGTAGCGATTGAAAAAGCGGAAAGCATCCGGATTGCCGGAGATCGGCGCAGCTGCGCGGAACTTATGGCTGCTCATCGCTGCCAGCATGGTCAGCGTGCCACCGATGCTGTGGCCGGCGACGAACAGGCGATCGGCATCGACGCCCGGAAGATGCTGCAGACGATCGGCCGCCGAAAGCACGTCATCGACCTCGTCATAGAAGCCCGAGAAATTGCCCATCTGGCCGTTTTCGCCGCGCAACGACGGCATCATCACCACGAATCCGGCGTCGACATAGGCCTTGAGCAGAACCCAGTGGCCAAGACCCATGGCGTTGCCCCCATGCAGGAACAGAACGCCCGGTTTGGGCTTGCTGCCACGCTTGTATTTGGAGACCCAGGCGACCAGCTCCAATTCGCCGCCGTAACCGGAGCGATAGAAAATCTTCTCACCGTCCGCGGGAGCGTCGAGCGGCTCGTACTTGTCGGGAGCCGGCCCCTTCTCCAGCAGCTTGGTATGGAAGCGCTTGCGAACCTTGGCATAGTCGTGATCGATCAGCCTCGGCACGTCCGGAACCTCGAATGCACTTGCCATGCGCGGGAGCAGGAGAGCTCCAGCCAGGCCTGCGAGAACCGAGCGGCGCTGGCGGAGAAAAGAATTACCTTCGTCTGACGTCATTTCACACTTCCATCGTTCCCGGCGATTCGAGAATTGCACCGGAAGCGTCCGGTCGCCAACACACGTTGTGTTGAAAAAGGTGGCCCTGCGGCGTTTTGCGCCAAGATAACCTACTGCTCGCCCTTGGCATCGATCATGGCGACCAGTGTCTGGAGACGATCCGCCTCATAGGATGGTTTGTCGGGGCGCAGGCGGGAGATTCGCGGAAAGCGCATCGCAACACCGGACTTGTGGCGGGTGGAGCGGTTGATGCCTTCGAAGGCGACTTCCACGACGAAGCCGAAGTCCCTATCCGCCCTGACGGCGCGCACCGGGCCAAAGCGCTCCGTCGTGTTGTTGCGAACGAACTTGTCCAGCACTTCGAGTTCGGCATCCGTGAAGCCGAAATAGGCCTTGCCGACCGGCACCAACTGTTCACCTTCCGGGGTCTCTGTCCAGACACCGAAGGTGAAGTCCGAATAGTAGCTGGAGCGCTTGCCGTGGCCGCGCTGCGCATACATCAGCACGGCGTCAACATTGTAGGGATTGCGCTTCCACTTGAACCACGGCCCCTTCAGCCGCCCCGCCTGATAAATGCTGTCGCGGCGCTTGATCATCACCCCTTCGATGACAGGATCCGGCGGTGAGGACCGCAGCTGATCCAGTTCGTCCCACGACGAGAACTCGACCAGCGGGGACAGATCGAAGCGGTCGTGCGGCGCATGGTCGATGACCTCCGCAAGACGCGCACGGCGATCGACATAGGAGCGGCCACGCACGTCCTCCTCCCGATCGAAGAGCAGATCGTAGGCACGAATGAAGGCCGGATACTCGTCGAGCATCTTCGTCGTCACCGTCTTGCGATTCAGGCGTTGCTGTAGATCGGAGAAGGTACGCGTCGGGCTGTTCGAACGGGTGGTTCCGCCAACGAGCAGCTCGCCGTCCATCACCCCGTCAAAGCTGATCGAATCGACGATATCGGGAAACGCGCCCGAGATATCGTCGCCGGAACGCGAATAGATCTTGCGCGTATCTCCGGAACGCGACAGCTGCACGCGAATGCCGTCCCACTTCCATTCCGCGGCATATTCGGCTGGATCGAGTTGTTCCAGATCCCCCTCCTCGACCGGATTGGCAAGCATGACGGAGTGGAAAATCGCCGGCGTTGCCAGGATTGGCTTGTCGCCCTGCCCTTCCAGCCAGCGAAACAACGGTTCGTAAGGTGGTTGCAGGCCATGCCAGAGTGTCTCGATTTCGGTCACGTCGCGGCCGCCCATGTCGGCGAGCGCCTGTTTCGCTAGGCGGGACGAGACCCCGATGCGGAGAGCCCCGGTCGCGAGCTTAATGAAGGCGAAGCGACCTGACGTGTCCAGCCGATCGAGCAAGTCGCGCACGAAGCTGCGGACTTCGGTGCGCCCGAGCGCGTTCATCTGCCGGACGACATCGCCGAGCCGCGGCTGGGCAAGTGCCAACCGCTCGATGTCCTTCCCGGCGTCCCAGACAAGGGAGATCGTCTCCGCGAGGTCGCCGACATAGTCGTAGGAATAGCGGAAGAGCACGTCGTCCATCCGTTCCAGCACTAATTCGCGCAGCATAGCCGGCTTGACGTTGCGCACTTCGAGCGTGCCGGCGATGGCGGCAAGACCGTAGCCGCGATCCGGGTCCGGGGTGTTGTGGAAGTAATCGGTAAGCAGCTTCAGCTTGCCGTTGCGGCTGGGGGTGAGCACGAGGCGGTCGAGCAGGTCGGCGAAGGCTTTCATCAGTCGGCCTCGTCTTCGTAGCCGACCAGATGGAGCGGTCGAGCCTTGATGCCTTGCAGCTGGCACCAGCGTACCAGCGCCTCCTCGCGGCCGTGCGTCACCCAAACCTCCTCAGGACGCAGATCGCTGATCGTCTCGGTCAGTTCCGGCCAGTCGCAATGATCGGAGATGACGAGCGGCAGTTCGACACCTTGCTGCTTGGCGCGCTGGCGCACCATCATCCAGCCCGAGGCAAACGCCGGCAACGGCTCATTGAAGCGTCGCGCCCAGCGATCGGCAAAGGCGGATGACGGGCCGACGACGATTGCTCCCTTGAAGGCGGACTTGTCGCTGCTCTCAATGGTCGCGGGTCGAAGTTCACCGAGTTCGATACCCTGACTGACGTAGTAATCACAGAGCCTTTCCATCGCGCCGTGGATATAGATCGGCTGGTCATAGCCTGTATCGCGCAGCAGGCGGATGACGCGCTGCGCCTTTCCAAGCGCATAGGCGCCGATCAGATGCGTGCGCTCCGGAAACTGCCGCAACGACGCATAGAGCTTACCCATTTCGTCGACCGGATCCGGGTGATGGAAGACGGGCAGCCCGAAGGTGGCCTCGGTAATGAAGACATCGCAGGGCACCGGTACATAGGCTGCGCATGTCGGGTCCGCGCGCCGTTTGTAATCGCCGGAGACGACGATGCGCGTGCCGTTCTTCTCGATGGCGATCTGCGCCGAGCCGAGCACATGGCCGGCAGGATGAAAGCTGACCCTGACGCCGTTGATCAGGATTTCCTCTCCGAATGCGACGGCCTGCTCACTTGTGCAGAAGCCCTCACCATAGCGGATCTGCATGATATCAAGCGTCTGGCGCGTGGCGAGCACGTTCGTGTGGCCGGGCCGCGCATGGTCCGAATGTCCGTGGGTGATCAGGGCTCGCTCGACCGGCCGCACGGGATCCACATAGAATCCTCCCTCGGGACAATAGAGCCCTTCGGGGGCGGGATAGAGCAAGGCGTCTGGTCTCATGCATGCAAAGATAGCGGGAAAGAATGGAAGGGCCAGTGGCACGCGCTTCGCGGACAGGAGATGTTGATCCGCATCAAAATGAAACAGGCGCGCTGGCACGTTTCCTGCAGAGCAGTAGAAATGAAGGAAAGTCCGTTAACCTCCCGCCGTTATCTGCTCCGCCTTGCGGGAGCATCCGCGCTTGCACTGATGGCCTCCCGCAGCTTTGCGACCACGCGCAAGGGCGGTCTGCGCGGCGCGATCGATGCTGTGCAATACAAGACGACGCCGAGCGCGGCCGATCGCCAGAGCGTCAGCCTGCAGAAGATGATTGATCAGGCCGCAGTGCAAAACGTGCCGGTTTTCCTGCCGCCCGGCACCTACAAGGTTTCCAATCTCGTGCTGCCGGAGAATACGCGGATAACAGGCGTACCCGGGGCGTCGCGTATCGTCTATACCGGCGACGGCCACCTCTTAAGCGCGGAAAACGTCAAGCGCGTCGAGCTATCCAATATCGTCATCGACGGGCAGAACCGCTGGCTCGGCGACTATGCCGGCGCGCTGCTGCAATTTACCGGCGTCGACGAGGTGATGATCGACAATTGCCAGATCTCCGGCAGCCGCAAACATGCCGTCCAACTGGAGCGATGCGGTGGCCGGATCGAGCGTAGCCGCATCTCCGGCGCGGGCCATTCTGGCATATACGCGGTTGAATCCGATGCGCTCTCGATTACCGGCAACGAGGCCTTCGATTGCGGCAATGGCGGCATTCTCGTGCACCGCTGGAAGAAGGCGACGGACAACAGCGTCGTCAACGGCAACCGCATCTACCGGATCAGGGCCAATGACGGCGGCACCGGCCAGAACGGTAACGGCATCAACATCTTTCGTGCCGACAACGTCATGGTGGCGAACAACCACATATCCGACTGCGCCTTTACCGCCATCCGCGCCAATTCGGCCTCCGACATCCAGATCACCGGCAACCAGTGCCAGCGCTCGGGCGAGACAGCGATCTATGTCGAATTCGAATTTGAGGGCGCTATCGTCTCCAACAACATGGTGGACGGCGCGGCAAACGGCATCTCGATCGCTAATTTCGACCAGGGCGGCAGGCTGGCAAGCGTCACCGGCAACGTCGTGCGCAACCTCACACTCAAGGGCCCTTACGAACATGAGGTCGGCTTCGGTATCGGCATTGCCGCCGAGGCGGACACGCTGGTCTCCGGCAACATCATCGAAGGTGCTCCACGATGGGGCATGCAACTCGGCTGGGGACCGTATCTGCGCAATCTTGTCGTGACCGGAAACGTCATCCGCAAGGCGCCGATCGGCTGTGCGGTCTCGGTGGCGAAGGGCGCGGGAACGGCCGTCATCACCGACAATGTGTTTCAGGAGACACCCGGGGGCGCTGTCCTCGGCTTCGAATGGGACAAGAAGGTATCAGGAGAACTGGCGGCCACGGGCTCCTCACGTTTTGCGCAGCTGACGGTCGAGCGCAACCGCATCTCCTGAGAAACATCAAAAGCTTTCATCGATTCATAAGGCTCGGCAGCTTCCGTTGGGACGCTTCGGCTCCTACCCTGTGGCCAGTCGAACCGGGGATGTAGAAATGCTGACAATCTATGGGGTCTATCGCTCGCGCGCCTCGCGCGTTTACTGGATGGCCGAGGAACTGGGGCTGGAATTCGATTCCGTGCGGGTCATTCAAGCCCGGCGTCTTGCCAATCCACTTGCCGCCGATGCGCCTGTTAACACGCTATCGCCCGATTTCCTGGCGATCAATCCGATGGCGCTCATCCCCAGCATCAAGGACGGCGACCTTGTGATGCATGAGTCGCTTGCCATCACGCTCTACCTTGCGCGCAAGCATGGCGGCCCCATTGCTGGTCAAACCGTCGAGGAAGACGGTTTGATGACGATGTGGACCATCTGGGCGGCAACCGAGGTGGAACCGCATACGGTGAAGATCGTCTACGTCTATGACGACGAGAAGCAGAACAGCGACGAGGGCAAGGCGACGATCGGCGTAGCGGTGCGCTCGCTGAAGAAGTCGTTTGCGACCCTGGAGAAGCATCTGGCGACGAACGACTACGTCGTCGGCAACCGCTTCACGGCAGCCGATCTCAATATCGCCGAGGTGCTTCGCTACGCGCAGACGGAACAGGCGCTGTTCGACGCCCATCCCAACATCAGCGCCTGGATCAAGCGCTGCCAGTCGCGACCAGCCTACATTGCCATGCAGGCGACGCGTTCTGAGGAGCCGATCTGATCAGGGGAAGAGCTTCAGGGTGCCTGCCATTTCCTCGCGGATCCAGGCCTTGAAATCCCTAACCTTCCTGGGCTCGCGCGAACCTTCGGCCGTTACGAAATAGTGGCCGAAGCCGGTTTGGGCGCGAATGCCGAAGGGCGCGACCAACTGCTGCTGCTGCAGGGCAAAGCCTGCCAGCGTCTGCCAGGCGAGCATGACGCCCTGGCCTGCGATTGCCGCATCGAGACAGAGCGAGGCGTCGTTGAAGATGTGGCGGGTATCGAGCGTCTTGCCGGAAAGGCCGGCCTCGCGCATCCACACCTCCCAGGTGAACATGGCGCGGCCATCGATCACGGCCGGAAGCGACAGGATATCGGCCGGCTCGCGCAGTCGCGCCGCCATGACAGGCGAGCAGACCGGGAAGACCTCCTGCTGAAGCAACAATTCCGCCTTCACATCGGGCCACTGCCCGTTGCCGACACGAATGCCGATATCGATATCGCACAGCGCCGGATTGACCAGCCGGGTGGTGGCATCCATCCGCAGGCTGATCTCGGGATGCCGCTCGGCAAAACGATCGAGCCGATAGACGAGCCAGCGTGCGGCAAAGACGGGTGCCACCGAGATCGTCAGGATGCTGTCGTCGTGCCGCTGTGTCGTCGCCACCGCCTGTGACAGGGCGTTGAAGCCCTCCGTCAAGCCGGTCAGCAGGCGCGCGCCTGCCTCCGTCGCGACCATGCCTTTCGGCGTGCGTTCGAAAATCACCTGATCGAGCTGTGCCTCGGCCTTGATGACCTGCTGGCTGACCGCACCGATCGAGACGCCCAGTTCCTCGGCCGCGGCCTGCAGGGAGCCGAGCCGTCCGACTGCTTCGAGCGCACGCAATCCGTTCAGATGAACCGAGTTCAGGTTTCTCATATAGTTTTTCTATACTGACAGATTGGTAATCTCAATTGAAACGTGTCTCACCGGCCGCGATAATCCGGCGGTATTAAGCAAATGCTCCGTTCGCCACCCAAGAAGGAAGCGAGGTATGCCATGCAAATCCTGAAGTTTTTCTTGAGCGTCGAAACCATAGAGCCGCCCTACAACGCGGATATCAAACAGGATCCGTTGAACCACCCGGATCTGGCGCGGATGTCACCGACTGCGCTCGCCGATCTGCCGCTCGGTCCGGAGCCACGCACGCCGAAGCCCGAGCGGCCGCGGCTTGCAAGGTGCGCTTAAGAGTGAGAAATCTGCTAGAGCGTTTCATGTTTTGACCGAAGCGTATCCAGCGTTTGTGAAGTAGTTTGCGCATTCGTCAGGCCTGATGGTGTCCGCGAGGTGTCCGAGATGGCGCCAGGTGTCCTCGATGGTTTTCTTTTGAGCGTGGCGCATCCAGTGCTTGATCTTGGCGAAGGCCTGTTCGATCGGATTAAGATCGGGCGAATATTTCGGCAGGAACCATAGTCTGGCGCCGGCCGCCTTGATGGCATCACGGACGGCCTTGGCTTTGTGGGAGCCGAGATTGTCGAGGATGACGATGTCGCCGGGCTTGAGGGTGGGGATCAACTGCTGGCGGACATAAGCGCCGAAGCATTCGCCATTGATCGGACCATCGAAGACGCAGGGTGCTGTCAGTCGGTCGCAGCGCAAGGCACCGAGGAAGGTGAGCGTGCGCCAGCGCCCATGCGGGGCAAAGCCGCGCAGCCTCTTGCCTTTCGGCCCCCAACCGCGCAACGGCGCCATGTTGGTCCTGATCCAGGGGTGAGTAGGCCGGAGGATTTTCACCAGCCGGCCTCTCGCAGAACGGTGCGTGAACCTCTCGATTCACACCGCTCCCATCAGGTAAACGTGTTCGTTCCGAACGCCTTCCAATGTACGAACAGCCCCGGATTTTCCCGTGCCAGCTTTCGCAAGAAGAGACTGGCACGCGTCTTATGGGACTGAAAGCGCTTGAACTTCCGCCTGATCCAAGCCCTGAGTTTCTGATTGACGTAATCAGCCAGAGTAGACAGGGCCGAGCGACTGTACCGTCCATAATAGGCAATCCATCCCCGGAGGAGCGGATTGAGCTGTTTGGCAATTTCGGCCAGCGTCCCCGGCGTCTGCCGCGGGATGTTCAAGCTTTTGATCGTCGCCCGCATTGACTTGAGCGCCGTCGGACTGACCGCAGGCGTGTAGCCACAGAAGAACTCGTCCCGCTGTGTGTTCGCCACCCGTCGCGGCCTGAACTGATACCCGAGAAAGTCGAACGTGACATTCGGATACGCCTCTCTGCGCCGTTGATCCTTGCAGTAAACGATCTTGGTCTTTGTCGGATGCATCTGCAGTCCGCATGCTGCCAGGCGAGAACTCAGCTCCAGCTTGAGGGCTTGGGCTTGTTGTTCGCTCTGGCAGTGAACAAGACCATCGTCGGCATATCGACACCATGGTAGGTCGGGATGCATCCGCGTCATCCACAAATCAAACGCATAGTGCATGAAGAGATTGGCGAGGCAGGGACTGACAACACCGCCTTGCGGGGTGCCGCACGTTCGCGCAACAATCTCACCATTCTTCTCCATCGGCGCTGCCAGCCATCTTCCGATGAACAGCAGAGCCCACTTGCATGTGACGTGCTTCCTGACCGCCTTCAGCAAGAGATCGTGTGGAAGATTGTCGAACAGTCCTTTGATGTCGAATTCCAAAACCCAATCATACTTCCAACACCGCTGGCGCGTCACGCCGACGGCATCCAAGGCCGACTTCCCCGGCCTGTACCCGTATGAGTCTGGAAG
>Ga0075369_10000641_pt1 | contig 11113 bp, 10 predicted proteins | sample EndMethybrTD3034_FD_71400 | JGI IMG/M metagenome (GOLD analysis project Ga0075369, IMG submission 71400) | Populus endosphere microbial communities from Tennessee, USA - Endosphere MetaG P. TD hybrid TD303-4 | ecosystem: Host-associated > Plants > Roots > Endosphere | place: USA: Tennessee...
GCGATCCGCGTCATCCACCACGCCATCGACCGCGGGGTGAATTTCCTCGACAGCTCCGACATGTACGGCTGGGGCCACAACGAGACCCTGATCGGCAAGGCGCTGGCCGGCGGCCGGCGCGGCAAGGTCGTGCTCGCCACCAAGTTTGGCCAGACGCAGCAGCCGGGCGGCGCCAACGGCGTCGACGGCAGCCCGGCCTATGTGAAGGCAGCCTGCGACGCCAGCCTCAAGCGGCTCGGCGTCGATGTCATCGACCTCTATTACCAGCACCGCGTCGATCCCTCGGTGCCGATCGAGGACACGGTCGGTGCCATGGGCGAACTGGTGAAGGCAGGCAAGGTGCGCGCGCTCGGCTTGAGCGAGGCCAAGCCCGAGACCATCCGGCGGGCGCACAAGGTCCATCCCCTGGCCGCGGTGCAGAGCGAATATTCGCTGCTCTATCGCGAGCACGCCGAGGAGACGCTCAAAACCACCCGTGCGCTCGGCATCTCCTATGTCGCCTACTCGCCGCTCGGCCGCAGCCTGTTGACCGGCACGGTGCGGCAGGCCTCCGACATTCCCGAGGGCGATGGCCGTGGTCGCCATCCGCGCTTTGCCGCCGACAACCTCAGCAGCAACCTCGCCAAGACCGCTGCCATCGAGGCGGTCGCGCGCGAGAAGGGTTGCAAGCCAGGACAGGTCGCGCTCGCCTGGTTGCTGGCGCAGGGCGCCGACATCGTGCCCATCCCCGGCACCAAGCGGGCTGAGCGGATCGACGAGAACGTTGCTGCGCTCAGCGTGGCCCTTTCGGCCGACGAGGTGGCCAGGCTGTCATCGGCGTTGCCGCCGGGAGCCGCTGCCGGCACGCGTTATCCGGAAGGCGGCATGAAGGGTGTCTACCTCTAGAGTGCTGGTCTCGTTCGGTGGCGGTCGCTACGGCTTGAAAGCGATCGACCGTGCGATGGCCTCGATCGCGGCTTGCGTTTCGTCGGCGCGGTCGGCCGGAACGAACGCAATCATCCGGATGAAGCGCTGCTGCGGCCCGACAGCGGCAAACTGACTGAAGCGCCGGCCGTCCTGCGTCTTGCCAGACAGCACGACGCCATCGTGTCCGGCAAAGCGGACGGCCTTCTCGGCCTCGATGGTGGCGCCCTTCAATCCTTCCGTCTGGGCGACCAGGGCACGCGCCGTCTGTGCCAGGTCGGCAGAAATGGCCTTGCCGGAAAGGTCGGCCGCAACGACCACCATGGGCTGCTTGCCCTCGGGATCGACGTCCTTGTCGCCGGCCATGAGCATGGCCGCCGATCCCCCGATCGTGTCCACGATCCGGAAGGGAGGCGTTGCCTCGATCTTGAACGGAAGCTTGGAAACCTTCTCCGGCAGCGAAGGCACGGAACCCAGCGTCGCGCTCTCCACCGCCTTCTGCGCCGCGGCCTCGGTCAATGCCGATGCTTCCGTCGCCTGGAAGGTGATCATCACCGTCTTCTCGCCCTTGAGCAGGGCGAGCCATTTGTTGAGATGCAGCGTGCCGACCGTCTGAGTTCCGCTCAGAAACAAGACAGGGCCCGATGGCGTATCGATGCGCTTCAGCGCCGTGACAGAGATGCCCTTGGTTGCGAACGACTGCCGGGCCATCTCGAGATCGCCGAAAAGCGCCGAAAGTTGCGGATAGGCTTCCGCCGGCAACTCCACGACCAGGATGCTCGCCGCACCGTTCCCATCCTTGAAGCCGGCGAATTCGGTGGCGAGGGCGAAGCCCGCCGGCGGCGTCATCGACACCGTCGTGCCGGGCACCTGCTGGACGGCCGGCGCCTGGGCGCGGGCCGGTGCCAAACCGAGAACACCGATCAGGAGCAGAAGGACGCTGCCCAACTGCTTGAAGGTCAGGGCACGATTCTTGGACATGTGATGAAAGGATCCCATGATCAAAATGCGGGGCTTCAACTCTGGCTTATTGATGGCGCCGCCGCGCTACAGCGATGTGACCGCCGCCTTTTGCCGCTGAAGGCCTGACAGGCCGGGGCTCCGGGTGTATTGAGGCGCCAAATCCCGAAGGAACCTGCTGCCATGTCGGAAGAGATCGTCTTCTATCACAATCCGCAGTCGCGCGCGCAGATGGCCCACTGGATGCTCGAGGAAGCCGGTGCACCCTACAAGACCGTGCTGATCGATTTCGCCAAGGGTGAGAACAGGACACCCGCGTTCCTGACGATCAATCCCATGGGCAAGCTGCCGACCATCGAGCATCGCGGCACGGTGGTGACCGAGACCGCGGCGATCATCGCCTATGTCGCCGACGCCTTCCCGGCCGCAGGCCTCGCCCCGCCGCCGGGCGATCCGCTGCGCGGCGCCTACTATCGCTGGCTGTTCTTCGGTGCCGGCTGCATGGAGCCGGCGTTGCTCGACAAGATGATGAACCGCCCGCCGGTGGAGCGGAAGGCCGCGGTCGGTTGGGGCAGCTATGAGGAAGTCGTGGCAACGCTGAAGACGGCGCTCGCCAACGGCCCCTACCTGCTCGGCGACAAGTTCAGCGCCGCTGACGTCTATGTCGGCTCGGAGATCCGCTTTGCCATGATGTTCGGCGCGCCCGGATTGAAGGGCGAGAAGGTGTTCGACGACTACGTCGCGCGTCTCTCCGCCCGTCCTGCTGCACAACGCGCGGCCGGAGGCTGACGGCGACGTCGATGCCGGACTCGACGACCAACCGCCGGCTCGCGACCATCCTGGTCGCCGACGTCGACGGCTACAGCCGCCTGATGCGCGCCGACGAGGAGGGCACGCTGGTCGACCTGCGTGCGCATCTCGCCGAGCTGGTGGCGCCGGTCGTCGAGCGCTTCCACGGCCGCATCGTCAAGACGGTGGGCGACGGCGTGCTGGTCGAATTCGGCAGCGCCATCGAGGCGGTGCGCTCCGCGGTCGAGCTGCAGCGTGGCATGGTGGAGCGCAACCAGGGCACGCCGCCGGAGCGCCGCCAGGCCTTCCGCATGGGACTGCATCTCGGCGACATCATCGTTTCCGACGACGACGTGTTCGGCGACACGGTCAACGTGGCGTCGCGGCTCGAAGGTCTGGCCGAGCCCGGCTCGATCGTGCTGTCGGCCAGCGTCTACGAGCAGGTGCGCGACAAGCTCGCCCTGCCGTTCCGCGCCCAGGGATCGCGCACGCTGAAGAACATCGATCGGCCGATCCAGGTCTATTCCCTGGATGCCGCGGCCCTGTCGCGGGATGGCGCCGCGCCGCCGAGGACAAGGGTGCCGGTGCGCCGCCTGACGATCGCCGGTGCCGCTGTCGCCCTGGCGCTGGCCATCGGCGGTGGGCTCGCCTGGGTCGTCGATCGCGGATTGTTGGACAATGCCGTGGCGATCACGCGGCCGTCGGCCGAGGCGGGGCTCTCCGTCGCCGTCCTGATGTTCACCAACCAGAGCGGCGATGCTGCCCAGGACTATTTCTCCGACGGCCTCACCGAGGACATCACCCGCGCCCTCGGCCGCTTCAAGGAGCTGACGGTGATCTCCTACAACGCCGTCCTGCCGTTCCGGAACAAGGAGCTGCCGCTCGCCGAGATCGGCCGGGCGCTGAGCGCGCGCTATCTGGTGAGCGGCAGCGTGCGCCGCATGGGCCAGCGCGTGCGGGTCACGGTCCAGCTCAGCGATGCGATGAACAGCACGCAGCTGTGGTCGGAGCAGTACGACGACGAGCTGAGCGACATCTTCGCCGTGCAGGAGCGCATCGCCCGCCGCGTCGCCGGCACGCTGGCTTCGAGCCTGCAGCAGATCGCGCTACAGCAGGCGCTGCGCAAGCCGACAGACAATCTCGACGCCTACGACATGCTGTTGCGCGCCCGCGCGCTCGGCGCCGATCCGACGCGCTCGGCCAATCGCATGGCGCGCGAGATGCTGGAGCGGGTGACGCAGATGGCGCCGGGTTACGCCGATGCCTATGCCGAGCTGGCCGACATCTACTTCCAGCGCGCGACCTTCGGCTGGTCGGAGTTCGCCCAGCAGGACGTCGAGACCGCCATCCGGCTCTCCCAGAAGGCGCTCGAGATCGATCCGGACAGCGTGCTCGCCCACAGCGTGCTGGCGCGTGCCTATACCTCGGTCCTGAAGTACGACCTCGGGCTGGCGGAGTCGGAGCGTGCGCTGCAGCTCAATCCCAGCGACGCCGAGGTCATGCTGGCGCGTGCCGCCGTGCTGCTGTGGACCGGCCGCATCGACGAATCGATCGCCACCGCCGAGGCCGCCATGCGCCTCAATGTCAGCATCGGGCCGGAAGCCACGCTCAATCTCGGCCTCGCCTATCTGCTGACGCGTCGCTACACCGACGCCGTGCGCCTGCTCGAGGCGCAGCGCACGCGCTATCCCGCTTATCCGCTGCTCGATCTTCCGTTGGCCGCGGCCTATGCCGAGCTTGGCCGTACCACCGACGCCCAGGAGGCTGTCGAGCAGGCCAGGCTCAAGAACCCGCACTTCGACCTGGCAAGCTTCGGCTCGCGCTTCCAGGACCCGGCCTTGCAGCGCCGCGTCGAAGAAAGCCTGCGCAAGGCGGGCGTGAACTGACTCTTGCCGGACCGCGGGCCTGGAGGCCCGCGGTCTGGCAAGATTACTGACTCGGCGAGTCCTTCAGTATCTTCCAGTTCGCGGCCGCCTTCAGTGTCGCGGTCTGCGCATCCTGGCGGAAGCGGTCGGCGCCGGCGGTGCCGGCGAAGACGTAGAGCTTGTCGCCGATGATCACCCACACCGTCGGATCGGATTCGCGACGCTGGCCGTTGGCCATGTTGTTGGCGCAGTTGCCGCCGAACTGAGGCGCGTACTTGTCGGGGTTGGCCTTGAACAGGTCGCGATGGCGGGCGTTGGCGAAGTAATAGCGCACGCCGTCGTAGACGTAGTCGTACTCGGCGACACCTGGCGTCGGCGTCCCCAGCGTGAAGTAGGCCACCGGATCGTAGCCCTTGAGGGCGATGCGATCGGCGGCAGGCGGGTTGGTCTGCGCAACGGCGCGCACTTCCGCCAGCACCTTGAACGATCCGGCGACGCTGCCGATCACGGCGGCGCCCGCGACCAGCTTCAGGACATTGCGGCGTGTGGACATGACTCGATACTCCCACGCTGACCCGGCACCACCCAGACCCGCCAGCTGTCACCGCGACTTGGGCTCGAAATGGGGCGGGACGGCGGCGTCGTATGAATAGTCGTTCAACTTCCTGTCAGTGGTGTTCATTCTGTGGAATTGGCCGCGCCGTTCTTCCCTTGCGCCCGTTCGAGCATGCGGTCGGCGATCTCGGACTCGCCCAGCACGACCAGGTTGGCGCCGAGCTTTTTTAGGTGATCGACCGCGGCGTTCGAATGGGCGCGGGCGAGGATGTCGAGCGCCGGATTGGCCGAACGCGCCTGCTGGACGGCTTGGCCCGCCTCGAACGGTTCGGGAATGGTGACGAACAGGCGGCGCGCACCGGCGACGTTTGCGGCGGTGAGGATCGCGCGATCGGCGGCATTGCCCGTGATCACCTCGGCGCCGGCCAGGCGAGCCTTTTCGATGCCCTCATCGCTGGTCTCGATCACCAGCATCTTGCCATCCTGGGCGAGCGCCTTGCCGATCAGCGAGCCGACGCGGCCATAGCCGATCAGGACGTCGTGGCCACTGAGACTGGTCGGCTGAAGCGTGCCAACCGGTTCAACCGACGCGCCGTGGTCGGTCGGGGCAGTGGCAGGCTGTCCACGCCTCAGCCGCTCCATTGCGAGGAAGGCCAGCGGGTTGAGAACGATCGAGATGATGGCGCCCGCGAGCACGAGGTCGCGCGCCTCCGTCGGCACCATCTTGAGCTCCATGCCGAGGCCGATCAGGATGAAGGAGAACTCGCCAATCTGGGCGAGGCTTGCCGCGATGGTGAGCGCCGTCGAGTTGGAATGACGGAAGGCGCGCACGATCAAATAGGCCACGACCGACTTGCCGATGACGATGATCGCGACCGTACCCAGCAGGGCGAGCGGCGCTTCGACGAACACGATCGGGTTCAGCAGCATGCCGACCGAGACGAAGAACAGCACGGCGAAGGCATCGCGCAGCGGCATCGCCTCCTCGGTGGCCTGCTGGCTGAGATAGCTCTCGCCCATCACCATGCCAGCGAAGAAGGCGCCGAGCGCAAACGACACGCCGAACAGCTTGGCCGCGCCGAAGGCGACACCGAGCGCAATGGCATAGACGGCAAGCCGGAACAGCTCGCGCGAGCCGGTGTGCGCGGTGTGGTGCATCAGCCAGGGGATCACGCGCCGGCCGACGATCAGCATGATCGCCAGGAACACCGACACCTTGGCCAGGGTGATCAGGAGATAGAAGGCGATGCGGCTCGCGGGAACGCCGTCGCCCGCCGTCACGGTGGCGAGCGCCGGCAGCAGGACTAGCGCCAGCACCATGGCGAGGTCCTCGACCACCAGCCAGCCCACCGCGATGCGTCCGCGCGACGTCTCGAGGATGCGATTGTCCTGCAGGGCGCGTATCAGCACGACCGTGCTGGCAACCGACAAAGCGAGGCCGAAGACGAAGCCCGTCATTGGCGACCAGCCCAGCGCCCACGAGAGCCCGGCGCCCATCAACGTGGCGACGGCGATCTGGCCGACCGCGCCCGGCACGGCGATGCGGGCGACCGACATCAGGTCCTTCAGGGAGAAGTGCAGGCCGACGCCGAACATCAGCAGAATGACGCCGATCTCGGCCAGCTCGGCGGCAAGGGCGGGATCGGCTTCGAAGCCTGGCGTGTAGGGGCCGACCATGACGCCGGCCAGCAGGTAGCCGACCAGCGGCTGGACGCGCAAGCGGTGGGCGATCAGCCCGAAGACGAAAGCGAGCATCAGACCCGCGGCGATAGTGGCGATCAGCGGTGTCTGATGTTCAGGCATCGCCATTTCTCTCCGCGGTTCGTTGCCGATTCATTGGATTTGGCGTGGCGGCGCCGACATTGCAATCTTGCATTTGAGATCGGGGAGGGAAGGGGCATGAAAATGAAACGCAGGGAACTTTTGGGCGCGGGCCTTGCCGGCGCCGCTGCGGCCATGACGGGGATGCCGGCATTGGCGCAGAACTTCCCAAGCAAGCCCGTCCGCTGGATCGTGCCGTTCGCACCTGCCGGCAATTACGACGTCACGTCTCGCATCGTGGCCGAGGCCATGTCCCGGCGGCTGGGACAGACTGTGCTGGTCGACAATCGCCCGGGTGCGGGCGGTGTCGTCGGCCTGGAGGCAACGGTCGCTGCACCGGCCGACGGCTACACCGTCGTGATGGGCAGCTTCAGCGTCCTTGGCATCGCGCCCTATATGGCGGGCAAGTCCTCGATGGTGCCGCTGTTCGCGCCGATCAGCCTGCTCACCACCGTGCCGACCCTGATCGTGACCCGCACCGACAGCCGCTTCCCGGACATGAAGAGCGCGCTCGCCGAAGCCAAGGCGAAGCCCGGCACGGTCAGCATCGGCCATTCCGGCAACGGCACGATCAATCACGTCGCCGACCTGCAGCTGCAGGCGAGCGAGAACGTGAAGTTCAACATCATCCCCTACCGAGGGTCGGGCCCTGGCCTGGCCGATCTGATGGCGGGCCAGATCGACCTCTACACCGATCAGCTCACGACCTCGTTGCCGCTGATCCGCACCGGCAAGATCCGGCCGCTGCTGATCCTCGGGCCCAGTCGCATCACCCAGTTGCCCGATGTGCCGAGCCTGAAGGACCTTGGCATAAAGCCATTCGACGGCAGCACGACCGCGGGCGTGCTGGCGCGCGCCGAGACGCCGGCGGCGGCGCTCGACGTGCTGAATGCCGCGGTGGTGGCGGCGCTCAACGACGACGACGTGAAGCGCAAGCTGGTCGATCTCGGCGCCGAAGTGCGGCCGACCAGCCGGGCCGATTTCGCAGCGCACCTGAAGGAGATGGAAGCCGTCGTTGCCGAACTTGTGAAGTCGGGCCTGTTGAAGCCGGAGTGAAGCGGGCGCATGTCAGCGCCATGACACGCCTTTGCTTCGTTCTGGCCGCGATCCTCGTTGCGGCATTGACGGTGGGTTGCACGTCGACCGGCACGACCGGAGGCGGCGACGGCAATTCGCCGAAGGGCAGCCGCGGCGGCGGTTGGGAGAACTTCCGAGCAGAGATGCCGGTGACGCCAGGGTCGCTGAAGGTCGCTCTTGCGATCCTGATCGTCGGGGCCGTTGCCGCATGCTCGGGCTTGCCCAAGGATGGCCGCTATCAGACCGGCGGCGGTGGCTGGGACAATTTCCGCGCCGAGGCACCGGTTCGTGTGGGGAGTCGCTGGTCATGATTGCCAGGCAAATCGCGATCGTTGTCATGCTGATCGCCACCATTCTCGTCGCCGGATGCCAAGGCATTCCCCAGGACGATCGCTACCAGCCCCATGACGGTGGGCGCAGCAACACCCGCGCATAGAGCATCGTCCGCGTTGCCTGAAGCGCTTCCTCCCCAGCTTCGCTGGGGAGGAATGACGAAGCAGCACGGACCTCGCCGTGTCGCGGAGCCGCTACACGGCCTTCATGACCGCCCAGAGGTCGGCCTTGCGCTCGAAGCCGATGCCCGGTGCGTCGGGCATCGCCACGCGGCCGTCGACCACGGGGCAGTCGTCGGCGAAGCCGCCGAAGGGTGCGAAGACCTGCGGGTAGGATTCGTTGCCGCCGCACTGCAGGCCGACGGCGATGTTCAGCGCAAACTGGTGGCCGCCATGCGGCACGCAGCGCCGCGGCGACCAGCCGTGCGCCTTCAGCATGTCGATGGTGCGCAGGTACTCGACCAGGCCGTAGGACAGGGCCGGGTCGTACTGCAGGATGTCGCGGTCGGGCCGCAGCCCACCGTGGCGCACCAGGTTGCGGGCGTCCTGCATGGAGAACAGGTTCTCGCCGGTAGCGAGCGGCGGGGCGTACTGGGTGGCGAGCGCACCGTGCGCCAGGTAGTCGAGCGGATCGAGCGGCTCCTCGTACCAGCGCAGGCCGTAATCCTTGATCGCGTTGCCGAACGCGATGGCGGTGGGCAGGTCGAACTTGCCGTTGACGTCGACCGCCAGCCGATCGCCGGCACCGACGATCTTCAGCACCGCCTCGATGCGCTTGATATCGTCGCTGAGCGGCACGCCGCCCACCTTCATCTTCACGCAGGAATAGCCGAGGTCGAGATAGTGCTTCATCTCGTCCTGCAGCCCGTCGAGGTCCTTGCCAGGGTAGTAGTAGCCGCCGGCCGCGTAGACCCACGCCTTGTCGTCGAATTTCCCGCCGTTGTAGCGGTCGGCCAGAAGCTTCCACAGCGGCACGCGCTTGGCCTTGGCCACGGCGTCCCACAGCGCCATGTCGAGCACGCCCACGGCCACCGAACGCTCGCCGTGCCCACCCGGCTTCTCGTTGGCCATCATGGCGGCCCAGCACTTGGCGGGATCGAGCAGCCCTTCGGCGTCGAGCAGTGACTCCGGCTTGGCCTGCTTCAGGCGCGGAATGAAGCGCTCGCCCAAAAGTCCCTTCTGGGCATAGCGGCCGTTGGAGTTGAAGCCGTAGCCGATCACCGGCTTGCCCTCGACCTTGAAGTCGGTCTCGACCGCCACGACGCTCGCCGTCATCTGGCTGAAATCGATATAGGCGTTGGCGATGTTGGAGCGGATCGGCGAGACGATGTCGCGGATGGCGACGATGCGCATGGAATCTCCCTTCAGGCAGCCGCCGCGCGCCTCGTCTGGCGCATCAGCAGCCACCAGGCGAGGAGGGCGGTCATGACATTCCAGGCGATACCATTGAGGAAGGCGGCGCGATAGGACCCCGTCATGTCGAACAGCACGCCGCCCATCCAGCCGCCCAGCGCCATGCCGATCAGGGTCGACGAGATGGCGAGGCTGACTCGGGTCGCGGCTTCGCTGGGCGGGAAGTATTCGCGCACGATGATGGCGTAGGACGGCACGATGCCGCCCTGGAACAGGCCGAACAGGGCCGAGGCGATGTAGAGCGAGGTGAGCCCGTCGTCGATCAGGTAGAAGACGAGCGCGATGCACTGCAGGGTGGCGCCGATCAGCAAGGTCATGACGCCGCCGACCTTGTCGGCGACCCAGCCCGAGCCGATGCGGCTCACGATTCCGAAGCCCAGCATCAGCGACAGCATCTCCGCGCCGCGAGCCACGCCGTACCCCAGGTCGGCGCAGTAGGCAACGATGTGGACCTGGGGCATCGACATGGCGACACAGCAGCCGATGCCCATCAGGGCGATCAATCCCTGCAGGGCGTTGGGCGACAGGCCGAGTGCCGCCTGTGAGCGGCGCGCTATCTTGGCGATCGCGGTTTCTTCGTGATCCGGCGGGCGGCGCTTCAAGGTCAACGCCAGGGGGATCATCGCCACCAGGCAGAAGGCAGCGGCCGACAGGAACAAGGTGCGCCAGCCATGGTCGTGGATGATCCGCTCGATGATCGATGGCCAGATGGTGCCGGCGAAGTAGTTGCCGGAAGCGGCGATGGCGACGGCGACGCCGCGGCGCTTCTCGAACCAGTGCGAGACGTCGGCCACCAGCGGTGCAAAAGTGGCGGCTGCGCTGAAACCAATCAGGATCTGGGCGGCGGAGAAGAGGATCAGCGAGGAGGTGAGCGATCCCAGCGCGAAACCCAGCGACAGGCCGATCGCGCTCAGCACCGAGGCGACGACGATGCCGCGCCGGTCGACGATGCGGCCCACGATCACGCCGCCGGCGAAGAAGCCCAGCGTGTTCATGGTGTAGGCGAAGGAGATGTCGGCGCGGCTGATGCCGAAATCGGTCTGCACGGCCGGGATCGCCACGGTCAGCGACCACATGCCCATGCCGCCGATCGTGCTCAGCGCCACGCTGGCGGCCAGGCGCCACCAAGCGTAACTCGAATCGATACCACGCATTGCTTTTGCTTTGTGCGATCAGCCGCCGGCCACGCCCTGGGTGTTGACGTAGAGGGCGTAGAGCGAATGGCTCGCCGCCATGAACAGCCGGTTGCGATAGCGGCCGCCGAAGCAGAGGTTGGCGCAGCGCTCCGGCAGGTCGATATGGCCGATCGGCTTGCCCGTGGCGTCGAACACGCGCACGCCGTCGAGCTCGGGCGAGCCCATGCCCCAGCCGCACCACAGGTTGCCGTCGACGTCGACG
>Ga0075369_10000645_pt1 | contig 11097 bp, 8 predicted proteins | sample EndMethybrTD3034_FD_71400 | JGI IMG/M metagenome (GOLD analysis project Ga0075369, IMG submission 71400) | Populus endosphere microbial communities from Tennessee, USA - Endosphere MetaG P. TD hybrid TD303-4 | ecosystem: Host-associated > Plants > Roots > Endosphere | place: USA: Tennessee...
AAGCGGACGATGAGCGTGGACGGCGAGGTGCAGACGGGATGGTTCTCGAGCGACTTCACGCTGGCCGAGATCAAGACCCTGGGTGCGATCTCGACCGACGCACAGCGCCCGCAGGAGTTCAATGGAAAGTTCAAGGTGCCGACGTTCCAGGAGGTCATCGAGCTGGCCAAGCGCAAATCCAAGGAGACTGGCCACACGATCGGCATCTACCCGGAAACGAAGAACCCCAGCCACTTCAGGCTGCTCGGCCTGCCGCTCGAGGACAAGATGCTCGCCGCGTTGGCCGAAGCCGGCTGGAACGAGCGCAGCGCGCCGGTGATCCTGCAATCCTTCGAGCCGGGCAGCCTCAAGTACATGCGCGGCAAGGGCACGACGCTGCGCATGGTGCAGCTGATCGACGGCGACAGCGTCGACCTGAAGACCGGCGCGATCACGTACGCCGTGCCGTCGGACCGGCCGTACGACTGGACGCTCGCCGGAGACAAGCGCAACTTCGACGTGATGGTCACGCCCGCCGGCTTGGCCGAGATCAAGACCTATGCCGACGGCATCGGCCCGTGGAAGCGCTACATCGTCAGCATCAAAGGCAAGCTCGGCCCCGACGGCAAGGTGCTGGACGTGAACGGCGACGGCAAGGTCAACGACGCCGATGCCACCGCGCTGCAGCCGACGTCGCTGATCGCCGACGCGCACAAGGCCGGCCTGTTCGTCCACGCCTTCACGTTCCGCAACGAAGGCCGCCGACTGGCCGCCAGCTACAGCGGCGATCCGAAGCAGGAGTACCTGCAGTACTACGAGCTCGGGCTGGACGGCTTGTTCACAGACTTCACCGATACGGCGCTGGCAGCACGGGCTGAGTATCTACGCCAGGTGCATGCCAAGAAGTGACCCGCCGCGGGTCTTGTGTACCCCGGATCCGGATGCTCCCAGGTAAGCAGAGTCACGACCTCGCGCAGCATCGCATAGGTCTGGCGCAGGCGCCACAAGCGGATGAAGTCGTCGATCGATGGCAACCAGTCTTGACGCGTCCGAGCCAAGTCGAAGAGCGCCCTCTGGGCGCTCCCAACTTGTTCTGGCTCAGCGGCGGTAGGGGTTGTCGGGGCGACGGTCGTAGCGGTTGGGCACGCCGTCGCCATCGCGGTCGCGGTCATAGCGGTTGGGCACGCCGTCGTGGTCTCGGTCGTAGACGTAGCGCGGCGAACCGGCATAGCGATACGACGGGCGCCACGGACGCTCGTAGACCGCCGAGCGAGCCTCGTAGACCGGTCGAGGTTGAACGTAGACCGGCTCGGCCCGGATGAACGGATGCTGCAGAGGAGGCGCCACGAAGCCAGGCAGGCCCGGAAGACCGATCGAGACCTGCACATCGGGCCTGGCTTGCGCGACCGATGCGGCGCCGAGCACGGCGCCGATCAGGACGGTGGAAGCGATGAATCTCTGGAGGTAAGGACCCTTCATGGTGGGCTCCTTGTGTTGCGGTGAGGTCATCTTGCGCGACCCACCGTGAACGTCACCTGAATGAATGCAAGATTCTTCGGGCTGACTTCGATCCTTGCACCGCCGCGGTCTGCTCGGGTCAGAATCGGCTCGCTGTCGTGGCTGGCGACGAGGTCGCTAACGGGCGAGCAGATCGATTCGGAAACTGTGGTCGGCATCGCTGACCTTGCGGCCGTCATGGAAGCCGCGATTGATCAGACCAGGCCCTCAGATCCGCTTCAGTTGGCCGTGACCTTGCGTTCCCGTACGACGGCGCTCCACTTCGCGTCTTCTTTCTTCATGAAGGCCGTCAACTCGGCGCGCGTGGTGGGCTGCGGGGTCAGGCCGTGCTTGTTCAGCGCGTCTTTCACGCTCGGGTCGTTGAGCACCTTTACGATCTCGCCGTTCCAGCGCTCCAGAATCGGCGTGGGCGTCTTGCCCGGTGCCACGAAGGCATACCAGTTCAGCGCCTCGAAGCCGGGGTAGCCGGACTCCGCGACCGTCGGGATGTTGGGCATGTATGCCGGACGCGTCGGACCCGTGGTGGCCAGCGGGACGAGACTTCCGGCCTCCACGTGCGGCAACGCAGTGGGCGGCGCCGAGAAATAGGATGCGATGCGTCCGCCCAGCAGGTCCTGCAGGGCCGGCGCGCCGCCCTTGTAGGGCACGTGGGTCATCTCGATCCCGGCGCGCTGGCTGAAGAGTTCGCCCGCCAGGTGAGATGCCGATCCCGCGCCGGTGGAGGCGTAGTCCAAGCCACCCGGCTTCGTCTTCGCCAAGGTCACGAACTCGGCCAGCGTCTTCACGCCCACGCCTTTGTGGACCACCAGCACGTTGGGGAAGTTGACGCCACCCGACACCGGCGCCAGATCCTTGAACGGGTCGTAGCTGACCTTCATCACGTGCGGAGCGATGGTCAGCGGGCCGACCGAGCCGAACAGCAGCATCGTGCCGTCGGCCGGACCGTTGGCCACCTGCTGGTGCGCGATGTTGCCGCCGGCGCCGCCCCTGTTGTCGACGACAACGGTTTGGCCGATGTTCTCGCCTAGTTTCTTGGCGATCAGGCGGGCCGCTGCATCGGCCGCGCCGCCGGCGGCAAAACCCACGACCAGCGTGACCGGCTTCTTGGGTGGGAAGTCCTGTGCATGGCTGGGGCCGCTCAGCATCAGCGCGGCGAAAGCCAGCGCCGTGGCGTGCAGCAAGTGGGATTTGTTCATCGCGGATCTCCGGAAAGAGTGTTGTGAGTGGTCTTCAGTCGGCCGCCAGACCGATCGAGTTGGGCTGGCGCTTTTCGATCGCATGCCGCAACAGGGCCGCGCTGCGGAAAATGCCGTGCCCGAACTTGCCGTAGGGCAGCGTGGCGAACAAGGCCATCACCGCGCCAAGGTGCAGGCACAGCAGCACGGCCAGGGCGGGCGTGCCGCGGCCCAGCCAGAGTGCCAGTCCGCTGGCGCTGGTGAGGAACAGCAAGGCAATGAATCCCAGGTCCATCGGTCTTTGTACGGCGTCGCCATGCAAGGGATGGCGCCGGCGGTTCAGGTGCCACAGCCCTGCCGTGCCGATCATCAGGCTCACACCGCCGACCACGCCGAGCAGCTTGGGCAGGCTGGGCAGTTCGTAGGGCGCCGTCCAGCCGAACGCGTAGTGGTAGATCGTCGCCACGCTGGTCGCCGTAAAGCACAGCAGGAAGCCATAGAAAGTGAAGTGGTGAAAGCGCCGACGCGCGAGGGTGAAGGCGTCGTTGTCGTTGTTGCAGCCCATACCATGGCCACCGTCGAGGTACTTCAGGCGCAGCACCGCGTCCGTGGCCTCTGCAGCCGCTGGTCCGCTCGACGGTGCGCCGCTGGTGGCTGGCGTGACGTCTCGCCAGAAGCCGCGCACGCCCATCGCCAAGGCCAGGGTTGCGAACAGGAACACCGGCGCGAACAAGCCGACCAGCAGGTTGTGAGGGAACAGGTTGTAGAAGTTGCCGCCGAGCTGCCCGCCCCACAACGTGCCGTTGACGGCCACAGCCAGGATCAGGAACAGTGCCAGGCCCGTCGCCAAGGCCAGCGACAGCGTCAGGCCGTTGCGTTGGTACAGCGCGCCCAGGGCCGGTGGCCACGCGTAGTCGACATAGGTCTGGCCACGCACCTGGGCCATCGCCTGCGGCACGTTCACAGCAAACTCGTGCGGCGGCGCGTACTGGCACGCATGCAGGCAGGCGCCGCAGTTGTGGCACAGGTTGGCCAGGAAGTGGATGTCGGCCTTGCCGAACTCCAGCCGCCGCGTCATCGCCGGGAACACCGCGCAAAAGCCCTCGCAGTAGCGGCAGGCATTGCAGATCTGCATCTGGCGGCCGACCTCAGCCTCACGGGTGCTGAGGATCGGTATGACCGTGCGGCTGCCGGCGGCAAGCGCCACCGCTTCGCGGGCCAACGATTCAAGCTGCTGCATGTTCGAACTCCTTGCGCGCAGCCAAGGCCGCCTGCGTGCCGGCGATGCGGCCGAATGCGGTGCCGATCGACATGCCGACCCCTGCCGTGTAGCCCTGACCGAGCACGTTGCCGGCCATCATTTCGCCGGCGACGAACAGATTGGGGCTGGGGCGGCCACCGAAGTGCACGGCGGACTTGTCGTTGACCTTGAGGCCCAGGTAGGTGAAGGTGACGCCGGGCTTGAGCGCGTAGCCGTAGTAGGGTGGCGTATCGATCGGCCGTGCCCAATGGGTCTTGGCGGGTGTCAGCCCCTCGGTGCGGCAGTCGTCCAGTGCCGTATGGTCGAAACTGCCGGGACGGCAGGCGGCGTTGTATGCCTCCACGGTATGCACGAAAGCCCGCTCGGGCAGACCCAGCCTGCTGGCCAGTTCCGCCAGCGTGTTCGCCGTGACGCCGGCAAAGACCGGGGGCATGAAGCGGCCGATCGCCTTCTGGTCGATGATCGAGTAGCCGATCTGGCCGGGTTGCTGTGCCACCAGACGGCCCCAGATCGCATAGCGCTTGGGCCAGAAGTCCTCGCCCTCGTCGTAGAAGCGCTGCGCTTCGCGATTGACGACGACGCCGAGCGAGACACAGTCGATCCGCGTGCAGATGCCGCCGTCGTACAGCGGCGCGCGCGCGTCGATCGCCACCATGTGCGCCTGCGTCGGATCGCCAATCGAATCGGCGCCGGCCTTCATCATGGATTTGAGCAGCACGCCTTGGTTGAATCGCGTGCCGCGGATCAGGAAGTTGTCGGAGGCCCACTCGCCGCGACCGTTCTGGCCCCAGGCTTCGCGCAGCCAATCGCGGTTGGATTCGAAGCCGCCGGCAGCCAACACACAGCTTCTGGCCTCGATCCGCTCGCCGCTGGCAGTGCAGGCGGCGACGAAGCGATCTCCGTCGAGTTCGACCGACACCACCGGCGTGTCATAGCGGATCTGCACGCCCAGTTTCTCGGCACTGCGAAAGTAGGCGTTGACCAGCGCCTTGCCACCGCCCATGAAGAATGCGTTGGTGCGTGCCACATGCAGGGCTCCCGACAGCGGCGGCTGGAAGTGCACGCCGTGCTTGCGCATCCAATCGCGGCAGTTCGACGAAGCGCGGATTGTCAGGCGCGCAAGTGCTTCGTTGGTGATGCCGCCGGTCACCTTCAGCAGGTCTTGCCAATACTCCTCTTCGGGGTAGGCGTCGACCAGCACGTCCTGCGGCGCGTCGTGCATGCAGCGCAGATTGCGCGTGTGCTGCGAGTTGCCGCCGCGCCATTCGCGTGGCGCGGCCTCCAGCAGCATCACCGACGCGCCGGCCTCGCGCGCCATCAGTGCAGCACACAACGCAGCATTCCCGCCGCCGATCACCAGCACGTCGAGCATCTGATCGTCTCCTCTTCGCATGGAGACGCACTGTAGGGACGCTCGCGTCGGGCCGGTAGACGGCTCCAGGGCAAGCGGTGTTCAGGGTTCGTGAAGGGTCGCGCCGGGCCAGCGCTGCTGCGCGACCAGCCCGGCGGCCACGCTGCGAAGCACCACGCGCGCTGCCAGCGCGGCCGGCGACAGCTCGTCGTCGGAGAGGCTGGCCAACAGGTTGCGCCGCCGCGCGCTGCGCTCTGCCAGTTCGATGCGCGCCATTTCGTCGGCCGGCAGGCGCACCGTCGCGGCGCCGGGCTGGATGGTCGCCGCCAGTCCGGCCCGCACCGCGTCCATCAGCACCGCCAGGCCGTCGATCTCGAGCACGACGTGGGGTGTACAACGCTCGCGTGCGAAGGCGGCATCGAGGATCGCGCGCAGCCCGTGCGTGCCGCTGGGCAGAACCAGCGGCAGACTGGCCAGCCGCGCGATGCGCACGCTGCGGCCGGTGGGCATGCCCGGCAGGGCACGCCGGCCTATCACGAACAGCCGTTCGTCGAGCAGCGGCAGCACGCTCCAGCGCCGGGCGCCATCGGTCTCGAACAGCACGGCCAGGTCCAGTTGCCGCGCATTGAGCATGGTCGCGAGGTTGCCCGACAGACTCTCGACCACGCGCAGCCGCACGTCCGGATAGCGCTCGCGCATCGCCTCCAGCAGCGGCAGCGCGAGCACGCCCGAAGTGGACGGAGCGAGGCCGATGCTGACGTGCCCTGCCAGCCGCGCCTGCCGTGCGGCCTGGGCGGCGGCGTCGGCGTGGCGGATCGCGAGCTGTGCCTGGCGGAAGAAGGCCAGTCCCGCATCGGTCGGGAGCACACCGGTGGCGGTGCGCTGCAGCAGCCGCGTCGACAACTCGCCCTCGAGGCGGCTGATCTGCTGGCTCAGCGCCGGCGTGCCAACGCCCAAATCCAACGCGGCGCGGCCCATGCTGCCCAGCTCGACGATCCGGATGAAATAGCGTAGCTGACGCAGTTCCATCGGGTCGTGCTCAGGCTGCCGCCGCGCGCGGGTGCGCTGCGTCATTACGCGATGCCCGCTTCATCGCGTGGAGACTGAACTTGAGGGAGGACGAAGGCATCGATGACAACCGATAGTTGAACAGTGTGCACCACGGTACATCACGTCGTTGCCGGTCGAGCGCCGTATGGCGTTACGAGCGTCGCAACCGGGAGGTACATCAGGTAGCTCACTGACTCGAAGGTCCGTTTTGCGGCATGGTTACGAATCTTGCGGTCCGCGACCTGCTGGTCCTCACGGCGCTGAACGGCAGAAAGCGGCAGGATGCCGAAGATGAATGGCGGTTTGCGAGCGGGGGTGCGTCCGGCAGCTCATGCGCACTGCCTGTCAGGACGAATGTCCTGTGCACGACGTGCCCTTTGTTGAGATGCTGTGCAGGAAGTGACCTGTTGCTCGGGACGAGCACGGTCCGCTGAACGGTTAGCGGATCCTACTTTTCGGCAGGGCCTTCACCTGCCGGTGTCTATTGGTCGGCTCTTGCTACGGCCACGGTCTTCGCCTTCCGCTCCGCACGGGCGGTCGTCGATGCGGTTCGGTCTACCGTTCGAGCAGCCTTCCACGCGGGCTCCTTGCCGGCCTGCCGGAGTTCACCCGCTTGTCGAGCTTGAAGCGTTACCGCCTTGCGGTCTGCACGAGTTTTGGAAGAGCGTATCTGGGCCTCTGGGTTTCGGCGTGACCCTTCACCCGCAGGCGTCAACCGCCAAGGCGGCCACGGACAGCACGGCAATTCGACCCGAATGCTTCATGCGGTACGTGGTGGATGGAGATCTGTGAGGCCTGCAACGCGGCGCTGCAGGAAGTGAAGCACGTGACGGTTGAACTCGGCGGGCTGCTCAAAGTAGGCCGAGTGGGCGGCATGCTCGATCACAACCACCTCGCTGCCCGGTACAACGCCCGCAAGGTCATGCATCGCGCTCACCGGGACGATCGGGTCCTCGGCGCCAACCACAAACAGCGTGGGGCACAGCAGCGCTTCGAGGTCGCCCACGCGCGTCAGCGACTGCGGCTCGTTCAAGCGCCCGAGCGCGCGATGCCAGTCCTCGGGCGCAATGCGATGGGCGCTCGGGTTGAAATGATTGATCTGCGCGTACAGCGCCGCGAGCGCAGGCTGCTCATGCAGGAACTTGCGCGCGAGCGAGCGCTGCTCGATGGCGAGCGCCGACACGGTACGGAAGCGACGCTCGACGCTGGCCACCAGTGGTGGATGGTCCACCGCCAGCGAGCTGTCGCAGGCCACGAAGCCGCAAACCCGCCGCGGGTGGCGCAACGCCAACTGCAGGCCAATCATGCCGCCCAGCGATTGGCCGATCACGACGACTTGTTCCAGCCGCTCGTGATCAAGCAATGACACCGCGTCGGCCACAAAGTGGCCGAGCGTGAACTCGTCGGTCGGCGCCACGGAACGTCCGAAGCAACGGATGTCCATCGTCAGGCACGTGTACTGCGCCGAGAATGCGGGTAGCTGCTGCCACCAGGTGGCCGCGTTGGAGCCGGCGCCGTGCAAAAACAGCAGCGCCGGTCCCGCGCCGTGGCGCTCGTAGTAAATCTCGCATCCGTGCGACCGAACAAAGGGCATGCTGTGCCTGCCTCGTGGTGCTCAGTTCGCCTTCAGGTTCAGGCTGCGCGTGAGCTGGCCCCAGCGCTCGGTGTCGCTGCGCACGAGCTGGGTGTACTGTGACGGTGACATCAGCATCGCCGTCAGGCCCTCGGCAGCCAGCTTCGCCATCAAGTCCTTGTTGGCCATGCTCGCGCGCACCGCGTCATACACCCTGTCGACGATCTCCGGCGGCGTGCCTTTCGGCGCCGACAGGCCGACCCATGAGACCACCGTGAGCTCCTTGTAGCCCACTTCCGCGAAGGTGGGCACCTGGGGCAGCTCGGGGCTGCGCGTGGCGCTGGACACCGCCAGCACCTTCAGTTTGCCGCTCTGCACGTGTGGCATGGCGCCGCTCCCGGGAATCACCGTGATCGGCACCAGGCCCGCCAGCACGTCCTGCAGGGCCGGCGCGCCGCCCTTGTAGGGCACGTGCGTCAACTGCGTTCCGGTGGCTCGTTGAAGCAGCTCCATCACCAGGTGACCGGTGCTGCCTTGCCCCGAGGTAGCGTAGTTCAGCTTGCCCGGCTCCCGCCGGGCCTGTTCGATCAGCCCGGCAAAGCTCGCGATGCCGGCCTGGCTGTTGACGACCAGCCATTGCTCGCCGCCTCCGATGCAGGCGATATGCGCGAAGTCGGCAACGATGTCGAACGGCACACGCTCGTAGATGCCCTGCGCGATGGTGTTCAGCATGCCGGTCATCGTCAGCGTGTAGCCGTCGGGCGCCGCCGTCGCGCCGGCCTGTGTGCCGATGATGTTGCCCGCACCCGGCTTGTTCTCGATGACGACGGGCTGCTTGAGTTGGGCCGACATCTCCTGCGCCAGCGGACGGATCGTGCGGTCGTAAGCGCCGCCGGGCGGCGCGGGAACGATGATCCGGATCGGCTTCGTGGGCCACGCGGCCGGCTGCGCGCGCGCGAACGGCGCCGTCCCGAGAACCACGAGCGTGAATGCGGCCAAACGGCGCGTGACTGGTTTCAACGACGTCTCCTAAGCTGCGCCGAACGATGCATCCCTCCGAAACCGCGCTGCTGAACCGCTTGCTCGTGCGCGGCAAGTTCCGTCACACACGGGTGCTGCTCAAGCTCGCCGAGCTGAGCAGCATCCAACGCACCGCCGAATCGATCGGCACCGCGCAGTCCGCGGTCACGCAGACACTGGCCTACTTCGAGGAGATGCTCGAGACTCCACTGTTCCGGTGATCGTGATCGCCAAATCGATCGTCATCATCACCACGATCCAATCGCACGGCATGACCCGGCTTCGGGAAAGCCAGCCAAGCATCCTTCAGCGGCCGCTGCTCGACGCCAGGCTTGGACCAATCGCAGACGCCCTGCGGGAAGGTCGCCTGCAGCCTGGCCCACTCTGCGCTGGAGAAAGACACCTTGTAGTCAGACAGCCGTACGGGCTTCAGTTGGCACTTCAAGATGTCACCCGCTGTTGGCCCGCCCGCCGCAATGCGAGGATCGTCGTGCACCGGGAACTGTGTGTTGCACAACCCGGGGTCACTCGTGTCGAACGGATGATCGTGCGTAACACCGGCGTCGTCCCAGCACTGGTTTTTGAGGCTGGCGGGTCGGTTGCGAACAACCTTTTGTGCGTACGAGCCAGGGGCACTGTCGGCCGCGATGTTCCGCTGCCACTCGTCGTGCGCCAGGAGCGCCATGCGCATGAAGTTGACAGTACCGTTCTGCGGCATTGTCCAACGAGCGACATTGTCCGTCGTTCCGTTTGCCTTCCTCATGCGCTCGAGCATGGCCCTGCTCCGATGAAACGAGTGGATGTCCGCCTGGAAGTCGACATAGTTCCTGTACTGGATGATCGGCAACGTCATGTTCTCGCCGTCATTGATGCGACCGTGCCGGTACGCGTGCTTGATCCCGATGAGGTCGCCTTGGCTGCGCGATGGCACCGGATTGGCGTCGACGTCGATGCCCCCGATGCTCTCATTCAAATCCAGAAACTCTGTGACAGTGATGGCACCCTGGTTGAGGGCCTTCAATCCGTACTGGACACCGATGTTGTCGTAGTAGGTGCGCGCGAAACCGGTGAGCGGATTGATCCCCATCGAGTTGACCGAGCCGTCCTGCAGGGTCCCGCGTGCGCCCCCAGGGTTGCTTGCGGCGTTGTATCTCAGCGCCTCGGCTACCACGTCGTCAAATCCGTCCGTCGGCCCTGGCCAATCGAAAGAAAAGCGCAGCCAGCCATCGCAGTTGGTGCGGCCACGTGGATCGATGGCGTAACCGTCGACCTTCGCTCGCCGCTCGGCGGGCCAGATTGCTGCGTTCTTGCTGAAGAAGTTATTGAGCAACCCGCAGTCGATGACGTCGACGGAATTGCTCATGATGTCCGGAAAGTTTCGCACCGGCGTGATGGCATCGAACAAGCCCGGATAGTTGTGAGCGATCAGCTGCTGCTGCATGGCTCCGCCAGAACTACCCAAGGCAACTGTGTACTTCGGAACCCCGTACTGCTCGATGAAGCGCTCCTTGACCATCATCACCGTCTCGGCCGAAACCACCTCGTCGGATCCGGTGCCAAAGACATTGCGCGTCGCCGTGGCCACAGCGAACCCGAGCCGTAGAGGTTCATCTCGCGTTGAGATCGTGTCGGAGACGTTGATGGCGTTGGTCGCTGAATTACGCCCGGAACGGAAGCCGGCCGCCGCACCACCAACGAAGTGATAGAACAGCTTGCCGTTCCATCCCGGGCCTGGCTTCTTGCCCGTCGGCGACCACGGGTCTCTGATCGGATTGCTCGGGTCGTCCAGGATCGCGATCCGATAGATGGATTCGTTGATCGTTCCTGATTCCACGCGCACGATGTACTTCACCGTGGTGCCGTCGATCGTGGTGGTCGTCGCGACATCTGCCGGCAGCGTGCCTGCCGGCAAAGGCAACAGTGCGCCGGATGTGGAACGATAGAACCACTCGTACTTGGTCGCAGCCATGCACGGGCCCGCTGCGGGAGGAGCACCGAGACCCGAGGCCTCGGTTTCGCAGATCCACGGACGCTGATGGGGCCCGAACATCTCGCCGGAGATCGGGTAGTTCACCACCTCCAGGGATCCGGCGTGTTGCCACCCGCTTTGCCGCCTGTCGCCAACAGTGACTCGGTTCTTGCCTTCCCGCATGCCGCTGACCAAGCCGGT
>Ga0075369_10000646_pt1 | contig 11095 bp, 10 predicted proteins | sample EndMethybrTD3034_FD_71400 | JGI IMG/M metagenome (GOLD analysis project Ga0075369, IMG submission 71400) | Populus endosphere microbial communities from Tennessee, USA - Endosphere MetaG P. TD hybrid TD303-4 | ecosystem: Host-associated > Plants > Roots > Endosphere | place: USA: Tennessee...
GATATTATTCAAACATTTAAAATACTTTTTTCGAAGTTAAAGCCCGGCGGAGTTTTTTTAATAGAAGATTTACACACTTCCTATTGGGATAGCCATGGCGGATCCTATTTGGGTACTGATTCAGCGATTGAATTTTTTAAAAAATTTGCTGATTTGCTTAATTTCTATCATATTAAAGATCATCGCTTCGAGGAAAATCTTTCTTCATCGGATAAATATATATTCAAATGGCTACGTTCTGTCTATTTTTATGATAGTGTAGTCGTAATATATAAATTACAAAAGCCTCGAAGAACCCAGTACGAAAGAATTATGGTTGGTAAGATAGATCCCGTTGCCCCTGTGATTAACTTAGCTAAACGAGAAGGTTGGTATCAGTATTGATAGGCAGTTAACGTTTTTATAATTCCTGAAGAAAATGTTTCTTTAGGATGCCAAGCTAATTCTTTATTTATCTTTTCAGCATTAATCGCATAACGCCAATCATGCCCAGGACGGTCTTTTACAAAAGATATGAGATCATTATATTTAAAGTTACAGGGTCTTATTTTACTTAAACCATCAAAGATGAAATTTATAACTTCTAAATTGCTTAATTCATTATTTCCACCAATATTATAGCTCTCTCCTAATCGGCCATTTCGAATCACTCTATCGATCCCGCTACAGTGATCCTCTACATAGAGCCAATCACGAATATTGGAACCATCACCATAGATAGGGATAGTTTTTTGTTGTAAACAACAATCAATAATGGTAGGAATAAACTTTTCAGCATGTTGCAGAGGACCATAATTATTTGAACAATTAGTTATGCTAACAGGAAGTCCATAGGTATTATAATAAGCACGCACTAAATAATCTGAAGAGGCTTTACTCGCAGAATAGGGCGAATTAGGGCGGTATGGCATCAGCTCAGTAAATGCAGGGTCATCTTTCTGCAAACTTCCATACACTTCATCTGTAGAGATGTGATGAAATCGACAATCATTTCTTCCTAAACCAAGCTCTTCTAGCCAAATTTTTCGACATGATTCTAATAAAGCGAAAGTACCTAAGATATTGGTTTTTATAAATTTTTCGGGTGTATTAATCGAACGGTCAACATGTGTTTCAGCGGCAAAATGAACCAATGTATCAATCTTAAAACCCTTTAATAAATTCAAAACTAAAGCACTATCGAGTATATCCCCTTGCACAAAATAGTGTTGTTCTGGACAGGATAAATTTTTTAAATTATTTAATGCACCTGCATAAGTGAGTTTGTCAAGATTAACAATAAATATCTCTGGATAATTTTTTTGGTAGTAATGCACAAAATGACTGGCGATGAAGCCTGCACCACCTGTGACTAAAACGTTCTTAGGTATGTAAGTCATAATAAAATTTTAATCACCTTGTATAGGCCGTCAGACCAATTATTAGGTTTAATATTAAAAGTTCGTGCAATTTTTTGACAAGCCAGCTCAGAATTAAAAGGCCTATGCGCAATATTGGGATATTCTGATGTTGTAATAGGTATAATTTCTTTTAGCATAAATTTTTGATGCTGTTTTGCTTCATTCACTATTTTCTTAGCAAATTCGTACCAACTCAAAGGGGGGGTCCCAGTATAATGGTAAATGCCCCAATCAGTCTGACCCTTATCTAGACACTCTATTATTTTTAGTAATGCTTGGGCAATATCTCCCGTGTAAGTCGGGGCACCCTTTTGGTCAGTAATAATTCTTAATTCATTTCGTTCGCTAGCTAAGCGAATAATGGTTTTCACAAAATTATTACCGAACGCTCCAAATACCCAACTGACCCGTAAAATAATATGCTTACACCAGATATCTCTTAAAAAATTTTCGCCATTTAATTTACTTTGACCATAAGCGGACAAAGGTTGAGCTTTATCTTCTTCACTATATGCATTTTTTTTTTGACCATCAAAAATATAATCAGTAGAAATATGCAATAAAGGTATGTTGTATTTTCGAGCAATTTTAGCTAAATTTTTAACGCCCACGCCATTAATGGAAAATGCAAGCTCACTTTCCTTTTCTGCCTTATCAACAGCGGTGTACGCTGCGGTATTAATAATATAATTTGGTTTAGTGGTGGCAACTACATCCTTAATTTGTTCTATTTCGGTAATGTTAAGTTGCGTACGTGTAAAAGGAAATAACGGTAAGTTTAAATTTTTTGCCAATACAACCATTTCACTTCCTAATTGTCCATTTGCTCCAGTTAATAATATTTTCCTAGAAAACATAAAAACTTACTCTTTAATGGAGGAAAAAGTTTTTTTCATAAAAATAAACTTTTTTTGACGCTGGTGCAAAAAGAATATTTTTCATATTCAAAATATTTACAATTAATATTTCTTTATCAAAATTAATCCATCTTTAATACCACGACCCGCTGCAATTAAACTTTGTATAGGTTTTGGCGAAAAAATTATTTTTCTTAACTTAAATAAATTTCCAGCTAAAATAAAAATCTTATAGGATAATAAAATATTTTTTTCATGAAATAACAAAAAACTATTACGTATTGAATAATAATAGCGAATCGGTTGCTCATACTGGACAAATAAATTACTCCATTTTTTGACTTCGCCTATCCGATGACTCATCCGTACATCGGGTGACATAATTATTTGATAATTTTTATATAAAGCACGTAAACACCATTCAGTATCGACTAAATCGATAAAATATTCTTTTTTTGGGTAGCCAATATGTTTTAAAGTAGGCACCCAAATTAACATTCCTGAACTGATTAACACATGTTTTAGATTCGGTGCAATTAATAAATTTCTTATCTTATCTTTTAATGCCCTAGTTTTTAAGTTCTTAAGATCAGGATCATGCCATGTTGGTCCAATAGCGCACAAACGAGAGTGTAGTTTTTTAAGTCGATAAAAGGCCAAAATCATGTCACTGATAAAATTCCCTGATAATTGGCTATCCTGATCCAAAAATAATACAAAATCGAAATTTTCTGTTTCTGCCATTTGGCAAGCAATATAGTGCGCACCACCCACACCAACATTTTTTGGGCTTTTTATTAAGATAATATCCTTATTATTATTATTGAATTCAAAAGCTTTGGAAGCTTCAGTATTATCAAATAGTAAAATTTTGATTTTTTCATATTGAAAGCAAATATTAATTAGCTCCAAGACCTTGTTTTTATCAGGATGATAAAGAACGATATTAATTAATACAGCGGGTTTAGACATCATGTTCATCAGCTATTTTAATGGAACTCAATATACCTTACACTAGACAAAAATTGAAGCGATCGATTTGGAATTTGCTTTTTTAACTCGTACTAACAAGGAAAGTTATCTGTGAAAGGTATTGTATTATCCGGCGGGGCAGGAACACGTTTACATCCTATCACGAAAGGGATCAGTAAGCAGTTACTTCCGATTTATGACAAACCCATGATTTATTATCCACTCAGCGCCTTAATGCTGGCTGGCATTCAGGAAATATTAATTATTACTAGCGTTGAAGCCTTACCGCAATACCAAAATTTATTAGGGAACGGTGAACAATGGGGAATCAATCTCAGTTATTTAACCCAAAAAAATCCTGATGGTTTAGCCCAAGCTTTCATCATAGGTGAAAAATTTATTGGCAATGATTCGATAGCGCTTATTTTAGGAGATAATCTATTCTATGGAGAGAAATTTTCCGAAACTATCAAATCTGCTGCTGAAAAACAGTTTGGTGCCCAAATTTTTTGTTATTTCGTCAATGATCCCGAACGTTATGGGGTTGCTGTGTTTGATGAAAACCGAAACTTGATAGATATTGAAGAAAAACCAAAACTTCCTAAATCCAATTGGGCTGTCACGGGCCTTTATTTTTATGATAATCAAGTCATTGATATTGCTAAATATATTAAGCCATCTGAGCGTGGCGAATTAGAAATAACTGATGTGAATCTGCAGTATTTATCTCAAGGACAACTTTCTCATCGATTAATCTGCCGTGGTAGCACTTGGTTAGACACAGGGACGCATGATGCTTTATTAGAAGCATCGCATTTTGTTCAAGTCGTTGAAAAACGACAAGGTCTAAAAATAGCTTGTTTAGAAGAAATCGCTTGGCGAAAAGGTTTTATTAATGCCGAAGCTTTAGAGATTTCTGCTCACAAATTATTAAACTGTAGTTATGGTAACTATTTACTCGATATTATTAAGCGAGAATTATGAAGATCATTCCCACTCCTATCCCAGATTTAATTTTAATAGATCCTAAATCGCATCACGATGAACGAGGCTTTTTTTTTGAAGCTTTTCAGTCAGAACGTTATCAACGATTATTGAAAAAAAGAATTAATTTCGTTCAAGATAATCTATCTCGCTCCAGTAAAAATGTTTTGCGAGGTCTACATTATCAGATCGAACAACCTCAAGATAAATTAATGACAGTCATCCGCGGCAGCGTTTTTGATGTAGCAGTGGATATCAGAACTGCATCAACCACTTTCGGGAAATGGTTTGGTGTTATTTTAAGTGATGAAAATCATTATCAACTTTTTGTCCCCAAAGGATTTGCGCATGGATTTTGCGTGCTCAGTGAAATCGTTGATTTCCATTATAAATGCACTGATTACTACAATCCTGAAGCTGAACAAGGCATACTTTGGTCTGACCCTAACCTAGCTATAAATTGGCCTCTGCAATCACCCTTAATATCAACTAAAGATAAAAATTATTCTTATTTAAAAAATATACCCTCCAAACTATTATTTTAGCAACCACTTCCAGGAATAATAAAGAGCTGATTTACTTGCAATCCATGCCATGCGTCTGTCTTGATAAGCCGCGCGTCTCCAAACATGTTTAATTTTCACCGTTGGGGTATAAGCTATTTGGGAAATTTGCGCCATACGTCTACCTAAATCGGAATCATCATAATACATAAAAAATTTTTCATCAAATCCTTCTAGTTCTTTAAGCAACTCCAATCGGCAAAACATAAAACAACCCGTAGGATTACTTAACTTAAACATATTTTCATTATAATTTTTATCTTGCATCTCAAATTTACTTAATTGATTCTGAAAAATTTTTTTTAACAATGAAGGTGCAAAACGGCGTAAAAAACTAATCCAAAGACTTGGATTTTTCCGGCAGAGATATACTCGCTTTTCATTCATATCATAAACATCTGGGACTAACATACCCACATGCTTATGTTGCCGCATAAAATCCAATGCATTTTTTAAAGTATTGGGCATTACATACACATCATTGTTTAAAATAAGATGATAATCCGCTTCGCTTTTTAAAATAACTAGATTATGACCGTAACCATAACCACCATTTTTCGGCGAAAAAAAATAATAAATCGGTAAATCTGGAAAACATTTTTTTAGTTCTATTTCGAAATTTGAACCTTTATTAAATTCTAAAGCACCGTTATCTACTAATGTAACTTCATAGCTAATATCATCAGGAATTGAACAGATAAGACTCGAAAGGCAATCTTTTATTTGTAAAAAATTCTCTTGGTAAATAACGATGCTGATAGAGAGTTTAATTTGCCGCATAAATTTCTCTTGTATTGCATTTTTAAATTAATTAATAATAATTTCTTGATAAAGATTTTTTATCTCTCCAACCATTTTTTGGATAGTAAATTTCTCTTTTGCATAATAATAAGCCGATCTACCTAAAGAAAAGCGTAATACAGGTTTTTGATAAAGTTTCCAAATTGCATTTGCAAGTGAAGTCGGACAACATGGAGATACGACAAAACCAGTCACACCGTCTTGATTCAGATTACTCGCCATATGAGTCACATCGCAGCAGACAACCGGTTTTGCGCAAGCCATTGCTTCTAATTGAGCTATTCCAAATGTTTCACTTTGATCAATAGAAGGTAAACAAAATACATCACAAGCATGGTAATAAGCTGGTAAATCCTGCTTAGCGATTTGTCCAAGAAAATATACTTGCTGCTCAAGTTTTAAAAATTTAACTTGTTGATTTAGATTTTGTGTTAATGGACCTTCTCCTCCTAATAACAATATTATATCCTTAGGCAATTGCTTCATTGCTTCAATTAAATAACAAAACCCTTTGTAACGAACATGTCGTCCTAAAGCAAATATAATGAAACGATGAGAATATTGACGTTGTAGTAAAACAATTTTTTTTTGATATTTATCGAATAAAAAATAATCAAAATCAATTCCGAAAGGAATAATACGAATTAAATTTCGATCTCTAGCGGCCTTAATTTGCGTAGAATGCTCAGCTAAATATGGCGTCGACACAATGACAGCACTCGCTTGATTTAACAATCGATTAACAAAAGGTTGATATATCTGTAGTAATTTTTTTTGGCGTATAACATCACTATGCCAGCTGATAATTCGTTTCACAGAGACAGGTAAAATTTCCGAGGCTAGGTGTGCCATAGGATTAGGCAAATGTAAATGGACAATAGAAAACCGATATTGTTGATACAGTTTTTTTATATAGTAAGGCATAGTAGGACAAAAAGGGGTTCGGGCAAAAATACCCATTAAGGCTGCGCTATATTCAATATATCCAGCTTGTCTGATTACTTTATTCTTAAAAGTATTATTGGCTACTAAATTGCACAAATTAAAATCAAGACTTAATCCCAACAGTAACGTATCAACAAACGTTTCGATACCCCCAGCTTGCTCGCTCGAGAATTTGCCTAAATGTAAAACGTTTTCCATAAAACCACTTCGATTATTCAATCATTTCAACACAGCAAATATATTGATATACCGAAAAAGCTGTGTTTCAATAGTTCCTTATAATTGTTTGAGTTTTAATTTTTGACATTGGTACTAACTCTTTACTCAAACTAGAAGATGATGTTCAATAACCTATTATATAATCCTAGGATCAAACAACAAGGATAGCGCTTAGGAAAAGAAAAACAAAGACTCTCTGTTAAAAAGCTACTAAAATTCAAGGATGAAATTAAGATGCTTGTCCCTGTTATTTTGTCAGGTGGGAATGGGTCTCGTTTATGGCCGGTTTCCCGCGAAGCACACCCAAAACCCTTTATCCGACTCAATAATGAACCTTTTTCCTTAATACAAAAAACTTATCATCGCGCTCTCAACATACCTAATGTAGAAAAAATTATTACCGTCACTAATTTTGAATATTATTACCAAACTAAAAAAGAACTTATCGATTTAGGGCAGCCTGATATAGCAAAAAAATTTAACTTTATATTAGAACCTTATTCTCGAAATACCGCAGCGGCTATAGCTTTCAGCGCGTTATTTGTAAAGGAGTTTATCGGTCCTGATACTATATTATTAGTATTACCTGCCGATCATATCATTTTGAATCAAGATAAGTTTAACTTAAGTATACAAAAAGCATACCAACTAGCAAAAAAAGAATTATTAACTACTTTTGGAATTATTCCACACAAACCCGAAACAGCGTATGGATATATTCAATATATTGAATCGGCAGAGTTAACGTCTGCTTTTAAGGTTGCAAATTTTTACGAAAAACCTCTATCTGAAGAAGCAGAATCTTTTATAGAACAAGGTAACTATCTTTGGAATTCTGGAATTTTTTGCTTTAGTGCAAAAACATTTTTAAACGCTTTAAAACAACATACACCAGAGCTTTATTTAACCGCTTTAAGTTGTTGGAAATTAAGTTTAAAAAATAATAATCCACCATTTAATAAAATTAATTTGAATAAACAAAGCTTTTATAAATTAGAAAATATTTCGGTTGATTACGCCTTAATGGAAAAAACTAAAAATCTTGCTGTTATACCCGCTGATTTTGGTTGGTCGGATATAGGTTCTTGGGATGCTTTAAATACATTGTTAAAACCAGAAGAAAATGGTAATAGAATCGTAGGCAATGCCTGTTTACAGGAAACTTATAATACAACCATTTATAGTCAAAATTCACCCGGAAGATTAATTGCTGCAATTGGAATCGAAAATTTAACTATTATAGACTCAAGTGACGCCTTGCTTGTTTGCAAACGTACACATATTCAAAAAGTTAAGCAATTAGTAGAGGAATTAAAATTAAATGGACACGAAGCTTATCGTTACCATCAAACTGTTTACCGACCTTGGGGACATTATACTATCTTAGATCAAGGTTACAATTATAAACTAAAACGCTTAATAGTACATGCTGGCGCAAGTTTATCACTGCAAATGCATCAATATCGTTGCGAATATTGGGTAGTCGTAGTAGGTATTGCTACCGTTGAAAATGATCACAAAAAATTTATCTTGAAAGAACAAGAATCAACTTATATACCTTTAGGCTGTAAACATTGTTTAAGTAATGGCCACGATAAGGATTTAGTGGTAATTGAACTACAAATAGGTAATTATTTAGGTGAGGATGATATCATTCGATTTAGAGATAATTATGACCGTGAAATTGAGCGCACTTCTGAAAATGAAATTAATATTTAACCTAAAATTTGGCAAGAATTAATCAAAATTAATTCTCTCCCTTTCTATTATCAAAGGCTTACGCCGAACTTGATTATAGATTGCTAATATATATTCGCCAAGTATACCTGCAAAAAGTAATTGGATTCCACTAAAAAAGAATATTGCAACGATAACAGTAGGAATTCCTTTCCCCGCTGGAAAAGTTTGGCCAGTAATGGCCATAACTCCAACTCCAAAAGCATATATAAAACTTAGACCCGATAAAGTAACACCAAAATATAAAGCCAATCGCAAAGGGACACTACTAAAACTAATGATTCCATTCATTCCTTGCTCTATCATATGCATTATTTTATTCTTAGAGACATTTTTTTTTCTCGCTCGCCAAGTATAAGGAATTCCAACTCTACGAAAGCCACAATCAAATGTCATCAAACGCATAAAAGGCTGAGCATCATCAATTTTCTTCATGGCATTAAGCACTACGCGATCTATTAATTGATAATCACCTACATCAGGAGGGTAATCTATGTAGGTACAGGCAGATAATAAACGATAATAGGCTTTGCGAATATTCCTAATACAAAAACCTTCTTCTCGCTGTTTGCGTATACCATAAACAATTTCGTAGCCCATTTCCCACTGTCTTACAAATTCAGGTATTAATTCGGGAGGATCTTGAAGATCAGCAGGCATAAATAATATTATAGCATCCCCTGTTGCATTTAAAACTCCATTATAAGTATTTTTCAAAATACCAAAATTTCGGGAATTAATAATTACTTTAATTCGCCTATCTTTTGAAGCTCGCATTTTTAGAACTTCCACGGTACGGTCGCTTGAACAGTTATCACAAAATATATGCTCTAGTTCATAAGTAGATAAATCTGTTTTAAAAATCTTTTGCACTTCTTCAATACATTCTAAAATATTAGTTTCTTCATTAAAGCAAGGAGTAATAACTGAAATTTTTTTCACTGTTGTAAAGTCCTTTGTTCAATAGTGTGCCAAAGCAAATTAGTCGCTCTATACCAATCATTGTCAAATTTTTCTTCAACAAAAAGATCGTTTAAAAGTTTAATTAAATAAGGGGTCCTTTGATCTATAAATGTAGCTTCGCAGGGTAGAATTGTTTGGAATGGATCTGAAAAAGAGATTATATGTCCATTAATATCAATAACCTGAAACATATCTTCCTTGCTATTTGTTGCAATGGTAACCACACAGGGCGGAAAATCGACTTTCGATAACTGGACACTCCATATTTCAGCTTCATATTCTTCTTTGCTCTCAATTTTTGAACAGAAAACATCATTGTATCCAAGTTCTGCAAGCAATGCGATGAGATGAATGCCATAAAATCGTAAAGCTCCCCCACCTTCGCTATGCCGGCGTTTCCAAGTTTGGATATTTTGCTTATAGTGATGAGCTTGAAATTTCCAAGTTATGCTTTTAATACCCTTAAGCTGACGAAGAATATCCTCACCCCAATATGTGTAACGAAAATTATATCCAATCTTAAATTTTTTTCCGGAAGTAACTAAGTCGTCGAATAAGTCCATAGCTAAATAAGGCGTAGGAGCAAGTGGTTTCTCCAACAAAAGATGAGTGATATTTTTAAATTGCAAAGCTTTTTTAACCCACAAAAATTGCTGTGCGGGAGACACCGCAATAATTAAACCCTCACATAATTCTAGAAGATTTTCTTGATTATCTATCCATTCAACATTATTATAAAAAGAAGATAAATCAGCACGGTGACTAAATCGTTTTTTATAATGATCCGGCAGAATAATGCTAACATTGAATGTACTTAATGCGGGTAAATAACCATATAAACCGAACCCACTCCCGAGAATAAGTACTCTCATTTTAGGCTAAATCTTTTGCTGAGATAATATCTATAACTCGACCGTGATAACCTCGCTCTTTTAGATAAGCATTAATTTCATTCGGAATATGCCAGGCAAAATTAAGTAAAGGAATTTGATTATTTAAATAATCAAATTGATTATCTGATAAAATAGGAATCCGAGTACCTGGGATATAATGATTTATTTTATTGGATTGTGATCTTTCATAGGTTGCCTTGATTAAATCATCATTAAGTCCAAGAAGCTTAATAAGAATAGCTGCGCGCCCAGGAAAAGCTTTTGCAGATAATTTACCATGTTTATCAACTAATTTTTCTAAGTAATTCCTTTTCTTCTTACACCAGGGAGAAATTTTTTTCCCCATCGCTTCTAAGCGTTGACTAAACAATTGTTCTTTTTTGTAAATATCTAAAAAACGGCTTGGACTTTTTTCATAATCTCCAGCAGTATAAATAACGCGTATATTCCCATTGTATCGAGAAGGAAAAGACACGTCTTTAATATTAAGTTGTAATAAATTAGCAATATATGCAAATGAAGTAAAACTATAAGTTCGAGGGTGCTCATGATAAAAAGTATCAAATTGAAATTTATCTAAAATAGAGCCTAAATAATGATTCTCAATAATTATGATTGTATCTTTATGAATAAGAAATTTTAAAGCATGGATAATTTCTTTTAAATTCTCAATATGAGCAAAAACATTGGTAAATGTAATAAGATCAGGTTTTCCATATTTTTTAACAAAGCTAATAGCTATTTTTTTACTAAAATAACCA
>Ga0075369_10000647_pt1 | contig 11093 bp, 13 predicted proteins | sample EndMethybrTD3034_FD_71400 | JGI IMG/M metagenome (GOLD analysis project Ga0075369, IMG submission 71400) | Populus endosphere microbial communities from Tennessee, USA - Endosphere MetaG P. TD hybrid TD303-4 | ecosystem: Host-associated > Plants > Roots > Endosphere | place: USA: Tennessee...
CATCATGGCGCGCAAGCTCGACGCCATGTTCCGGCCCCAGAACGAGCAGTTCGTCAACCTGGTGGCGCCGTCGCTACAGGCCACGTTCGGCAGTGCCGGCCGGCCGGGCGGCGGGCTCGAATGGGCGAACCTCCGCGATCAGTTCAAATCTACCATTGGCCAGACGCAATCGGATGCTGCCGCCAAGGCTGCCGCGGACCAGTACGCCAGGGACATGGGCGTGCGGATGAGCGGCGCCACGGCACTCCCCGGAGTGCTGGGCCAAAAGACCGGCCAGGACCAGAGCTGGCTCGGCGTGCTCGACAGCGTCGGCCGCGGCGACACTGGATACAACCAGGCGCTGCTCAACGACCAGAACGCCGAGTATGACTACGGCAACCGTGCGCAGCTCGACTGGCTCACGAGCATGATGAAGCGCTATCTCGGCGGATACCCGGGCGGCCAGACCACCGGCAGCAGCAGCGGCTTCAGCACCGGCACCCTGGGCGGCGGTGGCGTCGGATCGTGGCTGGGACCAGCTGCGAGCATCGCCGGCACTGCGGCGATGTTCTTCTGATGACACCGCTCGATCACCACGGGCGCGGAGCCCTTCACTTCAGCGGCGGTAAGGATAGCCTTGCGCTGGTCTATCTGCTGCGCCCGCACTGGGACCGCCTGACGCTCTATCACGTCGATGCGGGCGACCTTCTGCCGGAAGTGCGTGAGATCGTCGATATGGTCGAGGGCATGGTGCCGGACTTTCGCCGTATCGAGACGAGCTCGGCGCAGTGGATGGCCGATGTCGGCCTGCCGAGTGACCTGGTGCCGACCTCGAGCACGCCCGCGGGCCTATCCATAGGCGCGAGCAAGCAGCGAATCGTCGACCGTCTCGACTGCTGCGCCGTCAATCTCATGCTGCCGATGCACCACCGGATGATCGAGGACGGTGTGACGCTCGCCATTCGCGGCACCAAGCGTGCGGACCTCGCACGGCTGCCTGCCGAGAGCGGCGACACGAGCATGGGCTACGAGCTGTGGCTGCCGCTGCAGGAATGGTCGCACGGCGAGGTGTTTGAGTACCTGCGCAGTGTCGATGCCCCCATCTGCCGCGTGTACGAGCACAAATCCCAGGCGCCCGAGTGCGCGACGTGCCCGGCTTGGTGGAGTGAAGGCCGCGCCGAGTATTTGAAGAAGCACCACCCGGACCTTTTCGAGATCTATCGCGCGAAGCTCGCGGCGGTGGCCGCCGAAGTGGCACCGCACTGGGCCGCTCTGCAGGGAGAATTGTGATGGCTGGCTTCAACGTCCCGACTGGTGGCCCCGTGTCGCAGATGACCCCCGAGCTGTTGGCGCAACTTGCCGCCGCAGGATTCAAGCCGCCCGGCCAGATGCCAGGCATGCCGGTGCCAATGCAGCAGCCGACGCCTGGTTTCAACGTCGGCGATGGTATGGCGGGCCTGGGCGCCGGCGTCGGCATGCTCGCCAATATGGGCGGTGTCACGAATGCAGGACCGCAGGGCAGCGGGCCAGGAGGCGAATACACGCCGACCGACGCCATGAGCATGGCCGGCATGGGCGGCGACCCCAATGGAGCGAGTTTCGGCGCCCCCACCGGTCTCGGCATACCGGGCGAGCGCGGCGGCGGCCCAATGGACTGGGTCCTGCGCCAGCTCGGCCTGCGTGATCCGCTGACGGGAAGGTGAGCGATGGCTGACGACCTGATGGCCACCAATCCGTATCTGTCGCTGCCTGAGGCGCCGGACAAGTGGAGCATGCTGGCGAACCTGCTGATCGGCGCGGGTGCGGGCATCAGTCAGGCCGGCGCTTCTGGCCGCGGTTGGGCTACGGGCCTCGCTCCTGGCCTGATGATGGGCACGCAGATGAACGCGCGCGATGCGGCGACCGACTTCCAGCGCCGGCTCGGCCTCGCGAACTGGCAGACCCAGGAGAGCTATCGCAAGTCGCAGGAAGAGAGGCTTCGCGCCGAGGCCGACCTGAAGCGCGAAGAGCTCGATCTCGACAAGCAGGCTATCGGGCTCTTCAAAGGCATGCAGGTGCCGGGCACGGCCACCGCGTCGACGCCAGGTTTCAACGTGCAGCTGCCGGCGGTCCAGATGGGGCCGAGCCAATTCAACGTCGGCAACGTGCGGCCGGTCGGCAGCAACGTCGGTTTCCAGCAGCCCGCTAGCTTCGACGATGGCGTGGCCCTGTCGGTGTGCAACGCGCAGGCCTATCCGAAGGCCTTCAACAACGGCCAGTCGATGACGCTGATGCAGATCGGCGAGAAGTGGGCGCCGCAAGGCGACGGCAACAACGACCCGAAGGCTTGGGCGTTCAATGTAGGCCGCATCGGTGGCCTCGACCCGAATGCTCCTCTGGACTTCAACAACCCGGAGGTGGCGGCGCGATTCGCCCGCGGCGTCCATGGCGCGGAGTGGGGCGGGAGCATGGTCAAGCCGCCCGAGGCGTACATGCCGGGCGTGCAACTCGCGATGCAGCCCGGCGCGCCGCGCGTCGGCGGCTATCAGCCGGTGCAGTTCAGCCAGCCCAGCGGCAATCCGACCGTCAATCCCTCCGGCTTGCCGGGCAACGTCCAGCCGCCGCGCGTCGATCCGATGCAGTTCGCGCCGCTCATGATCTCCAAGCGCCTGGCGCCCTACGGCAAAGCGATGATCGACATCGGCAACAGCGAGACGCAGCGCTACCTGCAGGATCAGGACCGCGAAATGCGGCGCCAGCAGGAAGCCGAGAAGCAACGTCTTGCCGAGCAGAATGCGAAGGTCTCTCCGACCGGCACGCCGAACAAGCCGCTGATCGATGCGGAGGCGCAGGCGGCGGCGCAGGCCGAGGCTCGCCGAAAGGCCGAGCTCGACTACGAGGCGGCAACGCAGGTCGCGAAGGACGAGGTGGCCCGCCACTCCAAAGATGTTCGGCCAGGCGCCGAGGCCACGGCAAACGGGCTGCCGAACCTCTACGAGATGAAGCGGCTGCTCGACAGCAATACCGGCGTGTCCGCTGGCTCCTTCATCGATGCCCGCCAGATGGGCGCGCGCCTGCTCGACACGCTCGGGCTGCGCGACATGCCCGATTCGATGATCAACCGGACGGAATTCAACAACCGCGCCGGCAAGAACGTGCTTGCGATCTTGCAGACCCGCGCGCTGGGTGCGGGCACGGGCATCAGCGAAGGCGACCGCAAGTTCGTCGAGAAGATGGCGGCCAGCGGCGGCGACTTCACCGACGAAGAACTGAAGCGCCTGATCGGTATCGGCATCAAGTCCTCGCACACGGGCCTTGAGCAGCACAGCCAGGCGGTCGCTCGCCTTACCAAGCTGCCGGGCATGGGCAAGATCGACAAGGGCTACTTCGACCTCCCGGCGCCGACCTATGAGGAGTGGTCGAAGGCCAATGCAGATGGACCCGAGCCTTCGCAATCAGTTCGACCAGAAGTATGGCGCGGACTCGGCGGCGAAGGTGCTGGGCAAATGACCAACCCATTCGACCAGTTCGACGCGCCCGACTTGTCCGCTGCGGCAGGCCGGGCATCAGCTGAGCGCTCGGGCGACCCGCGATTTGCGCCGGCGCCGACCGCCAATCCCTTCGATCGGTTCGCCGCGCCCGTCGCGCGCTCCGAGGATCCCACGCGCATCGCCATCAGCGTGCCGCAGGGCGTCAATAGCGGCCTCTACAACGGCGTGATGACGCTGCCGGACATGTCGGGATGGCTGGCGCGCCAGATCGGTCTGGTGAAACCCGGAACGCCGCTGCCAAGCCAGATGGTCCATGACGCCGGCAACCGCACGCGCGACAGCCTCGGCGTCGACTACACGCCCAACATCGTCCCCGAGACCACAGGCGAGCGAATCGGCTTCAATGTCGGCGACGCGGCTGGCCAGGTCGCATCCTCGGTCATTCCAGGCAGCATCGTGGCCAAGACTGCCGCGGCTCCTGTTGCAGGCCTCAAGGTCGGAGCGCCGAGCTATGGCCAGACCGTCGCCCAGACGCTGGCGGCGAACCCGGCGCTACAGCTCGCCGGCACGACTGCCGGCAACCTCACGACCGAATTCACTGGCAATCCCTATCTCGGCCTGGCCGCGTCGATCGCCACGCCGGCGGCCGCGAACACCGCCATGCGCATCCCGTTCGCCGCACCTGCCAAGACCGGCGCCGAGGTCGAGCGCCGCGCGCTGCTGGCCGATGCCAAGGGCGAAGGCATCCTTCCGTCGTTCGGCAACATCGTCGACAGCGGGCCGGCTCGGATATTCGAGAGCGTGATCGGCAAGCTGCCTTTCATGGGCGGCCAGCAGACGCGGCTCGACGACGCGAACAAGACGGCCTTCAACCGGGCGCCATTCGAGAAGGTGCCGGCCGTGAAAGGTGAGGGCCTGGACGCGGCGACGCCAGGCACGGTCGACCAGGTGAAGGCCAGGATCGGGCGGCAGTTCGACAGCCTCGAGAACAACACCACGGTCAATATCGACCCGCAGTTCGGGCGCGACATCGGGAAGGCAAAGGCCGATTTCAGTCAGCAGCTGCGCTCGCAAATGCCGGAATCGATCGTCGACAAGCTCGATGAACTGCAGGCCGCGGCGTCGACGCTGCAAAAGCCGGGCGTCACGGCGGTCACGCTCGACGGCGAGACTTACAAGAACATCCGCAGCGAGCTCAGCGCGCAGCTCTCCACCGCCCAGGGCACGGACAAGACGGCGATCGGCGCGATGATCGACGCGCTGGATGGCGCCGTCGAGCGTTCGCTGCCCAAGGACATGGTCAAGGACTGGCGCGACGCCCGCACGAGCTGGCGCCGCATCAGCATGATCGATGACGCGGTATCCGCCCGTCACAACGGTGAAACGGCGGCCGGCAACATCCCGCCGGGCTCGCTCGATGCTCGCGCGGCCGGCGACAAGAATATGGCGCGTCTCGCTCAGGTCGGCGTGAAGTTCGTGGGCGACAAGACGCCGGACAGCAGCACACCGGCTCGCTTGTTCTTCCAGAACGCCATGGGGCTCGGCGCCGGCGGCATGTACGCCTTCCCGTCGACGACCGCGGCGCTCGTTGGCAGCGGCTACATCACCAACGCGCTGCTGAACAACCCATACACGGGGGCGGCTCTGATCGACCGCCTGCAGCGGCCGCGCGAGGGGCTGATGAGCCTACCGCTTGCCGGCGTTCTGGCCGCTCAGCAGGGAGCGAACGATGGCCGATAGGCGGGTCACGCACTCCCACAGAAGTCCGAACAGGACGGCCGTGAAGGCGACGGTGGCGATGGCGCCGTTGCGGGGGAAGGTCGGATCCGCCCACTGGGCGAAGGCGACCAGTACGACGCCGACGAACGCGGCGACGATGTGCGATTTGCGCATGGCGGGAGCATAGGCATGGACATCGACGCCAGCAACTGGAACGAGGACGATAACGCCAACACGACGGCGGCCCCGGACGGTGCCCCTGAGGGCATGGCGCCGAGCGGAGTGAACAACGTCCTGCGCGCCATCATGGGTGCGCTGAAGCGCAGGCGGAACTGGGGGGCGCCCAAGACCACGGCCGGCACCAGCACGGCCTATACGCTCACCTATGGCGTCGCGCCGGGCGCCCTGGTCGACGGGATGACGCACCTGGTGCAGTTCAATGTGGCCAACGGTGCGGGCGCGACGCTGAACGTCAACGGCCTGAATCCGATCCCGATCTACTATCATGCTGCTGGCGTGTGGCGGGCCGCACCTCCAGGGCTGATCGACGTCGACGAGATCTGGCGGGTCGCCTACCACGCCACCAGCGCCACCTATCGGCTGCTGGACCTGCGGAACCGGACGGGCGAGGTCGTGCCGTTCGCTGGCTCGGTGGCGCCGGCGGGGGCGCTCCTCTGCTTTGGCCAGGTCGTCAGCCGCACGACCTATGCCGGCCTGTTCGCGGTGCTAGGCACGACGTTCAACACGGGCGGCGAGGCCGGGACCGATTTCCGGCTGCCCGACCTGCGCGGCCGCGTCGCCGCTGGCAAAGACGATATGGGCGGGTCAAGCGCTGGCCGCCTCAACACCATGGCCAGCACGACGCTGGGCGGTGTTGGCGGCGCGCAAACAAATCCGCTTGCCGTCAGCGGCAACGTGATCGTGGGCAGCGGCAGTGTCAGCGGCACGTTTGTGGGCAACGTTACGTCGGTCAGCGTCAACATCCAGAGCGGCGCAAACGCGACAGTGCCCGGCTTTGGCGACGTGGTTTCGGGCAGCATCACAACAAATCCAATCACGTCGAACGGCAGCAACACGCTGACCGGCACGGGCAACGTCATCCAGCCGACCATGATCCTCAACTACCTGATCCGCATCTAGGAGATAGCCATGAGCAACGTCCACCCCATGATGGAGAGCGGCAACAACGGAAGCGCTCAGACTGCCTCGACGGGCACGAACTACACGACGCTGGGCGCCCAAGCCTGCAAGCAGGTGACGATCTGCAATGACACCGGGACAAAGCTGGAGGTCCAGCAGGACGGTGCTGGCGTTGCCTTCAGGATCCACGACAACAGCTACTACACGTTCTACGGGCTGAAGAACGCCAACCAGCTCGGCATTCGGCGCGCCGACACCAGCAACACGCAGGTGAGTGCCACCTATCGATGTGAGGCCTAGTCATGTTGCTCGGCAACAAGGGGCTCTATGGCGCGTCAGGCGGCCGAGCCTTCGACGCCGACACGCTGGCGTGGCAGTCGTCGGTGGTCACGAACGGCGGCCCGGTCTCATTCAATGAGTTGCAGTGGGCCGACGAGCTTGTGTTTGATCTTCGAGCCTGCGGCGCATACCCGCTGCTCGACGACTTCGGCCTGTTCACCGCCGAGAACCAAACGCAGGCGCTCACGTCCTTCAAGAAGCGGCTGCTCGGCACGGCGGTCAACAGCCCTGTCTATACGCCTTCGCTTGGGTTCGTGAATGACGGCGTCTCGACGTACGAGAACACGGGTTACATGCCGGCGACGCATGCGGTGATCGGCCTTTCGCCTGTGGCGGCGCTGGGCATCATTGAGCTTACGAACGTCAGCATCAATCGGCCCGGCCTCGGGTCGAGCAACACCGGCACGCGGTCTATGTCGATAACGCCGCGCAATGGTACGGTTGTGAGCGGTGCCATCAACAGCAGCGGGGTTACGGCGACACTGCCGGTCCAAACGAGTGTCGCCCTGTCATGGCTGCAAAGAGAAGACGCGAGCACGCTCGGCTACTATCAGAATGGCGTCTTTGCCGCTCCTGGGGCTCCTGCCTCCAACAACTCCGCGACGCTGCCGCCCGATCCGATTTTTGTCGGCTGCACCGATGCGTCTGGCGTCCCGACCAACTTCCGCGCCAACACCCCGGCGGTGTGGCTCTACGGGGCGAAGATGACCGTTCCGCAAATCACCGGCATGTACCTCGCGTTCCAAAAGTATCTCGCCAAGCACGGGCAGGTGATTTGATGGCCGCCTACATCCTCATGACGGCCGAGCAGGCCGACCACGTTCGCGGCCCCGCGCTCAACCCCATCGAGCACCAGGGCGGCGCGTTCATCCTTGGGACGCGCGTGCTCACCGACTCGCTGCACGCGGAGTTCCACGACTACCTCGCAGCGCTGCCGACGATGGACTACAGCGACCCGAACTTTCCACCGGAATTGGAACTGCCCGAGGAGTAGGCCCATGGGTGAGGAAGTTCGAGACATCCAGGCACGACACCAGCTCGAAACGCACGAACGCGTTTGCGCCGAACGATACGGCAGCCTGTGGAGCGAGGTGAAGGAACTCAAGGAGATGATCCGGTCATCCGACGCGGCGAGCAACGCCCGCCTGACCGCCATGTCCAATCGCTTGTGGGCGTTGGTGCTCAGCGTTTGCGGTCCGGCCGTGCTCGGTGTCGCCATCCTGATCTTTCATTTGTTGACGAAGAAAGGAGGGGTCTGATGACCCGTGAAGTCAGCGCCGAGGGCCGCGCCCTCATCCAGCAGTTCGAGGGGCTGTCGCTGACAGCCTACCTCTGCCCGGCCGGCAAGTGGACGATCGGCTACGGGCACACCGATGGCGTGCAGCCGGGCGACAAGATCACGAAGGCTCAGGCCGACAATCTGATGGCGTCCGACCTGGTGGGTTATGCCAAGGCCGTCGGCGAGGCGCTCGGCGCGTGCGAGGCGAGCCAACATGAATTCGACGCCATGGTGTCGCTGGCCTTCAACGTCGGCGTCGCAGGCTTCAAGGGGTCGACTGTCCTGCGCCTGCACCGGCAAGGCGATCCACAGGGCGCCGCGCGCGCCTTCGGCATGTGGAACAAGGCCATGGTCAGCGGCAGGCTGCAGGAGATGCCGGGACTGACGCGCCGCCGCGCCACGGAGACTGCGTTCTACCTGACGCCCGATGCACCCGGCGTGAAGGACATGCCGCAGGCCGTGGCGCCGCCCCCGTCCAGCGCCAGCAGCAAGACGGTCATTGCGGGCGGCGCTGCTGTCGTGGCAGGCCTCGGCAGCGTGGCCGACCAGGTTAACCAACTGGCGACCAGTGTCGCCTCGGCGAGCACGTCGATGCTGTCGGTGGCGAAGCTCGGTCCAATCGTTCTGTCGGTGCTCGCTCTGGCCGCCGGCGCCTACATGCTCTGGCGCTACGTCCAGAAGCGCCGGCGTGGCGAGGTGATCAGCACATGACGCCGCGGCTCTGGCTGATCGCCGGCGCCGTCGTGGCCGTGCTGCTCGGCGCCAGCGCCATCTATCTCGAGGGTCGATCTGCCGGCGGCAACGCCTCCCGCGTCGACCAGCTCGAGCGCACCAATGAAACCCAACGGAGCATCACCGATGCGGACGCTCATGGTCCTCGCACTCCTGACGACGTCGATCGCCGGCTGCGAGACGGCAAGTTCTAGCGCCTGTCCGCGGGAGGTCGAGTATTCGACCGAGCAGCAGCGGCGCGCGGCCGACGAACTGTCGGCGCTGCCCAGGGATGGCATGGTGCGCGGGGTGATGATGCCGGACTACGGCCGGCTGCGAGATCAGGCGCGGGCCTGCCGCGGGGCCTGATGCAGCACGATGGAGAAGTCCTCCGACACGCGCTCGAGCTGCACCGAGTTGCGATCGTAGGGCTGCTCCAGGAAGTTGCCCCACCGCAGATCAGCGGGCCTGATCAGCACCTGCACCGATAGTCGTTCAGCCGGGAATGGCCGCGATGGCATCGTGAAGTGCGGCGTAAGCGAAGACCAGGTCATGAAATCGCCGGCACGCACCAGGGCCGTGACGATCTCCGGGCTACCGCCTAGCAGCCTAGCGCGCAGCGCTCGGTGATAGAGCTCGTAGCGCTCTCTGTATGGATCCGCGCTGCCCGGCGTAAGGCCTAATTCACCCTCGGTGATCACCTCACGCCGCGGCCAGGGAATGACGCAGGGCACGCCCGACAAATGGCCCATGTCGTGCAGCGGTATCCAGACGGTGTGCGATCGACCGCGTGGCGACGTGTCGACCGACCAGCTGTCGAGATGCAGGTCGGTGTCCTGCGCACCGAAGAACAGCAGCACCTGGTGGACGATGTAGTGACGCTCGCCGTCCAGCGAACGAAGGCAGGAGGCCAGCGATGGCGAGGTCACGAGTTGGCGAAGCGCCAACGATAGGCCATCCAGCGGAGATGGCAGGGACAGATGGGGGTGTGCCAGCGAGTTGCGCACGATCATAGTGCCTGGGTAGAAGGCATTGACAGCGATGCTGTCATCCTGGCGGCGCAGCTTGCCGGCGAAGGAAGCGACCTCGCGGGCCAACTCGGCGACCGCGCTGATCGTCCCAGCCTCGAAAGCCCCGCGGAACACTTGATAGCCGCGCCGGCGATAACGTCGACGGGTCAGGGCTTGCTGCAGCATCTTCATTGGGCGGATGCTACCCTGCCGAACGATCATGCCCAAGCCCGACGCCAAGGCCCTCGAGCCGCCCGCTTTGTCGCCGCCCTCCACGAAGCCACGCGCGGCCGGCGGAACACCTTCCGACTGATCCACGACGTCGCCGATCGGGCGACAATCCGCGACGCCCGACGGTGCCGCCCATCGAGCAACAGCGGAAGGCAGCCGACGAGCTGTCGGCTCTGCCACGCGATGGCATGGTGCGTGGCGTGATGATGCCGGATTATGGCCGGCTGCGCGACCAGGCGCGCGCTTGCAGGGGCGAAGGCCAATGACCTACTGTCAGCCCATGCTGTCTTGTCGTGAGTTGATCAAAGGCCATCCGGCCATCCTCGAGGATCGTCACGGGCTGTCCTTCACCGGCCATACGCCATTCCCGACGATCATCGATGCCCTCAACAAGTCCGGCGTCGTGATGCTGCGCGGGGCGCTACCGCCCAAGGAACTGCGGCCATGCCGCCGGTCCTTCGAGCGATTTGCCAGGAGACTCGGCAAGCGTGTTGTGCCAGATCCCACCGGCGACGAAGGACCAAGCACGGAATGGGCGACGGGCGAGCGCGAGGAAGGCAGCTGGCATCGGCCCTGGATCGTGCGCGATCGGGAGGATGCACCGGCGGCGGCCGTGATCGCCCTGCTGTTGCGGTCATGGGCCTGGAAAGTGGTCGAGACGGTCTGCGGCTCAACCGATGTCGTGTTGCTCCTGGCATCGTGCGCAGCCCGGCATGCGATCGACAAGGAATTGCCCATCGGCGCCCACCAGGATTGCAAGGTAGTCTCTCCTGACATCCCGTTCTCGATCTGGGTGCCGTTGCACGACGTCGTGCCGCTTCGAACGTCGGGGCTCGGCTTCATCGTGCCGCCACCGAGTGAGATGCTACCGACACTGCCGCACGGAGACATTGGCGCCGATTACGTCGCCGAGCGCGTAGCGGGCGCCTGGACGCCAACCTACCGCGCCGGCGACCTGACGTTGCATACCAAGCTGTCGCCTCACTTCACCACCGGCTACGGCACCCGATCGGATCGCTACAGCTTCGAGATAAGGGCCATGGCCTGGACCGATGCGCCCGACCAGCTGCAGGACCCCGCGATCTATGTTCGCCGACGGGCCGATGGGGCACCCGTCGTTGTGCAGACCAGGTGCTCCGGCGACACCCGGGCCCAGGCCTTCGTCGCCAAGACCGCGTTGCTGGCGGCTAGGGGCCTTTCCGCAGGTTTTGCATG
>Ga0075369_10000648_pt1 | contig 11082 bp, 9 predicted proteins | sample EndMethybrTD3034_FD_71400 | JGI IMG/M metagenome (GOLD analysis project Ga0075369, IMG submission 71400) | Populus endosphere microbial communities from Tennessee, USA - Endosphere MetaG P. TD hybrid TD303-4 | ecosystem: Host-associated > Plants > Roots > Endosphere | place: USA: Tennessee...
TGGTAACTCCGCGGGCCAGGCGGCGATCTTCCTCGCGGCGCGGGTTTCGCGGGTATACGTGGTGGTCCGCGGCGACGACCTGAACACGAGCATGTCCCGATATCTCGTCGACCAGATTCAACAACACCCCCGCGTGATTGTGCGGTTGCGTACCGAGATCCGGGAGGTGCACGGAAACGGTGCACTCACCGCGGTGGTGACCGAGGACAAAGGGACCGGCGAGCGTCATTCGATCCAGACCCGCGCCCTGTTCGTTTTCATCGGCGCCGTTCCCAACACCTCATGGCTCGCCGGCGCCATCGAACTCGACGACCACGGCTTCGTGCCGACCGGTCCGGCTGCCCTCTACTCGGAAACCGACGGCAATCAGAGGCGCACGCAACGTCGGCCGATGATGCTGGAGACCAGCCGGCCCGGGGTGTTCGCGGCGGGAGACGTGCGTAGCGGCTCGGTCAAACGGGTGGCCTCCGCGGTCGGCGAAGGCTCAATGGCGATCCGCCAAATCCACGAGTACTTCGGCGCGTAGTCGGCAGATCCTCGCGCTTGAACACCGCATCGCCCAGCTCGAATCCGACAATGCCCGGCTCATGTCAAGCCACACCCCACCAAACCGGGCCGCGGCCGGCCGCACGAACACGAACGGGGAGCAATCATGACGAACGCCGAGGATGTCCCGCTCACCAAGGACAAGCCCGAAGCCGATGTGGCAGAACAGCAGATTCCCATCGACGCACCGCCGATGAGGCAGGGCTCGATCCCACTCATATCGCCAACCGCAGAGATGCCGAGGCCAACCTCGCCGACCTTATCGACCAAGCCATCACCGTCCCCCTCGCCGACGATGATCACCCGGTGCAGTAATGATCCTGACCCAGGCGAGACCTGCCACCAAACCCGAATGGCCGCCCAAGCCGCGCACCGATGGCGCCGGGCTGGCCCGCCATCTCACCGAGCAGGGGGTGCGGGTGGTCGAGGTGAATCGCCCCGACCGGCGTCAACGCCACGCCACGGGTCAGTCCGACCCGCTGGACGCCTACGCTGCAGCCGGCGCGGTGTTGCCCGGACGGGCCCGCGCTACCGGCGTAAACTCGGCACCGGAATCGTCGAAGCCGCGACGGTTCAATCAGTGCTCGTCGAGCCCCTGGGTTTCGCGCCGTCGTTCTGTATCCGACGAGTCCCTGGGGGCGGACGCTGGGGTGGGGCGGCCGGCGTAGCGGTCCCGGAACGGCGGACTGGCAGCGGGACCGGCGGTGAAGATGAAGTCCGGTCCGTCGACGCGTCGTCCGGTGGTGTGATTGCCTACACAAGGCGTCGTCCGTTACGTGTGTCGAGTGACATTGCTGAGGCGTCACCGACATAAGCACCGAAACAGTCGTCGAGTATGGGCTTGGCATACGGGGGCTGGGACTGCAGCTCAGTCCTGGTTCGAGAAGGCGCTGTCGAAGGCGGTGGCCGGTGGGTCGAAAAGCTGGGAGCGTATGTAGGCCAGCGCCTCTGGCGCACCGTGCAGGCGGTCCATCCCGGCGTCTTCCCATTCGATGCTGATGGGCCCGTCGTACCCAATGGTGGTAAGCATCCGGAAGCAGTCTTCCCAGTCAACATCGCCGCGGCCGGTGGACACGAAGTCCCACCCACGCCGTGGATCTGCCCACTGCAGGTGTGACCCGAGCACTCCCCGGCGGCCGTCTCGCGGCCGGACTTTGGTGTCCTTGCAGTCCACGTGGTAGATCCGGTCCCGGAAGTCCCAGATGAACTGCACCGGGTCGATGTTCTGCCACACCATGTGCGAAGGGTCCCAGTTGATCCCAAAGGCTTTTCGGTGCCCGATCGCTTCCAACGCGCGCTGCGTGGAGTAGTAGTCATAGGCGATCTCGGAGGGGTGGACCTCGTGGGCGAACCGGACGCCGACCTCGTCGAAGACGTCCAGGATCGGGTTCCACCGGTCGGCGAAGTCCTGGTAGCCGGCGTCGATCATCTCGCCCGACACGGGCGGGAACATCGCGATGTACTTCCAGATCGACGAACCTGTGAACCCGACGACTGTTGACACACCCAGTCGGGCGGCCGTCTTGGCCGCGTTCTTTACCGCTTGAGCAGCCCGCTGTCGGACACCTTCCGGGTCGCCGTCGCCCCAGAGGGCGCTGTTCAAGATGCCGCGGTGCCGTTGGTCGATGGGGTCGTCGCAGACGGCCTGGCCCTGCAGGTGCGCTGAGATGGCGAACGCCTGTAGGCCGTGGCGGTCAAGTATCTCCCGGCGGTTGGCGATGTAATGGTCGTCGACCGCTCCTCGTGCGACGTCGAGGTGGTCTCCCGAGCATGCGATTTCCAGCCCGTCGTACCCCCACTCGGCGGCCAGTTTTGCGACTTCCTCGAACGGCAGGTCGGCCCATTGACCGGTGAACAGGGTTATCGGACGGGTCATCGAAATCTATTTGCCCTTCTAGTCTTTGGTGTCGTTGCCGCGGGTATCGGCGATATGGTCGGCGACCCGCCAGGCGTTGGCCATGATCGTCAGGGTTGGGTTTGCACCGGTGCCGGTCGGGAACGGCGCGCCGTCCACCACGAACAGGTTGTCGACCTCGTGAGCCTGGCAGTGCTTGTTCAGTACCGAAGAGTTCGGGTCGTTGCCCATCCGGGTGGTGCCATGCTGGTGCGAGCAGTTGCCCGTCACCCGCTCTGGGTAGACTCGGTAGATCTTCGTGGCACCGGCCGCTTCCAGGATGTCGGCGTCCCGGTCGACCAGGAACCTGCCCATTCTCAGATCGTTCTCGTGTGTGGCGAGAGTGATCCTGGCGGCAGGCAGATCCCAGGCGTCGGAGACCTTTTCGTCCAGCTCGACTCGGTTGTCGTGTTGCGGCATGTCGTGCACCACCATCGACACCGCCATGCTGTGGTTGAAGAACTCCTCGTCCATCGTTTTGGCTTCCGCACCCCAGAGCGGCCGGTCGGGCAGGCCCCAGTTGATCGGCAACGGGATACCTACTCCGGCGCAGGCGATGTGACCGCCACTAGCGAAACCTCTTGAATCGTCGTGGTTGTAGAATTCCATTGAACTGGCACTGACGTAGCCGCCACCCGCCCAGGCGTAGATCGGGTCGTTGAAAAGCCCGATCGCGGAGCTGTATTCGTGGAAGGTGACATTGCGGCCTACCATGTCGCTGCCGTTTGCGATGCCGTTCGGAAAGCGCGCGGATTTTGACAGCAGCATCAGTCTGGCGGTTTCGACGGCACCGCAGGCCAGGATGAAGACGTCGGCCTCTTGCTCGAATGTCTCGCCGGCCTCGTTCTGATACACCGCGGCGGTGACCTTGCCGGCGGCGTCGACGACAAGTTCCCGGACGTAGCTCTCCGGCCGAAGGTCGTACCGGCCGGTGGCAAGTGCGTCCGGGATAAATACGTTGAGCGCGCTGGACCGGGTGCCGGTCGGGTCGCCGTGCTGCTGGGCGAAGGCGCTGATCACCGTCGCAGGCCGGCCGTTGTGCGGACGGGATAGCGCGGCCTGTGGGGTCGGGAAAGCGTTCCAGCCCAACGATCTTGTGCCCTGGTGGAACTTCTGCGCATATCTGGACAGCGGCAGCGGCGGGCAGGGGTAGCCCGCGCTGCGCGGTCCCTCATAGGCATTCGCGCCGGCCAGACCGGACACTCCGAACGCCCACTCCACCTTGGTGTAGTACGGCTCCAGGTCGTCGTAGCTGATAGGCCAATCGGCGAGCGAGGCGCCTTGCAGGTCGCCGACGATCGAGTGCAGCCGGAAATCCTCCGGGGTGAACCGCGGCAGCCAGCCCTGCCAGTGCACTGTGCCGCCGCCCACCATCTGCGGGACCGGGCAGAACAGGTCGACTGCTGCCTCCTGGTCAGCGGACTGCCGGTAGGTGCGCGGGTTCAGTAGTGGGTCGGGCCACAGGTTGTACCGGTTGACGTTGGCCAGCTCGTCGCCACCAAAGGTCTCCTTAGTCCGCCAGGGGCCGCGTTCCAGGGCGACGACGCGAAACCCGCGCTCTGTCAACACCTTCGCCGCGGCCGCTCCAGACGCGCCGGCGCCGATGATGCAGACGTCGGTGCGCTCAGGCTTGGGTGCGGGCATGGCTGATCTCCATTTCCTGCTCGTGGGTGCCGTCGGCGAAGTACTCGATGACGGTGTAACGGCCGGTGTGCACTTCGGCAAGTGAGCTCGGTCCGGGGAAACCGATGGTCTGCCAACCGACTTGGCCGCGGTTGCCGCCGTAGATCGGGTCAGCGTAAAAGCCCTGCCGGGTGTGAAGGGCCAGAAGTGCGAGGAAGCTCAGCGAGATTTCGGTACTGGCCTGTTGCAGCGCTGGCTCCACGGGCGCGAACCCCATGACGGCTTGCGAGGCGTTCATTGCTGCCTCCTCACCGGGGCGTTCGACGGCCGTGAGGACGCCATCTTGCTGGTCGGCATCCAGGTCGATGAACGGCTGGCCATGCGTATCCCGGCTGCGCCGATCGAGGTCCGCAATGCCGTCCACATACGTGGTGCGCAGGATGTCGATCCGCCGCTGCCAGGCCCGCGCGCGTCGTCCGCTGAGCGTCTCGAATCCGCTGCCGTCCGGCTTGGCGTAGATCCTGTCGATCCCGGCCAGGTAGCCGTCCAGGAAGTCGATGGTGCCCGCCTCGGCGGCACCGGGGGTGTCTGTCGTCGGAATGATGCGCGCCATCGCTGCGGCGATGGTGGCCCGCTGGTGTGGATCGAAGAAGCTGGTCATCGAGTTTCGTTCCTTTCTGCCGTGCTCTTCTGGGTTCTGTCACCCGGGTGCATTTGGGGTGGGATTGCGCGAAAGATCAGGGACCTTCGGGGACATTCACCCAGTTCCCACTGCGCGCGGACTCGACGACAGCTGCGGTGATCCTGGTAGCCCGCAGGCCGGCCTCGAAAGTGGGTAGCCCATCCGGCTTCTCACCGACCACTGCCGCGTACACATCCCCGACGAAGGCGGTGAACGAATCCTGATAGCCCTGCGGATGGCCGGTCGGCAGCCGGGCGTAGCGGCCAGCGGCGACTGAGAGTGTATCCGGACCCCTGGGTACAACGTGATTTTCCCGCAGACCGCCGACCCAAAGGCTGTCCGGCAGTTCTTGGTCGAAGACGTAAGCGGCGTCCAGACCGTCGAAGGAGAACCACAGACGGTTCTTTCGTCCGAGCGAAACCTGGCTGACCACCACCGAACCAGCTGCGCCCCGATCGGTTTCGAAGGTGACGACGGCACCGTCCTCGGTGGCGACTGCCGTCGGACCCTCGCCCGGACCGTCCGAGAGCGACGGTCGCTCGGTGTAGGCGTTCGCCCAGTGCGCAACGAGTCTGGTGATCCGATGCCCGGTGACGAATTCCATCAGGTCACACCAGTGCACCCCAATGTCGCCGAAGGCGCGGGATGTGCCACCGAGTTTGGGATCAACCCGCCAGTTGGAAACCTGCCGCCCTGACAACCAGTCCTGCAGGTAGGAACCGTGCAGCAGCCACAGCCGACCGGCCTCGTCGCGGCTGATCCGGTCCCGTGCTTCGCGCACCGTCGGGTAGTACCGGTAAACGAACGGGACGGCATTCACTACACCCGTTGCGGCGGCCTGATCAACCAGACCGGTTGCGCTGTCCGGGTTGATCGCCAGCGGTTTCTCGCAGACGACGGCCTTGCCGGCGGCGATGGCGGCGTGGGCGAGTTCTGCGTGGGTGGCGTTCGGGGTGCAGATGTGCACGACGTCGATATCGTCCCGGTCGATCAGGTCGAGACCTGAATTCGCGGTGTGTTCTGCGTGCCAGGCGTCCGCGGCGCTCCGGGCCTCTTCCGGGGTGGCGGATGCCACGGCTTGCACGACGCCTCCGGCGGCGCGGACGGCGGCGGCGTGTACACCGCCGATGAAGCCGGTGCCGATGATGCCGGACCGGATGCGGTCCATGGTGTTTCCTCTCGCGGGCTCGGTCGGGGACAGGGCGGATGTGGTCGGGATTCTGCCTGGCGGGCGGGCGCTATTTTCGTCTGGCAAGGGCGACGGCGAGGATGATGATCACTCCACGGACTACCTGCTGCTGGCTGGTGTCCAGGCCGGCCAGGATGAGCCCGTTGTTGATCAGCCCGATCAGCAGGGCACCGAAGAGGGTTCCGACGACGGTGCCGCTGCCACCGAAAAGGCTTGTTCCGCCGAGGATCACGGCGGCGATCGCGGACAGCTCGTCGCCGGTGCCCCACTGGTATCGGCCGGATTGCAGCTGCCCGGCGTAGAGCATGCCCGCCAGCGCGGCCAGCAGAGCGGAGATCAGCAACACCCGGAAGGTGATCGACGTGGTGTTGATGCCAGTGAACTTCGCCGCGATGGGGTTGCCACCGGTGGCCAGCACCTGCCGCCCAAATCGGGTCTTGGCCAGCACGATCGCGCCGATGACCACGACGATGATCATCCAGACGATCAATCCAGGGATCGGTCCGATATCGCCGGAGCCGAAGACCTTGTTGTAGAGGTCGGACAGGATCGGTTGAGGCGCCGACTTGGTGATCCACTGGGCGACACCGGCTGCGATGCCGAGCATCCCTAGTGTGACCAAGAATGAGGGGATCTTCAGCATTGCGACCAGCGCGCCGTTGACGGAGCCGACCACCACCCCGACGGCCAGCCCTGCCAGGATGCCGAGGAAGACACCGTAGTTGGCGATGGTCATGGCGGTGACGACACTGGCCAGGCCAGCTGTGGCGCCGACGCTCAGATCGATCTGGGCGGCGGCGATGACGTAGGTCATGCCGACCGCGATGATCGTGACGGTGGCGGTCTGCCGGGCGATGTTGAGCAGGTTGTTGCCGGTGAGGAAGCCGTCGTCGCCGAGGGTGATCGCGAAAAACAGAAACACCACGGCGAAGCCGATGTAGATGACGTAGCGGCGCCAGTCGAGATTGGCGAGCGGGTTTTGCCGCTCGGGGTTCGTTGTGGATGGAGGTGTTGCGGTTTGGGTCATCGGTCAGACTCCTTGGACGGCGAGCTGGAGGGTTTCTTCATCGGGGATGTCGGCGCGGTCGATTTCCTTGTCGATCGCCCCGCCCCGCAACACAAGAACGCGATCGCTGACCGCGAGGAGTTCGGGTAGCTCAGAGGAGATCACGATGACGCCTTTGCCGGCGTCGGCGAGACGGCGCATGAAGTCGAGGATCTCGGATTTGGTGCCGATATCGACACCGGCGGTGGGTTCGTCCATGATCAGCACGTCCGGGTCGGTGCCGAGCCACTTGGCAATGACGACCTTCTGCTGGTTGCCGCCGGAAAGCAGTCGAACGGGTCGACCGGGGTGCGCCACCTTGACCTGAAATTTTTCCAGCAGATCCTTGGCCAACGTCTTGCCCGCTCGGTCGGAGACGAACGGGCCGCGCTGCAGCTGTCCGAGTAAGGGCAGCAACAAATTCTCTCTGACAGAGTGGTCCAGGATGAGGCCCTGCAGCCGGCGGTCCTCTGGCACCAGTGCGATGCCGTGGAGGCTCGCGTCGCGAGGGTTGTTCAAGCGGACCTGCTGCCCTCGGACGAGCACTTCGCCGGAGCTGATCGAATCAATGCCGAAAAGCACCCTGGCAAGCTCGGTGCGGCCGCTGCCCATCAGCCCGGCCAGGCCGAGGATCTCCCCTTCGTGCAGGGTGAAACTAATGTCGTTGACCCGGGTGCCGGCCTGCAGGTGGCGCGCCTCAAGCAATGCGGTCTTGGAAAGCGGACGATCCCGTTCCTTGTACTCGAGCTCATCTTCGATCTTCCGCCCGACGATGCCCTCGACGATCTGCGCGGGCGTCACCTCACTGAGCCGCTTGGTGAAAAGTTGCTGTCCGTCGCGCAGGATGGTGATGCGGTCGGCAATCCGGTAAACCTCATCCATTCGGTGGGAGATGTAGACGATCGAGATTCCGCGTGCCTTCAACCGCGCGACCAATTGGAAGAGTGCTTCGGTCTCGTGTTTGGCCAGGCTGGCGGTCGGTTCGTCCATGATCAGCACTCGGGCATCCTGGGCCAGCGCCTTCGCGATCTCGGTGAGCTGCCAGTACGCGGTGCTCAGGCTGCCCAGCACCGCCCCGGGATTGATGTCGACCTCCATCCCCTGGAAGACCTCGGCGGCCCGCTTGCGGGCTTCCCGGTCGTTGATCAAGCGACCACCGCTCAGGGGTTCCGTGGTGAGGTAAATGTTCTGCGCAACAGTGAGGGTGGGGATAAGGCTGAACTCTTGGAACACCATGCCGATCCCGGAGGCCCTGGCACCGTGGATGGTGGTGTAGGTCGCGGGCTTACCATCTATCAGGATCTCGCCCTGGTCGGGCGTGTACACCCCCTGAAGGATCTTCATCAGGGTCGATTTGCCGGCGCCGTTGCCGCCGGCAAGGGCATGTACTTCACCCTTGGCGACTTCGAAGCCGACGTCGCGTAGAACCGAGGTGGTGTCGAAGGACTTATAGATGCCGCGCATCTCGACGGCCAGCTGGGTGGTGCCGGCGGTGCCGGCCGATGCTGTGAATTCTGTGTCGACCATGCGAATGTTCCTTCGCTGTGAGGGGTTAGTTACCGGCGACGAAGGAACTCTGCAGATCTGCAGGGGGATCCTCGTGGTAGACCTGCTTCCAGGCGTCCAGCACGTTCTCGTGAGTCACCGCCAGCGCCGGCAATGCGACATACGGCGGCGCCTGCTTGCCGATGAACGCGCCCGCTCCCAAACGGGCCTCCGTGACGCCCTGGTCGAACGGGACCTGGGCGCCCAGGCCAACGACCATGGTGTTCCTGGCCATATTGATCGCGACGATCTTGCCGAGGTCCTCGGTTGCGATCATGAGGTTCAGGCGCCCGGCGGCGCGGGCGGCGGCCAGCACACCCTCTGCCGGCACGTCCCACACCGCCCAGATCCCGTCCAGCTCGGAGTGTTTGCTCAACATCGCGGCGGCGGCGTTCTGTGCCTGGGTGGCGAAGTCCGGGCCGCCGACGCCCTTGCTCTCGATGATCTCGATGCCCGGATAGTCCTGCTCCATGGTGGTGCGGAAGCCGTCGTAGCGCTGCTTGGTGACGAAGAAGTCGGCATCGTGGTAGACAACGCCGATCTTTCCCTGCCCACCGAGCGCTTTGGCCATGAGGTGCGCGGATATGACACCGTTGCCGTAATTGTCCGCGGAAACCGCTGAGACGTAATCCTTTCCGGCTTCGAAACCGTCCGGGATATTGTCCATGAAGACCAGCTTGGCGCCCCCTGCGGCCGCTTCGCGGTAGGCCGCGGCGGTGGCGACCGGGTCGGTGGGCAGCGACACGATGATGTCCGGCTTCTTGGCCATCACCGTCTGCAGGTTGGCGACCTGAGTTTTCGGGTCGAACTTGGCGTCGGTGGTGGCGACGACCTCGATGCCCAAACGTTCGAACTCGGAATTGAGGCCATTGATCTGGGCCTGCGACCAGTCGTCGCCGCCCGTGTGCATGACGATGGCGGCTTTGAGTCCCAACGACTTGATTTGCGCTACCTCCTCGTCGGTGAGGTCGGCACTGCTTGGTGGTGAGGCGGTTTCACCATTGGGACCCTTGCTGAAAACCTGCCCGGCGATCTCTTCGAGGGCCCGATCGGCCACGGTGGAGGTCGGCTTCGCCAGAGTCTGACTGCCGCCGGGAAAGGCGCAGCCGGTCAATAATACGGTGGTGAGCACTGCTGCGAGTGCGGTGGTGACCGCGATGGATCGGAGAGAGCGTTTCATGATGCCTCCAAGTGGGGCGTGACAGGACTTCGATGCGAGGAGCGCCCACCAACCGACCAGATGGTCCTCAGCGGTAGCTGCACGAGCGGCTTTCCCAGCCGAGCCGGGTCCCCAGGAATTTCTTGCTGATCTCGGCGGCGGTCTTCGGATCGCCGTCATAGGTGTCCAGCTCGACCACCAGCCAATCGTCATACCCGACCTCACGGACAGCGGACAGGATTTCGTCAAAGTCGAGGTCACCCTCGCCGAGCGGCTGGAACGCGAATGGTGCCTTGGTGAGATCTTTGAGATGGACATGTGCGATGCGATCCGAATGTGCCCTGATCAACGCCGCTGGGTCGCTACCACCGGCTGCCAAATGGGCAGTGTCGGGGCAGAAGGCGATGCGACTACTAGTGAAGACCCGCTCGATCTCATCCGAGCTCTCGGCCATCGTGCCAAGATGCGGGTGATAGCTAGCCGCGAGACCATGCTGCTCGGCAATGTCCACCACGCGGTCAAGTCCTGCACCAAGGAGCATGTAGTCCTCGTTGGTGGTGCCGGCCGCGCGTCGCGCCCCGCCGCCGACCACTAGGCGTCGCGCCCCGAACATCACGGCTAGTTCCGCGGCCCGGTTGATCCGGTACAACTCATCGGGCAACACATCTGAGTAGATAAAATTCGCCCCGGTGTACACGCTGATCAGTTCAAGGCCGCTGTTGTACAGCGACTCGGTGAGAACCTCTGGTGTGGCCGCGAAGTCGGCAAGATTGCCGTCAAACATTTCGGTCCCGGCGTAGCCGGCGGCGGCGATGTCGGTGATGGCCTGTTCCATGGAGCCGGGGGAGCGGTAGTAGAGGTCCTTGATCGAGGTGACCCCCGAGGGGTCACCGACGACGCCCTGGCCCCATGTGATCGAGTGGTAACCCAGCTTCATCGGGGGTTGCCTTTCAGTCGGATAGCAACATTGCTGTCATCCATGGCCACTTTTTCTGACAATTTGCAGCCAACCGACGGCTGCGTGATGCTTGAGGACACTAGAGACTCCCCGCGAGTACCAGGTCGACGCGCTCGTGGCCCTGGGCTGTCTCGAGCTCGAGGTACGGGCGGCCGTCCACCGCGACGTGCAGGGCCGCATTCCAGGCGCTGGCCAGGTTCTCAGCGTCTCGCATGCTGGCCACCTGGCGCGCGCTCATACCTACCGACGTCGTCACGGCCGCTACGCCCGGCCGCGGATGAACCCTTGCGGCCTTGCTGAGCTTGGTGAACAGTCCGAACAGCAGCAGATGGTCGCCGCCCTCGACGGTGTCGGTGGTGTTTTCCTTACAGATGTAGGACATGGGTGTTTTCCCTTGAGTTCGCCGCGATTCGGGTGGCTGTTGGGAGGGCGGGGCTAGCG
>Ga0075369_10000649_pt1 | contig 11076 bp, 11 predicted proteins | sample EndMethybrTD3034_FD_71400 | JGI IMG/M metagenome (GOLD analysis project Ga0075369, IMG submission 71400) | Populus endosphere microbial communities from Tennessee, USA - Endosphere MetaG P. TD hybrid TD303-4 | ecosystem: Host-associated > Plants > Roots > Endosphere | place: USA: Tennessee...
CATCAGTCAGTAAAAGATCAACTTTCGCCTCTTCCTGCAGGAGAATGGTCAAGGCAGCCTGGGCGCTGGAAGCAGTAGTGACGCGATAATTCAAATCTCGCAAAAGCTCAGAAACATATGAACGTAGATCCGCATCATCTTCGACGACGAGTATCGTTTCCAGTCTCTCGCCCTCCGGGCGAAATTCGTCTACGTCTCCATCGACCGGTCGAGCTTCCCTATGGTACCGGGGGAAATACATTCTGATGCTGGTACCCTGGCCAACTTCGCTGTAGATCTTCACGTGCCCGCCAGACTGTTTTACGAAACCGTAGACTTGGCTTAATCCCAAGCCTGTGCCTCGCCCAGATTCTTTGGTCGTAAAAAAGGGCTCAAAAGCGTGGTCAAGGACGTCGGTAGTCATCCCAGCGCCCGTGTCGGTCACGCAAACGATGACATACTGGCCCGGGCAGAGTTCAGGATTTACCCGGCAATAATCCTCGTCAGCTGAGACGTTCGCAGCTTCAACCGTCAGTTTGCCACCATCCGGCATTGCGTCGCGGGCGTTTATACTGAGATTAATAATGGCGGATTCTAGGTGGTTGACATCGGCCTCGATCGACCACAGACCTGCACTTCCGACGGTCTGAACTTCGATGCGTTCACCGAGTGTACGCTGTAGAAACTCTTGCAAACCATTCAGGAAATTATTCACGTTGATTGGCTGCGGGTCGAGCGCTTGCCGACGTGAGAATGCGAGCAGGCGGCTAGTCAGTGCTGCTGCCCGTTGAGCTCCCCGCTTGGCATTGGCCAGTGCCCGCTGAAGATTCATGCTGTTAGCCAAGCCGCGGCTGTTTCGCTCGGCGGTCTCGAGGTTGCCAAGCACTATCATCAGGAGATTATTAAAGTCGTGCGCAATCCCGCCGCTGAGCTGGCCTACGGCTTCGAGCTTCTGAGAAGCGGCCAACTGCTGCTGAACGCGCTGAAGTTCATCCTGGGCCTGCTTTCGCTCCGTTACGTCGCGAGTTACTTTTGCAAAACCGACGAGTTCGCCAGCCTCATCTGTGATGCGATCGATGACAACCGACGCCCAAAAACGACTGCCATCCTTTCGCATTCGCCAGCCTTCGGCCTCAAAGCGTCCTTGTTTGGCCGCCTCGGCGAGCGCCAGTTTAGGCACGCCAAGTTGAATATCTTCAGGAGTGTAGAATCGGCTGAAGTGCTGACCGATGATTTCGTCCGGATCGTAGCCTTTGATGCTCTGCGCACCCGGATTCCAAGTAGTCACGTTGCCGGCAGGATCCAGCTGAAAAATCGCATAATCGACGACTGCCTCGATCAATCGACGGTATCGTCGCTCGCTCTCTAAAAGCTCGTTGTGGGCCTGCTGACGTTCTGTGATGTCGCGCGTTACCTTTGCAAAGCCGATCACTTGACCTTGCTCGTCGCGAATCGCATCCACGGCGACGAGTGCCCAGAAGCGGCTCCCGTCTTTGCGGACGCGCCACCCTTCGGAGCTGAAACGGCCGGTTTCGGCCGCAATCCTCAATGCGGTTTCGGGAAGTCCTTTCGCTCGATCCTCAAGCGAATAAAACGATGAGAATGGCTTTCCGATGATCTCGTCGGCCGAGTAGCCCTTCAGTCGCTCGGCACCGGAGTTCCAACTACGCACAGTGCCATCTACATCGATCATGTAGATTGCGTAATCCACGATGGCGTCTATGAGCTGTTGAAGCCGCCGCGCGTCGGCGACGCCGTCGAGCCCTGATTGTAGTTTCTTCAACGGGTGGTGCACTCCCAAACAAACCTAACGTATCGGGATGCGCACAGGTTCCAACAATGTGCTGAGGCAATCCGCCGTCGTTGCTACCAGCCAGTGCAATGCTGAAACCAAAAAGAGCTTGGCAGCCTGAGGGGTACCTCCGTCAGACACTCGGACAGTTCGAGCCGGGAACCCTGCCCCGGGGGTAAAAGTTTCCACAAATCAGTGTCGAAGGTTCGCCTGCGGCGAAACGGGGTTTGATATGGATGATGACAAGCGGTTGCCCGACGGGGATGAGCTCCCGAGGATTTCCACTGGGAATGCAGGTTTAGACGACATACTCGGGGGCGGCATTGATCCCGAGAGAATGTATCTCTTCGAAGGCCAACCCGGATCAGGCAAGACAACCTTGGCTTTGGAATTTTTGCTGGAGGGAGTTCGCGCCGGCGAGCCGACGCTCTACATCACACTATCGGAGACCGAGCGAGAACTGCGTCTGGTAGCGAAGCGCCATGGGTGGTCGATCAACGGCATCACGATCTTTGAATTAATCCCCCCTGAGACCACTTTGGATCCGAGCCAGGAACTCACGGTGCTGCATCCTGCCGAGATGGAGCTCAGCGAAACCACGCAAATGATCTTCGATCGGGTCGAGGCACTGGCCCCGGCACGTGTTGTACTCGATAGCCTGTCGGAGCTTCGGCTCCTGGCACAAAGCCCGCTTAGATACCGCCGTCAGATCCTCGCGCTTAAACACTTCTTTTCAGGCCGCAAGTCCACCGTGGTTTTGCTTGACGACCTTTCATCACAGCAGAACGATTTGCAATTGCACTCGATCGCCCATGGCGTTGTGCTGCTCGAGCAGCTGGCGATCGATTACGGCGCGCAGCGGCGACGCCTTCGCGTCGTAAAAATGCGTGGCATCGATTTCAAGGGCGGCTTTCACGACTTCACCATCCGGCATGGCGGTCTCAAAGTCTACCCTCGACTTGTCGCCGCAGAACATCATAAGGAATTCGACAGCGACGTCGTCTTAAGCGGAAATGCTGAACTGGACACGCTCCTAGGCGGTGGCCTTGAGCGCGGAACGAATGCGCTGCTCATCGGTGCAGCGGGCGTTGGAAAATCATCTCTCGCGCTTACCTACGCGATCGCAGCTGCAGCTCGGAACGAACGCTCCGTGATTTTCGCCTTCGACGAAGGACGTGGCACCATGAGAGCGCGCGCCAAGACGCTAGGGCTTCCCCTTGAAGAGAGCCTCGAAAATGGACTGATCACTATCCAGCAAATCGACCCTGCTGAAATGGCCCCAGGCGAGTTCGCGGACGCCGTCCGAGGAAGTGTAGAAAGTGAAAATGCGCAGGTAGTAATTATCGACAGCCTCAATGGCTATCTCAATGCGATGCCGGACGAGCGTTTCTTGATTCTGCAGATGCACGAACTGCTGAGCTATCTCAGTCAGCGCGGAGTCTTAACCATCCTCGTGCTTGCGCAGCATGGTCTCGTCGGGCCGATGGATACGCCGCTCGATATTAGCTATCTCGCCGATGGCGTACTGATGCTGCGCTATTTCGAATTTAATGGCAGCGTGCGGCGCGCGCTGTCTGTTGTGAAGAAACGAAGCGGAAATCATGAACATACGATCCGCGAATTCAAGCTCGGCAACCAAGGCATTACGGTCGGCCCTCCACTGAAGGGGTTTAGTGGTATTTTCACCGGTACGCCGGTTTACAAAGGGGACGAGGCGCCTCTGATGTCTCGGGATACCGATGGTCGGGGCTGAAACGCCAAAAGGCAAAGTTTTGGTCCTTATGCCCGTCGGACGGGACGCCGCTACGGTTGCAGGGTTAATCGAAAGGACCGGCTTACAGCCCGTGATCTGCGCCACGGTGCGGGAAGCGGTGGAGAATCTTGAGCGCACCGTCGAGGTCGCGATCGTGGCCGAAGAGGCACTGTACGGCAATAATGTGATCGTTCTTGAGGACTGGGTCGGCCGTCAGCCGCAATGGTCGGACCAACCCTTTATCGTATTGACTAACCATAATGAAGGACCAAAATTCGCCGCGTTCAGACGCGAGTTGGTTGCGCGCCTGCGCAATGTCGGCTTTCTCGAGCGCCCCCTACAGGCCATCACGCTGCAGGCCACGGTGGTCTCCGCGGAGCGCGCTCGAAGACGGCAGTATGAAACTCGCGCGTACCTTGAAGCTCAGCGGGGGGTTGCGGTTGACCTGGAGCGGCGGGTGGCCGAGAGGACGGCAGAGCTGGAGCGGGCGAACAGTCAGCTCCGCGAAGAAATTGCTGGTCGCGAGCGGGCCCAAGCAGCTCTGCTGCAGGCACAGAAGATCGAGGCGTTGGGCCAACTTGTCGGCGGTGTGGCGCACGATTTTAATAACCTGCTTATGGCTGTTATCGGCAATCTGGACCTGCTTTCCAAAAAACTAGGTGAAGATGCGCGACTTCACAGGCTCCTGGACGGCGCTATGGAGGGCGCCCGCCGCGGCGCCACTCTGACACAAAGGCTCCTCGCTTTTGCTCGTAAACAGGAATTGAAGGCGCAAGCCACAGATGTCCGATGCCTTGTGGAGGAAATGATGGGCCTCATACATCGCTCAGTAGGTCCGATGGTTCGTGTTGAGCTTCATGCCGAAGGCGAAGTGCCGGTCGTCGACGTTGACCCGAACCAGCTAGAGATGGCTTTGCTCAATCTCGCCGTGAATGCCCGGGACGCGATGATTACGGGCGGCGTCCTCACGATCGGGCTGTTCGATCAAATTGTCGAGGCCGACGATCAGCTTGGTGTCCAGCCGGGCCGATACGTGGTGCTTTCAGTGCGAGATACTGGAGAAGGAATGAGCGCGGAAACGCTGGCCAGAGCCGTAGAACCGTTCTTCTCGACGAAGGGAGTGGGCAAAGGCACGGGTTTGGGTTTGTCCATGGTATTCGGCCTAGCGCAACAATCCGGCGGCGCCCTGCGGCTGGAAAGCGCCCCCTCAACAGGAACAACGGCTAAACTATGGTTGCCGATTGCCAAGGCAACGACGCTTCTTCCCGAACGCACGCCAAACGTCGTCACTCAAGCTTCGGGTCGAGCGAAAATCCTCTTTGTAGACGACGATCTTCTGATCGCGGGCAGTACTGCCGATCTACTGGAAGACCTGGGACATCAGGTGATTGAAGTGCACTCCGCCATGGAGGCGTTGCGACTGCTCGAAGGTGGATTGGCTGCTGACCTTTTAATAACGGACCACGCGATGCCGGGGATGACAGGAATCGAGCTGGCCCGAGAAGTGAGGCGCCAATATCCTCAACTTCCCATCTTGCTTGCGACGGGGTTCTCCGAGTTAGAAGGGGGCACAGTGGTGGACGTCGCACGTCTTGCGAAACCTTACACGCAGGCTCAGCTTGCCGCGGAGATCGCCCGCCTCCTGCCGGATGGAAGGGTTGGCTTCTGAGGTGAATCCCCGGATCGCAGGTGACCGAAGCCGCCGGATCATCCCGCTCGATTAATGTTGTTAAGGTGCGAGTTCTCGCCCAACCGACAAGGTTGGCAAGGATGATTGCCATGACCATTTCCATAACCATGTTAACCCTCCCGCGCGGTGGTAAAAGGCCGGGACATACGGCCTTTTACCCGCACGTCGTTTGTGCCCTCAGAAATCCATTGCCCCGGCGCCGGGGACAGTTTGGCCGGCTCCATTCTTCTTGGGTGCTTCGGCGACCATGGCCTCTGTGGTGATCAAGAGCCCGGCGATCGAAGCTGCGTCCTGGAGCGCGGACCTGACGACCTTGGTTGGGTCGATGATGCCTTTCGCGAACAGATTGCTGTATTCTGCCGTCTGTGCGTCGAAGCCCCACGCGTAGTCCTTGCTCTCGAGCACCTTTCCGACCACAATCGATCCATCTTCTCCCGCATTTTCCGCGATCTGTCGCGCCGGCCAAGTGAGCGCCCGTTTGACGCTCTCTACGCCGTGCCGCTGATCGTCGTTTGCGGGCTTGAGCTTCGCCAGCGCGGTCGTGGCCCGCAGCAGTGCCACCCCGCCGCCTGGGAGGATCCCTTCCTCGACGGCGGCCCGGGTTGCGTGCATCGCGTCGTCGACCCGGTCCTTCCGTTCCTTGACCTCGACTTCAGTGGCGCCACCCACGCGGATGACCGCAACTCCGCCGGCGAGCTTTGCCAGCCGCTCCTGCAATTTTTCGCGGTCATAGTCCGAGGTGGTGTCTTCGACTTCGGCTTTGATTTGCTTAATGCGGGTCTCAATCTCCGACTTCTTGCCTGCGCCGCTGACAATTGTCGTGTTATCCTTGTCGATTGTGACCTTCTTGGCGCGTCCCAGCATGTTGAGCGTGACATGTTCGAGCTTCGTGCCAAGATCCTCCGAAATGAAATTGCCGCCGGTAAGGATCGCAATGTCCTGCAACATGGCTTTGCGCCGGTCGCCGAATCCGGGCGCCTTGACGGCGGCGACCTTCAACCCAGCCCGAAGCCTGTTCACCACAAGGGTGGCAAGAGCCTCACCTTCTACGTCTTCAGCAATCATAAGCAGGGGCTTGCCGCTCTGCACGACCGCCTCCAGCAGGGGCAGCATCGGTTGCAGAGCCGAGAGCTTCTTTTCATGGATGAAGATGTATGGATCGTCTAGCTCGTACCCGCATCTTTTCCGCGCCGGTGACAAAATAGGGCGAGATGTAGCCGCGGTCGAACTGCATGCCCTCGACGATCTCCAGTTCGGTCTCGAGCGACTTGGCTTCCTCGACCGTGATCACCCCCTCGTTGCCAACCTTCTTCATCGCATCCGCCAGAAAGCGTCCGATTTCCCTGTCCGCATTGGCCGAGATCGTGGCGACTTGAGCGATTTCGTCATTCGAAGTCAGCTTGTTCGAGTGCTTCTTGAGTTCGTCCACGACCGCGTCGACTGCCAGATCGATCCCGCGTTTGAGATCCATGGGATTCATCCCCGCGGCGACGGCCTTGGCGACAATTGCATGTGCGAGGACTGTGGCAGTCGTGGTGCCGTCGCCCGCCTGGTCGGAGGTCTTCGAAGCGACCTCGCGCACTCCGGCCGCAAATCGCCTTCGTCGGCGGCGGCGATCCTGGTCTTGAGTCGTCTAAGATTAAAGAACAGCTTCTTCTGGGCAGTGGTGGTTCCCATCTTGACCAGCGACCACGATCTCAAGATGTACTCCTGAACCGAGGCCTTGATCCACCACATGGCATAGGTGGCCAAGCGAACGCCTTTATCGGGTTCAAAGCGTTTGACGGCTAGCATCAAGCCGAGGTTGGCTTCCGATATAAGATCGGCGATGGGCAAACCATAACGGCGGTACTTCATCGCGATCTTTGCAGCAAGCCGCAGGTGACTTGTCACGAGGCGATAGGCCGCCTCGCCATCGCCGTGATCTCGCCAGCGCTTGGCGCAGACTGCCTCTTCCGAGGCTTCAAGAAGCGGGAATTTTCGAGTCTCGGTCAGATACCGAGGGAGACCACCCTCCGAGGACACGGAGGGAAGCGTTGCGACGGTCGACATGACGCTCACTCCTTATCTAGCCAGCTGCACACGCGTAAGTTCATCGAGACCTGGCCGCTGTCTTGGCGGCTACCTTGCCGGGGAGAGATCTCAACTTGCGGTGCAACCGCAGAAAGCGCTTCTTCAGTTGAGCTTTTGCGCCATAGAGACGACTGGCGACATCGGAGCGTCGCATAGAGAAGAGACGGTCCGACTGCTTGTTGAGCGCAGTCCGGAGCGATCAAACGCCACGCGCGATCGCGACAGAAAGGTAGAGAGATATCCCATATCCAAATCCTCCGAGAGCAAGTTGGGTACGAGCCGATGCCCTCCCTGCGTCCATGGACCCTTTCAGGCGTCCGAATGATCGCAGGTTAGGCGGGCCCATAACGCCGATGGAAGAAAATTGTTCGCGCACAAATCGGCCGGGACGCACACCGACCGGGGCGCTGGAGCTCAGTAGCGAAGCCACGAAGCGGCGTCATCGCATTAAACGCCTTCCGGCAATCCGGATCGCGAATGAACGTGACGGCCGCCTTTTGGTCTAGCGCCTACTGGAGTGCAGCCTCCACCAAATCGTCGACGGGTTCCAGCTCGGCGCTTCTGCAGCGCGGGCAGGCCGCAATTTGCGGCGGCTATAACAGCCCCCGGCATTGCCGGCTATGCATGCTACGCGGCTGCATAGCTGTCATCGGCGACCAAGGACTGCACCCGGCCATCGCGCAGGCAGTCCAGTGTCTCCTGGGTTCCGGTGGATACCGCCCCCGGGGGCTGCCTCACCCAGTCGGTCCGCGACCTCATGCTGCGATAAGCTATGGTTGGAGATCGCCACAGCGGGAAGACCGGTTCAGAACCCGCGGAATGATCGGAAACGTACTATGCTGTGAAACCCTGGCCTGGAATCAGTTTATCGGAATCACGATGCTCCTCTTCGCGCTGACGAACCCAGTCGGCGCCATTCCAATATTCTTGGCAATGACACGCCAAGCAGGGAGTGTGAAAACGCATCGCATCATAATTTTGGCCTCCGCGGCGGTCGCGATCTTCGTTGTCGGGTCCATCGTGCTCGGCAAAGAAATCCTAAGTTTCTTCAATGTCGGCCTGGATGACTTTCGTATCGCTGGCGAACTGCTGGCGTTGGTCATCGCATTCGAAATGTTTCAGACGCAGCATGGGAAGCTTCTCCAGCTTGCGGCGAGCGGCAACGAGGTCGACATTCACGGACTTGCCATCACGCCTTTTGCATTTCCGCTCCTTGTCGGACCGGCCGAGATGAGCATCATGATCACACTCTCGAACGACAATCGAGGATGGCTTCGTTAATAATCATTTCGCGTCGAGCAACTCAGTCGGACAAACCATACGGCACAACAGAGACTTGCCGTCAGAGTTGAAGCCAACGCTGATTTCCATCACGAGGTTGAAGCATAGGCTGAAGGCGTTGGCCCGCTGACGGCGGCGGCCTACGTCAACCGTCGCGCCAAATCGTTTCGGACGGCTTTGGCCCTCAACGAGCGCGAACTTGCGATCACATTGCTGAACAACATGGGCTCTCTCCTCTGGAGGGAGCCCGGCCGCTCAATGCTGACTTTTCAATAACGCCGATTATCGAAAGTCAGGAATGCCGCTAGGCGCCATTGACAGTTCTCCTTATGGCGCTGACGTCCCCGGATCGATTAATCGGACTCCGCTTGCGAGCAATAAGAACATCGCCTGGTAGCCACGATATCTCGCGGCCATTCTCGTTTTTTCGCGGCCCTTATCCAGCTCGGTGCCAGCCTGGTCGCACACCCGCCATTCCCAACCACGACGATTGCGAGGGACCGAACAACCTCGGGCAAAATTCGCAAGGCTCTCGACACCGTTGTGAGCCCAAAGAGTAAGTTGAGTAAGCCACTCAAAAAACCAAAGGCGACATGGGTCCGACCCTGTGCGGCGCGCGAGTTCGTTCAAAGGATTATCGAAGAATTGACTTTTGTTATAGCGCGTCGTTGCTGCCCGAATATCTTTGGAGGTATCGGTGGTGTGAGAGCCCATTGCTCCCGCCCTCCTAGATCAGAAGGGAGTGCGCCCATGAAAAAACGGCGCCGATTCAAACAGGAGCTGACGCTTCAAGAACGATTGACTGCATGGACTGAGGAAATGAAGGCGCAAGCCGCCAAACTTCCACCTGGCCCTGAGCGTGACGCCATCATCAAGAAGGTTCGGCAGGCGGACGTCGCCAGCCATATCGATGAGTGGGCAAAGTCACCGGGATTGCAGCCACCGACTTAGCGGCCCTGGGAGACGCACCGCGGCATTGCGGCGGTAATCAAGGGGCTTGCCAACCTTCAGCCGGCGGGCCTGCCATCGAACAGCGGATGACCAACACCGAAAGGCCAAGCGGAATTTAGTATCTATTTTTGTGGAAGAAGCGCCTAGTGGGTGCCATCACCGGCCCATCACGGCCTCTATCGGTGACTGAGAGCCTTGTGCCCCCGCCAGAACGCGGAGCCGTTTATGCCCAAGCTCACCACATCGTTGAAAGAACGCCTTACTGAAATGGCAAGCGTCGCTCGGAGCCGCGCAGAGGCAACGCCTCCCGGGCCCAAACGGGAAGCTTTGTTAAAAGCAGCGCGACTGAGTGAGAACGCCTTGCACATTCAGCAATGGCTGAGCTCCCCCGGATTGCAGGCGCCAAAATAGAGGTCCCTCAGGCAGCCGCTGGTTGCTCCGCGTATATCCGAACGCGGCCGTTTGTGGTCATTCGCAGTCGGCCCGCTAGAAAGACCATATAGCCCAAAGTAATGAGCCGATCGCTGTGTGTGGGGGGATTATGGGCGCGCGGCCGTTTGGGGGCACATTGCCAACCACAAGCAGCGAAGCGAACTCTTCAGCAGTTAGGGCTTCTATTTTCCGGGCCATCCCTCACACTGAACTGCATCCACAATCCCGGCTGTTCAATTTTGCTCAAAACAGAAAATAAAGGCCGCCTCAGCTGGAGGCTTTCATACCAATGATCGCTAGCCGTTGGTTGCCCCGATCGAAGTCAGGCCGAACGTCGGCACCGCGAGACCCACAGCCCTGGCAGACAAATCGCGGCTCAAGATCGGCTAGCCTTACCTTGTCGGGCCAACGGTCGGCATCCAAAGCAACGTGATGGCCGCAATGGCAATAGATCAGCACCCCGCGAACGCCCATCTCCCGCATCTCGCCGAAGGTGATCTTGATCGGCCGACCGTCGGCGTGGTGGGGCTGTTGCGGCCGCGATCAAAGCGGGGCGCCGGCCGGAGTCAAATTCTCAATCCCTTGGGCCTCGGAACGCGCGCCAGGTACTGCGCGTCGTGGGTGACCGGCTAACCGGGGCCGCCTTATCCTGCCCTCGCTTCGTCTCTCATGAGTGCTGCAAGTCTATCCAATTGAGAGCCAGGCCCGTGAAGCTCTTCGCAATGTTCTTCAAGAGGGAAGCCCGCTCGAGGGAAATGCCGGACGCCCGAGAAAGGCTCTTATAGTGATGGGCGAGTTGTTCGCATGTTGCGGCGGTCATGATATGAAGCTCCACGAGCGAGCAATAGAGACGTTGAAACGTCAACAAAACACCGCAAGCGTGGTTCCGGTGCAAATCGGACGAAAAAGGCCGCCAACTGAAGCGGCCTTACCGGCGTCGGCTGCTGGCACTTTTCAGAAGTGCCCGCCAGCTGACGATGCCCGTTTGATGGCCCTTAGCCGACATGACCCCATTGTCGGCAGATGTCGGCTTGTTGACCCAAAACTGACCTCACGGCGATCCAGGGTGCGACCGGCTTGCAATCACCCCACGGTTGCGATTAGAAATCGAACTCTACACGTCCT
>Ga0075369_10000653_pt1 | contig 11033 bp, 9 predicted proteins | sample EndMethybrTD3034_FD_71400 | JGI IMG/M metagenome (GOLD analysis project Ga0075369, IMG submission 71400) | Populus endosphere microbial communities from Tennessee, USA - Endosphere MetaG P. TD hybrid TD303-4 | ecosystem: Host-associated > Plants > Roots > Endosphere | place: USA: Tennessee...
CGGGGCCCAGCAGCGCCTTGAGGTCGCCCATCAGCGCCGACGACGGCGTCACGCGCAGCGACTGATCCAGCTCCAGCGTGGTGATGCGCTCGCCACTGATCAACCGCAGGTGCACCTGCGAGGTGCCAGGGTGTCGTGCCAGCACCTGCTTGAGCGCGGTGACCTTGTCGACTGTGCACTGCCGAGTCGGCAGGCTCACCGCCAGCGGGCGGTCCACCTGGGCATGCGAAAAATCAGGCACGACAAGCTCGTTGGCAATCAGCGAGATCCTGTCATCGCGAATCGCCACCTTGGCTCCGACCAACACCACAGCGTCGTCGGCGATCTCGTGGCCGAACGTGGAGTAGGTCTGCGGGAAGAACAGCACCTCGATACCGCCTGTGAGGTCTTCCAATTGCGCTGATGCCCAAGGTAACCCGTTCTTGTTCACCCGCCGGTTCACCGAAGCCAGAATTCCGCCGATCCGTACCTGGGTCTCGTTGGGAACGTCGCCCTGGAGAATCGCCGGTATCGCGGTGTCGACCTGGGCGGCTAGCAGATGCGCGACACCGTTCAGCGGATGCCCCGATACGTACAAGCCCAGCATCTCGCGCTCCAGCGCCAGCTTGTGCTTGTCCTCCCACTCCTCCTCGGGCACCTTGATGGTGAACACCGCGTCGGTGGCGGTGTCGGCGCCACCGAACAGGTCGAACTGGCCCATCGCCTCGGCCTTCTTGGTGCCGAGCACCGAGTCGACCGCATCGGTGTGCACAAGGAACAGGCCCTTGCGCGGATGATCCAGCGAATCGAACGCTCCCGACTTGATCAGCGATTCGGTGACCTTCTTGTTGCAGGGGCCGATTTCGATCTTGTTGAGGTAGTCGGAGAAGTCGATGAACTTGCCCTTGTCGGTGCGTGTACCGATCAGCGACGCAACGACATTCGCTCCGACATTGCGCACAGCGCCAAGCCCGTAGCGGATGTCCTCACCGACCGACGCGAAGTTCAGGCCCGATTCGTTGACGTCGGGTGGCAGCACGGTGATGCCCAGCTTGCGGCAATCGGCCAGATACACCGCGGCCTTGTCCTTGTCGTCGCCGACGGACGTCAGCAGTCCGGCCATGTACTCCGCCGGGTAGTTCGCCTTCAGGTAGGCAGTCCAGTAGGAAACCAGGCCGTAGCCCGCGGCATGCGACTTGTTGAACGCGTAGTCGGCGAACGGCAGCACCGTGTCCCACAACGCCTTGATGGCCGCGGCGGAGAAGCCGTTGGCCTTCATACCGTCGGAGAAGCCCTCGTACTCCTTGTCGAGCACCTCACGCTTCTTCTTGCCCATGGCTTTTCGCAGAATGTCTGCTCGGGCCAGCGAGTAGCCTGCCACCTTTTGCGCGATGCGCATGATCTGCTCTTGGTAAACGATCAGGCCGTAGGTCTCGGCCAGGATCTCCTGCAGCGGCTCGGCCAGCTCGGGATGGATGGGCTTGATTGCCTGCTTGCCGTTCTTGCGGTCGGCGTAGTCGTTGTGGGCGTTCATGCCCATCGGGCCGGGCCGGTACAGCGCGATGACCGCGACGACGTCCTGGAAGCCAGTCGGCTGCATGCGGCGCAGCAGGTCACGCATCGGCCCGCCGTCGAGCTGGAACACGCCAAGCGTGTCACCGCGGCCCAGAAGTTCGTAGGCGGCGGGGTCGTCGAGAGGGACCGACTCCAGGTCGAGTTCGACTCCCCTGTTGGCCTGGATGTTCTCCAGCGCGTCGCCGATGATCGTCAGGTTGCGCAGGCCAAGGAAGTCCATCTTCAACAGGCCGATGGCCTCACACGACGGGTAGTCCCAGCCGGTGATGATCGCGCCGTCCTGCGGCCGTTTCCACAGCGGGATCGCCTCGGTCAGCGGCTCGCTGCTCATGATCACCGCGCAGGCGTGCACGCCCGCGTTGCGGATCAACCCCTCGAGTCCGCGGGCGGTCTCGTAGATGGTGCGCACGTCAGGGTCGGTGTCGATGAGCCCGCGAACCTCGGCGGCCTCCTTGTACCGCTCGTGGTTCGGGTCGGTGATGCCCGACAGCGGAATGTCCTTGGCCATGATGGGCGGCGGCAGCGCCTTGGTGATCCGGTCGGCGATCGCAAAACCCGGCTGGCCGTAGTGGATTCGGGCCGAATCCTTCAGCGCCGCCTTGGTTTTGATGGTGCCGAACGTGATGACTTGAGCGACCCGGTCACTCCCCCATTTCTCGGCGGCGTAGCGCACCATCTCGCCGCGCCTGCGGTCGTCGAAGTCGATGTCGATATCGGGCATCGACGCGCGCTCGGGATTCAGGAAGCGCTCGAACAGCAGCCCGTGCTCGATCGGGTCGATGTCGGTGATTCGCAGCGCATAGGCGACCAGTGAGCCTGCGGCCGAGCCACGACCCGGCCCGACCCGGATGTCGACCGACCGGGCATAGGTCACCAGGTCGGCCACGATCAGGAAGTAGGAGGGGTATCCCTTCCCGCAGATGACGTCGATCTCAAAGGCCGCCCTGTCGACATACGCGGAAGGGACCCCGGCAGGAAAGCGCCGCGCGAGCCCGGCATCTACCTCGTGCCGCAGCCACGACGCCTGGTCATGGCCCTCTGGCACCGGGAAAACCGGCATGCGGTCACGCTGTTCCCACACATCGGAGTAGGACTGCACCCGCTCGGCGATCAGCAGGGTCGAGTCGCAGGCCCCTGGCAGCTCGTCGTCCCAGATCTGGCGCATCTCGGCGGCCGACTTGAGGTAGTAGCCGTCGCCGTCGAACTTGAAGCGGTTGGGGTCCGACAACGTCTTGCCGGTCTGCACACACAGCAGCGCCTCGTGGTTGTGCGAGGCGTCGCGGGTGACGTAGTGGCAGTCGTTGGTGGCCAACGGCGGAATGTCGAGCTTGCGGCCGATCTCGAGCAGACCCTCGCGGACCCGCCGCTCGATGTCCAGCCCGTGGTCCATCAGCTCGAGGAAATAGTTGTCGGCACCGAAGATCTCCCGCCACTTGGCGGCCGATTCCAGCGCCTCGCGGTCGTGGCCGAGCCGCAGCCGGGTCTGCACCTCGCCGGACGGGCAGCCGGTGGTGGCGATGATGCCTGCGGCGTTCTCGGCGATGAGCTCGGCGTCCATCCGCGACCACTTGCCGAGCTGGCCCTCGAACGACGCCAGCGACGACAGCTTGAACAGGTTGCGCAGCCCCGTCGCGTTCTCGGCGACCATGGTCAAGTGGGTGTAGGACCCACTACCTGAGACGTCGTCACCCTTCTGACTCGGGTCGCCCCACAGAATGCGCTTGGTATCGAAGCGGGAGGCGGGCGCGATGTACGCCTCGACACCGATGATCGGCTTGATGCCGACCTCGGTGGCGCTGTTGTAGAACTCGCTGGCGCCGAACATGTTTCCGTGATCGGTCATTCCGATCGCCGGCATTTCCAATCGCTGCGCCTCGGCGAGCATCGGCGTGATCTTCGCGGCACCGTCCAACATCGAGTATTCGGTGTGGTTGTGAAGGTGCACGAAGGAGTTCATAGGCACGCCAGTCTATGACCGCCGTCCGACAGATCTCGGCGTGTCGCACTGCGTGTCTTTGCCAGCTGTCACCTAGGCAGGGAACCGGCGTGCGCCCGGCTCCAGCGGCAGCCGCAACCCGTTCACGAGGTAGCTCACGGTCCGGTAGGTGCCCGCCAACATGAGCAGCTCCAGAATCGCCTCATCGTCGTGGTGTGCGGCCAGTTGAGTCCAGAGTTCGTCGTCGATCGTGCAGTGCCGCTGAAGGCCGTCGCACAGCCGGATGAGGACCCGATCCTCGTCGGCCCAGCAGTCGTCGTCGGGTCCACCGGTGACCAGCGAGGCGATCTGGGCTTCGGTCAGGCCGGCTTTCTCCGCGTAGACGGACACATGGACACCCCATTCGTATTCGGCTCCGCAAGACGCCGTCACACGGTCAATGACGATCTCGCGTTCTCGGATCGTCAAGTTGCCTCGATCCAGCAGGCCCGAGTTGAAGAACTTGAAGAACAGCCGCCGATCGCGGGCCATCGTCGTGAACAGCACCAGCGGCGGTGCGCCGCGCATGATGGCATCGATCGCCTCTTGCATGTCGGGGTGCAGCGGCGGGGACGCCGGCGCGATGCGGGCGCTATGGTTTTTATAGCTCGCCATGCTTTCGCACTCTACGCACCTGTGCTACAAAATGTGAAGCATGAATTCGCCGAAGATCGGATCGCCAGTACGCGGCTCGGCATCGGGCAGGCCGATCATGGTGGCCCTCGATGTGCTCGGTCGGCGCGGGGCGCTACGCGTGCTGTGGGAACTCCGCGGTGACCCCTTGACGTTTCGCGCCCTTCAGGACGCATGCGACACAAACCCTGGCTCGCTCAACACTCGGCTGAGGGAGCTCCGAGAGCTCGCCATCATCGAGCACAACGCCGGCGGGTACCGGCTGACCGAACATGGGCGCGCACTGATGACCGCGCTTGAACCACTACAGGACTGGGCCGACGATTGGGCCGCTACCCGGTCTCGTAGCCGCTAGTCTCCCTGTGACCTTCTGCGCCGAAAGGCCCTTTTGACCGCCGGCATCGGGTCCAGCTCCCAACCCAATTGGGTCAGGACGCCTGCGGCGACGAAGGCGGCGACGAGGACCGCGAACCAGATGCCAATCATGGTGAGCACGCTATTGCCGATCAGCCCGGGAGGAATCGGGTGTTTCCCTCTAAACAAGTATCTTTGGCTCGAGAAACATCAGGTCGCCTCTACAAAGAGCTGACCTTCGGCAAGATGATCACCCCGTGAGTCCCGGCCAGGTGGGAACGAAATCGTCGACGTCGACGGCCACAGGAGCGGGCGGCGTGATGGTGAGCGGGGGGCCGCTGTTTCGGTAATCCAGCAAGCCGCGGGCCATCAGCTGGTGAAGTTGCTTGGCAATCACCGTCATATCTTTTCGATCGACAATGAATCCGGCAAAGAAGGCCATTCCAAGAAACATCGCCAGCAGCATGTTCACGACTGACACCGCGTCGGTGTCGGACGGAATCTCCCCTCGGGCGATCGCATCGTCGACCATCGAAGTGTAGAACCCCTGCACTGCCGAGACCACGGGGCCGGGGCTGTCGCGAAGGCTCGGGCTCCTGTGGAACTCCAGACGGGCCATGACGATGAATTTCATCATTGACTGGTCCGCAAAACCCGAGCGGTATGCGCCTGTCACGAACGCAGACAGCTGGTTCAGCAGGGTGTCCTCACGTTTTGCCCGTGCAATGCAGTCGGCGACAATCGAATACGCGTCCGCCACGAGGCAGTCGTAGATCTCCTCGCGAGTATGGAAGTAGTAGTGCATGGTGGGGCGGCTCAGGCCGGCGCGCGACGCTATGGCCTGAAAGTTGGCCGCCTCATAGCCGCGTTCATTGATCACTTCGCGGGCGGCGCGAAGAATGCGCGACCGTGTCTCGACCGAATCGGCTCCCACCGGTCGGCCCCGTCCGCGGCCGGCAGGAGAGGGGTCGGCGTTATTCGCCACGAGCAAACGCTATGGCATTGCTAGCAGCTGGTCAACAGGACGCAGAACGCAAACGTCGCCAGAGATACCCGGCCACCCCGGGATCAGCGGTCAATTCGATGGCTCGACGATAGGCGTCCGCGGCCTCGGCCGCCCGCCCCGCTTCAGACAGCAGGTGCGCCCGTGTCGTCCAGGCCGGCTGAAATCGCTCGACCGCCGGATCGCTGATGGCATCCAGCGCGCGAAGCCCCGCGTCCGGCCCGTCGATCTCGCCGTCGACGGCCGCCGAGGCCACCGCCGCCCCGAGTGACGGCGCAACCCGCAACAGGGCGCGGTGCAGCTTTCGCAGTGCGCTCAGGTCCACTTTGCCCTGGGTAGCCCTGGTGCAATGGGCCGACTGGATCGCCGCCTCGTACTGGAAGCGGCCCGGCCTGTGCTCGCCGTGGGCACGGCGCAGCAGCGCCTCACCGCGTGCCATCAGCACCTCGTCCCACAGCTTGGTGTCCTGCTCGTCGAGCGGGATGAAGCCGCCGTCGGCGCCTCGTCTCGCGGGCCGGCGCGCCTCCGACAGACACACCAGCGCCGCCAGGCCGAGCACCTCCGGCTCGTCGGGCAGCAGCTCGGACAGCAGCAGCGCCAGGTGCAGCGCCTCGGCGGACAGCGATTCGATCGGCGCGCCGCGCGGAGCGAGCTGCCAGTCGATCGCGTAGGCGCCGTAGACGGCTTCCAACACCGCGGGCAGCCGCTCGGCGAGATCGTCGCGCTCGGGCAGCACGAACGGGATGCCGGCGTCGCGGATGCGCTTCTTGGCCCGCACCAGCCGCTGCGCCATGGTCGACGGTTCGACGGCGAAGGCAGTGGCGATCGCGGCAGCCTCAACGCCAAGCACCGACTGCAGCATCAACGGGGTACGAATGTTCGGCGCGATGGCGGGATGAGCACAGACCAGCATCAGCTCGAGCCGCCGGTCGGGAATGGCGGGCATGTCATCTTCCAAAGATGGTGAAACATAGTCGATTTCGTCTAGCGGTTCGGTCATCCGGTGACCGGACGACTTCCACACGTCACGTAACCGGTTGCGCGCCACGGTGAGCAGCCAGCCTTCGGGATTGACGGGTATACCGTCTTCGGGCCAGCGGGACAGCGCGCGTTCGAGGGCATCGGCCAGCGCGTCCTCGGCGCCGACGATATCGCGTGTCGGCGCCGCGAGGACTGCGAGCAGCCGGCCGTACGAGTCCCGGGCGACCTGGGCCACCCGGTCCCGTACGGCGGCGCTTACGGGCTGTACCACCCGCGGTCGGCGGCGTATGTCCGCGCCACCGGGCGGATTTCGATCGAACCCCAGCCGTTGGCTGGGTTGCGTTGGGCCCACTTCAGCGCCTCGTCGAGGTTGTCGACCTCGATGACGAAGATGCCGCCGAGCTTCTCCTTGGTGTCGGCGAAGGGCCCGTCCTGGATCTCGGGGGCGCCAGTGCGGGAGGTGACGGTGGTCGTGGCGACGACGGATTCGAGCACCTCGGTGTCGATCAGCACGCCGGCGGCCGACAGGTCGTCGGCATATTGCTGGAAAGCCGCCATGGCAGGCGCCATGTCCTCCTCGGTCAATCCGACCTCGGTGCCCTCCTGGTAGTGCATCAACAGGCAGTACCGCATGACTCAATTCCTCTCTGACTCGATGGTGTCACCGGTATGACGATTGGAGGGCGGCCCGATCGACACGGGTCCGCCTCCACGCGTCGGCGGTGAACACCGCCAGCGCCAGCCAGATCAGCGCGAAGCCCAGCCACCGCGCCGGCGGCATCGGCTCATGCCCGACGACCACGCCCCACGTCAACTGCATCGCAGGGGTCAGATAGAACAGCAGGCCCATCGTCACCATGGGCAACCGCTGGGCGGCGGCGGCGAAGAACAGCAGGGGCAATGCCGTCAGCACCCCGGACAGAATCATCAGCGTGACGTGACCCGGGCCGTAGTCGACGAACGTGGCCTGGCCCGTGACGTGCAGCACGACAATGTAGGCCAGCGCAAAAGGCGCAGCCAACCCGGCTTCGATGCCGACGCTGACCCGCGGATCGGTCGGCACCACCTTCTTCACCGCCCCGTACAAGCCGAACGACAGTGCCAGCCCGATGCCGATGATCGGTGGGGAGCCGACCTCCACGGTGAGCACAATCACGGCGATCACCGCGATGGCGAGGGCGACGAACTGCGCGCGGTTGAGCCGTTCGCGGAAGACCAGGAGCCCCAGCGCGACGGTCACCAGCGGGTTGATGAAGTAGCCGAGCGCGGCGTCGACCACGTGGCCGTTGTTGACCGCATAGATGTAGATGACCCAGTTGACTGAGATAAGGGCCGACGCGAACGTCAACAGCAGCCATGTGCGCGGGGTGATCGCCCGAATGTCGCCAAGCCGGCGCACAGCCGCGATGACCACGACCATCAGCACAAAGCACCACACGATCCGGTGCGCCAGAATCTCGAAAGCGTTTGCGGGCTTCAGCAGCGGGAAGAACGCGGGAAACAGGCCCCACGACGCGTAGGCGCCAACGCCGAACAACAACCCCGATCGGCGTGTGTCCTTACCCGGGTCGCTCACAGTTCGTGCTTGCGCAACACGTCCAGCGCATGCTGCAGGTCGGCCGGATAGGGGCTGGTGATCTCGAGCCGCCGTCCGTCGGCGGGATGCGCGAACGCGAGCGACCTCGCGTGCAGCCATTGCCGTTCCAGGCCAAGCTTTTTCGCCAGAGTCGGATCGGCACCGTACGTCAGGTCACCGGCACAGGGATGATGCAGGGCGGCGAAGTGCACCCGGATCTGGTGGGTGCGGCCGGTTTCCAATTCGATATCGAGCAGACTCGCCGCCTGGTGCGCCTCCAGCGTGTCGTAGTGCGTGACGCTGTGTCTGCCGCCTTCGGTGACCGCGAACTTCCAGTCGTGTCCGCGGTGCCGCCCGATCGGCGCATCGATGGTCCCGCTTGACGGATCCGGATGCCCCTGCACCAGTGCGTGGTAACGCTTTTCGACGGTGCGCTGCTTGAACGCCCGCTTGAGCACGGTATAGGCGCGTTCGGACAGCGCCACCACCATGACGCCCGACGTACCGACGTCGAGGCGGTGCACAATGCCTTGCCGCTCATGGATTCCCGATGTGCTGATCCGGAAACCGGCGGCGGCGAGGCCACCAAGCACCGACGGCCCGTGCCATCCGACGGTCGCGTGTGCGGCAACGCCCGGCGGCTTGTCGACCGCGACGATGTCGTCGTCGGAGTACAGGATCTCCATGTTTTCGATCTCGACGGGCGTATTCTCCACCGGCGCAGGCGCTTCCGGCAGCCGCACCTCCAGCCACGCACCCGCCGTCAGCTTGTCGGACTTGCCCGCCCTTGTGCCGTCGATGTCGACGCCGCCGTCCTCGGCAAGCGCCGCGGCTGCGGTCCGCGACAGGCCGAGCAGCCGCGCCAGCCCGGCGTCGACACGCATCCCCGCCAGCCCCTCGGGGACGGGCATCGAACGGGTCGACACTATGACGAGTCGGCCTTGCGGCGGCCGACCGTATCGAAGTCAAAACCGAACAGCGACAAGGCAACGAGCAGGATCGCCCCGCCAACCACCGACGGGTCGGCCACGTTGAACACCGGCCACCAGCCTATGGACAGGAAATCCACGACGTGCCCGCGCAGCGGCCCAGGCGAGCGGAAGAACCGATCGACCAAGTTGCCCATCGCTCCGCCGAGGATCATGCCGAGGCCGATCGCCCACCACGGCGAAACCAGCCGCCTGCCCATCCAGATGATGCCGATCACCACACCTGTGGCGACCAACGTGAGGACCCAGGTGTAGCCGGTGGCCATCGAGAACGCGGCGCCGGAGTTGCGCACCAGTGTCCAGGTGATGGTGTCGCCGACGATCGACACCGGCTGGCCCGGTGTCAGCAGCCTCACCGCGAGCACCTTGGTGACGATGTCGAGCAGCAGCACCACCGCGGCGATGGTGAGCAGCAGGCGCACCCGCTTCGGTGCAGGCTGCGGCGCCTCGTCGGTCACCGGTTCGGCCGTTCCCGGGGATTCATCAGTCACTCCCCCATCATCCATTAGTGGCAATGGGGAATGATTTCCCCCATGGGTCGCCTCGTCGTCGTCACCACCGGAGGCACCATCGCCACTAGCAGCGACCACGACGGGGTCAAGCGGCCCACCCGCAGCGGAGCGGACCTGACCGCCGGTTTGGACGTCGACGTGGTGGACCTGATGGCGATGGACAGCTCGCAGTTGACACCGCCGCACTGGGATCAGATCCGCGCGTCGGTGCTTTCGGCCTGCAAGGACGTTGGCGCAGATGGCGTGGTCATCACCCACGGCACGGACACCATCGAGGAAACGGCGCTGTGGCTGGAGCTGACCTACGACGGCGCGGCGCCCGTGGTGATCACCGGCGCACTGCACAGCGCGGATGCACCGGACGCCGATGGGCCGGGGAACCTGCGCGACGCGTTAGCGCTCGCGGGCAGCGCGAACGCGCGCGGCCTTGGCGTGCTGGTGACGCTCGCGGGCACTGTGTGGCAGCCGTTGGGCCTGCAGAAGGCCGCGACGGGTGACCTGCGCGGCTTCACGGGCCAGGCGGTCGGCACGGTCGCCGATGGCCGGTTCGTCGCGCAGCGATCGAAGGATCGGCCGTTTCTCGGCCCGCTGTCGGCGGCGGATGCGCCGCGGGTGGACACCGTCGCGGTGTACCCGGGCGGCGACGCGGTGGCCATGGACGCCTGCGTGGCGGCCGGGGCGCGGGGAATCGTGCTGGAGGCGGTCGGTTCGGGCAACGCCCCGGCGGCCGTGATCGGCGGGGTCCGCAGGCTCTGTCGTGACGGGGTGGCGGTCGCGGTGTCGACGCGTGTTCCCGGCGGACAGGTCAGCGCCGGCTACGGGCCTGGCAGGGAGTTGGTGGACGCAGGCGCGGTGGTGGTGCCGCGATTGCGGCCGTCGCAGGCGCGGGTGTTGTTGATGGCCGCCTTGGCCGCGGGCTCACCCGTTGAGGACGTCGTCGCCCGCTGGGGCTGAGCGGGCGGCCAGTTCGCTGACGTACTCGGCCCAGTCCAGGCTGTCGACGGGATTGGCTCGGTCGATGTCGGGCGTGTCGTCGGGAAACGTGCGCGCCGGCCCTGGCCCGGTGCCGCGGGTCTCGAACCGCACGGTCATCACCCCGTGGCCTGCGCCCTGGATCCACCCGTGCCCGTGCTCGACGTGGGCGACGTCGTCGCCGATCCGCCATGCCGGTGCGGTCGCGGTGGCGTCCGTGAGCGTCGGCGGCAGCCGGGTGTCCGACACCTCCTCGGCGGCCAGCTCGAGATCTGGAAACAGCGACTCCTGCTGGACGTCGGACAGCCCCGAAAAGCCTATGCCGACAAGGCGAATCGGGCCGATGTCGACCGGGTCGAGCAGCAGCCTGCGCGCCATCGCGATCAGCGTGGCGGCGTGGGTGGTGGCGTAGGGCAGCGTCGCCGAGCGAGTCAGTGTGCTCATATCGGACTTCTTCAGCTTGACCGTGACGGTGCGCGCACCG
>Ga0075369_10000655_pt1 | contig 11017 bp, 9 predicted proteins | sample EndMethybrTD3034_FD_71400 | JGI IMG/M metagenome (GOLD analysis project Ga0075369, IMG submission 71400) | Populus endosphere microbial communities from Tennessee, USA - Endosphere MetaG P. TD hybrid TD303-4 | ecosystem: Host-associated > Plants > Roots > Endosphere | place: USA: Tennessee...
GTTGAGCCCGACCTGGCGCCACATCTCGACCAGCACCTGCGCCGTCGCCACCTGGTTGGTGTAGTAGTTGCTGAGCAGGCGATAGGGGATCGGCTCGCCCTTGTAGCCGGCTTCCTTCAGAAGCTGCTTGGCCTTCGCCGGGTCGAAGGCCGGCACCGTCCAGTTGTCGACGAACATCGGGCCGTAGAACTCCCACTGCAGGCCGGCCGGCACGCGGGTGCGGCCCGACCACAGCGCCTCGACGATGGCCTGGCGGTCGATCGCATGGGTGAAGGCCTGGCGGATGCGCGGATCGGCGAGCCGCGGATGGTTCTTGTCGAATACCGTGATGCGGTGATTGACGATGGTGCTGCCCAGGACTTCGAACTTGGCGTTCTTCTCGATGCCCGGGATCTGGTCCGGCGGCACGTCGCAGATGAAGTCGAACTGGCCGGCCAGCAGGCCGTTGATGCGCGTCGCGACCTCCGGCACCACGACCAGGCGCACGCTCTTGAGCGGCGGGCGGCCGCCCCAGTAGTCGTCATGCGCGTCCATCATCAACGATTGGTCGGGCACGAACTCGCGCACCTTGTAGGGGCCGGTGGCGACCGGCGCGCGCGACCAGTCCATCCAGGTCTTGGCTTCCTCGAAGGCGCGGCGCGAGACGATGTCGCTGCCCATGCGGCCCAATCGGCCCTCCAGGGTGACGTCGGGCGTGCGGTTGGTAAAGCGCACGGTGTATTTGTCGACCGCCTCGACCTTCTCCAGCGCGGGGAACAGGCGCTTGGAAACGGCCGGCACCTCGGGCGGCAGCGCCTTGCCCTGCACCGAATCGCGGATCAGCACCGAGGTGAACAGCGTCTTGTTGGAGGTGATGTCGTAGTCCGGGCCGAACATGCGCTCGCGGCTGAAGGTGAAGACCACGTCGTCGGCCGTCATCTCGTCGCCGTTGTGGAACTTCACGCCCTTGCGCAGGGTGAACTCGACGGTGCGCTCGTCGAGCCGCTTCCAGCTCTCGGCCACGCCCGGCACCGATTCGAGCTTGCCCAGCAGGTTCTGCATGATCAGCGGCTCGAACAGGAAGGAGAAGGCGCGCTGGCCGACGTTCGACTGCTCGCGCAGCGGCTCGAGCGAGGCCGAGTTGGCGATCTGCTGGACGGCAATGGTGATGCTGGGGCGCTGGTCGGCCTGGCCGATGGCGATGCGCGGCAGGCCGAGGCTTGCCGCGGCAAGTCCAGTAGTGGCGATCAGGCGGCGGCGACGCAGGAACATGGCGCGAACTCCCCTCGAATGAGGCGGCCACGCTATGCCGGCTGGATGACCGAACGGTTTCGGTCTTGTGACGCTTCTCTTGTGCAGTGCGGCAGATATCCCCGTTACTCCGACCTTCCTTCTCTCTTTCGGCCCTCATGTTCCTCTCCCCCCGCTAGGGGGAGAGGTTAGGTGAGGGGGTAGCGACGGGTTTAACCCCCCTCACCCCACCTCTCCCCCTGGGGGAGAGGAGTCCGAGGGGCGAGGCTCAAAGAAGGCAAGAAGTGCAGAAACGGGCAGGAGCGGCGCGTCCATATGCGCTAGAATCACCCGCAATACTGGCAACCGGGGGAAATCATCATGCCAATGACCAATCGGCTCTATGCCGAGTTCCTCGGCACGGCTTGGCTCGTCCTGGGCGGCTGCGGCAGCGCGGTGCTGGCTGCCGCCTTTCCTCAGCTCGGCATCGGCTTTGCCGGCGTGGCGCTCGCCTTCGGTCTCACGGTGGTGACCATGGCCTACGCCGTGGCACCGGTGTCGGGTGCACACTTCAATCCGGCAATCACAGTCGGCCTGGCCTTCGGCGGCCGCTTCCCGTGGAGCGAGGTCGTGCAGTATGTGATCGCCCAGGTGCTGGGCGGCATCGCCGGCGCGGCCATCCTTTATGTCATTGCGACGGGGCGGCCGGAGACCGGGATCGGCAGCTTCGCCACCAACGGCTTCGGCGAACACTCGCCCGGCGGTTACGGCCTGCTCTCCGCCGCCGTGATCGAGGTGGTGATGACCTTCGCCTTCGTCACTGTGATAATGGGCGTGACCGACAAGCGGGCCGCGGCCTTCGCGCCGGCCGCGCCGCTGGCCATCGGCCTCACCCTGACCTTGATCCACCTGGTCACCATTCCCGTCACCAACACCTCGGTGAACCCGGCGCGCAGCACGGCGCCGGCGCTGTTCGTCGGCGGCGCGGCGCTGGCCCAGCTATGGCTCTTCTGGGTGGCGCCCCTGGTCGGTGGTGCGATCGCCGGCCTGGCCTACGGGCTGCTCGGCCGCAAGGACTGACGGCGCCTTCCGTCGGGACTAGGATAGCCGTCGGGAGGAACAGCCATGAACACCATCAGCCGCCTGGCCTGTATCGCGGTTCTTGCGTTGCTGCCGTCGGTCGCGTCGGCGCAGTCGGTCAATTTCTGGCTGGCTGCGGAGCCCGGCAATATCCAGGGCTGCATTGCGGCCGATCCGCAATTCACGCGCGAGCATACCTTCACCCTGAAAGATGGCGAGGCCGAGATCACCGGGCCTGGCGGTCTCAAGGAGAAGATGAAGCTGGTGCGGCCAAACGTCTATGAGATGAACATCCAGCAAGGCCGGCTCAACGTTCACTATGTCGCCGATCTCTCGGTGACGCCGCGCACGCTCACCGTCACCGAGAAGAGCCTCGGCTGCAAGTGGACGGCCAAGAAGGAGTAGGCTGCCGGCCGTTTGTCGACGCCGAGTAAAATGAACGGGTCGCGGCGCTCCATTCCGTTCCACGTCACGCTCCTGACGTTGATGGTGCTGATCGTGCTGCCGCTGGCCGCGGCGCTGCTGTGGCTGGGCTGGCGCTCCGTCGACCAGCTCGAGGACCGCAGCATTCGCCATCGCATGGCCGCCCTCGACAGCGCCGTCGAGAGCTTCCTGACGTCGGGCCTGCGCGTCGTCGCGGCGGTCGGCAGCACGCTCGCCGAGACGCAGGCCTTCGCCCCTGGCAGCACCGTCGCCGACGAGGAGCGACTTCGCCAGTTCGCCGTGATCATCGAGCGCTACCCGGCGATGGCCGCAATCTACGTCGGCTATGAGGACGGGCGCTTCCTCTATGTCGGCCGGACCGACTCGCTGTCGATCAGCCAGCGCCTGGAGTTCGATGCACCGGATGCGCCCTCGCTGCTGCTGCGCACGTTGGTGGCCGGCGAGGGTCCGCGCCAAGAGACCTGGTGGTTCCAGCTCGCCGACGGCAGCCATTCGCCGGTCCGGACACGCATGCTGGACTACGATCCGCGCGCCAGGCCCTGGTACATCGGCGCGATGAGTGCCAAGGGGCCGGTGCTGACCGAGCCCTATACCTTCGCGCAGGCCAATGTCGTCGGCGTGTCGGCCGGCATGCCGCTCCGTCAGGGCGGCGTGATCGGCTTCGACTTCACGTTGAACACGCTGTCGCGCCTGATCGGCGATTATCGCTTCACGGCCAACTCGATCATCATGGTGGCGAGCGACACCGGGACCGTCTTCATGGAATCGGAAGCCTGCCGGATCGAGGGCGGGACATGCCTGCCCGGCGAGGACAAGGTGCGCGCTGCCATGCGCGAGGCCATCACGCGGGAAGTCGGTAGCGAGGCGCGCCTCGAGCGCGATATCACGGTGGCCGGGCGCGACTATCGACTGCTGGTGCATCAGGTACCGCCGGCGCTCGGCCGCCGCTACATGGTGGCTGCCGCCGTGCCGATCAGCGAGCTGGCCGTCGATTCGCGGACCTTGCTGGAACGGGCGGCGCTTACCGCGGCGATCGCTGTGGCGCTGGCCATCTTCGGCGTGCTGCTTGCCTCCTTCATGCTGTCGCGATCGATCTCGCGCATCGCCGCCAAGACCGAACGCATCCGCGATCTCGACTTCTCCGACCGCACGCGGGTCGAGAGCCGTATCACCGAGATCGTGCGCCTGTCCGATTCGGTCGAGCGCATGCGCGAGGGGCTGGAAGTGTTCGGCCGCTACGTGTCGAAGCACCTCGTCCAGCAGATCATGCACTCGCCCGAGACCGCGGGCGTCGGCGGCATGCGGCGCGAGATCACGGTGATGTTCACCGACATCGAAGGCTTCTCGCGCATCGCCGAGACCATGGAGCCCGAGCTGCTGACCAGCCGGCTGTCGCGTTACTTCGATGCGCTGGGATCGCCGATCCTCGCCAACCACGGCACCATCGACAAGTATATCGGCGACAGCATCATGGCGTTCTGGAACGCGCCGGAGCCCGATCCCGACCATATCGTCAATGCCTGCCGCGCCGCCCTGCAAGCCGCCGCCGCCGGCCGCCGGCTTTCCGAGAAGTGGCGCGAGCTCGGCCGACCGGGCTTCCGCACGCGCTTTGGCCTGCATACCGGCCCGGCGGTGGTCGGCAATGTCGGCGCGCGCGAGCACATCAACTACACGCTGGTCGGGTCGGTGGCGAACCAGGCGTCGCGACTGGAAGGCCTGAACAAGATGTATCACACCGAGATTCTGGCCAGCGGCGAGGTCGCCGCCGCCACCGCCGGCCACTTCGTCTGGCGCCAGATCGATCGCATCGTGGCGGCCGGTACGACGGAGGAGCACGAGATCCACGAGCCGATGGGCGAGATCGATGTGGCCGGCCAGCACGCCGAGTTCCTGGCCGCCTGGCGCGCCGGCCGGGAAGCCTACGTTGCCGGCCGCTTCGAGGCGGCGCTTGCGGCGTTTCGGACTGCAGCGGCACTCAAGCCTGATGACGGGCCGTGCGGCGTCTTTATCGGTCGCTGCACGGATTTCCAGCGCATTGGCCCGCCTCAGGGCTGGAACGGCACCTGGCATTTCGACAGCAAGTGATGCCGTCCGATGATGCGACGGATGGACCGTGTCTTGCCGAGCCGGTAGGATCGAACGGCCCCAATGGAGAGCGACTTGTCCTTGGCCGGGACGCGCGTGTTCATCGTCGAGGACGAGGCTCTGATCCTGGATACCCTTCAGGACATGCTGGAGGATCTCGGCTGCGAGGTGGTCGAGAGCGCGACGCGGGTGGGCGAGGCGCTCGCCAAGGCCCCTGCGGTGGCATTCGATGTCGCCGTCCTCGATGTCAACGTCGCGGGTGAAAGGATCGATCCTGTGGCCGATCTTCTGGCGAACCGCGGCGTGCCGTTCCTCTTCTCCACCGGCTATGGCCGATCGTCGCTGGCCGCCGCCCATCGCGAGCGGGTCGTCCTGACCAAGCCCTACCGAAAGACCGACCTCAAGGTGGCGCTGGCGGCCGTCCTGTCCAGGTGATGGCCGTGTCCGAGCCCGGCACCGTCACCGCGAAAAAGGGCCACTCAGCCGCCGTCCATCTCATCGTCTTCGCCCTGGTCGTCGCTGCACCCCTGTTGCTGCTGGTCGGCGCGCTCCTCTATCGCTCGGTGACGCTGGAGGGCGAGCAGATCAGGCAGCGAATCGGCCAGGTGCTGCAGGCCTCGATCGCCGATCTCGACCGCGACATGGACCGGCGCATCGCCGTCCTGGAGACGCTGTCGTCCTCGCCCCTGCTGTTGGCTGAGGATTGGCCGGCCTTCTACGCCCAGGCCAAGCAAGGCCTGGGCAGCCGGGCCTACCTGGTCCTGGTCGCCGCCGACGGCCGCCAGGTCGTCAACACCTACGTGCCTTACGGTGAGGCGCCGAAAATGACAGGCGATCCGGCGACGCTGCAACGGATGAAGGAGGATCCACGGCCGGTCATCTCCGACCTCTTTACCAGCCTGGTGGTGCGGCAGCCGGTCTACAACATCTCCATCCCGGTGATGCGTGGCAAGGAGCTGCGCTATGTCATGAGCCTCGGCCTCCTGCCCGAGGACCTGCGCGAACTGCTTCAGAGCGAGAACCTGCCGCCGAACTGGACGGCGGCGATCTGGGACGGCAACGGCATCACCATGGCGCGCACGCACGACCAGGCGCGCTTTCTCGGCGTGGCCGTACCGAAACATCTCATGCAGTTGCAGCCGGAAAAGGTCGTGCGGACCACGAACATCAACGGCGAGGAGGCATTGATCGCCGTCGGCCGGAGCCATTGGTCGAACTGGACGATCGACGTCTCCTTCCCGGCGGCCTTGGTCGATCGCCAGTTGCGCGATTCCCTCTTGTTCTGGGGCGCCACTATCCTGCTGATGGCCGGTCTCGCCATTGGCCTTGCCTTCCTGTTCGGCCGCGCGTTGACCCGGCCGCTGGCGGCCGCCACCGCCGCCGCCGGGGCGCTGGGCCGCGGGCAGGCTTTCACCATCGCCGATTCCGGCATTCGCGAGGTCAATGCGGTCGGCGAGGCGCTGCGGCGCGCCCGGCACGATCTCGAGCAGGGCTCGGCGGCGCTGAGGCGAAGCGAGGAGCAGTTGCGCACGGCGGCGGAGGCGGCGCAGTTCGGCGCGCACGAATACGACGTCGAGCACGATCGCACGGTGCGTTCGCCGCAGTTCCTCAGGATCCTGGGTGCCGATGAGTCCAAGGCCGCGGCCACGTTCGAGTCGGGATTGGATTTCGTCCATCCCGACGACCGCGATTCGACCCGCCAGCGCAAGCAACAAATCCTGACCAGCGCCGGCGACCACTATCAGCTCGAATACCGTATCCGCCGCCGCGACGGGCAGGTGCGCTGGGTGATGGATCGTGGCCAGGTGCTGCGCGATGCTGGCGGCAAGCCGCTGCGCGTGATCGGCGTCGTGCTCGACATCACCGAGATCAAGGAAGCCGAGCTGCGCCAGTACCTGCTGTTCGACGAGCTGAACCATCGGGTGAAGAACACGCTGGCGATCGTGCAGGCGCTCGCCCAACAGACCTTGCGCACGCGGCCGGACCCGCAGCAGTTCGCCGAGGCCTTCTCCGACCGGCTGGCGTCGCTGGCCCGCGCCCACAGCCTGCTCACCAACGATTCCTGGCGGGGCGCGCCCTTGCGCGACATCGTGACGACGGCGCTCGAGGCCTTCGTCGATGAAGGCCGGCCGGTCGAGATCGGCGGCGATGTGGTGATGATCCCGGCGACCACGACCATCACGCTCAGCCTCATGCTGCACGAGCTTGCCACCAATGCCGCGAAGTACGGCGCCCTGTCGGTCGGCGAGGGTCGGCTGTCGATCCGCTGGAGCGCCGTCGATTCGAGCTCCAGCACCGCGATCGACCTGCACTGGCAGGAGGATAACGGCCCGCCGGTGTCGCCGCCCAAGGACCGCGGCTTCGGCTCCCGCCTGCTGGCCGGCAGTGCCCGGCAGCTCGGCGCGGCGTTCGAGGTCGACTATGCGCCGCAAGGCCTGCGCTGCCGCCTGCGCTTCTCGGTGCCTCGGGTGGAGGAGTAGGCGCGGAGCGCGGACCCCTGCCTTCGCCGAAGCGAAGCCGCTTCGGCTTCGCGCAGGCAGGTCCGGTAAGACTGTCACTTGAAATAGGAATGGACGATCTCGACCAGTTCCTCGGCCGCCCGTGCGCGCGCATCATGCCGGCCCGACGAATCGACGAAATGCTCGAGAATATGGTCCTCGATCACTTCGGCGATGAAGCCGTCGAGCGCGCCACGGCACGCCGCGGCTTGCTGCAGGATTGACGAGCAGCTTGCATCCTCCTGGATGCGCCGCTCGACGGCATCGAGCTGGCCGCGAATGCGCCGCACGCGCATCAGCAGCTTGCGCTTCTCCTTTTCCTTCTGCGGTGTCGTCGTCATTTTGGCTTGATCCTATCCTGGAGGGGGGTATATGGACGCCGTCCGCGCCGACTGTCGACCTCGTTCGGCGAGGGCATTGCAAACCAGCACAAGGTCTCGATGAACCCGCGATCTACCAGCAAACTGACCGAGGAACACAGTCGACTCTCGACTGTGGCCGAGGTCGCCGTCGCCCGGGACGGTCGTGGATTCCTGAGGTTGGGCTCGCCCTGAGTTCACCTGGTCTGCGTTCCTTTCGGGTCGGTACTACGATGTAACCCGAAGGAGGCGCAGATGAATGCGGTCCACAAGCTCCGCCCGGCGATGGCTCCGGGCCTCGCCGTTCCGAACGACTGCAAGGTGGTCCGCCTGTGCCCGAAATCGGCGCGCACGATCCTTGCTTGCTGCTGGCGGCGGGACGCCGATGGCCGCCTGACCTGCGTCTGGCGGCGCGTGGCGTCGTTGCCGTACGCCCCCTTGCATGGTGCTGTAACCGACAACAACGAACATTGATCCTGATGAAATCGGGGAAGACAATGAACGCGCTGAAATCGATCCAGTCCGGCGGCGGGGGGCGGAATATGGCTGGTGCTGGGGCACTGGCCGCGTTGCTGCTGGCGTCCGCACCGGCCTTGGCGCAGGAGCCAGGCCGCTCCGGCTTCTACTTCGGCGGTCACATCGGTTACCTGTTCGGCAACGGCACGGCGACCTTGGCCGACCCGATTGGAATTCAGTCGGCCGGCGGCACCACCCCGTACGGCACGCTCTACGGCGGCGTGCACGCAGGCTACGAGCAGCACTTCGCCTCGCGCCTGATGCTGGGGCTCGAGCTCGACATGTCGTTCCCGAACTACAGCGACCTCGCCAACGTGCTGTCGTACCGCGCGACCGGCACCGGCACGGCCAACGAGCAGCTCGAGTACCTCGCGAGCCTGCGCGGTCGTGCCGGTTACGATATGGGCTCGTGGACCCCGTTCGTGACGGGCGGCATCGCCTGGGCGAGCACGCGCTACTCGCGCACCGACCTGACGACGGGCAACGAGGATGCAATTCCCGGCAACATCCGCGTGGGCTGGACGGTGGGCGGCGGCCTCGACTTCCGCCTCGATCCGCGCTGGACCACCCGCTTCGAGTACCTCTACACCAACCTCGGCCTCAGCGGCCTTGTGTTCGGCTCGGCGCCCGCGCGCTACGATTCGCAATACAGCCTGAACCAGTTCCGCGTCGGCCTGAACTACAAGTTCGGCGTCGAGGACGAGAAAAAAGCCAACGCCGACGATCGAGGTCCCGGCAGCTGGGAAATCCACGGCCAGACCACGTTCATCTACCAGGGCTATCCGCCGATCTACGCCCTCTACAGTGGAACCAACAGCCTGCCGCCGGAGGGCCAGAGCCGCGAGACCTGGACGGTGTCGGGCTTCCTCGGCGTGCGGCTCTGGCAGGGCGGCGAGCTCTATTTCAATCCCGAATTCCTGCAGGGATTCGGCGTGGCCAACACCGTGGGCGCGGCAGGCTATCCCAATGGCGAGGCGCAGAAGTCGAACTTCCCCTATCCGCGCTTCAACGTCTCGCGCCTGTTCCTGCGGCAGGAGATCGGCCTGGGTGGCGAGCGCGAGACGGTCGACAGCGACTACGGCCAGCTCTCGGGCGTGAAGGACATCAATCGCGTCACGCTGCAGTTCGGCAAGTACTCGGTGAAGGACATATTCGACACCAACGCCTACGCCAACGACCCGCGCATCGACTTCCTCAACTGGTCGATCTGGGCGGCGGGGGCCTTCGACTATCCGGCGGACCGGCTGGGACTGACCTGGGGTCTCACCGCTGAGCTGAACCGCAAGGACTGGTCGGTGCGTGCCGGCTACTTTCTGGTGCCTTTCGAATCCAACGCCAACACGCTCGACACGGCGCTGTTCGTGCGCGGCGGTTACGTCGCCGAACTGGAGATGCGCTACAAGCCGTTCGGCCAGGAGGGCGCGTTCCGGCTGGGGACATGGCTGAACAGCGTCTACGCCGGCTCCTACAACCAGGCCACGGCGCTCGCCAATCCGGATCTGGGCCTCAACGCCAACGACACGATCCCTTGGACGCGCCAGGGTCGCACCAAGTACGGCCTCTATCTCAACTTCGAACAGGCGCTCTCCGACTCAGTGGGCCTGTTCGGTCGCTTCAGCTGGAACGACGGCCGCAACGAGATCATGTCCTTCACCGACATCGACACCAGCCTGTCGCTCGGCGTGCAGATCAAGGGCACATTATGGGGCCGGCCGGATGATCGCGTCGGCATCGCCGGCGCCTGGAACAACATCTCCGGCGATCACAGTGCCTATCTGGCGGCCGGCGGCCTGGGTCCGCTGGTCGGCGACGGCGCCTTGAGCTACGCCTCCGAGAACGTGTTCGAAGCCTACTATGCCTTCCAGCTCGCCAAGGGCATCGTGGCGACGGCGGACTACCAGTTTCTCGGCAATCCCGCCTACAACATCGTGCGCGGCCCTGTGAATGTGTTCAGCGGACGGCTGCGCATGAGCTTCTGACCTTCATCATCCTGTAACGTCGAGAGGGCTAACGAGGCAGCATGCATCTCGACTTGGCGAGCCTTGGGGATTCCGCCCTGCGCCTGGCGGTGGCGTTGCTGCTCGGCTCGGCGATCGGCATCGAGCGCCAGTGGAACCAGAAGATGGCCGGATTGCGGACCAATGCGCTGGTCGCCTTGGGCGCCTCGGGATTCGTCGTCTTCTCCGGCCTGGTCGGCGCCGGCGATCCGACGCGCATTGCCGCCCAGGTGGTGACCGGCATCGGCTTCCTGGGGGCTGGCGTCATCCTGCGCGAGGGCATCAACGTGCATGGGCTCAACACCGCAGCCACGCTTTGGTGCTCGGCCATGGTGGGCTCGCTGGCGGGCGCGGGGCTGCTTGGTCCCTGCCTGCTCGCCGCCGCCTTTGTGATCGCCACCAATCTTTTCCTGCGGCCGCTGATACGGCGGCTCAACAATCGCCTGATGACCAGCAGCAACGTCGAGACGCACTACACCGTGGAGATCGCCTGCCGCGGCGCCGAGGAAGCGCATATGCGCTCGCTGCTGCTGCATGCACTGTCCCAGGCCGGGCTCGGCCTGCGTCGCCTCGAAAGCGAGGACATCCCCGACACGTCCAAGGTGACCGTCACCGCGCAAGCCGTCGCCGCCAAGCGCAACGACGCGGCCCTCGAGCAGATCGTCGGCCGCCTCAGCCTCGAGCCCAACGTGTCGGCGGCGACCTGGCAGATCGACCGGTCGATCCCGGAAGCTTAGTCTTGCCGGACCGCGAGCCTTCATGGTCTTCCGGACCGCGAGCCTCCGGCTCGCTCAAGCTCATGAGCGAGCCGGAGGCTCGCGGTCCAGAA
>Ga0075369_10000656_pt1 | contig 11008 bp, 6 predicted proteins | sample EndMethybrTD3034_FD_71400 | JGI IMG/M metagenome (GOLD analysis project Ga0075369, IMG submission 71400) | Populus endosphere microbial communities from Tennessee, USA - Endosphere MetaG P. TD hybrid TD303-4 | ecosystem: Host-associated > Plants > Roots > Endosphere | place: USA: Tennessee...
TCCTGATCTGGGAGATGCATGCGGGTTTGGCTGCGGCTTAAGCACATTGGCGCGGGGGCCGTGGTCGCGCTGACGCTCGGAGCCTGCTCCTCAGGTCCGGCGCCACCCACTGCGGCCACCACCTCGGCGCCGGTATCGCCGCCCGCCTCGACCGCCCCGCCTGCCGCGCACGCCGCGCCAGCCGCGGCGCTCGAGCCGGTCACCGTGTCGGTTCCCGACGGCCTTTCTGCGGAACCGTTCGATGTCGCGCGCCAAGCCCTTGTCCCGCCCGGCTGGACACTGTCCGTATGGGCGCGGGTGCCCAGCGCCAGGCTGGCACAGTGGACGCCCGACGGAGCGCTGCTGGTGTCGCGGCCCCGGGCGGGTCAGATCGTGCGGCTGGAGCCGCACGCCGACGGGCCCCGGCAAACGGTGCTCGTCGGCGGTCTGGATCAGCCGCACGGTATGGCGTTTGCGGCGCTGGCACCCGATGTCGCCGCCGGGGCGGCTCCGGTGCTCTACGTGGCCGAGAGCGACCAGGTCGACGCCTACGACTACGCCGACGGCCGGGCCACCAACCGGCGCACGATCGCGGCGGACCTTCCCGATGCGCGCAGCCCCGACCTGCGGGGTGCGTACTCGCACGCGTTGAAGAGCGTGGCGCTCGGCTCGGACGGTTCGGTGTACTTCTCGATCGGTTCCACGGGAAACATCTCGGAGCGGGACCGCGACGCGGACCCGCCGCGCGCCACGATCCTGCGGGTGCCGCCCGGGGGCGGGCCCGCCGAACCGTTCGCCACCGGCGTGCGTAACGGCACCGGCCTGGCGATCGCGCCGGACGGTTCGCTGTGGACGGCCGTGAACGGTCGCGACAACGTCGCCTACCCCGGCGAGGGTCCCGACTACGGGCGGGTGATCCCGGACTACGTCGACGACCATCCGCCCGAGCAGCTGGCCCGGGTGACCGCCGGTCGCGAATTGGGTTGGCCGTACTGCAATTCCGATGGTGGACCGGCGAATCTGCCGTTCATCCCGGACGTCCAGACCAACCCCGACGGCGGCAGGATGGACTGCGCGGCGCTGCCTCCGGTCGAGCAGAGCTTCGGCGCGCATTCGGCACCGCTGGGCCTGAGCTTCGTCGACGGCGGGCTGCCCGAGCCCTACAGCCGCGGCGCACTGGTCGGCGTGCACGGGTCGTGGAACCGGCAACCGCCCCGCGCCCCCGAGGTGTCGTTCTTCGCATGGCAGGACGGCACACTGGGGAATCAGCAGACGCTCGTCGGCGGATTCCAGGCCGACGACGGATCCCGGTGGGGTCGGCCTGTCGCCGCGGTCACCGGACCCGACGGGGCGGTGTACATCACCGACGACTACGCCGACGCCGTCTACCGGCTGGCGCCACCGCGACGTTGAGTACACGGGCCGCTCGATACGGGTTGAGAGGGGCTAAGCCGCCAGCCCATTGAGCACCGCGGTCAGCCGCTTTTCGGTGTCGTTCGCGATCTTCTCGAAGATGAGTTTCATCGCCGGGGCGAACAGCTTGGCCGGCCCCTTCATCTGCAGGTCCGCCCGGTAGGTGACGGCCGATCCGCTACCGCGGGGTTCGACGGTAATGGTGTCGACGCTTGTCGCGGAGGAGTTCTCGCCGACGAAGACCAGCCGTCTTGGCGTGAGTTCCTTCAGCGTGTAGTCGAGTTCGGTGGTGTTCCCCAAGACCTTCGACGTGTTGTGCCACGTCGCTCCGACGGCGACCGGCCCGGTGTCGGTGCGCACGCACCGCTGTGTACCCGGATCCCACTGCTCGGCGTTGGCGAAGTCCTTGAGGTATTCGACGACGTGCTCTGGTGTCGCGTCGACGGAGAACGTCCTGCTGACGGTTGGCATGCACCCGCGTACCCGCATCCGCGGCGCTTCACACACCTGCCGCATCCCGGCGCGAGGTGACGCCCGGGTGACGTCCGCGACGGGACACTGCGGTGTGACGCGCGGGACCGCCGAGCCGTGCCCATCGGGCCGATCGTGCCCAATCCCTGGAGGGAGGTTCCGATGATCTCCACCCACCTCGTATGCGGCGGCGCTGGTCCGACGCAGGCCGGTGCGCTGCCCCGGGTCGGTGAAATGTTCGGTGTGCAGCCCGACGGAGGCCTGCAATGGTTCCGCTACGACGCATCGGGCCAGCAGAGCGCCGACGGTTCAACCGGCTGGGCGGGCAACTCCGGCAACGTCATCGGCTCCGGCTGGACGTCGCCGAAATTCGTCTGCGGAGGCGGCGACGGCGTGTTGTTCTCCGTCAGGGAGAATGGAAATCTGCTGTGGCACCGCTACGTCGGCGACGGCACCGCCGATCCGGCGGGAGCCACCGGCTGGGCGCCCAAGTCCGGCAATGCGATCGGCAGAGGATGGGCCGGTTTCCTGAACCTCGTCTGCACACCGAAGGCGGGCACCACCCCCGCGAGCGCCCTGTATGCAGTGCAGCCCAACGGCGACCTGCTGTGGTATCGGTACGTCGGCGACGGCACCGCAGACCCGACGGGAGGGACCGGCTGGGCACCGAAGTCCGGAAACCCCATCGGCAGAGGGTGGCACGGGTTCAAGATCCTCGCCGCGGCCGCCGACGTGTTGTTCGGCGTCGAGCAGAACGGGGACCTCCGTTGGTACCGGTATCAGGGCAACGGCACCGCCGACGTCACCGGAGGCACCGGCTGGCACCCCAATTCCCGCAACATCATCGCGAAGGGCTGGCACCGTTTCGAGCGCATCGTGGGCTGCCCCGACGACCGTGGCGGCACGGGAATCGCGTTGTACGCGATCGAGCCGAGCGGAAAGATGTTCTGGTACAAGTACCTCGGCAACGGTGAGCCGGACGCCACCGGAACGGCGGGCTGGCATCCCCGGTCGGGTTCGCAGATCGGCCGCGGATGGTTCGGGCCGTCGGTGGTCCAGCCCGTGCACCGCCTCTCGCACACCGCAGCGGTCAATGCCGTCACCTTCAGCCCCGACGGCTCATCAGTGGCCACCGGTGCCGATGACCGGTCCGCACGGGTCTTCGAAATGGCCGGCGGCTCCCAGCGGTCGAGGCTGGATCACGACGGGGCGGTGCGCGCGGTGGTGTGGGTCGGCGATGGCCCGCTGGTGGGAACCGGCAGCGCCGACTACAGCGCCCGGCTGTTCGATTCCGTCAGCGGGGCTCAGTCCGCTCGAATCGAGCACGGCGGGGTGGTCAACGCGCTGGCTGCCAGCCCAGACGGTCGGCTGCTCGCCAGTTCGGGCGTCGACGGTGTCGTGCGGCTGACCGAGGTGGCCACTGGAACCGTCGTGCGCAGGCTCATCCACAATGCGGCGGTCACCGCCGCCGTGTTCGGTCCGGACGGCACCCGCCTGGTCACGTCGGCCGACGACGACACCGCGCGGGTCTTCAACACCGCGACCGGGGCGGAGTTGCTCACGTTGCCGCACAGTGGGGAGATCCGGGCAATCTCGGTGAGCCCAGCCGGCAACCGGCTGGGCAGCGCCTCCGCCGACGGCATCGTGCGCCTCTTCGACACCGGCTCGGGCAGCCAGGTGTGGCGGATCGTCATGCCGGCCCCGCTCAACTCGGTCACCATCAGCCCCGACGGCGCCCTGGTGGCGGTGGGGTGTGACGACGGCACCGCCCGGGTGATCGATGCCGCCAGCGGCGCCCAACGCCACCAGTACAGCCATGGCGCACCCGTACGCGCCCTCCTGTTCGCCCCGGGTGGGGCGCTGCTCGCCACCGCAGGCGCCGACCGCACCGTCCGCCTCTGGGTGCTGGCCACCGCCTCCCCACTCGCCAGCTACCCGCACGACGGCACCGTCACCGCGCTCGCCGTCGACGGCACGGCCACCCTCTTCGCCACGGGCAGCGCCGACAGCACGGTCCGTATCTTCCGTGTTCCCCAGTGATTCCGGTGACGGCCGGGTGACACACTGACGGCCACCATGCCAAGAGTGACCGTCTGCGACGCCGTGCGCCGGCTGCACACACCGGGACCGCCGCCGCGGCGATCGCTGCCCGCTCGGGGGCGACGCTGAGCGCCAAGATCGGAGCGCGCCAATGGCAGCCACTACGATGGTCACCGACTCGTCGTTCACCGAACTCGTGCTGTCCTCACCACGCCCCGTCGTGGTCGACTTCTGGGCCAGCTGGTGCGGCCCATGCCGGCCCGTCGCCGCGGCGCTGGAGGAGATCGCGGCCGAGCACTCCGAGCGGCTCACGGTGGCGCAACTGGACGTGGACACCAGCGCGGCGACCCCGGCTCGCTACCAGATCGAGTCGCTGCCCACGCTGATCGTGTTCGTCAAGGGCGAGCCCGTCAATCGGATCCGGGGACCGAGGACCAAGCCGCAGCTGCTTGACGCCCTGGCCGACCTGCTCCAACAGGAGCGGTTGCGGTTGTCTCATGCGGGTGCGGTGTGTGCGGTGGGGTTCGACACCGACGGCACCCGGGTGCTGACCGGCAGCGCCGACAAGACCGCCCGGGTATTCGACCTGGCCACCGGCACACCACAATTCAGCATCACCCACAACGACGCCGTCATTGCCGTGTGCGCCATCCCCACCCGACCCTGGTTCGCCACCGCCAGCACCGACGCCACCGCCCGCATCATCGATGCCACCACCGGCACCCAACGCGCCACCATCAACCACCCCGGCGCCCTGACCGCCCTCACCGCCAGCGCCGACGGCACCCGACTGGCCACCGGCTGCACCGACAGCGCCGCACGCCTCATCGACCCCGACACCGCCACCATCGTGCGCCGCCTGACCCTCGACGACACCGTGCACGCCGTCGCGTTCAACCCCGCAGGCACCCGCCTGGCCGTCGGCAGCGCCGACGCCACCGCCCGCATCTACAACACCGCCACCGGCGCCGAACTGCTCAACCTGGCCCACAACGGCGCCGTGGCCGCCGTCGCGTTCAACCCCACCGGCACCCGCCTGGCCACCGCCGCCGCCGACGCCACCGCCCGCATCTTCGACACCACCACCGGCACCCAACTACACACCCTGCCCCACAACGGCGCCGTGGCCGCCGTCGCCTTCAACCCCACCGGCACCCGCCTGATCACCGCCGCCGCCGACGCCACCGCCCGCATCTACGACACCACCACCGGCACCGAACTGCGCAAACTCACCCACGACGGCCCCGTCACCGCCCTGGCCATCGACCCCACCAACACCACCCTGGCCACCGCCAGCACCGACACCACCGCCCGCATCTACCCCCTACCCGCGTAACGACGGGCGAAGCGACCGGCCAGGGGGCGCGCACCTCAGTGCGTGTACCGCCAACTGATCGTCGCTTCCGGCGGCACCAGGACGCCCTCGGGCGGAAACTGCGAGACGATTCGCGCACCGCTCGGATCGCCCTGCAGGTCGAACTTGACCCTGCTCCTGGTGACGGTGAAGAAGAAGTTCCCGAGATCGCGCGGGGTGTTCTTGGTCAAGGCGTCCAGTTGGTGACCGAGAAAGTTCAGGCAGTGATCCACCCCCTCCATGTTCACGCAGGAGAGCAGGCTGACGACGGCGTCCGCGGATTCCCCGACCAGATCCGGCATGGCGTTGGCGGGGCGCGGCACCACCGTGAGGGTCTGCGGACCGGAGGTGGAACTGAGGAAACCTACTGTGCTGCAATCCGTTTCAAACCAGACGTCGACGGACAGCGTGCACGGCTGACTGGCTGGCACCGGCGGCGCCTGGAATGTCAGCACCGGACTCGCCGAACATGACGGCAGGGCGACGACCGCGATGGCACCCGCCTTGTTCCAGCGGTAGCTGATGCCGGGCAGCGGTGCCCCGACGACGGTCGGAGCCGCGGCCGTTCCGGTCCCCGCGGCGGCGGTGAGCGTCACGGCATCCTTCTCCCGCACCGTTCCATTCGCCAAAGTCTCTGCACTGATGGTGAATTCGGACACCGGGTCGCACATCACCCTGGTGATGACGGGGTCGGCGGGATTGTCGTCGTCCTGGCTGAAGAGCCACGCCTGGGGATCGGGCGCGTGGGCCCGCAGCGACCACACCTCATTCTCCGCGGCGGAGGCGGTCGCCCTGATCTCACAGTCGATGACTATCTGGTCGCCGGCTGTCGACGTCTGGGCACTCACCCGGCGAGTGGCGACGGTGGTGGCGTCGTTGAGGGCGCTGCCGTTCGTGGTGGGCAGCGCCAGCGACCGGGCACCGCGCTCGAGGGAGACCGCCACACCATTCGCCGCCGCAGGGAAGCGCAGCTGCAACGCGGGGAACGGCGGGCTGCTCCCCACATCGAGCCGAAGATCGACGACAAGCCCGCGTGACGCGGACACCGTGTAGTCGGTGGAGCCGAGGCCCGCGGGGCTGATGGCAGCCATGACCTACTCCTTCAGATCGCGGTGACCAGACGTTTGTAGTAGATCCTGAACGTGCCGTCCCGGTCGCTACCCCAGAACAACCACACCGTCGTGTCCGATCCGGCAACCGCGAACGGCGCCGTGTCGTCCCGGTCCGACGTGACCACCCGATGCGGTATGCCCCACTGCCCCAGGTTGTCACGCCTGCGGGCGAGCAGGTCGCGATTCCCGATCTCGCCGCGGCTCCAGATCAGCCAGAGCGCCCCGTCACCGTCTTCGATCGCGCACGGCTCGCGGTCGTTGAGGTCGGTCCCGTCGATCTTCACGGTGTTCACCTGCGACGGCGCAGCGTCGATCCGGTTGACGAAGATGCCGTCGGCCTGCCAGAAGACCCAGGCGCCACCGCTACGGGGACAGAGCACGAAGGGCGGCGCCGTGCCGCCGGTCGGCGCGTCCCCGATCTTGGTCCGGGTGGGCTCGCCGCCCCCGGCCGGGTCGAGGTTCACCACGTAGAAGCCCCCGCTGGCGCCGGTGGCGTTGATGACCGCCCAGATCTTGCCGGTGCTGTCGGCCGCGGCATGGAAGTCGCGGCGTTTGGTATCGATGTCGGCGAGCTGTTTGGCGTCGGTGTCCACCCAGCCGCTGGCCAGGCTCCAGCGGCGGTAGAACCAGCGTTCGACGGCAGGAGTGTTCGGGTCGCCCGGGATCGACTTGTGGAAGAACACCGTCACGACCTGGCCGGTGGCCACCACGAACGGGCTGTCCTCGCCGACAGGTGCCGAAGTGGCGGCCACCGGTGACGGCGCCGGCGGGCGATTGGAGGCCAGCTGGGAGAAGGTGCCGCGGATACAGTGGATGTCGGCGCCTGCCGCGTTCTCCGACTGGTACACGATGAACAGCGAGCCGTCGGGCAACTCGGCGACCGACGGACGGGTGTGGCTCACACCGGAGGTCAGCGGTATCGGAGTCACGAACCCCGCCGAAGTCGCGTCCAGGCCCATCCGCGTGAGGTAGACCTGCTCGGTGTTGGTCAGCACTTTGGAGAACACCGCGACCAGACCCCGCTGGCTGTCCAGCAGGAAGGCCCGCGACATCGCGTCGGTGGCGTTGGCTTCCTGCGCGGCGGTGACCCTCGCGTCGGGCGTCATCGGCAGCTCACCGCGCAGCAGCGCATTCACCGCCTCCCGCAGGCTGATCGGCGGGCGGTGCGATCCGGCCCGGTAGTCGTCGGCGCTGGTGCCCATCACATCCTCGACCAGAGTGGCGGGCGGCAGCTGCAGCCGTCGGTGCCGGTGGTCGGTCACGTCGGAAGCGCGGACCTGTGGATCGTCGCCGCGGCGGGTGATCACGGCGAGCAGGGTGTAGGAATGCCGGGGGAGGTAACCATCGTCGCCCGGCTGCGGGGCCCCGTCGCCCTGGCGGACCCGTACCACCCAGTCCCGGCGGATCCTGGCGCAGGTCTCCACACCGACGCCGGCGTGCAGCAGCTCGGGCCGGTCGTCGGCCGTCACCACCGTCTCCCAGACGTCGAGATACACCGCGACCGGCGAGCTGCCCCGCGGCAAGGCGGTGACGATGTCGACCCCCAGCCGGTCGGCGAGCTGTTGTGCACCCGGGTTGGACTCGTGCAGAGGCTGTTTCGTGAAGCTGATGTCGGCGTCGATGATCACGTCGAGGCCGTCGGCGATGATGCGCCCGACGTTGCGCAGTCCCCGCTCGTCCGGTGCGGCGCCCGCCGTCCCGGCCTGATCGCCCGCTTTGATCGTGAAATCGTCCGCCGCCCCGGTGCCCTCGATGCGGAACCCGTCGTTGCCGTCGGGCACGCCGTCACCCACGAACCACTTGAGGAAGGCGCGCAGCTCGAACTGGCGGATGTCATCGAGCTCGTTGATGTCGGCGTCGACGATCGGCACACCTTGCTGCATCCGCACATTCACGTACCGCGCGAGCGGGTCGAATGTGCTTGTCGAGATCAGTGCCATGACTTCACCTTTCAGACATCGGCGATCGGAACGGCCCGTACGTTGGCGGGCAGGAACGGGGACAGCAGCCGGCGCAGGCGGTCGGCGTCGCCGGGCTGCAACGGCCGATCGGCACGGCCCCGGCCGAAGAAAACGGTGATCGCGGCGGGCGTGTGCCGTTCATTCGGTGCGGGCGTGTCGCCGCGCGGGCGCTGCGGCGTGTAGTCCAGCAGGTCGTCGAAGGTGTCCCGGCCCGCGTTGCGCGCCGAGTCGGCCGGTACCGCTGTCGTGCTGCCGGCGTAGCGATGCTGCGAGATCAATTGCACGCGAGCCTCTCCCGTGGCGCCGGGAATGGCTGAATGGGCAACATTGCGGTCACTGCGGAACAGCAGCAGTGGCTGCGCACCGGCGAACACGGCGGGATCGGTGTCTGTGCTCGACCCGGTGGTGACCGGTTCGGGCGCCGGGTCCTGCGCGGTCAGGCCGATCCGCCAGATCCTGGCGCCGCCGCCACGATTGGACCGGAAGTACACCCAGGACTGGCCGTTCGGGTCGGCGACCACCGCCGGTTCGCGGTCGACGGCCTCAGCGCCGGTGAGCTCCTTGGCGTCACTCCACGAGTCCGACCCGGATTCGCGCCGCCGCAGCGTCAGCTGCCAGAGATCAGCCCCGGGCTGACCCCCCCGCCTGCTTGCGGCCAGCAGCACAGCGTCGCCGTCGCGAGCCAGGTGCGGCTCGCGTTCACCCCCGCCCGGACCGGGCACGACCAACGGCGCGGACCACCACCCCGACAGCGCGACGACGGGACCGCCTGACGGCAGTTCACTCCAGAGCCCGTCGGCGTCGCGGACCACCGCACCCGACGCGGTACCGACGCAGATCCGGCCGCCCACGGAAGTCACGGCGCGGCAGTCAATATCGGGAATGTTGTCATCGGCGTGCAGCCGCGCACCGCCGCCTGCACCGAGTTCGACGGGGCCCGCGGCCGTCGCCAACCACACCGTGGCGCCCTCACAGGCCACGTCACGCACATCGAACGCGGCCGGCGGTAGCCCCGCCATGTCCCCCCACATATCCTTTGTGACGACGCCACCGTCATCGCCGATCCTGGCGACGCCACCACTCGTCGCCACCCACACCGAGCCGTCCGCCGCGAGCGCCAGCCGCCGCGAATCGGCCGCGGGCACCGCGAACGTGTGCCACGCCCCGGCCCGGCGCACCGCAACGCCGCCCGCCGTGGCCACCCACACCGAGCCGTCCAGCAGTGCCAGGACCGCCCGAACGTCGCCACCGGGCAGTCCGTCGGAGGCGCCGAATGCCTGCCATTCCCCGTCGATGCCGCGTGCGCCCAGGCCCGAAGCCGTTGCGCACCAGACGGTGCCGTCCGGGCCGATGGCGACGCCACGGACATCGTCGGCGGGCAGGCCGCCCGCCGTCGACGCCGTCGTGAACGTCGTGACCGCCCCGCCCGGAGCCCGTGACGCCGCACCCGCCGCCGTGGCGACCCAGATCGTGCCGTCGGCGTCGGCGACGGCATGGCGGACATCGTCGGAGGGCAACCCGTCTGGCGTGCCGAGGCTGGTAATGCCGTCGTCGGAGAGGATTTTCAGGCCTGATGCGGTCGCGGCCAGGACGTGTCGGACCCACCGCGCGGTGACCAGGCGCCACGCGCTGCCGTCATGGGTGCTCCAGCACATCCGCACCGCACCCCCGGCCTCCGCAACCGCGGTGCATTCGGCGTGGCGCCCGGGTCCGATCTGGCCGGCATCCAGGGGTGGACCCCAATCCAGCGCGGCATCCCATCCACCGCGGGCTGTCAGCCCGCGCGCGCCGAACCCCAGCCGGCGCGCCGCCGTCGACCCGGCAAGCGAAACCGCCACGGTGGCAGCCGGACCCGCGTCGGCCGTGCTGAGCACCAGCCTCCCATCGGAGGTGGATCCGGCGGCGATATCGGGTCCGAGTTGGTCGTTCAGCGCCGCCACCGCCTCGTCGACGGTGGCGGAGCCGGGATCGTGGTAGTCGGCCGCACGCACCGTGAAGGTGTGGCTGGTGCGCGGCCCGTCGATGACCAGCACGGTGTCGGGGGTCAGCGCGAACGGTCCAGGCGCGTCGCCGGTCAGCCGTGCCGGCGTGGGCGACGACGCCGTTCCGAAACGGTAATTCAGCCGCGAACGCTGCGTCGACGGGTCGCTCACCCATGCACACCAGATGTGTTCCGCGACAACGGCGACGGCCGGGTCGGCCTGAGCTCCCGGCTCGCCACCGATGGGCTGCGCGTCGTAGAACCTTCCGAACCGGCGCGGTTTGATCCGCAGTGCGGGTGCAGCGCCAGGGCCGGCGGTCGTGGCGTATGCCAACCACCCGGCGTCCGCGTCGCCGGAGGCCACGGACAGGCGTCCGCGGGGTGCGCCCTCCAGCGCCACCAGCGTGGCCGTCGCCGCCACCACCGTGACGCTGGCGGCATCGTCGTCTCGTTCGGAACGCAACCGGACCTGTCCGGCCACCGCCGACGCACCGACGCCGCGCAGCCGACCGGTGATCGCCGCGGCCACCTCCGCGGCCGTCGCGGCCGACGGATCGGTGAAATCGCCCGCGGCGAACCGCACGACCGTCGGCGCGGCCCCGTCGACCGCGAGCGACAGCGACATGCCGTCGAAAAGGCGGAACGGTTCACTCGCCGTCCCGGTCAGCTCCACACCCGAGCCGGACAGCCCCAGGAC